>Ga0126312_10000363_pt1 | contig 25895 bp, 25 predicted proteins | sample Plot104A_FD_92537 | JGI IMG/M metagenome (GOLD analysis project Ga0126312, IMG submission 92537) | Serpentine soil microbial communities from UC McLaughlin Reserve, CA, USA - Plot104A | ecosystem: Environmental > Terrestrial > Soil > Grasslands | place: USA: UC McLaughlin Reserve, Lake County...
CGAGGTCAGGTAGCGCATGTCGACCTGCCGCACACCTGCGTCGACGACGAGGGCCGAGCGCTGACCCGTCGCCTCCACCGAGCACTACCGGATGATCTCGTGATACGGAGGATCTCGGCTGCGCCGCCCGGCTTCGATGCCCGATTCTCGGCCATCTGGCGCCGGTACGTGTACCGGCTAAGCGATGGCGAAACTCCGCCGGATCCTCTGGTCCGCAACCATGTCCTGAGAATCACCGACCGCGTCGACATTGAGGCGATGAACTCGGCAGTCCCCGAGCTGCTCGGTCTTCGGGACTTCGCCGCATTCTGCCGCCAGCGCCAGGGGGGCAGCACGATCCGAACCTTGCTCGACCTCGCAGCCGAACGACGACCGGATGTCATCGAGATCACCATACGGGCCGACGCCTTCTGCCACTCGATGGTGCGCTCACTGGTCGGCGCGCTGCTCGCCGTCGGATCTGGGCGGCGCGACCTCGACTGGCTGTCGACGATCATCGACCGCGCGGTTCGAGATTCCAGCGTGACTGTGATGCCGGCGCATGGGCTCACCCTGGAAGAGGTCGGGTACCCGCCACATGATCAACTCGCCAGCCGCGCTGAGCTGGCACGCAGCCGACGAGCGCGGGTCGACGGTCCGGAGACCGCCGATGAGTGATCACTACTTCAGCACAGCTCCGGCTGGGCCGGAGCGGCGCCGCCTGATCAATGCCAACCTTTGGGGCCGACAAGTCAGCTTGATCACCGCCGCTGGGGTCTTCTCACCGGATGAGCTGGATCGAGGCACCGCGGTTCTGCTTCGGGAATCTCCCGTGCCGCAAGGAAAACGTCGACTTCTTGATCTTGGCTGCGGATACGGTCCGATCGCCCTGGCCCTGGCCCTGCACTGCCCAGCTGCGCTCATCGACGCCGTCGACGTGAACGAGCGGGCACTGATCTTGTGCCGGCAGAACGCCGAGGCGCTCGGCGTGGCGGGCCGGATCAACGCTTGTCTGCCCGGGCAGATCGACCCCGAGATTCGCTACGACGAGATCTGGTCCAATCCGCCGATTCGGATCGGCAAGGAGGCGCTGCACACATTGCTACGCACCTGGCTTGCTCGGTTGAAGCCCGGCGGGATTGCCCGGCTCGTGGTCAGCAAGAACCTCGGTGCCGACAGTTTGCAGCAGTGGCTGACCACGAGCGGGTATGAATGTGTTCGAAAAGCCTCTAGCAAGGGCTTTCGGGTCTTAGAGATTCGGGCCGGACAATGATCACGCTGTGCTGCCCACACTGCCACCAGCACCTGCCCAACTCCGCTCAAACACCCTGCGGGGGCAGCCACACAGCAAGCATCTACCGGCCGTAGGATTCAAGAGTTCGTCACGTCCTGATCGTCAAACCACCATGTCGAGAGGATTCCGATGGCCAGCTACGAGCTCCCCGATCTCCCGTACGACTACGGCGCTCTGGCGCCGCACATCTCCGGCGAGATCATGGAACTGCACCACTCCAAGCACCACGCAACCTATGTGAAAGGCGTGAACACCGCGCTGGAGAAGCTGGAGGAGGCTCGGGAGACCGACTCATTCGATACCGTCGGCGGTCTTGAAAAGAACCTCGCCTTCAACCTCGGCGGTCACATCAACCATTCTGTGTTCTGGCCCAACATGTCGCCCGAAGGCGGTGACAAGCCGGACGGAGAACTGGCCAGAGCAATGGACGAATACTTCGGCAGCTTCGATAAGTTCCGGGCCCATTTCGAGGCCAATGCCGTGGCTATCCAGGGCTCGGGCTGGTCCATGCTGGTCTGGGACACGCTCGGCAAGCGGCTCAACATCATCCAGCTCTACGACCAGCAGGCCAATCTGCCACTCGCCCAAATCCCCATCGTGCTGCTTGACATGTGGGAGCACGCCTTCTACCTGCAGTACAAGAACGTCAAGGGCGACTACGCCAAGGCTTGGTGGAACGTCGTCAACTGGGCCGATGCGCAGTCCCGCTTCGAGGCTGCTCGGACCCAGACGGCGAGTCTGCTCTAGTCTCGGCCGCCACTGCGGCCAGGGTCTTAACGGTGTCGATCGTGTCCGCCTCCGCGGCGGACTTGTCGGGGCGATAGCGCAGGACTCGAGCGAACCGAAGCGCGACACCGCCTGGATAGCGGCTGGACACCTGCAGGCCGTCGCAGGCAACCTCAACGACGAGCGACGGCTCCAGGTAGACAGTTCCTGCCGTCCGCCGAACCTCCAGCTCCAGGAAGCGCTCGGTCTGCCAGTTCAGCATCTCGTCGGTCAGGCCCTTGAAGGTCTTGCCCAGCATGATCAATTTGTCGTTGGCGGGGTCTCGAGCAGCAAGGTGCAGATTGGACAGCCATCCGCGCCGGCGTCCGTGTCCCCACTCAGCCGCGGTCACGATCAGATCGAAGGTGTGGCGCGGCTTAAGCTTGACCCAGGCTGAATCCCGCCGCCCGGCTGCGTACGGAGCGGCAAGACTCTTGACGACCACGCCCTCGTAGCCGTTTGAGATCGCTTCGGTGAACATCGCCGAGACCGAATTCATGCTGGCGCAGATCTGACGCGGCACGATCAGCGAGGCCGGCAGGATATCTTGCATCGCCTGGATCCGGTGGCCCAGCGGCTGATCAAGCAAATCATGATCATCGACTCGGAGAAGATCGAAGAAGAACGCTCGCAGCGGCAGGTGGTCAGCCGCAGCGGGCGCATCAGCGCTGCTCATGGCCCGCGAGGCGACCACCTGGAACAGCTCCGGACGCCCCTCGGAGTTCAAAGCGAGGACCTCGCCGTCGAGGACGAGTCGATTCGGGGCTAGATCACCGACCACGGCGACCACATCGGGCAGTCGCTCAGTGACGTCGTCAAGGCTCCGGGTGAAGATTCGAATGCTGCCGCCGTCCCGGTGCACCTGAACCCGTACGCCGTCGAGCTTGAAGTCCACCGCAGCGGGCAAACCTGTCTTGGCAATGGCCGCTTCTGGATCCGGTGCGCTGGCCGCCAGCATGGGCTGGACCGCGGTACCCACTTGCAGTCCCACTGCTTGCAGCGCGGCCGCTCCGCCGCTGATCGCCAGCTTGGCCGCAGCAGTGGTCGAGGAGAGCAACATGGCAGCCCGGCGCACCAACGGCAGCGGAATGTCGAATGCCGCCGCGACACCCTCCTGGACCTGAGCTTCCAATGCGCCCTGGCGCAGGTCACCGAAAACCAGCCCCCGAAGGAAATCCTGCTCGACGGTTGTCGCCCGAGCAAAGACCTCGTTCACCGCGGCTGCCCGGGCAACTGCCGAACCCGGGCCATGCAATGCCGCTATATGTTCGAAGGCCCGGTCCACCTCCAGCACGTCCAGGGATGGCGTCGCTGCCGGTTGGGGAAGGCTCTGCAACGACCGCCACCCGACGCCGGTCCGCCGCTGTCGCAGGCTGCCCGAGAGGTATGACACGACGATCTCAATATCGTCCGTCGTGGTGTCGGCCAAGATGGCGGCGATGAGGTCGCGCTTGGCATTGCGGGACCGAGTCGCCGAAAGCTTGGCCCAAGTGTCGGCCAGTCGGGACAGCTGCACACTGGAATTCTGTCGCGGCCACCGACACGGGTCTCAGCGAGCCAGCAGATCGTTCGCACTCCGCAGTACTGGCCTCCGGGTGAGTTTCTCCGGATCCAACTCCAGATTCGAGGTCACCTGAAAGGTGTGGCTCTCCCCCGCCTGCAACGTCATCAGCGCGGTGTCGACCCGGGCGCCCGGATCCAGTCGATCAGGGAACAACGCCAGATCCTTGATCAGCGATGACGCCGCGATGTGTACCGCGTATCCGAGCTGCGTCAATTGGACGTCGACCTGCGCCGAATCTGAAGCAGACGCTAGGTTCAGCTCGGTGTCCTCAACGAAGTACCAGTAGGCGGCGGCTACGGACGCTTGCTCAGCGACCAGGTATTCCTGGGCCGGCTGGACCACCGACAGCACATCGTCGCTGATCACTATGGCGGTGGCGGCTCTGGGCTCCAGTTGGAAAGACGCCGATTGCTGCGCCAAGGACTCCTCGCTGCCGATAGTTCGGCGGCTGATGGTCACTTCGCCGCTCCAGGAGCTTGCCGAGTCATTGTGCAGCAGAAGAATCGGGCGCTGCATCTTCTGCTCGGCCCTGGGCTGGATGGTCATGAACCGGTCAGCGTAAACGGCGCGAAGCGCATACCAGAGCGGCTTGCGGATCCCCCGAGCGTCCACCGCCGCCCACGAGATCACCGGCCAGTTGTCATTCAGCGACCACACAACAGTGCCGCTGTTGAGCGGATAGTGACTGCGGAAATGAGCAATGCCTAAAGCCACGGCTCTGGCCTGATTGAGCTGAGTGGTCCAGTGCCAATCGTCGATATCGACCGGCCGCGTCGGCCACATCGGTAAGTGGTTGCCTAGTCCTCGCTCCAGCTTGAGATTGCCCTCGATCGCCTTCTGGTGCACCAGCATCTGATGGCCGTTCGGGTCGAGAGGATCGTCGTGAACCACGGAGAGCAGCGTCGACCAGGCCGGTGGACCTTGGAACCCCATTTCGGAGACGAATCGCGCGGTGCGGTCGCGATACCGGCTGTAGTCCACAAAGTTCCAGACGTCCCAGACATGGACCGTGCCGTGCCGGTGGTCGTTGGGATGGATGTACTTTTCATAGGAGAACGGGCTTCCCGGCGAGTAAGGCGTATGCGGATCGAGTTCGGCCACGATGGCCGGAAACAGCTTGGTGTAGTAACCGTCCCCCCAGGTCCGTCCGGCCAGCGGAACCCGCCAGTTCCACTCGACGAAGCCCCAAATGTTCTCGTTCCCGCCGTTCCACATCACCAGGCTTGGGTGCTGCGCCAGCCGAGACACGGCCTGCCGCGCCTCGGCCTCGAACTCACTCCACAGCGGCTCTTCCTCGCTATAGGTGGCGCAGGCCAGCAGGAAGTCCTGCCAGACCAAGACGCCAAGCTCGTCACAGATGTCGTAGAAGTCCTCGGTCTCATAAATTCCGCCGCCCCAAACCCGGATCAAATTCATTCCCGCATCGGTGGCGTCGATGATCGAACGTTGGTACGTCGAGCGGGTTAGCCGGGTCAGGAAGGCGTCGCCCGGAGCCCAGTTCGCGCCCTTGACGAAGATCGGAAGGTCGTTGACCGAAAGCACGAACTCGCTGCCCGCACGATCCGGCGCGGTGCTCAGAGTCACCGTGCGGAAGCCCACCCGTCCATGCCAGCCCGCTAACCGCTGCCCCTGGACCAGCAGATCCACTGAAACGTCGTACAGGGGCTGCATTCCATAGCCTCTCGGCCACCAGAGGCTGACGTCCGGGACAGTCAGAGACAGCACGGCTGAGGTTTCCCCGGGCTGCACCTTTACGGAGCCCTCGATGCCAGCGACCTGCGCCGTCACAGTGCCGGCGGATTTGTCCTGCGATGCCAACCATTCAAGATCGACATGCACCTCGAGGACCCCGTCGGTGCCGTCGACGGTCGCCAACGGACGGACCCCGGCCAGGCGGACAGCTGACCAGGATTCAAGGCGGATCGGTCTCCAGATGCCGACGCCGGCAAGCTCGGCACCCCAGTCCCAGCCGTAGCTGAACGCCGACTTGCGAATGGCGTTGAACGGGTGAGGGTAGAGATGGGGTCGTTCGCCAGTCTCGATGGCCCGACGCTCCGCTTCTATGACCGGCGCTGCGAAGGCCACCTCCAGCTCGTTGCGCCCGGCGACGAGCAGCTCGGAGACATCGAATCGGTAGCTGCGGTGCTGATTCGCCGTCTGGGCTACCCGCCGGCCGTTCAGGATGATCGTTGTGACGGTGTCCAGCCCATCGGCGACAAGATCTGACCTGCCGTGCTCCGAGCCATTCCATTCGAACGTCGCCCGATATCTCCAGTTCGTGCGACCGATCCAGGACAGCAGTGACTCGTTGTCCCCGTCGAACGGATCGGGTATCAAGTCGGCGTTCAGCAGGTCGACATGAACCTCTCCCGGTACGGTCGCGGGACAGGGCTCAGAGCTGATGATGGCCCAGTTGGGCGGCACGTCGCTCGCCGGCTCCACCGTCCAGGACACTCCTGCGGAGGAGTTCAACGAGAACGTGGCTAGTGGGGCCGGCAGCCCAACATCAGGGGTTGAGGACATGTGCATGGCGCTTTCTTTGTCGGCACGGTATGTGGAATCCCATTACGGTCGCAGAGCCATCGCATCCGAGAGCGTTCTGGTGCCATCGATTGGCAAAGAATCGATTTCATTGGTGATCGTGCCATTGACACTTGAACGGTTCAGTGGTGAGTTGATTACGGGTGACCCTGGGTAAGGGGTGAGGTGGCCTTGACCAGTCGCACGAAGGAGCGTGCCCCCGCCTTGACGTGCCCTTTCTTGCAGCCCTCACCGAGCGCCAGCCGCCCACCTCAGAGATATATCCCCTGACAGGAGGCACATTGCATGAATGACCCGGTAAGCATTCAGAACGACTTCCAGGATCCAGCACTCGCTAGCTCCCTCGGAGGCGTCGAAACCAGCCGACGCCGCTTCCTCGGCCTTGCAGCTATGGCCGTGGGCGGTGCTCTGTTCGGTGTCAGCGCGGCCGGTTGCGGTACTGCCCAGACCGGCCGCCAGCAGGAAGCAGGTGCGGCGAAAGGGCGCGCTGGCGCAGCCGGCGACACGTTGTTCATCGCCGGCTTCCAATGGGGCCCGCCGACCAACTTCAATCCACTGGCGCCTGTTCCAGCCTGGCCGACCGCTGTGCGTCAGCCGCAGTACATCTACGAGACACTCATGCGGTTCAACATGCTGGACGGCTCACTCTCCCCAGGGCTTGGCAAAGAGCTGCAGCAGCCCGACAAGCAGACCATCGTGGTCCCACTGCAGGACGGCACCAAGTGGTCGGATGGCAGCGAGCTGACCGCCGACGATGTCGCGTTCACCTTCGGGTTGGCCAAGACCAACGAGGGTCTGTGGTTCTCCACCGTGTGGCAGTACGTGGACGCCATTACCGCAACCGACCCGCGGACGGTGACCTTCAAGCTGAAGAGCAAGCCGTTCAACCCCAACCTGGTCAAGGACTACATCAACAATGTGCTGATCTTGCCCAAGTCGGTGTGGGGCTCCATCGATAGCAAGAATCTGGTCAAAGAAACCAACCTGAAACCGGTCGGCAGCGGGCCGTTCAACGTCGACAAGGCCGACCAGACCCAGGTGAACCTGATTCGCAATGACAACTATTGGGGCAAGACCGCATTCGGCGAGACACCGGTGAAGGTCATCAACCATCCGATCTTCAAGAGCAACAACGACGGCGACCTCAAGCTGGAGTCCGGTGAGATCGATGCCAGCCAGCAGTTCACCGCGCAGATCTGGAAGATGTGGGAGAAGGGTAAGCCGGTCAGCACCTGGAAGAAGGAGAAGCCGTACCACCTGCCCGGAAACCTGCCGCTGCTGATCCCGAATCTGAGCGTGAAGGGCCTGGACAACGTCAAGGTCCGCCAGGCGCTGGCCTATGCGATCGACTACCCGAACATCGCCACTACGGCGATGAGCGACTATTCCGAGCCGGCCAAGGCGAGCCTCATCGTGCCGGTTGGCTTCGAGGCGAAGTATTTCGACCAAGCAGCAGTCGACGCGGAGGGCTGGACCTACGACAAGGAGAAGGCTGTTCAGATCCTGGAGGAGGATCTGAAGGCCAAGAAGGGCTCCGACGGCATCTACGAACTGCCCGATGGCACCAAGCTCGGGGGGTGGACCTTGATCACCCCAACCGGCTGGACCGACTGGAACACCGCCTGCGAGGTTGTCGCGAAGAGCGCCCAGGAGGTGGGCATCGGCATCAAAACCCAGTTCCCACAGGCACCGACGATGACCAGCCGGATGCAGAACGGTGACTTCCAGCTCTGCATGTACAGCTACACCGGGGTCAACGCCGCCAGCCCGTGGGTGCGGTTCAGGGACGCCATGGACGACCGCGGAGTACCAGGCGTCGGCAAGACGGCCTTTTACAACTACAACCGGTTCAAGAATGCCCAGGCGCCCGCGCTGCTAGACCAAGCGGCGGAAGCAACCGACGACGCCGCCCGGATGAGCGCCATCCAGGAGCTCGACAAGATCTACCGCGCGCAGATCCCGGTCATTCCGTTGATGTATCGCCCGCTGGAGTTCTACGAGTTCAGCGAGACGAACTGGACGAACTTCCCATCGGAGGCCAATTCCTATGCGCCCCCGATGTGGCAGGGCGCCGGCATCCAGTGGTTGTTCAAGATCAAGAAGGTCGGTACGTAGAAAGGGTCAACCCATGGCTCTCGCCCGCTACCTCGGCCGAAGGGCGATCTGGTACGTCGTCGTCCTCTTCGTTGCGTTGGCGCTCAACTTCTATCTGCCTCGGTTGGTCCCCGGCAACCCGGTGGACGCGATCGTGGCCAACCTGACCCGAGGTGGCGGGGCCACCGGCGAGGCCGCCAGGGAGACGTATGAGACCTACATGCGCGAGTTCGGCCTGGACAAGCCGTTGTGGCAGCAGTTCCTCATTTACATCCAGAACCTGTTCCAAGGTGACCTTGGTACGTCCTTCGCGCAGTATCCAGCGTCGGTGAACTCGTTGATTGGCGAGGCGTTGCCATGGAGCCTCGCGCTGCAGATCCCGGCCATCCTGATCGGCTGGATTGTCGGCAACGCCCTTGGTGCGATCGCAGCGTTCAAGGGCGGCTGGTTCGACCGGGGAGCCTTCCTGAGCTCGCTGTTCCTGACCAGCATCCCGTACTACTGCCTGGCGATTGTGCTGTTGTACGTCGTAGGTGTCCAGCTCGGCCTCCTGCCGGTGGGCGGTGCGTACTCGTTCGGACTCAGTCCGGAGTTCTCGCTGGCCTTCTTCGGCGACGCCATCACCTACTTCTGGTTACCGTTCTGGTCGCTTGTGCTGGTCTTCATCGGCGGCCAGGCGGTCGGCATGCGCTCGATGGCGATTTACGAGCTGGGCGCAGACTATGTCAACTATGGCCGGGGCCTCGGCTTACGGGACCGCACGATCACCCGCTACGGGTTCCGCAACGCGATGCTGCCGCAGATCACCGGCCTGGCCCTGTCGATCGGCGCCATGATCGGCGGCGCTCTGGTCACCGAGTTGGTGTTCTCCTATCCTGGCGTGGGCACGTTGCTGTTCAACGCCATCGGGCAGAACGACTATCCGGTGATCCAGGCGATCGCCCTTCTCATCACGCTGGCGGTGCTGGCCGCGAACTTCGCGGTCGACATCCTCAACGGCGTCATTGATCCCCGCATCCGCGCGGCGCAGACCGGAGAACGCTGATGAAAATTTCCAACCTGACCCCCCGCTTCTGGGTCGCTGCAGCTCTGCTCGGCTTCACCCTGTTACTTGGCGCGGTGGGCCCGTACATCGTCAACACCGACCCGAACGCCGTGATCGGCGGGCTGTACGACCCGCCGAACGGATCCTCGATCGCCATGTGGCTCGGCACCGACAATGAGGGTCAAAGCGTCATGGCGAACCTGGTGTACGGCATCCGGACGTCATTGTGGGTCGGGCTCGTCGCCGGGGCGGTGGCAACCCTGATTGGCGTCATCATCGGTCTGGTCTCGGGCTACGTCGGTGGCTATATCGACGACATTCTGAGCGCGATCACCAACATCGCGTTGGCCATCCCCACCCTCATCGTGATCATCCTGGTCAGTGTCGCGCTGCAGACCCGGACGCCGACCATCCTGGCGCTGGTGATCGGCTTCACCGCCTGGCCCTGGTTGGCCCGCGCGGTGCGCGCCCAGTCGACCAGTGTTCGGACCCGAGAACACATCGACGTGGCTCGGCTCTCCGGAGCACGCTCGATTACCATCCTGGCCTGGGACGTGCTGCCCTACCTGCTCAGCTATGTGGTGATGGCCTTCGTGCTGCAGGTCTCAGCGGCCATCTTGTTCGAAGCGACGCTGAGCCTTCTGGGTCTTGGCCCCTCGGGCAGCGTGAGCCTGGGCATCATGCTCTACTGGGCAATCGCCTGGGGCTCGGTGCGAACCGGAGCCTGGTGGGCGTTCCTGCCACCGACGATCATGCTGAGCATCATCTCGTTCTCGCTGCTGCTGCTGCAGTCCAGCCTGGACGAGGTGTTCAACCCACGGCTGCGGCGCGGCAAGCTCCGCAGGCGGAGGGCCGCAGCCGAGGAGCGTGCTGACTCGCAGTTGGCTGCCGCCAGCCCGCAAGTAGGCGAGGCTCCCGCTATCGAAACTCCGGTGACCACGGGAGGCGGCCGATGACCAGATTGCTCAACGCAGAGCACCTGCGAGCCTCCTACCGTACGCCCGATGGCCGGGAGGTCACCGCCGTCGACGACGTCAGCGTCTACATCGACGAGGGGGAAGTGCTCGGGGTCGCCGGTGAGTCCGGCTGCGGCAAGACCACGCTCGGCTCCATCATTTCGCTGACCGCCCGGCCTCCGCTGTATGTCGACAGCGGGACCTTGGAGATCGACGGTAAGGTGCAGGACCTGGGCGGCAACCGCCAGGTCGAGCGCACCTGGCGCGGTTCCATCGTGTCCTTTCTGCCGCAGGGGGCGATGAACGCTGTCAGCCCGACCATGCGGGTTCGTGATCTGGTTTACGACGTTGTGCGCGCCCACGATGGATCGATAAAAAAGGACGAGGCGCTCGACCGCGCTCGAGACCGGCTTACCAGCCTCGGGCTGCCCGCCCGGGCGCTGGACGCCTATCCGCACCAGCTCTCCGGTGGCATGAAGCAGCGCACCGTCACCATCATCTCGACTCTCCTCAACCCTCGGCTGTTGATCGCCGACGAGCCGACATCGGCGCTGGACGTCAGCTCACAGAAGGCGCTCTGCGACATGCTTCTCGAAATGCTGGAGAAGCGGATCATCTACGGGGTGGTCTTCGTCACCCATGACCTGCCGGTTCTGCGGGAGGTGGCCAACCGCATTGCGGTGATGTACGCCGGCAAGATCGTCGAGATCGGTGGGGCGGCCGAGCTCACCGAGCGGCCCAGGCACCCCTATTCTGCTGCGCTGTTGGGCTCCGTCCTCTCTCCCGAGCCGCGCTACCGCAGGATTCGGGTGGCCGGAATCCCGGGTGCACCGCCGAACCTGGCGAATCCGCCGGCCGGCTGCCGGTTCCATCCGCGATGTGGCGTCTCCTATCCGGAGTGTCACACCGAAGAGCCGCCACATGTTGGTGACGAGTTGCGGTTCTCGAAGTGCTTCTGGGCTCAGAAGCATCCCGGCGAGGCGGTGCCTCTGCAGAAGGTCACCTCGGACGACATCAATGCGGGCGACATCACCGCCGACGGCTATGTGCATGGTGAGAACGAGCCCGAAGACGCGACCACCACCACCGTGGCGGAGGTGTCGGCATGACGACCCTGTTAGAGGCCAAGGACATCACCAAGACCTTCGGCCACGGCAAGCACATCGTGGAGGCGGTCAAGTCGGTCTCGTTCGCCCTTGAGGAGAACGAGGTCGTCACCATCGTCGGTGAGTCTGGGTCCGGCAAGTCGACCGTGGCCCGGATGGTCCTTGGCCTGCTGCCGATCACGTCGGGCACCATGACATTCCGGGGCAATGATGTGACGCATGTCAAGGGAAAGGAACGGACGGCGTACTGGAGAGAGGTGCAGGCCGTCTTCCAGGACCCGTTCGCCTCGTTCAACCAGTTCTTCACTGTACGGCGGTTGCTCAACCGGTCGCTACGGCTGCTGGACGAGCAAGTAGGTGCCGACCGGATGGAGGAGTCGCTCGGCCACGTCGGCCTTCGCCCTGCCGACGTCTTGGACCGCCACCCCCACCAGCTCTCAGGCGGCCAGCGGCAACGGATCATGATTGCCCGGGCGCTCATGCTGCACCCGAAGATGCTGGTGGCGGACGAGGCGACCTCCATGCTCGACGCCTCGTTGCGGGTGAACATTCTCAACGTGCTGCACGGCCTTCGCGACGAGGTCGGCCTTACCGTCTTGTTCATCACTCACGACATCGGCCAGGCCTGCTATCTCGCCGACCGGATCCTGGTAATGGAGCACGGCATCATGGTGGAGCAGGGCAAGACCGACGACGTGATCTTCAATCCGCAGCACGAATACACCCAACGGCTGCTGAGTGACGTGCCGAAGCTGCACGAAGGAGCCGACACGGATTGGTCCAGCGAAGGGGTGCCTCAGCCGGTGCTTGAGCGGTAGATGCGGGCACGAAATACCGAAGGCGGCGCCCAACGGGACACCGCCTTCTGTTATCCGCGATAACCGTCAGCGGGAGGGGTCGTTCGCGGCCGTACCAGGAGGTGCGCCGGCCTCCTCGGCGGAGGTGTCATCGCTCGGTGCCTGCTCGGTCTCCGTCAGCCCTTGGCGTTCCTGGCTGTCTCCAACCAGTTCTTCGGCCGGGGCCTCTTCAGTAACGAGCTCCTCGGCGTCAAGTTCGGTTGCCTCCACTGGTTCGGCACGTGCAGGCTCACTGGGCGCCGGCTCGGCCGCGTCCGGTTCAGCTCCCTGCTCGGCGCCCGCCGGTTCAGCTGCCCGCTCGGCTGCCGACGGCTGAGCCGTCTTGGCCGGCTCAGCCGCCTTGGCCGACTTCTTAGCCGGCGTCTTTTTGACGGCGGGGCCGGTCCTGGCGTTGGCCCTCCTGCTCACCTCGACCGACTCGGTCACCAATTCGATGACCGCCATGGGGGCGTTGTCGCCCTTGCGCGGTCCAACCTTGGTGATCCGTGTGTAGCCGCCATCACGATCAGTGAAGGTCGGTGCGATCTCGGTGAACAGTGTGTGCACGACGCCCTTGTCCTTGACCGTCGTCAACACCAACCGGCGCGAGTGGATATCGCCCCGACGTGCCTTGGTGATCAACTTCTCGGCAAGCGGGCGGAGCCGCCGCGCCTTAGCCTCGGTGGTGACGATCCGCCCGTGCTCGAACAGCTGGCTGGCGAGGTTGGCCAGGATGATCCGTTCGTGCGCCGGGCTGCCGCCCAGTCGAGCGCCCTTGGTCGGTGATGGCATTGCTCTTTCTCCCGCTTGATGTTGATCACTCGTGGACTGCGCGGCTTAGTACTGCTCGGTCTCCGAGAAGTCGACGTCCTCCTCCTCCAGGTCGTCATATCGGCCGATCGCAGTCAGCGGATCGAAGCCGGGGGCGCTGTCCTTCAACGACAGCCCCATCTCGTGCAGCTTCAGCTTGACCTCGTCTATCGACTTGGATCCGAAGTTGCGGATGTCGAGCAGGTCCTGTTCGCTGCGCGATACCAGCTCCGACACCGTATGGATGCCCTCTCGCTTGAGGCAGTTGTAGGACCGTACCGTCAGGTTGAGATCCTCGACCGGCAGCGCCAGGTCGGCCGCCAGCTGCTCATCGATCGGGGATGGACCGATCTCAATGCCTTCGGCATCAACATTCAGCTCGCGCGCGAGACCGAACAGTTCGACCAGAGTGCGACCTGCGGACGCAACCGCATCCCGGGGCCGGATCGCCGACTTGGTCTCGACGTCCAAGATCAACCGATCGAAGTCGGTGCGCTGCTCGACGCGGGTCGCCTCAACCTTGTAGGTCACCTTAAGCACCGGTGAGTAAATCGAGTCGACCGGGATGCGGCCGATCTCAGCATCGGCAGTCTTGTTCTGCACTGCGGAGACGTAGCCTCGACCGCGCTCAACGACCAGCTCCATCTCAAGCCTTCCGGAGTCGTTGAGCGTGGCGACGTGCAGCTCGGGGTTGTGGACCTCGACACCAGCCGGAGGTGCGATGTCGGCGGCCGTAACCGCCCCGGACCCAGCCTTGCGGAGATACATGGTGACCGGCTCGTCCTCCTCGGAGGAAACGACCAGGCCCTTGAGATTCAGAATGACTTCAGTGACATCCTCCACAACCCCCTCCAGGGTGGAGAACTCGTGCAGGTTGCCGTCGATCTTGATGCTGGTGACGGCTGCCCCCGGAATGGAGGACAGCAACGTACGACGCAGCGAATTGCCGAGGGTGTAGCCGAAGCCCGGCTCCAGTGGCTCGATGACGAATCGGGACCGGTTGTCGGAAACCGGCTCCTCGGACAGAGTGGGGCGCTGTGCGATCAGCATTTCGGTATTCCTTCCCCGCGAGAACCGCTATTTGATCTCGCGGAACCTCCCCCGTATCCGACGGGTTCGGCGTTACCCCGGCGAACCGAGGCCTCTTGCTTGGAAAACGACTACTTCGAGTAGAGCTCGACGATCAACTGCTCCTGAACGTCGACCACGATTTGCTCCCGGACGGGCAACTGGTGGATCAGGATCCGGCCGCGCTCGGGGATCACCTGCATCCAGCCGGGGACGTCGCGCTCGTTGTGGGTTTCCCGGTTGACGATGTGGGGGGTCAAGTTCCGTACCTTGTCGGCAAGGTCGATGACATCATGCGGGCTGACCCGATACGAGGGGATGTTGACCTTCTCGCCGTTCACCAGGAAATGGCCATGCACCACGAACTGGCGAGCCTGCCGGCGGGTGCGGGCCAGGCCAGCCCGGTACACCACGTTGTCCAGACGTGACTCGAGGATCTGCAGCAGGTTGTCACCGGTCTTGCCCTGCACCCGGTTGGCCTCTTCGTAATAGCGGCGGAACTGCTTCTCTAGCACGCCATAGGAGAACCGCGCCTTCTGCTTCTCGCGGAGCTGAAGCGAATACTCCGACTCCTTAGTGCGGCCCTTGCCATGCACGCCAGGCGGGTAGGGACGGCGCTCATACGCACCGTCGCCGCCAACCAGGTCAACACCCAGCCGACGCGACTTCTTGGTCATGGGACCGGTGTAGCGAGCCATGTTTGCTTCGTCCTTGTCTGCTGCGTGTCCTAGACGCGGCGCCGCTTGGGCGGGCGGCAGCCGTTGTGCGGGACTGGGGTGACGTCGGAAATCGCTCCGACCTCCAGGCCTATGGCCCCGAGCGAACGGATCGCAGTCTCCCGCCCAGAACCCGGGCCTTTGACGAAGACATCGACCCGCTTCATGCCATGCTCCATCGCGCGACGACCGACTGCCTCAGCCGCCATTTGGGCGGCGTACGGCGTGGATTTTCGGGACCCCTTGAAGCCAACCGTGCCGGCCGAACCCCAGGCAATGACTGCGCCGCTGGGATCGGTGATCGAGATAACGGTGTTGTTAAAAGTGCTTTTGATGTGAGCGTGGCCGGAGACGACGTTCTTCTTTTCCTTCTTGCGCACCTTCTTGGCGCCGCCGGTGCTGCGTCCTGCGGTAGCCATTTACTTCGCCTTCTTCTTGCCGGCGACGGGTTTGCGGGCGCCCTTGCGCGATCTGGCGTTGGTCCGGGTGCGCTGGCCACGTACAGGTAGCCCACTGCGATGCCGGCGGCCCTGGTAAGACCCGATTTCCACTTTGCGGCGAATGTCAGACGCAACTTCCCGGCGAAGGTCACCTTCGACCTGGTAATTTGCCTCGATCCAGTCGCGCAATGCGACCAGCTGCTCATCGGTCAGTTGGTGGATGCGGACGTCGCCACTGATCTGAGTAGCCTCCAGCGTCTGCAGGGCGCGGGTCTTGCCGATGCCGTAGATGTAGGTAAGGGCGACCTCGAGCCGCTTCTCTCGCGGCAGGTCGACCCCAATCAGACGTGCCATTCGGCGGTTACCTTTCGTCTGGTCGGAGGTGTCTGGCGTGATGCGTCCCCGGCGGCCGTCGACTCGGTACCGAACTCTTTTGGTGCCAAATCACCGGGGCCTCGGCCTCCGACCGAGGGTGGATTCGAAATCACTTCCGAACCTGCGGTCACGTTGTTCTGGATGAAATTGTGGGTCTTGCTAATCAGCCCTGCCGCTGCTTGTGGCGAGGGTTTTCGCAAATCACCATCACGCGACCGTGCCGGCGGATCACCTTGCACTTGTCACAAATCTTCTTGACGCTCGGCTGGACCTTCATCGAGCTTCTTTCTTGATCAGGCCGGGCATGGGGGCACCATGCCAAACCGTGTGGATGGTTTGCGTTGTCTTGGACGAATACCGGGTTACTTGTGCCGATAGACGATGCGACCGCGGGTCAAGTCATAGGCGGAGAGTTCGACGACGACTCGGTCCGCGGGAAGGATGCGGATGTAGTGCTGCCGCATCTTGCCACTAATGGTGGCCAGCACCTTGTGGCCGTTGGCCAGCTCAACGCGGAACATCGCGTTGGGCAGGGCCTCCACCACGGTGCCCTCCAGCTCGAGTGCGCCTTCCTTCTTCGCCATGAGCTCTTCTCTGATTGACTGCAATCGCCGCGTCAACGGCCTGGCCACCGCCTACATGGCCGACAGACAACCATACGCGGCTTTTCCAGGTCACCCAAATTTTGGCCGGGCCGACTTGGTGTTAAAAGGCGGCGACCAACAAAACCGCAATCAATACGACGACGGCCGCCACTACGGCAAGAACAACAAGGGCGAAGCGGCTTGCATTCCGAGGTTCCGCCAGGTGTCCAGGTTCACCGCCCTCACTCGCCACAATCTCCGGATTACTATGGGTCGGCATCGGTGGCAGCCCCTCGGCCACCGGTAACAGCTGACCCATCCGAGTGGCAGCGAACAGCTGGTCGAGCCGGAACTGGTAGTCCTCCTGTTCAAGCTTGCCGTCGGCGAACGCCGCGTTCAGCCGGGTGCTGAGCCGCTCGCGCTCGACATCGGTCACCGGCGCATCCGGTGTAGTGCGGTAGGGCGAGGAAATCGGCAGATTGCTGCTGCTCACCCACGTCAGGCTACTCGCCGAGCAAATCCCGGCTCCCTCTGAGGCAGCGGAAAACCCGGCGGTTTCAGGGCCGGACAGCTTCCTGCTCGGCCGCTGCTTGGGGCGTATCGCTCACTGGGTGCTCAAAATCGGCAAAGTCCGGTGTCGCGTTGAGCAACGTGCCAAGCCAGCGACTACGGTCGCCGTGGTCGACCAGCAGGGACTTCACCAGCAGTGTCGCCGGCACAGCGAGCAACGCCCCCAGTGGGCCGAGGATCAAGGCCCAGATGATCAAGGACAAGAACGTGATCGTCGAGGTGATGCCCACTGCGTCACCGGTGAATCGTGGCTGGAGCAGCGTCTGGACCACGAAGTTGACGGCGCTGTAGGCGATTATCACCGCCAGTGCTGCACCCCATCCGCCATCCAGCAGCGCGATCAGCGTCGGCGGAATCAATCCCAGCAGGAAACCGATATTCGGGATGTAGTTGGTGACGAACGCCAGCACCCCCCAGGTCAGCGCCAGCGGCACGCCGATGATCAATAGCGCCACCACATCGATGACCGCGACAATCAGGCCGAAGATCGTCGTGACCACCCAGTACTTGCGCACGCTAGAGGCGAAATCGGTCAACGCATTGGCGATATTGGGGCGATAGTTGCGTAGCAGGGCAATGCGCTCGTTGATCCCGGCAGCATCGAAGGTGATGAAAACGACCATCGCCAAGAGCAGTGCGAGCAGCGACAGCCCACTGGTGATCGTGCTCAAAACCCGGGAGGCCAAGCCCGCGAAGCTGGATAGGTTGAAGCCCGCGATAAGTCTGCGCAGATCGGTCGTTTCGACGCCGAATCGGCCCAGCTGATCCAGACTCGAATTGAACAGGTCGGTAAAGGCGTCGGCGTAGCCCGGCAACGTGTCCACCAGCCTGCTCAGCGTCCAGACGGCCGATCCCAGAACGATTACCAGCAGGGCATACACGCTGAGCAGCACAACGATGCTCGCCAGCCAACTGGGTACTCGTCGCCGGATCAGGATACTTCGCAACGGCTGCACCGTGATCACCAGCGTCAGGACAAGAAACGACGGCGCGATGATGCTGTTCACCGCACGCACGCCTGCCGCGACAATGACCATGGCGGCCAGCACGAACAGGCCCGATGAGGCGGTCGCGAGTGCTGCGGCGGAGGGAGCGGGCCGGGGCGGACTGGCGGCAGCCGGACCACGGTCGAGTCGCGCTTCAGCCATGGAGCCTCTTTTCGTCTAGCGGTTGAGTGTGTCTGGCAGCCCGAATCGGGCGAAGAGCCTGGTGTCAAAGAAGACTGCGACATGGGACACGCCGTTGCTTCCCAACGTCAGAACCTGCAACTGGAATGCTCCGTACGAGCCGTCCAGCTCTTTCATGTACAGGCCGAACGCCGGCTGGCCATTCGCCGAAACCGGCAGCAGTACTTGATCCCCCGGCCCCTCGGCAGGGCAGTGCTTTGCGATCAATTGGCCCACCTCGTCGGCGCCGCTATACCAGCCAACGAACGGCGGCATTTCCCAGACCACGTCCTTGGCCAGCAGGTCGACGATCCGCGGCACATCGTAGTTCTCGAAAGCGGCGACATAGTCGCGAAGGAACTCCTTGGCCCGCTCGTCGTCCATCCGCTCGTGCGCACCGTCTGGGTCCAGCTTCGCCAGCTGCGCCCGTGCTCGCTGCAGGCTGCTGTTGACCGCCGCGACAGACAACCCGAGCAGCTCGGCGACCTCCCTGGCCTGCCAGGCAAGCACGTCACGCAGCATGACCACGGCCCGCTGCGCCGGAGTCAGATGCTGCAAGGCCGCCACAAAGGCCAGCCGTACGCTCTCCCGATCGACCACCTCAGCGGCCGGGTCAGCAGCCGTGCCCGCCCAGACCACGGCATCGGGAATGGGTTCCAGCCAGCCGATCTCGGGCCGAGCCTCAAGGGTTCCGCGTGGATCAGCGGCCGGCTGGCCGAGGCCGGTCGGCATGGGACGGCGGTCGCGGCCGGATAGCGCAGTCAGGCAAACGTTGGTGGCAATCCGATACATCCAGGTGCGGACCGATGATCGGTTCTCGAAGCCGGGGAAAGCCCGCCAAGCCCGAAGGTAGGTCTCCTGGACCTGGTCCTCAGCATCTTGGAGCGAGCCGAGCATGCGGTAGCAGTGGGCGGTCAGCTCGCCCCGCAGTGGCTCGACGAGCTCTGCGAATAGATGGTTGTCGACCGCGATCGTCATGGAATGAGAACTTACCCGGAAGAACGGACGACAGCACTTCGGCCAAATTCATCAGATGTTGAATTATATCGTGGTGCGCTCTAACGTCGACTCATGACGACGCTGTTGGACCTTGCCGAGATCGACGATTCGATGCTTGCCAGCGTCGGCGGCAAGGCCGTCAATCTCGGGATTATGACCGGGGCCGGGCTGCCGGTCCCACCCGGGTTCTGCGTTACCACGGACGCTTACCGATTGGTCATCGGTGATCAGCTCAGCGACCTGCTGGACAAGCTCACCGAAGCCGACAATTTCTCTGCTCTCGCTGAATTGGCCCAGGAGGCGCGGGCCCGAGTGCTCCGGGCACCGGTCCCAGACGAGGTTGGCAGCGCGATTCGGAGCCGCTATCGCGCGCTCGGTGACCGCCGTCCGGTCGCCGTACGTTCGTCGGCAACGGCGGAAGACCTGCCGTACGCCAGCTTCGCCGGACAGCAGGACACGTACCTGAATCTGCTGGGTGAGCAGGTGGTCCTGGACGGCATCCGGCGCTGCTGGGCATCGCTCTGGACCGACCGGGCGGTCAGCTATCGCAATACCAATGGCATCGATCACCAGACGGTGTCTTTGGCGGTGATCGTTCAGCAGATGATCGATGCGCGGGCCGCCGGTGTGATGTTCACCGCCAATCCGGTAACCGGAAACCGACAGGAGACAGTGATCGATGCAAGTGCTGGGCTCGGCGAGGCCATCGTGTCCGGCGCGGTCAATCCGGATCACTTCGTCGTCGACTCGGCACGGCGGGTGATCCTCCAGCGCCGGTTGGGTGACAAGCGGCTCCTGATCAAGACCCGTCCGGGTGGGGGCACGGAAACCGAAGAGCTCAACGACGGCACCGGCAAACCCTGCTTGCCCGATGATCAAATCCTGACGCTCGTCGATCTTGGCCAGCGTGTCTCCAACCACTACGGATCGCCCCAAGACACCGAGTGGGCACTCGACAGCGCCGGGCAGTTCTGGCTGACCCAGGCCCGGCCGATCACCACCTTGTACCCGGTGCCCGGTAGTGACGCGGGCAAGCCTGGACTCTTCTTGTGCATGACTCTGGCCCAGGGCCTGACCCGGCCGATCACGCCGATGGGAGTGGCAGCATTCCGGCTGATCGGCTCCTCGGTGGCAACCGCATTGGGCCGCCGGCCTACCGATCGGCGCGCCGGCCCGGCACCGTTGAAGGTGGCCGGACAGCGCGTCTTCCTGGACATCTCACCCGCGCTGCGCAGCAAGCTGGGACGCCGGCTGATCATCGGGGCGTTCGGGGCCATGGAGGCACGCTCGTCGCGCGTCCTGCGTTACCTCGCCGATGACCCACGCTTTCCGATTACCAGCAGAGTGCCCTGGAGTGCCATTCTTCCGGTGGCTCGGCTGGTTGTCATTCGAACCAAGGTGCCCCTGCGAATCGCCGCGACGTTGATCAATCCGGCCATTTCACCGCGGTTGATCGCCCGCACGGAACGGCGGCTGCGCGTTGCCAACAGCCTGCCGGCGGACGCGACGATCAGCCAGCGCTTGGACCACGTCGAACGGCAGTTGGGCAACGACCTGTTTCTTCTCATGCCGACCGTGTTCAGCCATCCAGCCGCAGGCTTGCTCATTCTCCGGATGGCACGGAACGTGCTCGGTGATCTTGCCCAGACAGCTGATCTTCAAACGGTGCTTCGCGGCCTGCCCAACAACGTGACAACCGAAATGGATCTGGAGCTGTGGCGGCTGACCGAGCGGATCCGAGAGGATGCCGACTCCGCACGAGCGTTCTCCGAAGGCACCACGGCGTCCTTGACCGCTCGCTATCGGAACCGTACGTTGCCACCCGTCGCCCAGCAGGGGTTGACCGGGTTTCTGCGCCGCTACGGACATCGGGCCGTCGCCGAAATCGATCTTGGCATGCCGCGGTGGTCAGACGATCCCAGCCACATCGTCGGCGCAATCGGCAACTACCTGCGGCTTCGCAATCCTGATCTTGCGCCAGCCACCCAGTTCGAACAAGGCAAGGCTGCGGCCTCAGCCATGATCGCGGAATTGATTCGGCGTGCCGAGCAGCGCAGTCACGTCAAGGCTCGGTTCGTCCGCTTCGCGCTCGGTCGCGCTCGGCAGTTGGTCGGCCTGCGAGAGAGTCCGAAAAACCTGCTCATCCTCACCCTGTCGGCGCTGCGGGAGCAGCTGACAAAGGTTGGCGAAGCGCTCGCTGATCAAGGCCGAATCGACGGCCGGGACGATATCTTCTTCCTCGACATCCCCGAAGCGCGCCGTGCCCTGGCCGGGGAGGCCATGCACGACCTCGTCGCCCAGCGGCGTGAGGCGTACGAGGTCGAACTTCGACGACGGCACATACCCCGGTTGCTGCTATCCGACGGCACCGAACTCGAAGCAGTGGCTGGTGCAGCAGAATCACTCGACGGTGCCATCTCCGGGAGCCCGGCCTCGCCAGGGATGGTGACCGGGCCGGCCCGTGTCGTCCTCGACCCGGTGGGTGCTCATCTCGAGCCCGGCGAGATTCTGGTTGCGCCCTCGACTGATCCTGGCTGGACTCCACTCTTCCTGACCGCCGGTGGCCTGGTGATGGAAATGGGCGGCTCTAACTCTCATGGAGCCGTGGTGGCTCGGGAGTACGGAATCCCGGCAGTCGTCGGGGTCCCGGATGCCACAAATCGGATCGGAACGGGTCAGCTCGTAACGGTTGACGGCGCCGCCGGCTTGGTTAGCATCGACGGCACCTCGGCCTAGCCAGCACCGGGCCCGAGCAACACTCGGAGAAAGTCGCCGATACTGGCGTGCCGCTCCAAAGGATGACGAAGCGGCAGCCCGGTGATCACGCTGTAGGTGTTGCGACGGCCGACCCGCTTTACGTCCAGATAGCCGGCCTGCTGGAGATCTCGCACGATCAACTGAACCGCACGCTCCGTGATGCCGACCCGCTCCGCCACGTCACGCATCCGAGCGTGCGGATCAGCAGCCAGAGCAACCAGTACGTGGCCGTGGTTGGACAGGAATGTCCAGACGGTGGAGGGCTCGCTCATCCGACCTGCTGGTTACTGCGTCGCGGGTTCGTTTCGACGCGCATCCAGCGCGGCGAACAATCGGGCTGAGACCTCGTCTATCGCCCCGAGGCCGTCGACTTCAACGAGGCTGCCACGCGTCCGGTACACCTCCAGCAGCGGCTCGGTTTCCAGGGCGTAGATCGCGAGCCGTCGCCGAATCGTGTCGGCCGTATCGTCAGTGCGGCCCTCGATGTTCGCGCGTCTAAGCAGCCGATCGACGACCGCATCAGCATCCGCAATAAGTGAGACCACCGCATCCAGCGCTTTTCCTTGGCTATCCAGCACCTCGTCCAGGGCCTCCACCTGCTGCAAGGTACGCGGATAGCCGTCGAGTAGGAAACCAGCCGCACAGTCGCTCTGGCTGAGCCGTTCGGCGACGATTTCGTTAGTGATCTCATCGCTCACATAGCCGCCGGTGTCCACTATGGCGCGGAGTTGCTGTGCCAGCGGGGAATCAGCGGTCTTCATAGCGCGGAAGATGTCACCCGTCGAAATCGCCGGAATCCCGTAATGCTCCGAAATCCGCAGCGCCTGAGTGCCCTTGCCCGCCCCGGGTGGGCCCATGATCAACAGTCGCATCAGCGGAGGAACCCTTCGTAATGTCGTTGCTGCAGCTGGCTTTCGATCTGTTTGACCGTGTCCAGTCCGACGCCGACGATGATCAGGATCGAGGTGCCACCGAATGGGAAATTCTGGTTAGCGTTCAAGAAGATGAACGCAACTGAGGGCAGCAGTGCGATCAGGCCGAGGTAGAGCGATCCGGGGAACGTCAACCGAGACAGCACAAAACTCAAATAGTCCTCTGTTGGCTTCCCGGCCCGGATGCCGGGGATGAAACCGCCGTATTTCTTCATGTTGTCCGCGACCTCAGCCGGGTTGAAGGTGATGGCCACATAGAAGTAGGCGAAGAACACGATCAGCAGGAAGAAGGTGATCATGTAGATCGGGTGGTCGCCCTTGACGAAGTTGGCCTGAATCCAGCTGGAGACCCTGCCTTCAGGGCGGAACTGGGAGTAGAGCGCCGGGAGGTAGAGCAGCGAGGAGGCGAAGATGACCGGAATGACACCGGCCTGATTCACCTTGATGGGAATGTAGGTGGTCGTCCCACCGAACATGCGGCGGCCCACCATGCGCTTCGCGTACTGGACCGGGATGCGGCGCTGCGATTGCTCGACGAAGATGACCCCCGCCATGACGACCAGGCCGAGTGCGATGACCAGGAGGAAGACGACCCAACCGTTGGCGCCGGGCCGCGCCACCTTGAGGCTCCAGAGAGCTTGCGGAAAAGTGGCCGCGATCTGGGTGAAAATCATGACCGACATACCGTTGCCCACGCCGCGTTCGGTAATCAGCTCACCGAGCCACATGATGACCGCGGTGCCTGCCGTCATGGTCAGGATCATCACCGTGACCGGGAAGATGCTCTTGTCATGCACCAGACCGGTGCACCCGACGAAGAGCCGATCGTTCACGGCGATGGTCACGAACGCGGTCGAGTTGAGCACTGCAAGCACCAGGGTCAGGTAACGCGTGTACTGGGTGATCTTCGCCTGGCCGGCTTGTCCCTCCTTCTTGAGGGCTTCTAGTCGGGGGATGACCACCGTCAGCAGCTGCAGGATGATGCTTGCAGTGATGTACGGCATGATGCCCAGCGCGAAAATGGCCAGTTGAAGCAGCGCACCGCCCGAGAACAGGTTGATCAGGGAGTACAAGCCCTGGTTGGCACCCGTCGTCGCCTGCTTGACGCAGAAGTCGACCTGCTCAACGTTGACGTTCGGAGTCGGGATGATGGAGCCCAGCCGAAAGATGGCCAGGATGCCGAGGGTGAAGAGGATCTTCTTCCTCAGATCCGGAGTCCGGAATGCGTTGGCGAAGGCGGCGAGCACCCGTGCCCTCCCTTTCTATCGAACAGTCCTAGCACGTCGGTAAAAACGACAGGCTGTCGGCCAACGACCCGCAAACATGCAGGACCGCCCGACTTTATCAAGAGTCCGGCCGAAACCCCTATCGCTGACCAACCCCTCACTCGATGGCAAACCGGATGCGACGGAAGCCGCGGCCCTTGCTCTCGGTCTTGAGCACCCGGAAATTGCCGATCTGCCGTGTCGAAGCTACGTGCGTGCCACCGTCGGCCTGGACGTCGAGACCGATCAGGTCCACGATCCGCACCTCGCTCAAGCCTTCGGGTATGCGCACCTCCTCCGCCCGACTCAGGTCGCCCATGTTGGCGATCTGCTCCACTGGTACGAAACGGACTTGCACGCGGTGATCTTCTTGGATCGCCGCGTTGCAGGCAGCTTCGACCGCCGATTTGAAGTCATCCGGCAGCTCAGGCAGGTTGAAGTCCATCCGGCCCAATCCCGGATCCATCGACGACCCGGTGACCTTCGCAGCGAAGTCGCGGAACACCACCGCCGACAGCACGTGCATACCCGAATGGGTACGCATCAGCAGGCTTCGACGCTGGTCATCGAGGGCTCCCCGGACAGCCATTCCCGCCGGCGGCAGAGGGTCGTCCTCATGCGGAATGAGGTAGACGTCGTCAGCCAGCCGCGCGCTCACGATGCCGGTCTGGACACCGCCCCAGAGCAGCACACCCTGGTCCGGAGGCTGCCCGCCGCCACCCGGGTAGAACGCAGACCGGTTGAGCACGATGCCGTGCTCACGGGAGGCGTCTAGCACCGTCGCATCCCAGTCCCGTACGGTCGCGTCCGTCAGCTCAATACGGTGGGTCACGCGACCACCCTAGGCCGGATGAGAAGGCGGCGAACTGCTAAATTTCGGTTGTGGTGCCTCCGGCGGCGCGAATCTTCTCGCTCGCCGAGGCGGAGAACGCGTGGGCGCTCACCTGCACCGCCACCGAGATGTCGCCGTTGCCCAGAACCTTGACCGGCTGGCCGGCCCGCACGGCGCCGGCGGTGACGAGATCGTCGACACCGATCGCGCCCCCCTCAGGAAAGAGCTCGCCGAGCCGCGACACGTTCACCACCTGGTACTCCACCCGGAATGGATTGGAGAAGCCACGCAGCTTCGGCACTCGCATATGCAGCGGCATTTGGCCGCCCTCGAAGTTCTCCGGCAACCGATCGCGTGCACCGGAGCCCTTGGTGCCGCGACCCGCGGTCTTGCCTTTGGAGCCGTCCCCGCGGCCGACCCGGGTCTTCGCAGTCTTGGCCCCCGGTGCTGGACGCAGGTGATGGACTTTCAGCGCCATATCAATCGACCTCCTCCACGGCCACCAGGTGCGACACCGCGTTGATCATGCCCCGCACTTCCGGCCGGTCATTGCGGATCGACTCGTCGCCGATCCGTCGCAACCCCAACGTGCGGAGCGTGTCCCGCTGGTTCTGCTTACCGCCGACAGCGCTGCGCACTTGCCGGACTTTGAGCTGACCCATCAAGAACTCACCGCCGAACGTGCCCGCAAGATGGCGGCTGGGGCCACATCCTCGACCGGCTTGCCGCGCCGCTGGGCCACGGTCTCGGGTTGCTCCAGTCGCTGCAAGGCCTCGACCGTCGCGTGCACCACATTGATGGCATTCGCTGAACCGAGTGACTTGGCAAGGACGTCATGGACGCCGGCGCATTCCAGCACGGCACGCGCCGAGCCACCGGCGATGACGCCGGTACCGGCCGACGCCGGTCGCAGCAGTACCACGCCCGCCGCCTTCTCCCCCTGCACCGGATGCGGGATGGTGCCCTGGATCCGGGGAACGGAGAAGAAGTGCTTCTTCGCCTCCTCCACGCCCTTGGCGATCGCCGCCGGCACCTCCTTGGCCTTGCCATAGCCGACACCGACTGTGCCGTCGCCGTCACCGACCACGACGAGTGCCGTGAAGCTGAACCGCCGACCGCCCTTGACTACCTTTGCCACCCGGTTGATCGCGACCACGCGCTCGATATAGTTGCTTTTCTCGGGCGCCTGGCCACCACGCCG
>Ga0126312_10000364_pt1 | contig 25871 bp, 24 predicted proteins | sample Plot104A_FD_92537 | JGI IMG/M metagenome (GOLD analysis project Ga0126312, IMG submission 92537) | Serpentine soil microbial communities from UC McLaughlin Reserve, CA, USA - Plot104A | ecosystem: Environmental > Terrestrial > Soil > Grasslands | place: USA: UC McLaughlin Reserve, Lake County...
GCAACATTAGCATTTGCTCAAGAAGGTGCAATTACTCCTGAAGGTTCAGTTAACGATACAATGTCAGGTCAAAATGCTTCACAATGGTCTACTAATGCCACATTAGCATTTGCTCAAGAAGGTGCAATTACTCCTGAAGGTTCAGTTAACGATACAATGTCAGGTCAAAATGCTTCACAATGGTCTACTAATGCCACATTAGCATTTGTACAATAAACGATATTTATTATAGCAGGACCTACTGTTCTTTACACCTATTCATGATGGGTAGTGTAACAGTATCCTAATCTCTTTTTTATTAGAAAAAAAGATTATAAAGTTAATTTTAATAAACAATCCTATATTTGAAAAATTCTTATAACAACAAACGTAGATATCTATTCTCTTTTATAATGTTGTTTAATGCAAATTATGTTATTTAATAATAAAAAATAGAAGTGTTGTAATACTTAAAGTTGAAATTCTCAATACTAATATTATAATTGAGAATAGAAAAATAAAAGATATTTCCAAATAATTAATAATATGAGTTATAGAAAATAAATTTATACAACAAGAAAGTATATATTATTCCTGGATAAAATGCTAATTGGCCCGCACATTGAGTATGATGTTTAGAAACCTATAAACCAATAGAAAATTCAGATAAAGAGCCAATATTAATCAATTATACTTCGAATTTTTAAGATAATAAGATACCAAAAAAAAGCATTTTAATGTAATAAAATATAGACAATTTATAAATAACGATAACCAATAATTAATAAATAATCCATTATCTTTTGTAATATTTTTATCTCGTTTAAAAAGAAGAAACTTTTATAATATTTGTAAATGAACTAAAGAATTATGATAGGAATATTTGAAAATTCTCCTACACCTAATATTCCTTTTACTAAAAATATATCTAGAAATTGTCATCCATTTATTAAATGGGCTGGAGGAAAATCTCGTCTAATTACACAAATAAAATGTTTTCTTCCTAACTACTTTAATAATTATTTTGAACCATTTGTAGGAAGTGGTGCATTATTCTTTTATCTTATAAATATAGGCAAAGTTGATAAGAACTCTTCCATACAACTATCTGATATTAATGTAGAATTAATAAATGCATATAGAGTTATAAAATGTTCCTTAACTGAGTTAATTAATCAATTAAAACAAAATGAAAAAGAATATTTGCAAGATCCACAACATTTTTATTATAAATTACGAAATCAGAATTTTAAATTCAATCGTATTAAAAAAGCTGCGAGATTTATTACCTTAAACAAAACTTGTTATAATGGTTTATACCGAGTGAATAAAAAAGGCCTCTTTAATGTTCCCTTTGGAAGATATAATAATCCAAAAATTTGCGATATTGAAAATTTAGCTGAAGTAAACAAAATTTTAAATTCCATAAATACAACTATAGAAAACTATGATTACCAAAATATAATTACAAAGGTTAAAGAAGATGATTTTATCTATATTGATCCTCCATACCATCCTTTAAATGAGACATCAAATTTTACAAATTATACTGTTTTTGGATTTGATACTAATCAACAAAAAAGATTAGCTAATTTTTTTAATGAATTAGATAAAAGAAAATGTAAAATAATATTAAGCAATTCAGATACTATTTTTATACGAGATTTATACTCTCCATTTAAAGAAAATATTATACCATTAAAAGCACTCCGATCAATCAATAGTAATTCAGAAAAAAGAAAAAATCATAATGAACTAATTATAAAAAATTTTTAGATACTGCAATTTTAATTATGAACTTTTGTTAACTATTATATAGTAGAATCTTAATTTAAATTAAATGAAAAAAAGTCTTTATGAAATAAATATTATATTAATTTTGTCTCTTGTTTTAACTTTAATAGTAGGTATTTTTAATAATGCTAATGCTCTTTTTCATGAACAAGAATTAAACAATGAGCAGATATCAGATACATCAAAAGAATTTATTATAAATCTATTTGATAATGTCAATAAAGTTTCTAATGAATTCTATCAGTATGAATCGTATAAAGGAAAAGAATCAGTAAATAACAATATGACAATAGTAAATAAAACTAATGAATATATTAGCAACCTAGAGAAAATAATATCAGTAGCTTATGAATATAATATACAAAATGAGTACAAACCTGTACTTAATAACTATATAAATTCACTTAAAAATGAAATTGACAGCCATATACATTATAAAAACTACATTTTGACAGGCAATAATACTGAAAATAAATTATCAGAGGACCTTCTATCAAAAGCCCTTAATTTCGAAACTGAAGCAATTAAAGAATTTAAGAAATTAGAATGACAATGAATAGTTTTTAATATTTTAATATTTTATTAAAAATATATAGAATAAATAATCTAAATACTATGTAGTTACCCAAACAATTTTTATATCTATATTACATTTTATAAATATGAATTGTCCTTGTTGTGGAGGAAAAATGGAAGCAAATGATAAAGATAAATTTACAATTTTTAAGTGCATTGTTTGTGGATTGAGTAATACTGAACTTAAAAAGATATAAATCAATATAATATTTCTTTATTTTAAACGCAAACTAAAGTTTTATAATTTTATATACTTCATAAGGTTTTATTCAAAACATCCACTATAATTTCTTTTTAAATTATTAATTTTTATAACTATCTTATAACTACTTAGACTGTATGAATTAAGGAATACAGACAAAAATCTCTCACAATCGTATATTCAATATCATATTTTGATTAAACCATTTTTTATAATAATTAACAAAAACAAAAAAGACAAGATAACACCTATCAAAATGGATAAATAAATATTAAATATAAAGTGAATATTTTCTATTTTAAAAACTGTTGTATTTGTAATATTCGACTGATATTCTTCTAATAAATTTGCTACAATCTCACTCGAATTTTTCGTTTGTTTGTCAAAATTAAATGCATTTAAAATATTATTAGATGATAAATCTCTAGCATTAATAGATTCAAGGCTAAAATTATATTCAATGAATTTTAAAATAGACAAAGTATCATAAAAAGTAGAATCTACTTTACCTTCATGTGAGTAAGGTGAAATAAAAAGTGTTGGAACCCTAAAACCAAGTTCATATTCTGAATTTTGCGGTGGAGGAACATGGTCATACCAACCACCAGAACCACTATAAGTTAAAATAAAAAGACTATTCTTCCAATATTTACTTTTCATTAATGAAATAATTAATGAAATAACTGATTCTTGGCCTTCCAAGATATCTTTAGGACTACTTTCTTGACTATTTGGCAAAATAATATAAGAGACACTTGGTAAATTATTTTTAAGATCATGAAAATAGTTAGTTAAATCTTGTATCTTAGAGTTTAAGGTCACATTATCTACAAATCTAGGAATTCCAAGAATAGGATTTGAAACTAGGTAACGCTTAGACGATTCCCTATTATTTGTATAATTTAAAGAAGTATCATAGTTTTCAACATAAACTTTCCACGTTATTTGTTTCTTTTCTAATAGATCTAATATTGTTGAATTAATAGATAAACCATTTGAAGGTACATATTTTTTAAAATTACCTTCTTCTGAAGTTAATAAATGAAGGTTATTTGTTAAATCGGTTTGAGGAGAAGGACTAAAAAAATTATCTGCTAGTACAAATTTTGATGCCAGATACCAATATGGACCAATTTCACTACTATTATAATATCCCATTACAATAGTCGTATTATCAGATTTCAAGGTATCATTTGATTTTAACTCTTTACCATTTTGAGCAAAAATAAATCCATCCATAAAACCGTAATTGTAGGATTTTTCATACACACCTGGTCCATATTTTAAATTAGGTGTTTTGGTAACTTCCAAATGAAATGGTTTTACCAAACCCTTAGAAACATTAGATGCTATTTTCAAATCAAAATAATTTCTACCATTAAAATTTAAAGAAGAATCTTTATTCTTATCAGAATGTATAATATTATCTATTCCAATATTTGCAATAGATCTATCAGGAATATCTTTACTGGTAAGTAATGAAGAAATCTCATTTGCATTTAATGATCTATTCCAGAGATAAACGTTATCAATGGTCCCAGTAAAAAAACTATTTTCCTTTAAAAAATTTGCTCCTAATCTAATAAATGGTAATTTATTATCATCAGGTAGTGCTCGTGAAGTATTTAGCTCTGATTCTGATTTGTTATCGATAATTAGTTTTAACGTAGAGTTACCATATGTTAATAATACATTATGCCACTTATCATCAGCATATCTTTTTTTTGATGCTACAAAAAAATCATTCCCTTCCTTTGTTTCAAAACCACCTATAATATGTTGTTTTTCATCTAGCCATATGCCAAAATTTAAATTATTTCCAGGTGTTTCTTTTCCAATTCCTCCTTTATTTATAAGAAAACCATCTTGTGCGAAATCAGTAGTATTACTGTGAAAACTCAATGATATTGAAAAATTCTGAAATGATGGCATAAAATCAAATGGATTTATTGGGATTGTCAAATTTTTAGGGAAACCATTTACTCCCTCAAAAGTTCCAAAATAATTATCAAAGCTTCTTCGTCCTTGAGAAATGATAATCACATTTTCAATAGGAGTTTTATTTTTTTCATATGAATAACTATTATTTAGAGAATAGGCTGTCTTAATTACAAAAATAATACCATTAGATGAAAAGAAGATAAAAACCAATAGCAACAAAAAAAGTGGTTCGAATCTCATTTTAAATTTCATTTAACTCTTTATTTTTTATCAAATCTAGATGTAAAATACATACACTTATTTAAACGCATAAACTATTATTGCTGGATCAGATAAAGTTTTCGTATTTTCTATGTTACTGTTGTTTTGGTATTTTACATATATAGGTATACCTTCATGTTTTTTGACATAATCTTCTAGTTCTAATGCTTTATCTTCTAAAAACTTTCCATTGTTAATTTGAATTTTTTCATAAACAATATAGTTTATTTTTTTAGCCAGAATTGACATATCTATATTTTCTATTTTTTGATATGAAGGATTATTGTTTGCTTGTATTGCTATTGAATCTCTTTGTGCATAAAATTTTATTATATTTGACATATGAGTATAAAGAGTAAGAATAGTAGAATCCTTTGAAGTGTTTTCCTTAATCCAAAGTGCGGCATCTTTCATATAAGAAACTGATTCTGACCCTAAAACAGGATTGTAGGGAATTAATAAAAAATATTCGTATATCACATATTTATTTGAAATTAATATCAACGGAATTATACTAATTAACAAAATATAGTTTCTTGACATTTTTTTAATCCATGGAGTTGACAAAATTGAAATGCCAAGGATGACAAGAAAAGGAGTTAGCGAAAAAGGGAAATGATAACCTTTTACTGAAATCATTTGATAAAAAATTAAGGGAAGAAGAATCCAAAGAAAAGGAATCATAATATTTCTAAAATTCCAATTTCTTTTATTAAATATAATATATAGATAGGCAATTACAACTAGTAAAGATAGTACATAACCCAAAATATCAGTGAACAATATATCAAAATAATAAAGACTATCATGATTTGCAGGTCGAGAACCTTGCCAATCTATATACTCTAATACTGATTCACGTGCCTCTTCTAAAGTTAAAAAAGAAATCCAATAAGGCGAAGTTACAAAAATAAAAGACATTATAACAACAAGAATATTTTTAATTTTTATTTTTTTATCTATCATAATAATACTTATTGTTGAAATAATAAAAGAAATGACTCCAATTTCCTTAGAAAGAAAGCAGAGACCCGTAGTAATGCCTATTCCATAAAGAAGTAAATTAGTAGACCTTCTATAGTATGATATAATCAGTAAAAGATCAAGAGTAAAGAAAAAAGACATTGAAACATCCACAAGAACTTGTTTTGAGATTATGACATGATATGGTAAAAAACTAAGAATAATTGAAGATAGTATCGCAGTTTGTCTGTTATATAGATATTTAGCAATAAAATAAGATATTAAAATTATGCCACAACTCAAAAGTACTGGAATAATCCTAGCAGTGAATTCACTTATCCCAAAAATATAAAAAGAAATAGAAATCATGAATTGCAACAATAAAGGATGAGCTCTAAAAATGGAGAATTGGTTTTGATATTCACTATAATTTGCAAGTGATGCAGCTTGTCCGGCATAAATCGCTTCATCGTTATTGAAACCTAATTCACCAAGTTCATAGAATCTAATGATAAATGCAATAATGAAAATAGTAAAAATTAAAATTATTTCTTGTTTAGAAATAGTGCTAGTACTAGTATCAGAAAAGAAGTATTTTAAATTCAATAGTTAATGTGTTTAAAACAGAAAAAAAGCCTTATATCTTTTTCATCGCTAGATATTAAAAGTAATAAAAATAAAAAATTTTTAAGGAACAGGTAACGGTCGGGGGAATGGTGGAGGCAGCCCTGTTAATGTAACACTATACCACTTAGTAGATGGAGTAGGATTTACGCAGGTTAATTTTGATGTTAGTTCGTTTGGTCCTTCTTCTATTTCATGATATTCTTTTGTATAAGTAAATTTCCATGTTGAGAAATCACTAGGCCCACCAGGGCCTGTTGGAGTTACTATTTGAGACGGTTTTTCATTATTCCAATCTACTTCTACTATACAATCGCGAGAACCACTATCACTAGAAATGCCATAAATAGAAAGTTCGCCAGCTTCAACTTCATCAGCATTTTTATGAGATGTTATCTTTACGAACATCTTTGACGTTGATTCATCTTTAGAAAGTAATTTTGATTTATCATCATTTTTAGAATCCATTGCAGGTCCAGTCAATTGAGAATCTTCAAGCTGAGAGTATGCTTTTTCTATAGCATACCCTATAATAGAAACGGTTGCTAATGCTAATAATAAAATTGTAAATAGACAGTTTTCAGTATTTTTCACTAAATAATACTTTGAATAAGGTTTCATAACTTGGAAAATACGACTCTTTATTTAAAAAGAATTGTAAAAATGGATAGAGTTGCTACTAAAGATATTTTCTCTTATTTTTTAATTAAACTTTTCTATCTATAATACTATTTCTTATATCGCATTAAAATAAAAGAACCTATTAAAACTAAGGATAGACCCATACTAATTATAATAAATCCATTAATAGTCCAATCAGGATTGCTATACATAAAAGATTGTGGTGGCCCTACAATAGATTTGCTTTGAAAATAAAAAATGACTCCAAGGAAGAGAATAATTAATCCTATTATAATTATTATTAAAGATAATTTCATTAATAATATAAGATATAAAGACCAAAATACATTATTAATCTTTTTTCCTTTAATATTATCTATTTCAATTCTTTTTTCAACACATGACGAATCATTAGTTATTGTCTTTTTAACTATAGTGTAATCCACTTGATAAATACTATATCAACATAATAATGATATCATTAATTACAAATTATAAAATATTCTTAGAATTACTTCAATAGTCTAACTCATGATTTTAGTATTATGAAACGATTTTTGATAATAAAATTCTAATTCATTTTAATACTCAAAAATGACAAAAGACATGGTAAATACTTCACTATCATTATCCTATTTTTTATTATTTATTTTTAAAGTTGGTACATAGTGTGGCTAAAAATTGTTTCAGATAGTACAATCTTACAATCTTTACGAATATATAAAAACGCTAGGATAAACGAGTTTCCTATAGTAAAATATATGACATTTATAATTTTTAAATATTTAAATGAAATTTATAAAATTCAGTTTCCTTCTCAAAATAGTCTCTGATGTTCTTCAAGCATACATCTATTGTATATAAAATCAATTCCATTTTTCTTTGCCAGTTCTTCTGCTTCTGGACTAAAAATTCCTTTTTGTAACCATATTAACTTAACTCCTTTCTTTTTTATTACATCTTCTATTACTGACATAACATCTTCAGATTTTCTAAATACATCTACAATATCAATATCCTCTAAAATTTGAGAGACAACTTTGTAACTTTTTTTATTTAAGATTTCATCTGTCGTTGGATTTACAGGTATAACATTATAACCTTGCTCAATAAGATATTTAGGAACATAGTGAGATGGTTTTTCCTGATTTTTTGACATTCCAACTACAGCAATATTTTTTAGATTATACAAATTTCTTATCTCTTCGTCAGTATGGTTGTCAGTATTCATTATTATTATATATTTATTAAACTATTTATTCTTTAATAAATCTAAATAAAGAATACTATAATATCAATAATTATATAATACTATTTTGGAAACATAATAACCACTATACTAAATGGCTGATATTAAAAAAAATTCTATTAGTTATTTTAATTCATCTTCAGATAAAGGAAGAGAAAATCCTCCCTCTTCTAAAGGAATATCAGTCATAGATATAGCATCTAATAAATTGGAATCTAAATCCATAGATTTTAGTTTATTTCTTAAGACATTGATCAAATCATATGTAGTAACTATTCCAATAATATCATTATTATCATGAATTGCCAAATGCTTTATTTTTTTTTCTACCATTAATTTTGTGGCATCGTTTATACTAGAATTCTTACTAATAGTTATTAAAGGAGAGGACATCACTTTAGCTGCTGTTACTGTATTTGCAAGAATATTTTTAGCACATACTTCTCTAATTAGATCTTTTTCTGTAACTATTCCGATAGTTTTATTATCATTGTCTATTATGCTAACGGAACTAACTCTTCGTTTTACCATAATTTTAGATATTTCTAAAGCAGAAACTTCATGATTTACCTTGACGACATTCTTACTCATGATTTCATAAATATACATTGATTGAGGTTCATCGATCGACATTATGCATCAATATAGATTTTAAAAGGTTATTAATTAAATTTATTGAAAAATTAGTAAGTTTAGATATGATGAAAACTTAACAAACTTCTCTATATGTAAATAAATAGGTGACAGTCATGATTTTATTTGAATAGAACAATGGAACAAGTAATTAACCAGAAAAGACTGACATCTCACAAATGATAAATGAAAATAAGAATAATCATATTATGAGAAAAATTTGCGAAATATATTATATCTAGTATTTGACAATTTATAATTTTATTTTCTGATCTTTGATAGTTTTTTTCTTATCGAGCTGTTGTCCATTGATTAAAATGTATTTTATTTAAAACAGATTTAAAGTTAATAGCATTTACTTCTACTATAACATTTCACCAGAGACTATATACTATCACATTTTATTCATTATAACAAAATAGATTATTGATGAAGAGGCTATTTAAAACATTTATCATCAAATTCACAAGAATTAACAATAGCCATTTTACTATAATACTCTTTGTATTTATACTGTCTTTATCATTTAGTTTGCTCTACAAGCCATAGTAAGCAGGAGGTTAAAAAAGAAATTATTTTTTAATGATCATCTAAAGTTTTTCCTATATAATGATATACAACAACAAGAATTCTATTTGAATTTGATAAAAAGACAAATCTCATCATATAAAGATAATCTATTTTATAATCATGAGCTTTATTAAAATGCAATGACATAATAATATCGTGGGAAGATGGGATACTAGTTCTGATAGAAGGGGAACTTCTGTAGGTATAAATAGAAAAAAAATAAAATATATAATACTCGGAGGTTTTGTCGTTGTTGCCATTGTTGTTTTATCAGTTTTTATTCCAAGGGCAGGATTGAGCGTTGAGATTCTTGAAAGAGATGAAGCAATGCATTCAGTTAAAACAATAAGTATCAAAGTAAACAATAACAATCTTCAAGAAATTAGAGATGTTATTGTACAATTTGGGGAAAATGGCAAACAGCACACATTTGGAAATATTGGACCATTTGGAGCAATATTTATAACTCCAGATCCTGATGAATTGAATTTTGATAGAATTATTGTATCTGCTAATGGAGGAAGTATTCAAACTGTGAAATTAAGATAATTAGTTGGAATTATGAAGAAATTAATGACCGCATTAGTAAAAGTATGTTACTTTTTCTTTCCCTTAATCTTCTAAGAGAATAAGGTAACCAATTTTCACCATAAGGAATGTATTCCTCAACAATAAATCCTCTATTTAATAGATCCATTTTTAGTTTTTCACGAATGCCCTTTAAAAATTGAAACTGCAAATGTTCTTTTTTTAAAGTAGATATAGAAAACAGGTTGATCGACTTTTCGATTATATTAGAATCGTGTGTTGCGATTGCAAAAATTTGATTTTGTCTTATATTTTTATTTTGTAATAAGATTCTTACCATCTCAAGGTAATTATTGTCTATTTCAAATTTTCTTTGATAGGCACGATCTTCATTTTCATGATAGGCGCCTTTTACTAATCTTATATTAGCATCATATTTTAATAAATTTGATAAATCAGAATAACTTCTTTTCAAATATGATTGCAATACAATACCTATTTCCTTAGTTTCTTCAAATCCTTTTTGATAAATTGAGAGAGTAGAGTCAACGGTTTCAAAAGATTCCATATCTATCCAAATAAAAATTTGATTTTTTTTTGCAATTGAAATTATTTCCAATAGATAGTTTAAACAGAAATTCATATCTATAGATAGACCAATTTGAGTAGGTTTTATTGAAACTGATCCTTGAATTTTTTTAAGCCTCATTTTATTTATTAAATTTTTATATTCTATTACTGTATTTTTCACAATATCTGGGTTTTTAAAATTCTCACCTAGATAATTGATAATACATTTTAATCCTCTCTCATTTGCCTTTAAGGCGCAATTTAATACATCGTTTATGTTATATCCAGAAATCCATTTTTTTGACAGTTTAAAAAGAAGTTTTTCTAATAGAAAAGGAGTAGCATGATGTGAATGAGGTACGTTGGAAAATGGATTTTCTTTATTAAAATAATCCATACTAATAATATATTATCATTTTTTTTATTAAAGTTATTGAAAGTTCAAATATAGAGTAACAATATAATAAAATATTGATTGTTAAAATCCTTTCTACTTTCCTTATAACACATATCTAAAAATAATTGCATCTACATCTTTGTTATATTGTAAATATTAGTATTTTCTTCTGGGATTTTAATTTTGGGTTTATATATAAATGGGAACATTCTTTTATATTCATTTGTTATATAATAAATAGAGAATAATGGGCACCCAAATGAGCACTGCAAGGAGAGGAATTGCAACAGAGGAAATGTTCCAGGTTGCAAAAGATGAAGATATCGATATTAATTTTTTAATTCCAAAAGTAGCTAATGGTTCTATAATTATTCCAAGAAATAATATAAGAAAACAAAAGATAAAAGTAGTCGGGATTGGAAAAGGATTAAGAACCAAAGTTAATGTTAATATTGGTACTTCAACTTTGTATCAAAATTTAGATGAAGAAGTATCCAAGGCAAAAGTTGCTGTAAAATATGGTGGTGATACAATAATGGATCTCTCAGATGGTGGAAATCTAGATGTAATTCGGGAAAAACTTTTAGAAGCAGCTCCAATTACCTTTGGAACTGTTCCTATTTATCAAGCCTATGCTTCTGGTGTTGAAAAATATAAGAATCCTTTAAACATTACTGAAGATGATTTTTTAAATTCATTTGAAAAGCATGCCAAAGATGGTGTAGATTATACTACCATTCATTCTGGAATAACTAAAGAAATAGCAAAAAGAGTTTTAGAGGTAAAAAGACATGCAGGCATTGTCTCAAAAGGAGGGACAATTACTGCTGCTTGGATGTTAAAATATGAGAAGGAAAATCCTTATTTTCAACACTTTGATTATATGTGTGAAATAGCGAGAAAATATGATGTAACCTTTAGCCTAGGAGATGCATTAAGACCTGGTTCTATTTTAGATTCTCATGACGAATTACAAGTTGCTGAAATGATAAATGTAGCTAGACTAGCAAAAAGGGCTCATGAAAATGATGTACAGGTTATGATTGAAGGTCCTGGACACGTTCCTTTAAATGAAGTTGCTGCAAATGTAAGGTTGGCAAAATCATTAATTGGAGATGTGCCATATTATGTATTGGGACCATTAGTTACTGATATTGCAGCCGGTTATGATCATATTGCAAGTGCTATAGGAGCTGCAGTATCAGCATCGGAAGGCGTTGATCTATTATGTTATTTAACTCCAGCAGAACATTTAGCATTACCCACTGTAGAAGATGTAAAAGAAGGACTAATAGCTTACAGAATAGCAGCTCATGCAGGTGATTTAGTTAAGATGAGAGACAAAGCTATCAAATGGGATAGAGAAATTACAAAAGCAAGAAGAACCTTGAATTGGCAAAGACAAATAGAACTTTCGATAAATCCAGAGGAAGCAGAGAGAATTCATAATAGACAAGGACAACACGAAGGAAATAATGTCCCATGTACAATGTGTGGTGGAGCTTGTGTATATATAATGTTACCACAACAAAGAAAATATGAAGATAAAGATGAAATTATTAGTGAAATAAAACAACAAAAAGAACAATAACATAAATTATTCCAATGATGTAATAAAATCTCCATTCTTAATTTAAATGCATTTTACTTAGAAATATAATAACAAAAGTTAAGTATTATCAATTATTTTTAACAATCATGTTTGGAAAAGCCAAATGCAAATTATGTGGTAATGAGATAAGATTTGCCATACGTCATTTAAAAAATGAACATTTTGAGGAATTTCAAAAAATAACAAAACTCGACATGCCAAAGATAATGAAAAAATATTTTATAGAATAAAAATTTTGACAATTACTAGTATGTAAAGAAATAATAAAATAAAGAATTTTGCACTACCGAATAATTGAGATATTGTTTGTATTTTAGACCATTCTTCAAGTGTTCTATAATACTATGTTCTTGATCCAATGTTTACCATATTGAAAATACTTCATAATTTAATACAATAACAACATTTTTCTACTTTGAAAAAAGTCTATAGCTGTTGCTAATTCTTCATTTCCAAAACAAAATTAAAAATTATAAAATGGCTACCGTTTAAAATTAAATTTGGCTTCTGAAATTGTTTAAAATATCCTTGATATTGCTGTTGAAAGAGAAAATTGAATTTGTGTAAGATAGAACTGATATTTTCAAAATTATCATGGAAATTAGAATAACTTTTCCATTCTACATTAGGTGTTTTATTATTAAATGTTTTTTGTCAGTTTTAAGATTTACTTTGAAAGTATTTAGTAGGTAGATTGTAGTGAGTTATTTCAGGAGTTGTCAACATCCAATTATTTTTGCCTCTAATGCTTTGGTTCTATGATATTAAGAATTTAAACCCATTGATACAAATTTTTATTACATTAACTAATTATTTCTTTACAATTTTATTAGTCATTTTTAAATTCAACAGATATTTGGATAATGTATAGAAGAACGTTTATAAAAACTTGATAATCAAATTTAATAATTTTTCTATATTGTTTTACAAAACAGATTACCTTTATTACAGATGTAGTATAACATTTTTTTTATTATGAAAAATGATAATACTTATTTTTCTAACCTTTCTCAAATGAACTTTGATTTATCTAACGATCAAAAAATTTTTTTGAAAAAAGTAAATAATATTTGTAAATTATTAAGAGAAGATGAAGAAAAAAATTATCTCACTGAATCAATCAATGAAAAAGTTATTCCTTTTTTCTCAAAAATAGGAATGCTTGGTTGTCCTATTTCAAAAGAGTATGGCGGATTAGGATATGATATTTTAAGTTATTTGCTAGCCTTAGAGAGAATTGGAGAAGAAGGAAGCTCAATGAGAACCTTTTTTTCATGTCATACATCTATTGGACAAATGGTTCTACAAAATTGGGGCAATGATGAACAAAAAAAGAACTTTCTTCCAAATACAACTAAGGGAATAGATATAATGGCTTTTGCTTTGACAGAACCTAGTGCAGGAAGTGATCCATCATTGATAGATACAAGATTTGAGAAAAAAGGAGATCATTTCATAATATCTGGAAAAAAACATTGGATAGGTAATGGAACATTTGCAAAAACAATTACTACATATGCTAAAGAAAAAGGTAGCAATAAAAAAATTTCTGCATTTATTGTAGACATGACTTCATCTGCAATAAAGAAAAATGAAATTAAAAATAAAATTGGTCTCTTAACTGTAAAAAATGCAATTATAGACTTTAATAATTCTAAAATTCCAAAAGAAAATTTACTTGGATTAGATGGTAATGGATTAAACATAGCATTTAGCGCTTTGATAGATGGTAGATTGAGTGTTGCTGCAGGAGCTATAGGAGTTATGAAAGATTGCTTATACGAGACAATAAGATATTCTAAAAACAGAAATCAACATGGTTCAGTCTTAGCAAAGAAACAATTAATTCAGCAACATATCTCACAAATTATTGTGGCAATAGAAACTTCAAAATGGCTTTTATATAAAGCGGCAACATATAGACAATATCTTCAAGACTATTTAGAAAGACTAAAAACTGAGGATGATGAATGGATTTTTACTCTTAATAGAAATAACAAAAAATATTCTGATTTAAGAAATGAATGTGATAGACTTTCATCAATTGTAAAATATTATTCTACCAATGTTTCTTTTGACGTGACAAATAGATCTTTACAAATTTTTGGTTCGGAAGGCTATAAAAAGACTTCACGAGTTGCAAGGCATTTTCTTGATTCTAGAGCAACAACAATATATGAAGGAACAAATGAAGTTTTGGAATTAAAAATCGCCTCTGAGGCTCTTGGAAATGAATATAGAGCATATTAATAATATTCATCTATAATTGCTTTTTGTATAGTGTAACCTATATGATTAAGAAATACAATAATACATATTCAATATGAATTATAGAAGATTAACTCCTTTCTAATGATATTTAAGTTATTAAATAAACTACTCTCTTCAAATACTCATAGTAATGAAATATTACTACATTATTAAGTTACATTATAAAATAATAGAACCTAATATTTCTTTAAATAATCGAGCAGCAAAATTAGCAGTGATATTATTAATATCGAATGAAGGAGATAATTCTACTATATCACATCCAATGATTTTAGTTTCTGCTAAAATTTGTTTAATAAAAAAAGTCAATTCTAATGGATTTAATCCACAAGGTGTTGGAACTGAAACACCTGGTGCAAAAGCAGGATCTAAACAGTCGAGGTCAATGGAAATATATATATTATTATTATTATTGAGACAGGTCTGAGTAATCTTTTTGAGAATTTTTTGTGCTCCTTGTTCTTGAATATCCATAGGATCAATAATATTTGCTCCATATTTGGTAATATTATATAACTCTTCTGGTTCACATGCTCGAATTCCTACAAAGATACTTTTGTTAATATTTATATAATCGAGAGAATCACTAATAACTGATCCATAGTAATCTTTTGTAGATGTAACAAAGTCTGGATGAGCATCAAAATAAATTAAATTAATTTTCTTTTTAGTAATCATTTTTATTGCATTGATAGTAGTATTGGTAATTGAATGATCCCCTCCTATAACAATAGGGATTTTTCTTTGAGAAATAAGTTTAGCAATTTGGGGATATAAATTATTCCGTCGGACATTTCCTATATCAAAAACTTTTTTTGTAGATACATTACCTTTCATTGGACATATAGGAATTAATTGACCAGACCGTTTAAAATTTTCCGAGGAGAATAATGCTTTTCGGAATTGATTTGGGCCATTCTTTGCCCCTTTTCTAGGTGCCTTTGATTTTGATTCATCTGGTACTCCTAATAATACAATATTGGATTCACTTATATTCAAAACATTGGAATAAAGCATAGAAAGTGTTTAATTACCAATCTTTATTTCAACTTTGTTATTCTAATTATGTTAAAAAGTTTTGTCAACTATTATTTCTTACAAAAATAAAATTGTAGCATCTATATTTATAATGTCCTTGTAAACAAATATTTTACATTATATTTATTAAATAAAGAATATTTAGATTCTTATTCTTAAGAATAACCCATAACAATACAGTTATTTTTGTTGATATTGCTAAAATTAATATATCTAGGAACAAATATTATTGTATTGTTTTATTTTATTCCTTCAAATTTAATTACATATCAGTGTCACTATAATAAACTATTACCTATTTTCTGCAATTTATAGTAATAATTCAATCATTTTATCTATTAAAAAAAATATCTTTATTTATTTAATCCACAATAAAGTAAATCCACAGTAATGTAAATATTAAATTAACTAGATATGCTTCTATTGCTATCTTTGCTTTTTCTTCTATTTTTAATATTTAAATTATTATAAAAAAATACAATACGATAAACCATTATATATAGAGAAAAATTATATAAATAAAGTTAGTTTATTTAATCAATATATTATATATTTTAATAGATTCACTAGTATTTTCATTAGAAATATATATTTAAAAATTACTTTTTATTCTAATTGTCTAAGGAAAATATTTTTTTTTCACAAAAAAAAGATATCAATAACGACTATTTTAGAGGAGAAGTCGTTATGATAGAGGTTTTAAATAAAAATAATTCAATTGAACATGAAATGTACCATGTAGTATTTAAAAATGGTGCTTTAACTACCTTACATTGTCATGAAACTGAACAAATTCTAATTGCTACAAAGGGAAAAGGAATTTTATGTTTGTTTGAATCTAATCTCATTGAAAATATGTCTGCCCCTATGACAACAATTGTACTTACTGAAGGCGACGTAGCCACTATTCCACCATTTATTTGGCATTTTCATGGTTCCTTAAAAGATGATTTTGCACATTTAGCTTTACGAAATAGAAATAGAATCGATTCCAATGGGAATAAACAACAAGCAAATAATTTATGGGAAAAAGACTTTCTAAATCATTTAACCCATTTAAGTACTAACGAGATTAACCAACTTTCTTTACAAATTGACCAAAAAGTAAAAGAAATAGTTGAAAGTGAACTCGAAAGAATCACAAATTAAAAATGAATAAAATATTACTCTTTTTTATCTTAAGTCATCAAGAGATGAAGAAAAATACGATTTTCTATTTACATTATGAAAGTAATCTTTGACTTCTTTTCTATAAAGATAATATACCATTATGCTATTTATAATTATAGTTAGAATATTTCCACCTAAAATTGATTCTTCATTAAACATTGATTCAATGGTATCGAACACACTTACCACTATCAGAATTATAATAATGTTTGCTACTATTGAAATAATAGAAATTATGATTGTACTTATACGAGCCCAAGATTTCCCTTTTAAAAGACCATATGCTATAACAAAATTGACCAAAGAAAATAATGTTATTATTCCTCCTATAAAATAAAGAAAATAATTAATATTTTTCAATATGTCAGAATCAATTGTTTGAATATTAGTATTGTTAGATTCTAAGGTAAAGGGAACTGAATCCAATTGATCAAAAGTAGAAGAAAAATTTATTGTAAGAATAAAAGTTGCTATTCCGCCAAATAATAGCAATGAACCATTAAGAATTAGTAAAATTGAAATTATCGTTATTCCAATTGGTCTTTTAATATTCATAAAGAACCTTATTGATACATCAATTTATAAGTATATAAATTAAAGGAATTAAATAAGTCATATTGAACAATTGAGACTAATAGGTTTATTTTATCATAGTTTTTTACTATTAAGTTTAAATATTGTTATTTTATAAGAATGTTAAGCTTATTATTGTTCTATTCAGAGAAATTTTCATTATCTTTTTGTTAGACTGCCATATAACATTATTACTTAGATCACACATAAAGAGATCTATTAATTTTTCAAAAATAATTTAACTTTCAAACCTTTTCATTCTTTGTAATTCATTTTACTATAGCATTGAATTATAAACTTGTTATAGTAAAATGTATCTTAATATTTTTATTATTATTTCTCCATAAATATAAATAATTGTATTATTTATATCAATAAAAAATAATATCATTTGTTACTAATTCATTATAAAAGTTTAATTTAAAATTATGTTTTTAATTGTTATACTTTAATTCTTATCAGATCTATTTTGACTTGTTATTTGCTATTCTACTATTGTCTGGCTTTGTTCTCTCATAAATTGTGTAAGATAATATTTTCCTCCTGTTCCCTTTCCAGAGATTCCAGAACTTTTCCAGCCTCCAAACGATTGCTTTCCAACAAGAGCTCCAGTAGTTGAACTTTTTTGCCTATTGACATAGACAACGCCTGCTTCTATATTATTTATAAAATCATTTATTTGTTTTTTATCATTTGAATAAATACCTGCTGTTAATCCATATTCAGAATTATTACACATAGATATAGCTTCATCAAATTTCTCATATTCTTTTATGCAGAGAAATGGTAAAAACAATTCTTTTTTTAAAAGTATATTTTCAGAGGATAATCCATTTACAATTGTAGGTATAACATAATATCCATATTTTAAATCACCGTCATCTATTACTTTTCCTCCATATAGAATTTTTCCTTTTTCTGCTGCAATGTTGATATATTTCTTAAAGTTTTGAAAAGCAGCAGGGTTAATCAAAGGACCGATATCTGAACCTTTGTTTACAGGATTTTCTATATTGATTTTTTTAACATTTGATATTAATTTTTCAATAAATTCATTTTTTATATTTTTTTGAACATAAACTCTTGAACATGCACTGCATTTTTGTCCTCCATAAGAAAATGCCGCTTTACTTACTCCTTCCGCAGCTTTGTCCAAATCGGCATTTTCCGTCACAATTGTTGGATTCTTACCGCCTAACTCTGCAATTAGTGGTCTTGGTTTTATAGTTGAAGAATCTTTGAAAATATTATATCCTACATCTTTAGAACCTGTAAAAACAATTCCTGATATCTTATTACTGTTAATTATTATTTTTCCTATCGTAGCAGCATCTCCAGTAATATAATTCAAGACACCTGGAGGTATACCAGACTCCATCATTATTTCTAGTATCTTATAGCCTATAATTGGAGTATTACTAGCTGGCTTTACAACTGCAGTATTTCCTGTAATAATTGCTCCAATACTCATTCCCACAAAAATGGCAGCTGGAAAATTAAAAGGAGATATTATTCCCCAAACACCATATGGTTTCATAACGCTAATATTTTTTTCAGATTTTCCTTTTGGTTTATTCTTAACAATATATCCATTATTATTGATCATATCAAGACAATAATAATTTATAAAATCAATTGCTTCATCAATATCTGCAATAGATTCATATCTATTTTTTCCATTCTCAAAAGTTAATAATGCAGCTAATTCAAATTTCTTTGACCTCATAGCATTTACTGCTTTTTTAAGAATTTTAATTCTATTATTATAGTCAAATTTGTTCCAATCTATGAATGATTGAAATGAAGAATCTATGGCTTTATTTATTAATTTTTCTGTTCCTTTAGAAACATATCCAAGTATAATTCTCCTATCAATAGGGGATGTATGTTTATATTTATCTTTAGTATAGATTTTTTCATTATCTATAATAATAGGATAATCTATATTACCAAATCCTTTTTTTAAAGATTGAACCGCATTATCAAATTTTTTATGGAATAAATTTGCTTGTTTTTTATTAATATAATTTTCATAAGTTTGTTCATTTATGAACTGCATATAAATATTAAGGATTATCTATTTATTAAACAATTTATTATCAACGACTATTATTTAGATTAATTGAATAGATATCATAAAAAATATTGCAATAACAATAGTATGGCAAAAAAATCTTTTTCAGTATTAAATAAAATGAAGAAACTTCTGTATAATTCAACATTTGTTTATCCTTTAGTGATTAAGGACGGTGAAGGATGTTATATAGAAGATATAGATGGAGAACAATATCTCGATTTCACTTCTAATATTTCTTCATGTCCATTGGGATATAGTCATCCTGAAATAAAAGAAATTATAAAAAGATACGGAAATATTGGTGCACATAAAATAGCAGGACAAGACTTTTACTGTGAGGAACATGTTCTTTTGGCTGAAAAATTACTTGCAATTACCATATCTAATTCTAAAGTTTTTTTTATAAACAGTGGAGCAGAAGCAGTAGAGAATGCAATTAAACTTGCTTATAGAAAGAATGGTCCATTACCAGGAATTTCTTGTTTAAATGCATTTCATGGTAGAACCTTAGGCGCACTTACTTTTACATTTAGTAAGGAAGTACAAAAAAGCAATTTTCCAGAATTCTCAGCAAAAAGAATAAAATTTTGTACCTCTGATAATGATGTTGAAATAGACACAATAGAGAAATTGGCAGGTGAGTATAAGGTTTCTTTCATCATTACAGAACTAGTTCAAGGAGAAGGAGGAGTAAATGTGGCCAGTAAAAAATTTGTAAAAAATCTTAATCTTGTATCTAGAAAATATCAGATACCTCTCATTATAGATGAAGTACAAACAGGATTAGCCAGAACTGGAAAATGGTGGGCTTTTCAACATTACGATATCAAACCAGATATCATCTCAATTGCAAAAGCACTTCAAGTTGGAGCTGTTGTTTTTGATAAAAAATTTGAACCAACCCAACAAGGAGTACTATCCAGTACATGGGGAGGTGGTAGCAGAATAGATATGGCTATTGGTTTAAAGACAATTGATATAATAGCAAGAGATAAGTTAATAGAGAAAGTAAATAAAAATGGAAATTTTTTAAAGCAATGTTTAATAGAACTAAAAAATGTTAATGATACAATAATTGATGTTAGAGGGATAGGATTAATGCTTGGAATCGAATTTCATAAAAAGGAGGACAGAAATAAAGTAATAAATAAACTCTTTAAGAATAAACTATTAGTTATTCCTTCAGGTATCAAAACTATTAGAATATTACCTCCACTTATCATAAGCAAGCAAGAAATTTCTAAAGGTTTAGAAATTTTTGAAAGAGTGTTAAAGGAAATTAAACATTAGTAATGCTTTCTTGTTTCTTTTAAATGTTTTTCATGAAAATCGAGAGATCTATACAAAGCAACTATAGATGCAGCATTTAATATTTTTCCATTCAATAACATTTCCTTCAATTGTTTTATAGTTAAGGTATCAATTTTTATATACTCCATTATTCCTAAATCTTGTTCATTATTTTTCACAAGATCATAAGCTGCATATATGTAACCTTTTTGTTGAAACATAGAATAATCTAGAGTATACTCCCCTACAAATAGAATATTATTAGTATTATAACCAGTTTCTTCCTTAAATTCACGTATTGCAGCATCAATTGGAGTTTCACCATCCTCTATATAGCCAGAAGGAATTTCTAATTGTATTGAATCAACTAAATGTCTGTAACTTTTAATTATCAATACTTCATTGTCAGATATAAATGGAACAACTGTAGAATAATTTTTTCTTTTTCCTCTAATGTAAACTTTTTTAGTACCATTAATACTCAATAAATCTTCATATAATTCAATATATTCATTTGAATAGACTCTTTTATTAGAATCAATAATCCTCCAGTCATCTGGTGCATTTTGTAACATCTTTATACTAGAATTTTTTATTTATCACATATATATTTACATGTTTAAACTAATCTATAATAATATTTTTTTCTTTATTAGACATATACTTTCCATTTCAAACTAAATGAATTGTAAAAGGTTTAGTGTAACTTTGAAATACAGAAGTAACAAAATCAACATACATAATAAATTTATCTTTACCATATTTATGATAAAATCAGAGATAGGATATTCTAAAATTTCTTTAATAGAATAACTCATCACTTATGAAGAGATACTATTTCAGATATACTGTAAGATGAATAAGTATTCATAAAATAATCAACCAGAAATATAACCATGACATAGAAAGATTAGCTTTGTTCAATAAAGGAATTATTTTTGGAGCTTCAATTATACCATCTATTATTCCATTATCTAAAGTAACAATAAATGGATATTTATTTTTAATAAATATACTCTGTTAGTTATGACGTGATTTTATTTAAAATAGATCAAAGAATACCATCAATATGAGCATTAAGAAAATAATAAATTAGCACCGTTTCTTATATAAAATGAAATTGAATCTTTGAAAGTAATAACTGAAAGCCTTCACTAGCAACGGGTTTATCTTTCCTTTCCGTAAATTCAATAAATTGTTTACTACAAAGATACTCCCTATCATTTTAAGAAATGATTAGTGATCCTAATTTACCAAATTTTCGTTTTCTCCAATATAGTCAGGATGCCAATGTATATTTATTAAAATTTTATTGGTTGATTAGTCAAAGAATGGATTACATCAAGTATTTATTTGTCAATGGTATAATTTGCCGTCTATTAGAATATCACCATCTTTTCCTATAAGCAATACTAGAGTTAAACCTTTGCCAACCAGTTATTACCAAAACATTATTTGAGAGTTTAGCAGATTTAATTTCCACATCTTAAATTTTGTGAATAAGCGATGTTTGGGAAGACAATAACCAATATTATAAAAAGAGAAAAAAGAAAAAAGTACGGTAATGAAAGCTATTGTAAGAAAGTGAACAAAGAATCATCTATTACATTGAATAATGTAACCTATAACCACCTTACTAAAATAAAGAAATCTAAAAGGTTTATTTACATTTTCAAAATAAATAGATTTTGTCGATTTAGATTTATTTTAGGAAATATACTAAATTCTTAATTAGTTAAAGAATTTATCTTTTTGATGAATAAAAAATATTAATAATTTTATCTCAATGCCAAAATTTATTTTTTATATTTAAAATTTCTTTTTTATTTTTAAAGATAAATTTTTTATTCACAATATAATTGAGGATGGAAGCTATAGATATTGCAATTATTATTATCCATCCATAATCAACATTAGTCTTTCCAAGTCCATAAACTATTGATAACTGTATTACTACTCCAACAGAATTAAAAATAAAATATTTTAAATATTGTTTTAAGACTATATCATAATTCATATTTTTATCGTGAAAAGTCCATATTTTATTCAGCAAGAAATTAGAAGATAAAGATACAACTATTCCTAATATGCTAGATTGCAAATGATCAAAATGAAAATAGGTAAAAAAGTAAAAAGATATAATATAATTAATAAATAAGCCTATTGCTCCTACAGTATAGAATTTAGAAATTTCACCTTTATTCCTGTAAATTCTTTGAACTAAAAAGAGAATAGTTTTAGTACTAGAAGATTTTTCTTTATATTTTTTATGGTTTTTCAATTAAAATACATCTTTTTTGATTTTGTAACATTTATACTTTTTCTATAATCAGATTTACTAATCATTGTAGTTATCTTAATCTATTGTGAATTATAGTATTTTCGCTAAGAAGATGGATTTTGTAATTGGATATTACGACATTCTGCGGATTTTACTCCATCTTTACTTTTAATAATTTCTTTCAATCCATGATACATTAGTTCTTTAGATTTATTGGAAACTGATTTCCCTTCTTCTAATGTAAAATTTTGTGTAGACTGTATTCCAATAGTTCCTATAATAGAATTTGAATATGGATAAAAATCAGAAATGTTAGAATTATTAATTAAATTACCTAATTCATTTTTGGATACAATAGCTTTGACAATATTTTTATTTAAAGAAGGATTAACTGAATTTGTTATATTTTGTTTTTCTATTATCTGAAAATGATATTTTTGTAAAAATTCATTTATTCTCTCTTCATATCCAGAGAATATAATAGGAATTTTTTCATTAGCTGATTCTATATAGTCAATTTGCATTTTTAAAACTAGTAACCTATTAGATGCTGCTAAATTTTGATATTTTATATTTGCTTGATCAATTAATTCATAACATTTTCCATCGATATTTACATTTACGTGTTTTTCAGGATAAAAATTAAAAGCTAGAAAAAAGTTAATTACACCACCAATTACAAAAATAATAATTGCATGAATTGAAAGTTTCCGATATTCCACCAATAAACTAGAACTTTTCTTATTAATTTAATTATATAAGTATGTATATGTAGTTAAATTATTATGAAATGAATTATATAATATTTTAAAAAAATAACTAATTATATAAAAATCCTATAAAAAATATTCCATTATATATTAAAGCTTTAAGAAAGCGGTGAATTTTAATAGTAGCTTATACTATTTATAATTAAATGTTAAAGTTTTTACTACAGAAAAAAAATAATTGCACAAGCTGTAATGAAAAATTTAAAACGTTTGAGGATTTGTTAAAGCATGCAAAAGAAATCCATAAACACAACATTCGAAAATGCGATAAATGTGGTAAACAGTTTTTAAATGAAAAAGAAAGATTACATCATATGAAAGAAGAAAAACAAAGAGAAATAGACCATAGAAGACATAAAAATTTGTAAATTTAAAATTTTTTTCTATGTATACAAGAGAATTAATTATAAGGAAAAGAAAATAAATTACCTTTTAAAGGTCATTTTAGAAATTTATTAAGGATATTTATAATCAGTAAGAAAAGATAATATAATTAAAAAGAAAAAAATAATTAAATGAGAAAAATTTTAATCACATCTTCTGAAAAAGTTATTAATAAAATAGAAAAAAAATTAAGATATAATTTTGAAATTGACTTTTTATATTCTGATTTACCAGAATGTAAAATTGAAGCAAAAAAAGATAATAGATGGGTCACAATTTGCCGATTTTCTTCAGATGAAAATTTGGATAATATAATTACAATGTTCAATGTGAATTATGAGATTAAATGCAAATAAAAACTTATAAATTAATTTTTAATAATCATAACTAAAATAAAATAAAATAAAATATAGATATATTATCTTTTATGAAATTTAAACCACTTTTTCAAGTCCTTCACATCATCGCTAATAAGTCCTAACCCACATCCAATTATAAATGAGGATAATAAAGGCGAAATCTTTCCCATTGATAATATACAAAGCAATATTACTCCTATTTCTCCATGGTGAATTCTTCTATCAAAAAAATAGACTTTTGAGGGGTAATTTTTCTTCCAATAATGTGTAATTATTTCAGAAGCTGCAAATCCTATCATGCCAGTCATAAGTGGTAGGAAAACCATTCTTTTTAATATATAAAAATAATATCATTAATAAATTATTACTATATTATTTATTGTAATTTTATTTCTAATGGAGGAAAAATAGGAAAAATGGTGTACCTAGCGTGTGAGCATCCATAAGTATGTACAGATTATAATATAACATTATCTAGTCGTGATATTAATAAATTACAAGATGATGGCTTGTTGATAATTATCTATAGTAAAGATTGGTATTTCTTATTTAATCAAAAAAAATAACAAGAAATAGAACACAATAGCAATAGATGGTGAAAGAGTTCATGAGTATTGGAATAATTTAATTGAACAATTTTGTATGATGGATTGTTTCTTTGAATATGGTTTAGTTGATTATGAATGTGAACTTCCACCTAAATGAAATAAACCATTACTTGGTATATGTGCTTATAATGATAAACATATATCACAATTATCAGAAGATCAAATCAGAAAACTCATATTAACTCATAGTAAAGTTTCGATATAACTTAATCATTCCTTTGATTTCTTAAATTGTCCAAAGTAATTGGAGAAAATACAAAAATTATAGAATCTACAAATTTTTTTATTGCTTTAATCGTTGAGGATCTAACAATTGTGTATCTTATTTCTTAAAATAACAAAATAGATTAGAATATCTTAGTATCTATATATTATTTGTAAAAGGTATTACTTCTTTAAGAATAAAGGACTAACAATTATCCCTACCAAAGTAAAGGATCCTATTAATGTAGCAACAAATACAGTATCTGCTGTTAATGCTAAAGGTTGCCTTACAACTGCTACAAATATGGAATATACAAGGATTATAA
>Ga0126312_10000365_pt1 | contig 25862 bp, 31 predicted proteins | sample Plot104A_FD_92537 | JGI IMG/M metagenome (GOLD analysis project Ga0126312, IMG submission 92537) | Serpentine soil microbial communities from UC McLaughlin Reserve, CA, USA - Plot104A | ecosystem: Environmental > Terrestrial > Soil > Grasslands | place: USA: UC McLaughlin Reserve, Lake County...
CCGGGGGTCGTCGACTCGACCTCACCCTCCTCCGAGAGGACAACGAGCCCGGGCGAGTCGGGCCATTGAGGGTCCCGCGCCTCGCCGACCAGTAGGCCGGCGCGCGCGCCGGTCGCGAGGTCGGCCCCGACCGCCTGCAGGAAGGCCTTCTCCTCTCGGTCGAACATCGGCTCGCCGGGCGCGCGATAGAGCCCGACCGCGGCCCACGCCGCGCCGCCGGTCCGCAGCGTGGCGACCATCTCCTGGTCGCCGCCCATCGCCATGTTCATGTGCCAGGTGGGGCTCGATGACGGGTCGCCTCCGGTCGCCTCATGGAGCGTCGAGATCCCAGCTTCCGAGCGGGCGACGCCGGCGATCTGGTTGACGTCGTCCCTGTAGTACTCGTGCTGGAGCATCTCGGGGGGGAATTCGGGCAGTCCGTCGTGGTAGTGGCTCGTGATCAGACGTGATGCCGGGTCGAGCGTGTACCAGCACGGCTTGTCGTAGTGCGGAATGACCGCCCCAAGAACCTCGGTGCATGCGCGCCAAAACGTCACCAGGTCGTAGCCGCGTCTCGAGAGCTCGGCGATCCGATCCTGAGCCCGCTCCTTCGTCAGCGCGCCCACGAGCACAGAATAGGTGGCGCGAATGCGCAGGTAAACACCAGATTTCTGGCATAGGCAGAAGCGCCCGCGCGGCATAGCGTCGCCGCCGTGACCGAAGGAGCGCGCACCCCGGAGGAGCTAGAGGCGCTGTTTGAGGACGCCTTCGTGCTTCGCGATCCGGGAGCCGTGGCGCCGCTGTTCGAAGCGCGGGCTCTACTCGTCGCACGCGGGGGCACCGGTGAGTCCCGGGGGAGCGAGGAGATCGCGCAGTCGGCGGCGGCCCTTTGGTCACGCGACCTCGCCTATGTCGCCGAACCCCGGCGCGTCATCCAGGCGCACGACCTCGCGCACGCGCGCGACAAGCGTCGTGCGCCGGGACGGCGACGGGGCCTGGCGCTACGCGATCTCGCTGCTGTCAACGGACCAGATGAACGAGAAGCAATGAGCGACAACACAACTCAGACATTGGATCCCGTGGTTGTCCACCGAGACGAGGGCGAGGCGCTGTGGTGGTTCGCCGCTCTGGCCGTGATCCGGGCGACCGCGGCCGACACCGGGGGGCTGATGACGATCGTCGAGGTGACCGAGCCGCCCGGTCAGGAGGCGCCCTTGCACGTCCATCACCGTGAAGATGAGGCGTTCTTCATCCTCGAGGGCTCCGCGACGATCCACGTCGGCGACCAGTCGTTCGACGTCGGTCCCGGCGACTACGCCTTCGGCCCGCGCGACATCCCGCACCGCTACTCGATCGGCCCGGACGGCTGTCGGATGCTGTTCATCTGCACCCCGGGCGGGTTCGAGAACCTGGTCAGGGAGATGAGCCTGTCGGCGGAGAGCCGCACGCTGCCGCCACCGTCAAAAGAGGAGCCCGACTGGGAGCACGTCGCCGAGGCGAACGGCTGTGAACTGCTCGCGTGAGGGGAGCCGATCAAAGCCCGCACGTAGCGTCGGTGCCTGCGTCGTCGATCACGGGAGAGGGCAAATTGGGTGACACAACGGGCGCATACTTCTACGAACCTGGAGAGGGCGAACTACGGTGGCTGGGCGGCATGTCCGCATACTTTCTTGCCACGGGGGAGCAGACGGGAGGAGCATTCTGCCTCGTCGACGAACAGGCCAGTCGCGGGGACAGCGTCCCGCTCCACCGACACCGCGACGACATGGAGTCCTTCTACGTCCTGGAGGGCGAAATGACCCTCTTCATCGGTGATCAGCCGGGAGTGCGGGCTCCGGCCGGTTCGTTCGCGCACCTACCCGGTGGAACCGTTCACGGCTTCCGCATCGAGTCGGAAAAGGCGCGCTACCTCATCCTCACGACACCACGCCATGGGCAGTTCTACCGCGCGATCACCCGCGCGTCGCGGCCGGGTGGTTTGCCGCCGCTCGACTCGGTCCAAGGGCCGCAGATCCAGCAGGCCAGCAAGGACTATGGCGTCGAGTTCGTCGGGCCACTGCCGGACCGAAGCGATTAGCCGCGGCGGCGCCGCGTCTCGTGATCGCTGCGCCGTTCGCGCCTGCGTCCCTCCCTTCGCGCAACGAGCGAGCGTTTTGGTCTGGCCGCTGGTCGCGCCTGCCATGGACGAGCAGAAGGATCCGCGGACCTTCATGTGGTTGCCGCTTTCGACCCCAAGCAGCAGGCGGCTCCCCACCTGCTTTGGCCAGGCGCCAAGCACAGGAGTCCTGGCACTAAGCGGCCGGCGCCGCTGTCGTCCGGTCTCCGCTACCAAGGTCGGGCTACACCGGCGCCGCCGCGTGCTCGGCGATGAAGTCGAGTACGAGCGCGTTGAACTCCTGCGCGCGCTCGATGTTCGCGCCGTGCGGGCAGCGGGCGATCTCGGTGAGCTTCGCCCCCGGGATCAGCTCCGCTAGCTCGCGCTGCTTCCAGATCGGGACGAGGATGTCGTACTCGCCGCCGATCACGTGGACGGGCATCGTCAGCGAGTCGATCCGATCCCTCGAGTCGTACCGGCGGGAGGCCTCGAGCTGGCGGGCGAAGGCCTCGGGCGGCTGCGGGTTGGGATCGGACAGCATCATGTCGCGGACGTACTTCACCCCTGCCTCGTTCTCGAAGAAGGCCTCCGAGAGGGTCAGAAGCATGAGCTCGTCGATGTGCTCCTCGCGTGAAGTCCGATGCCTGCGCGCGCCCCAGACCCGGCTCAAGGTCTCCCCCCAGTTCCCGGCGCCCGCGTAGGTGACGGCGAGTGTCAACGTCCGCACCCGCTCGGGGGCGGTCAGGGCGACCTCCTGCGAGATCGCGCCGCCCATCGAGCAGCCGAGCAGGTGGAACGAGTCGAGCTCCAGGGCGTCCGCCAGCGCGAGCGTGTCGTGCGCCATGTCGCGGATCTCGTACTGCTCGTCGGCCATCGAAGACTGGCCGACGTCGCGGTTGTCGAAGATCACGGTGCGGTGGCGCTCCGCGAACGCCTGGACCTGAAGCGCCCATGCGAGCGAGTTCGCGGCCAGGCCCATCACGCACAGGAGCGGCTCGCCGTCGCCGTGGTCCTCGTAGTAGAGCGTCTGGCCGTTTGCCTCGGTTGTCGGCATCAATCCCTCCTAGTGAAGATCGTGTTGCTGCCTATCGCCGCGGCGAGCAGCCGGCCGTCATCGTGACGCACCTCGTTGCGGAACACCGCCAGCGGGCCACGGCCGGGACTATTTCATCCCTCCGCAATATCCGGCGTCGATACTTGGCGGCGAATGGCGTTGCTCGTCGCGTTCGCCGTCGTCGCCGGCGCAGGCACGGCCGTGACCCCCTGCGTCCTTCCGGTCCTGCCGGCCCTGCTGTCGGCAAGCGCGACCGGGGGTCGCAGGCGTCCGCTCGGGATCATCCTTGGGCTGACCGTGACCTTCGTCGTCGCGATCGTCGGTCTGGCCTCGGTGATCGACGGCGTAGGGCTCGCCGACGGCCTCGTGCGGACGCTGGCGGTGATGGTCCTGGTGGCCTTCGGCGTCGCGCTTGCGTGGCCGCGTCTCGGGGAGCTCTTGGAGCGACCGCTCACGCGCCTCGCCAGGCTGGGGCCGGGCGGACCGGGGGAGGGGTTTCGCTCCGGCCTCCTGGTCGGAGCCGCCCTCGGTTTCGTGTATGCCCCGTGCGCCGGGCCGATCCTGGCCGCCGTGGTGTCCGTTGCGGCGACGCAGGGGGCCTCGACGAAGCTAGTGGCCGTGGCGATCGGGTACGGCCTGGGATCGGCGGCCGTGCTCCTCATCTACGCCTACGGCGGCCGCCGAGCGCTGGAGCCGCTGCGACGCGCCGGCCGGGGGCCCACGCTCCAGCGGGTCCTGGGCGTTGTGATGGTGCTCACGGCGATCGCCATCGCCACCGACCTCGACCTGCGCTTCCAGACGGCCCTGGCAAACGACGTGCCCGACTTCCTCACCAACCCCACCCACGGCCTCGAGCGCTCGGGCGCTGTCGAGCACCGGCTGGCGCGGCTCCGCGGGCGTTCGCGGTTCGACTCCGGCGACCGCGCGGGCCTTTCGGTGCTCGGCACGGCGCCCGACTTCGCCGGGACCGGCCGCTGGTTCAACACCCCGCGCGGACGCTCGCTAACGCTCGCCGGGCTGCACGGCCACGTGGTGCTCATCGACTTCTGGACCTACACCTGCATCAACTGCCTGCGCACTCTGCCCTACGTGCGAGCCTGGGACGAGCGCTACCGCCGCGATGGGCTGGTTGTCGTCGGCGTTCACACGCCCGAGTTCGGCTTCGAGCACAACCCGGCCAACGTCGCCCGCGCCGTGCGGCGCAACCGGCTCGACTATCCGGTCGCGCAGGACAACCGCTATGCCACCTGGGAAGCCTGGGGCAACCACTACTGGCCGGCCAAGTACCTGATCGACACGCGCGGACGGGTCCGCTACACGCACTTCGGAGAGGGCGACTACGGCAAGACCGAGTCCGCGATCCGGGAGCTGCTGGCGGAGTCGGGGACGAGGCGGCTGGGCGGCCGTTCCAGCACGCGAGCGATAGCGCCGTCCGACGCCCCCATCAGCCCCGAGACCTATCTGGGCGTCGATCGCTCCGAGCGGTTCAGGCCCTCCCCGGTCCGAGGTACGCACACCTACCGCGGACATCCCACACTCGACTACGACCAGTTCGCGCTCCGCGGCCGCTGGCACGTGGACGGCGAGTCTGCCACGGCGGCCGCCCCCGGCGCCGGCCTCGAGGGGAACGTCGTCGCCCGCAGGGTGTACCTCGTGCTCGCCAAGCGGGGCGCGCAGCCGCGACGGATGCGGGTGCTGATCAACGGCCGCTCGCCGCGCCGCGACGAGGCCGGCGACGACCTCCAACACGGCATGGTCAGCGTGCGCGGCCAGCGTCTCTACGAGCTGCTCGACCTGCCTCGCGTCGAGCACGTCCGGATCGAGCTCCTGCCCGAGCGGGGCGTGTCGGGTTTCGCCTTCACCTTTGGCTGAGTAGCCAGTCGGGATAGTCTTCCCGCCCAGCGGCTAAGGAGGAGACGAAGTGGCGCAGACGACTACCACCGGGCGCGCGGCCCCGGACACTGCCCGGCCGGACGGCCAAGGCGTGACGATCGACGTGACCAACCCCGCGACCGGGGAGGTCATCGCCACGGTGGCGGCGATCGGACCCGAACAGGTCGGCGAGCTCGTGGCCAGGTCTCGCGCTGCGCAGCCCGGCTGGGAGGCGCTCGGCTTCGACGGCAGGGCCAAGGTGTTCCGCCGCGCCCAGAAGTGGGTCACCGACAACCAGGAACGGATCATCGACACGATCGTGTCGGAGAACGGCAAGACATACGACGACGCGCTGCTGGCCGAGGTCTCCTACATCGCCCCAGCCTTCGGCTTCTGGGCCAAGCACGCGCCCGAGTACCTGTCGGACCGGGGCGTCCGCTCGAGCTCGCCGTTCGTGCTGGGCCGCAAGCTGGTGATCCGCCACGCCCCGGTCGGAGTCGTGGGCGTGATCGGCCCCTGGAACTACCCGCTCACCAACTCGTTCGGCGACTGCATCCCGGCGCTCGCCGCGGGCAACGCCGTGGTGCTCAAGCCCGCGAGCATCACGCCGCTCACCTCGCTGCTGATGCAGGAGATGCTGCGCGAGTGCGGCATGCCCGAGGACGTCTTCCAGGTCGCGGTCGGGAGCGGCGAGGTCGGGTCCGAGCTGATCGACCACGTGGGGTTCGTGATGTTCACGGGTTCGACGGAGGTTGGGAAGAAGGTCATGGAGCGGGCGGCCAAGACCCTCACGCCGGTCGGCCTCGAGCTGGGCGGGAAAGACCCGATGATCGTCCTGGCCGACGCCGACCTCGAGCGCTCGGCCAACGCCGCGGTGCACTACTCGATGCAGAACGGCGGCCAGACGTGCATCTCGGTCGAGCGCGTCTACGTCGAGGAGCCCGTCTACGACGAGTTCGTGTCCAAGGTCACCGAGAAGATGCGCGCACTCCGCTTCGGCGCGCCAGGTGAGGCGGGCTCCGTGGACATCGGGGCCATCACCTCGCCGCCCCAGGTGGACGTGATCGACGAGCATGTGAAGGACGCCGTCGCCAAGGGCGCCAAGGCCGTCGTCGGGGGCAAGCGCGGCGACGGCCCGGGCGACTTCTACGAGCCGACTCTGCTCGTGGACGTCGACCACACCATGGAGTGCATGACCGAGGAGACTTTCGGTCCGACACTCCCCGTGATGAGGGTGCCGGATGCCGAGGAGGCCGTGCGCCTAGCCAACGACTCGCCCTACGGTCTCCAGGCGTCGGTCTGGACCCGGGATATCGCGAGGGGTGAGCAGCTGGCCCGGCGGCTGGAGAGCGGCGTCTGCTGCGTCAACGACGCGCAGGTCAACTACGTGGCGCTCGAGCTGCCCATGGGCGGGTGGAAGGACTCGGGCCTGGGCTCGCGCCACGGCCCGGACGGGATCCGCAAGTACACGAAGCAGCAGACTCTCCTCGTCACCCGCTTCGCTCCCAAGCGCGACTTGCACATGCTGCCCTACCGGCGCCGCATCACGCGCCTCCTGGGGAAGGGGATCAAGCTCCTCTATGGGCGCGGCAAGCGGGATTAGTCCGGTGCTGCCGAGCAGGCATTTCGCGGGCTCGGCCGGGGGGCCGGGTCCACGGCACTGATGATGAGGCGACTGGCTAACGGCGACAGCTTCCCCGAGCTCACCGTCGACTCCGTCGACGGGCCCGTGGAGCTGCGCGAGCGCTGGCTGCAGGGGCCCCTCGTCGTGGCGTTCATGCGCCACTTCGGCTGACCGTTCTGCCGCGAGCTCCTGATCCAGTTGGATCAGGCCCACGACGAGATCCGGGCCGCGGGTGGCGACGTCATCTGTGTCTTCATGTATCGAGCGGAGCCGACGCGCAACTTCTGCCGCAAGCGTGGGGTCGATCTCGAGTGTCTCGGCGATCCCGATCGCGAGGCGTACCGCGCGGTGGGCCTCGGCCGCGGAGGGCTGTCCGAGATCGCCTCCCCCAAGGTCGCGATCGGCGCCCTCCGGGCGGCGCGCCACGGCGCGGTGGCGGGCGCACGGGAGGGTGGCGACGCACGGCAGATGCCGGGCACGTTCGTCGTTGCCGACGACGGGAAGGTGCTGTTCGCCCACTACAACCGCGACCAGTCGGACAATCCCAAGATCGCCGATGTGGTGAAAGCCGTCCAGGGCTGACGGCACCCGGTTGAAGGTCTGACTCGGGGGACCGAAGCAGAGTCGAGGAGGACTCGTGCTTCGACATTCACCGGCGCCGGCGGGCGCCCTGACGATGACCATTACCGCGAGCGCCTACGGCAACGCCGTGGCGGGCTAGGGGCGTGGCATGGCCCGCGCGCTACGTCTCCTTCCTCTCGCGGCGCTGGCCGCCCTGTGCCTGTCGGGTGTCGCCCTCGCCCGCCCCTACGGACCGGTGCGCCACAATCCGGCCGACCGACTCGCCTCGCAGCCGATCGAGGACTACCAGTACGACTACGCGAAGCGCTGCCGCAAGCACCCGACGCCTGGCGGGCTCGCGCTGGTCGATTGGCTCGAGCACAACTGGCGCGGGATCTCCTGGGGCATCGTGCGCTGCGAGAAGCTCTCGCGTGCCAACTACAGCCTGCACGCGGCGGGGCGGGCGGTGGACTGGCACCTCGACGTCCACGACCCCGCTGACCGCCGCGCCGCGCGCCGCCTGATCCTCACCCTGCTCGCCACCGACAAGGCCGGAAACCTCCACGCTCTCGCCCGCCGGATGGGCGTGCAGGAGATCATCTGGGATTGCCGTTCCTGGTTCTCCGGCGCGGAGCGGATGGGCCGCTACTCGGTCTGCTACGACAAGCGCGGCAGGCGCCGCAAGCACTTCGACGACACCCTCGCTCATCGAAACCACGTGCACATCGGCCTGAACCGCGCGGGCGCGCGCAAGCGCACGAGCTTCTGGCGCTAGCCTCGCGGCAATGGGCGACGAGCTCTCGCCGAAGAACCGGATCAGGATCGAAGTCGACCGGGCGCTGTGCATCGGGTCGGGCGACTGCGTGGATACTGCGCCCGACGTTTTCCAGCTCGACGAGGACGACAAGGCGACCGTGGTGGATCCCGACGGGGCGCCCCTCGACGACGTCCTGGAAGCCGCCCAGAACTGCCCGGTCACCGCTATCTTCGTGGCCGGCGAGCAGGGAGACCTCTACCCGTAATGCCACGGATCGAGCTTTCGGCGCCCCGCATCTGCGAGTTCATCGCCGAGGAGGCCATAGAGGCGGCGGCCTAACGCCGGCGGCGACGCAGAAGCAGGAGCATGACCACGGTCGCGATGGCGGCCAGCGGCAGCCAGGTGCGCGACCCCGATCCGCCATCGGCACGGTGAGCGCCGGGATCGCCGGCGGGCATGGCGAACTCCTCGGCGGCGAGCACGTCGTGCGGCTCTTGGATGCCGCTTGGATCGGGGGGCAGGCGCTCGTCGCGTGCACCGATGCCGAATTCCTCGGCCGCCAGCACGTCGTGTGGCTTGTCGATTCCACTCGGATCCGCGGGCACGCGGGGGTTTGGCTCATCCATGAACCGCATCGTGCCACAGCCCCGGCGCGCTACGGTTTTAGACCGATGGACGAGGCCAGCAGGATCGAGCTCGAGGCGGCCGCCTTCCGCCGGCTGGTAAAGCATCTGCGGGAGCGAACCGATGTCCAGAACATCGACCTGATGGAGCTCGCCGGCTTCTGCCGCAACTGCCTGTCGCGCTGGTATCGGGAGGAGGCGGAGGAGCGAGGGATGCAGCTCTCCGATCCCAAGGCGCGCGAGATCGTCTACGGGATGCCGTACGAGGAATGGAAGTCCAAGCACCAAACAAACCGCCAGGCCGCCTGAGGCGCGCCCTGGGCCCGCTCCGCCGGCCGCGTGTGGCGCTGCCGGCCGTACTGCTGGTCGCCGGCCTGGGTGGCGCGGCCGCGCTCGCGGCGGGGGGCGGCGCCGCCGACCGCCCGGCGCGGCCCCCGGACAGGGACCCCGCGCTGACCCCGGAGGCCGCCAAGAATGCGCCCCACAAGGAGGCCTCGCCCGGCGGCGGCCACTTGGTCCAGCTTGCCGGCGTCGGCTCGCGGCCCAAGCCGAGCGGCGCCAAGGGCGACGCCGGGCGTCCCAAGGGCGACGCGCCGAGCCCGGGCGCGCCATCCGACGCCCAGGTTCGCGCCGACCTGCGAGAGGCACGCGCCGCCCTGCGCTCGTTCAGCAGCCACCTCAACGCCGCCTCCCTGGAGACCGGACCGCGCGCCAAGGTCCTGAGCGACGGCACCGCACAAGCACCCGACGGCGCCCCCGACATCGTCAAGCGGGTGATCCTCGCCGGCAACGAGATCGCCAAGTTCCCCTACAAGTGGGGCGGAGGACACGGCGCCTGGCGGGACAACGGCTACGACTGCTCGGGCTCGGTCTCGTTCGCGCTGGCGGGCGCGGGTCTGCTCCGCAGCCCGTTGACCTCGGGCGGGTTCATGAACTGGGGCAAGCCCGGGCGCGGCAAGTGGATCACGATCTACGCGAGCCCCGGCCACGTGTTCATGTTCGTGGCCGGCCTGCGCTTCGACACGAGCGGCCGCGGCCGCGCCGGCACTCGCTGGCAGGAAGGCGGGCGCTACTCGTCCGGCTTCGCCGTCGTGCACCCGCCGAGGTTCTAGCTCCGGTCTAACCCGTCTCAAGCTCGGCGGGCTCGAGTTCCAGCTCCAACTCGCGTCCGTGACGCAGCAGGCGGACCGTGATGCTGGTCCCGATCAGCTCCGCGACCATCAGCTGCTGCAGGTCTTCGACCCGGGTCACGCGGGTTCCGTCGACCTCGAGGATCAGATCCTCGGGCCGGATCCCGGCCCGGTCCGCGGGACTGCCGGGAACGACCTCCACGACCTCGATGCAGCTCTCCGCTCCCTCCCGGGCGCGTACCTTCGGCGGCAGCGGACGTGGCCCGCCGGCGATGCCCAGGTAGGCCCGGCGGACGCGCCCCTCGCGCATCAGGGAACCGATCACGCGCAGGGTGTGCTCGTTGATCGGCACAGCGAGTCCGAGGCCGACGCCGGCCACCGCCGTGTTCACCCCGACGACGCGGCCGCGACTGTCCGCCAGCGCGCCCCCGGAGTTGCCCGGATTGAGCGCCGCGTCGGTCTGGATGACGTTGTCGATGATCCGCCCCGCCCGGCGCGAACGCGCGGGCAGCGAGCGCCCGAGCGCCGAGACGACGCCGGCCGTGACCGACCCGCCGAAGCCCTGAGGATTGCCGATCGCCACCACGAGCTGGCCGACTCGCAGCTCGCTCGCGTCGCCAAGCTCGGCCGGCACGAGGCCCTCCTGGTGGCTGCGGAGCACGGCGAGGTCGGAGAGCGGATCGCGGCCCACGACCTCGAAGCGATCCTCGCGGCCGTCCGGGAACGTGGCGCGGCCCTGGCGGTCCGAGCCGCCCACGACGTGCGAGGAGGTGAGCATGTAGCCGTCGGGGGAGAGAGCCACGGCGCTGCCGGCCCCGACCGGGACCTGGCCGCCGCGAGAGCGGCGCATCACGCGTAGGCTCGCAACCGACGACGTCAGACGCTCGGCTACCCACGTGACCGCGCGGGAGTAGGCGTCGAGCGCCTCGTTCTCGGTCGGATGTGCTGGTGCCTCCGCGCTCACGCCGCCTCCCTTGGTGAGTCGAAGACCACCTCCACGTCCCGCTCGTCGGTGCCGCGAACCAGCGTCAGCGACAGGGCGCCACCGGCCTCGGGCAGTTCGTCGAGCGCGGAGTAGAGGCCATCGATTCCATCGAGCTCGCGGCCGCCGGCGGCGACGATCAGGTCGCCGCGCTCGATTCCGGCTCGGTCGGCGGGACTGTCGTCCTCGACCCTCCGGACGAGCAGGCCGTCGCGCTCCGGCAGGCCGACGGCCCGCCTGAGGCGCCGGGCGGCCCGCGGTGGCGCGATCGCCACGCCGAGCCGCGGTGTACCGGGAGATCCGCCCCCGGCGAGAAGCTCGGCCCGCTCGCGCACGGCTGCGGTGGCCGGCACCGCGAGGATAAGGCCGCCGTCGAGCCGGACGCTGTTGAGGCCGAGAAGCCGACCCTCCGCGTCCACAAGTGGCCCACCGGACGAGCCCCGGGGCAGCGTCGCCGTGTGCTCGATGGCGCCCTCCACACGGCGCCCGCGGGGGCCGCGGAAGCTTCGACCCTCCGACGACACGAAGCCCAGCGTCGCGCGAAGGCCGCGCCCCCCTGGATTCGCCAGCGCCACGACCGGCGTGCCGAGCGGGGGGGCGGCGAGCTCGGGGTCCCACGAGATCGCGGGAGCGTCGCCCGTATCGACCGCGAGCACGGCCAGATCCAGGTCGGGATCGGCCCCGGCGACCTCGCCTGTCGCCCGGCGCTCGTCGGCGAAGGTCAGGGTGACCTCGCCGCGGCGCAGGTTGTGCGCGTTCGTCAGCACCTGTCCCTCCGCGATCACGACCCCAGAACCGAGGCCCCAGCCCCTCCCGATTCCCACTACAGAGGGTCCGACGCGTTCCGCGGCCCCCGCGACCGTGTCCTGCAATTCCGTCACTGCACTCATCTCGTACTCCAGTCAGTTACTTGCAACTAGCAAGTGAGCACTATAACGGTCGGCTGAGCCCTACCATTGGAGCGATGGCCGCCCGGGCCGACTCACCGCTGGCCGCAGCGCTCGACAGCGTCGGCGACCGCTGGACGCTCCTCCTCGTGGAGGCCCTGCTCGACGGGCCGCGCCGCTTCGGGGACCTCCAGGACGAGCTCGCCGGGATCGCCCCGAACGTGCTGACCCAGCGGCTTCGCCGGCTCGAGGGCGAGGGCCTCGTCATCGCCCAGCCGTATTCAGAGCGCCCCCAGCGCTTCGTCTACGAGCTGACGGATACCGGTAGCGAGCTGGCGGGAGCGTTGCGGCTGCTCGCGGACTGGGGCGCACGCCACCGCGAGGGCGCCGAGCCTCCCCGGCACGCCGCCTGCGGCAGCCCCGTCGAGGCGCGCTGGTGGTGCCCCGTGTGCGAGCGACCGGTGGACGAGGACGAGGCCGCGGACCTGCACTTCGCCTAGGGTGCGAAGTCCCTGCTAGCTGCTACCTTCGCGAGTTCGTGGACGAGGAACCCACACGCCGCCTGGACCCCGCACGCGGCGGCCGTAGGCGGCCCCCTCCGCGCGAGCCGCACGACGTCTACATGCGCCGGCGCATCATCGCCGGCCTTGGCGCGGGCATCCTCCTGGTGCTTCTGATCGTGGTGATCGCCTCGGCCGGAGGCGACGACTCCAAGAAGTCCAGCCCTGTCGACGTCGGCATTCCCACAACTCCCAGCAACCTGGGCAAGAGTCGCGACCGCACGGAGACGGAGACCACGGACACCGCGACGACGCCCTCGACGGGCGGCGCGACGCCATCGACGGGGGGCGGCGGTACCACGGGCGGCACGGGCGGCACGGGCGGCACGGGCGGCACGACCGGCGGCGGCACCACGGGCACCGGCGGCGGCACGCCCAGCGGCGGCGGCACCGGGGGCGGTACGGGTGGCGGTACCGGGGGCGGGGGCACCAGCGGCGGCGGCGGCACGGCCGCGCCGGCGACCCCCTGAGCCTGCGCGTCGGAACCTGCGAGAGCCGTTCAGGACGCTCGGCTGCTTCGCGATGCCGCGGCGAATGGCGGGGAGGAGCCCTCGATCAGCCGCAACTTGACCGCCCGGGGAAGCCGTTTGATCCGAGCCTCCTCGCGTAGAGCGGCGGACCTATCCGCCACCCGGAGCACGGCCGCGAGCTCGACCGGGCGCCGGCTGCGCGTGTAGCGGCTGGCGGCCCCCGAGCGGTGCGCCGCCAGGCGCCGCTCGATGTCGATCGTCCAGCCGCAGTAGAGGCTGTCGTCGGCACAGCGCAGCAGGTAGACGAAGGCCACCCGTTCAGCTTCGACGCAGGCGCCGCCGCTACCTGCCGCTACCACTCGGAGGGCGGCCGGCGCTGGCGCTTGAGCTCACCACGCTGGCGCTTCGACTCCACCCGCCGCCGGCGGGCGGCGGAGGGCGGCCGGGTGGCGCGCCGGGGGCGCTGCACGGTCAGGGCCGATGCCAGGCGCGAGCGGAGCCGTTCGAGGGCCAGCTCGCGGTTACGGGCCTGACTGCGTGTGTCCTGGGCGATCGCGCGGACAACCGGGCCGCAACGCGCCATCACCCGGCGACGCTGCTCATCGTCGAGCGAGCGCGAGGCCTCGACGTCGAAGATCGCCTCCATTCGCGACGCCGTCACGTTCGCGTGCTGTCCGCCCGGGCCCGATGAGCGGCTGGCTCGCAGCTCGATCTCGGACAGAGGGATGCGAACGTCGCGCGTGATCGGCATCGGGTCGACCATGGCCGAAAGGTAGTCTCGAAACCGGTGGCACGGGAGCGGCGCAACCCCCCGGCAGAGGAGCTCTACGCCCGCAAGTGGCAGATCTTCGGCGTCACGATGATCGGCCTCTTCATGGCGCTGATCGACGTGACGATCGTGAACATCACGATCCCAACGCTGCAGCACGAGCTCCACGCAGGGGTCGACACCGTCTCCTGGGTGCTGAATGCCTACAACATCATGTTCGCGGTGCTGCTCGTGTCGATGGGACGGCTTGCCGACCAGTTCGGACGGCGGCGCTTCTTCCTCGCGGGGATGTCGATCTTCACCGTGGGCTCGCTCCTCTGCGCGCTGTCGGGCTCCATCCACGCACTGATCGGCTTCCGCGTGCTCCAGGCGGTGGGCGCCGGAGTGCTGGCGCCGCTGGCGCTCGCCACCACCGCCCTCATCTTCCCGCCCCGGCAGCGCGGCCTGGGGCTGGCGCTGATCGCCGTGGTCGCGAACACGGCCGCCGCGCTCGGGCCGCCGATAGGCGGCCTGCTGGTGGAGTACGCGAATTGGCACTGGATCTTCCTCGTGAACGTTCCGATCGGCGTCGTGGGAGTGCTGCTGGGGCTGCGCGTGATGCCGGAGACGTACGACCTGACGGCGACCCGGGACGTCGACTGGTGGGGAATGGTCCTGATCGGGGGCGCGATCTTCTGCCTTACCTACGGGCTGGTCGAGGCGAACGACAAGGGCTGGGGGTCGACGGAGATCGTGTCGTTGTTCGTGGGCGCCGCCGTGTTCGGAGCCGCTTTCGCGGTCTCCCAGCGGATCGGACGCTGGCCGATGCTCACCCCCACCCTTCTGCGCAATCGGCAGTTCGTGGCCGCGGCCGGTTCCATGACGCTCTTCGCGGTCGCCGTCATGGGCCCGCTGTTCCTGGCCGTGATCGCGTTCGTGAATATGTGGGGGTACTCGCAGTTGAAGGCGGCGCTGGCCGTGGCGCCGATCGCGCTGCTCGGGATGGTGGTGTCGCCCCTGGTGGGCCGGCGCGCGGACACGGTTCCGCCGCGGCTGATGGCGATCCCCGCCATGCTCGTGATGGCCGGTGGCCTGCTCTGGATCGCCGAGCTGCCGGCGCGACCCCATTACCTCAAGGTGCTTCCGGGCCTGGTCCTGATGGGGATCGGCATGGGGGCCATCTTCCCCGCGGTCAACGTCGGTGGCATGGGCGCCATCCCCGGTCAGGAGCTGGGATTGGGCTCGGGGATCATGAACATGGCGCGCCAGGTCGGATTCGCGCTGGGCGTCGCCCTGCTGGTCGCCGTCTTCACCGGCGTGTTGGGCGACCGCATGGACAGCGCTCGGGCCAGGGCGCAGGCCGTGGTCGAGCGAGCCGGGTACTCGCCGCACCGGCGTGAAGCCGTGCTGAGGCGCGCCTTCCCGAGCAGCTCGCAGCAGGGCTCGGCTTCCTTCCAGCCCCATGACGAGGTCGAGCGGCAGGTCGGAGCATTGGCGGCTGGCGCCGCCCGGGACGGCTTCGGGGCCGGCTTCCGCGTCGCGGCGCTGTTCCTGCTCCTGGCGGTGCCGTTCGGGCTGGCAATGCGCAGGCCGCCCGCCGCCGCGCACGCCGCCGCCGGAGCGGCCGCCGCGGGTTGAAGCCGGAGAGCATGCGAGCGGCGGTCGTCGGACACGTGGAGTGGATCGAGTTCGTTCGGGTCGAGCGGGTACCCCTGGCCGGGGAGATCGTCCACGCCTCCGAGGCCTGGGAGGAGCCCGGCGGCGGTGGCTCCGTAGCCGCGGTGCAGCTCGCCAAGCTGGCCGGCGGAGCAAAGTTCTTCACGGCGCTCGGGGACGACGGGCTCGGCCATCGCGCCCACGCCGAGCTGCAGGCGCTCGGCCTGGCGGTGGAGGCCGTATTCCGGCCCGAGCCGCAGCGGCGGGGCGTCGTATACGTGGACGACGCCGGTGAGCGGACCATCACCGTGATCGGCACCCGCCTAGGCCCCCGGGGCGACGACCCTCTGCCCTGGCACGAGCTGGCCGAAACCGACGCCGTCTACTTCACCGCCGGCGACCCCGAGGCCGCACGGAGGGCGCGGGCGGCCCGCACCTTGGTCGGAACGGCGAGGGGCCTGGATACGCTCGCCGCGGCGCGTGTCGAGCTGGACGCGCTCGTGGCAAGCGGTGCCGACGAGGGCGAGCGCTACGAGCCCGGGCAACTCGATCCGCCACCGCGGCAGGTGATCCGCACGGCCGGCGCCGCCGGCGGTGCCTGGGAGCGCGGCGGCGAGAGCGGCCGCTACGAGGCGAGCCCGCTCCCAGGGCCGGTGCGTGATGCCTACGGCTGCGGCGACAGCTTCGCCGCCGGACTCACGTTCGGCCTCGGGGAGGGCCGCCCGCTCGAGGCCGCCCTCGAGCTTGCCGCGCGCTGTGGTGCGCACTGCCTGACGGGGCGCGGCCCCTATGCGGGCCAGCTGACGGCCTAGTGGGGAGCGATCTTGCCGTCCTCGGGGTCGATCGAAAGGCCCCGCTCGACCCAGGCGAGGATCCCGCCGTCGAGATTGTGCGCCTGCATGCCTGCCGCGCGGAAGGCCTGGGTGGCCACCGCCGAGCGCGACCCCGTTCGGCAGTAGAAGACGATCGGGACGTCGCCGTCGAGCGACTTTGCCTCCTCGGCCAGCTTGTCCATGACGATGTGCCGGTCTCCGGCGATCCGCCCTGCTTCGTGCTCGTAGTCCTCGCGGACGTCGATCAGCTGCACCCGACCTTCACGCAGGAGCTCCGCCACCTGCTCCGCCGACAGCTCGTCCTGGTCCTCGGTGAACGAACCCATGCGAGTACCTATACCCGACACTTGCGCTTGCAGACCGGCCGGCGTGAGCACGGGAAGGTGCTCACGCTGCGGCATCGCGATCCGCTGCAGCCCGACGCCTGGTGAAGGCGTCCGGCTCCTGCGCCCGCGGGCGCGGCCGGTTAGAGTCGGCCGGTGGCCTGGAGTCTGGAGGGCAGGGTGGTCCTGATCGCTGGAGTTGCGCGGGGCATCGGCTCGACGCTCTCGGCGGTCGGCGTGCCCCCGAGATGGACGAGTTGTTCGAGCGCGACGTGCAGCGGCGCGGCGCCGATGCGTCGGCCCCGGTCGGGGCCGGGCGGCGAGGCCGCGAGCGAGCACGTCGTGAACCGAAGCTAGGGATTCGACGTAGAAGGCTGGGTGATGGGACAGAAGACCGTCATCGACTTCGACCTCGACCGCTATCTGCGCGCCTCGAAGAAGCTCGACCTATCCCACCTCGACTGGGCCGATATCCCGAACCATCCGCTCTCGGACGGCGACGTGATGTCCATGCACTACATGATGGATATCGAGACCCATACGGTGATCTATCTCCGCGACCTCTTGGGCACGCGGGCGGCCAACGACCCCCAGATCACGGCCTTCCTGGCGTGCTGGGTCTACGAGGAGCTGTGGCACGGCGAGGCCTTCTCGGACTTCCTTCGCGCCTACGGCATCGAGGCGCCGGCCGAGCCGAAGCTCCCGGACGGCAGCACGCCGATGCCCACCCGTGCTAGGCGCGCCCACCGCGTGCGGGAGGAGCTCGGCGTGGGGCACCAGCTTTCCCTGCTACCGACCATGCTGGGCTCGATGCTGTTCCGCGACTTCATCGCCCTCCACATGACCTGGGGCGCGATCAACGAGCTCACCACCCTGACCGGCTATCACGCGCTGATCCGCCGCTCCCGGCACCCGGTTCTGGATCAGATGCTGAAGCGGGTCATCCAGGACGAGCGCCGCCACTTCGCCTTCTACCGCGCTCAGGGAAAGGCTCGCCTCGGCAGCGCGCCGCGGCGCACCCGTCGGGTGGTGCGCTGGGTGTTCGAGAGCTTCTGGACTCCGGTCGGAGCCGGCGTCAAGTCACAGGAGGAGGTGGATGCCCTCACGCTCTACCTCTTCGGTTACGACGACCGGGGCCGCGAGATGCTGCGCGAGATCGACCGAACGGTGGCGGACATCCCGGGTCTCGAGGGCCTCACCATGGTCGAGGACTATCTCGACGCCGCGCTCGAGCGAGCCCGGCGGCGGCCAGGGTGGGCCGGCGTTGCCCCGGCGCCCGGGCCCGATCGGTCGCTGCGCGGTTCGGGCAGCGAGGCCTGGGGCGAGACCCGCGAGGACGCTCCGGCGCCGGCCTGAGCGTCACTCCTCGCGCTTGTCGTCCTCCTCGCGCTTGTCGTCCTCCTCGTCGGAGTGGCTCTCGCCCGATATCCCGGGTGCGTCGGGGTCGGTGGGCCCGCCCGGGATCGGCTCGCCCTTGAACTCGTCCGGGTTGTCGGCCTCATCGCCTTCGACCTCGACCTTGCCGTCTTCGAAGAAGCGCACATCCGAAGGGCCCAGCTTGGCGGTGGCGGCCTCCTCGTAGGAGGTCTCGTGCTCGGGCCCTCCGAAGGTCTCGTACTTCGCCCGACCTGAAGGCCAATCCTCCAGCTGGCCAGGAGGGTCATCCTCGAGGTTCTTGACCTCTTCCTTCGCCTCCTCGACCTCCTTGTCGAAGTCGCGATCCTCTGTCTGCTGGTTCGACTGCTCCTCGCTCTGCTCTTCGCTCTCTTCGCTCCGCTCTTCGCTCATGCAGCGTGCGTACCCGGGGTGGCTGGACATCATGCGCTGCCAGTAACGTCTGACACAAGGACCGATGCCGAAGCGAGACCCACGCATGATTCCGATCGGCTACGGCAAGTTCGTGCGAGCCGACCGCGTCTTCGCCCTGGTGCCGATCGAGGGCGATCAGCGCCGCGAAGGGCGCCGCACTTACGTCCACGTCGACGGCATGGCGGAGCCGATCGTCGCCTCTCGCTCGGAGCGGGCGATCCTGGCCGATGTGGAGCAGGCGCTGGCCGAAGCGGCCGGGATACCCCGGCGCCGCCGCACCGCCGCCGGGCAGGAGAGCCTGCTGTAGCGCCGCTAGAGCTCTTCTACTTCCTTCAGGACCTGCTGCACCGATTCCTTTGCATCCCCGAACAGCAATTGCGTGTTGTCCAGGTAGAAGAGGGGGTTGTCGATCCCGGCGAAGCCGGTGTTCATGGAGCGCTTGAGGACGATCACCGACTCCGCCTTGTCGACGTCGAGGATCGGCATGCCGTAGATCGGCGAGTCCGTCTGCTCCCGGGCGGCCGGGTTCGTCACGTCGTTCGCGCCGATGACCAACGCCACGTTGGTCTCCTGGAACTCCGGATTGATCTCGTCCATCTCCTTGAGTGACTCGTAGGGCACGTCGGCCTCCGCCAGCAGGACGTTCATGTGGCCCGGCATGCGACCGGCGACAGGATGGATCGCGTAATCCACCTCCACGCCGCGCTTCTCGAGCTCCCCGGCGAGCTCCTTAACGGTGTGCTGGGCCTGGGCGACGGCCATTCCGTAGCCCGGCGCCACCACGACCTTGCGCGCGTAGGCGAGCTGGATCGCGACGTCCGACGCGTCGGTCGAGCGGACCGGCTTCTCCTCGCCGTCGCCGGCCGCGCCCGCCAGCACCACGCCGCCGAAGCCGCCGGCGAAGATGTTGGCTATCGAGCGGTTCATGGCCTTCGCCATCAGGTTGGTGAGGATCGAGCCCGAAGCACCGACGAGGATGCCGCCGACGATCAGGGCGACGTTGTCGAGCGCGATTCCGGCGGCTGCCGCCGAGAGACCCGTGAAGGCGTTCAGCAGCGAGATCACGACCGGCATGTCGGCCCCGCCGATCGGCAGCACGAACATGTTGCCGAGCACGGCGGCGGAGACCAGGATCAGGATGAACAACGCCTGGGACTCGGTGCCGGCGGCGATCGCGACCGCGGAGCCCACCGCGACCAGGAGAAGCCCGACGTTGATGATCTTCTGCCCCGGAAGCTGGATCGGTCGGCTGGGGATGATCTCCTGCAGCTTGCCGAATGCGATGTTCGATCCCCAGAACGAGACCGAGCCGATGATCGCCGCGAACAGGATCGGGATCAGCGTCGCGAGCGCGGGATTGCCGCCGGTCGCGAGTGCGTTCCGGTAGTCCGCCCACGAGATCAGCGCCACCGCACCGCCGCCGACACCGTTGAACAGCGCCACCATCTGCGGCATGGCGGTCATCTTCACATTGCGCGCGGCAGGGATACCCACCGCGGTCCCGATCGCGATTCCGAGCGCGATCAGCCAGTAGTCGCCCACCGTGTCGATCAGCAGCGTGGCCACCAGCGCGACGGCCATGCCGATCGCGGCGATCAGATTCCCCTGCCGTGCGGTCTTCGGGCTCGTCACCAGGCGCAGGCCGAAGATGAACATGGCGAAGGCGAGGATGTAGAGGGAGCGGATGACGTCGTAATCGACCGCGGCGAGGTACGTCACTTCTCCTCTGCCTCCCGCGGCCGCCGCCGGGCCTTGAACATCTCCAGCATGCGGTCGGTGACCAGGAACCCGCCTACCACGTTGATGGTGCCGAAGGCGATCGCGATCACCAGGATCAGCTTGTTGAGGAAGCCGTCCACCGTGCCGATCAGCAGGACCCCGCCGAGCAGCACGATGCCGTGGATGGCATTCGTGGCCGACATCAACGGCGTGTGCAGCGTGTTCGGGATCTTCGAGATCACCTCGAAGCCGACGAAGGCGCCGAGGATGAGGATGGTGATCTCGGTGAGGAGATCCATCAGGCTGCCGCTCCCACAGCTTGCTTGGCGCCCTCGTGCACGATCTCGCCGTCGCGCGTTATGCAGGCGCCGGCGAGGATCTCGTCCTCGAAGTCGAGCTTCATCTCGCCCTCCTCGGAGACCATCAGCTCCACCAGGTTCTGCACGTTCTTCGAGTAGAGCTGTGAGGCGTGGTCGGGCATCGAGCTCGGCAGGTTGAGTGGCCCGATGATCGTCACGTCGTGCTTGACCACGGTCTCGCCGGGCTCGGTCAGCTCGCAGTTGCCGCCGGTCTCGGCCGCCAGATCGACGATCACCGATCCGGGTTTCATGTTCCGCACCGCGTCCTCGATCACGAGCAAGGGCGCGGGGCGCCCGGGCACGGCGGCGGTGGAGATGACCGCGTCCACCTTGCCGATCGCCTCGGCCAGCAGCTCGCGCTGACGCTGCTGCTCCTCCTCGGTCAACTGGCGCGCATAGCCGCCGGCCGCTTCGGCGTCCTCGAGCCCGAGGTCGAGCTCCAGGAAGCGGGCGCCCAACGACTCGATCTGCTCCTTGACCGCAGCACGGACGTCGAAGGCCTGAACCACCGCGCCCAGGCGGCGCGACGTCGCGATCGCCTGGAGACCCGCCACCCCGGCGCCCAGCACCATCACGGTCGCCGGCCGCACTGTGCCCGCCGCGGTGGTGAGCATCGGGAGGAAGCGGGGCAGCTCCTCCGCCGCGACCAGGGCGGCGCGGTAGCCGGCGACGGTGGCCTGCGAGGAGAGCGCGTCCATGGACTGGGCGCGCGTGATGCGCGGGATCGCCTCCATCGCGAACGATGTGACCCTGGCCTCGGCGAGAGCCCGCACCGTGTCCGTCGCGGTGAGCGGCTGGAGGAAGCCGACGAGCACACCGCCCTCCCGAAGCGCGCGGATCTCCTCGGACGACGGCGGTCTCACCTTCGCCACCACGTCACCGGAGAAGCCGGTTCCCTCCTGGACCGAGGCGCCGGCCTCCTCGTACGAGGCGTCGGGATGATGCGCGCCCTCGCCGGCGCCCGCCTCGAGCACGACCTCGATTCCCGAGCGGGTCAGGCGCTGGGCCACCTCGGGGACGAGCGCCACACGACGCTCCCCTGCGGCCGTTTCCTTTGGAACGGAGACCTTCATGGGCGGCGGACGGGCGCGGAAAGGCTAACCGAGCCGCTACCGAAGCGTCCGTCCACCTCGCGGGTTCCAATTGCCGAGAAGCGTCGTCATCCAGAATTCGTGAGGCACGGACGCCGAGCGATCGTGAACGTGTAATCCAGCATTCGTGAGGCCCGGACGCCGAGCGATCGTGACCGTGTAATCCAGAATTCGTGAGGCACGGACGCCGAGCGAATTGGCCGCCTGGCCAGGAAGCTACACTCGACGAGAGGCTCGCCCGCAGGATGAGCGACAAGACACTGGAGAAGAAAGACCGCGTAGTCGTACGCTTCGCAGGCGACTCCGGTGACGGCATGCAGCTGGTGGGGAGCCGCTTCACCGACGAGACCGCCGTCGCCGGGAACGATCTGGCCACTCTGCCCGACTTCCCGGCCGAGATCCGCGCCCCGGCCGGAACACCGCACGGGGTCTCCGCCTTCCAGATCCACTTCGCCTCGCGCGACATCCTCACGCCGGGCGACCACCCGAACGTCCTGGTGGCGATGAACCCGGCGGCGCTGATAACTCAGGTCGGATCGCTCGAGCGCGGCGGAACGGTGATCGTCAACGAGGACGGCTTCACCGACCACAACCTGAAGAAGGCGGGCTACGAGTCGAACCCGCTCGAGGACGAGTCGCTCGACGACTACCAGCTCTTCCGCGTGCCGATGACGAGCATGACCGTCCGCGCGACGGAGGAGATCGAGGGCATCACCGCCCGCGACGCGGCCCGCTGCAAGAACCTCTTCGCGCTCGGTCTCGTGTCGTGGATGTACGGCCGGCCCACCGATCCCACGATCAAGTGGGTCGATAAGAAGTTCGAGGACAAGCCGCCGGTGCGCGATGCGAACCTGGCGGCCTTCCGCGCCGGCTACAACTTCGGCGAGACCGCCGAGCTGCTCGCGGTCCACTACGAGGTCGATCCTGCCCCGGCGCCGCCGGGGACCTACCGCAACGTCAACGGGACCCAGGCCCTGGCGCTGGGCCTGATCGCAGCCAGCGTGCAGAGCGGCCTCCAGCTCTTCTATGCGAGCTACCCGATAACGCCCGCCTCGGAGCTGCTGCACAACCTGTCGCGCCATAAGCGCTTTGGCGTGCGCACGATCCAGGCGGAGGACGAGATCGCGGCCGCGAACATGGCGCTGGGGGCGGCCTTCGGCGGCCAGCTCGGCGTGACCGCCACGAGCGGTCCGGGCATGGACCTCAAGGCGGAGACGGTCGGCTTGGCCGTGGCACTCGAGCTGCCAATGGTGATCATCGACGTCCAGCGGGCCGGGCCGTCCACCGGCATGCCCACGAAGACGGAGGCCGCCGATCTGCTGATGGTCCTCTACGGCCGCCACGGCGAGTCTCCGTTGCCGGTGATCGCCTCGCGCACCCCGGGCCAGTGCTTCGACGCCGGCCTGGAGGCCGTCCGGATCGCCGTGAAGTACCGCACGCCGGTGATCCTGCTGTCGGACACCTTCCTCGCCAACTCGTCCGAGCCCTGGGCGCTGCCGGAGGTCTCGAAGCTCCCCGACATCAACCCTGCCTTCACCACCGATCCCACGGGGTTCGAGCCCTACAAGCGCGACCGCAACCTGGCGCGGCCGTGGGCGGTCCCCGGCACGCCGGGGTTGCGGCACCGGATCGGCGGCCTCGAGAAGGAGGACGTGACGGGCAACATCTCTTACGAGCCCGAGAACCACGAGCACATGACGCGGCTGCGGGCCGAGCGCATCGCCCTGATCGCCGACGACATCCCCGAGCTCGAGGTGGACGATCCGGACAGCGCCGACCTGCTCGTGCTTGGCTGGGGCTCGAGCTACGGAGCCATCCAGGGGGCGGCGCGGCGCACGCGGCGCGAGAACGGCGCCAGGGTCGCCACGGCCCACCTGACCCATCTGAATCCGCTCCCCCGCAACGTCGGGCAGGTCCTGGGTTCCTACAAGACGGTGCTGGTGCCCGAGATGAATATGGGGCAGCTAGTGAAGCTGCTCCGGGCCGAGTTCCTCGTGGACTGCGAGAGCTACACGAAGGTCGACGGGCTACCGATCTTCACGCGCGACGTGATGGACGAGATCCTGAAGCGGGTGAGGCCATGAGCGAGGAGCGCAGCGCGAGCGTCGGTCGCGCGAGCACCGCAGCTTCCGAGAACGGCGGCGACGTCCTCAAGCTGTCCAAGGCGGACTTCTCCTCCGACCAGGAGACGCGCTGGTGTCCGGGCTGCGGCGACTACGCGGTGCTCGCCTCGGTGCAGGGCTTCATGCCGGAGCTAGGCATCCCGCCCGACAAGATGGTCTTCGTCACCGGCATCGGCTGCGCCGGCCGCTTCGTCTACTACATGGACACTTACGGGATGCACGGCATCCACGGCCGCGCACCCGCGCTCGCCACCGGGGTTGCGACCTCCCGTCCCGACCTCTCCGTGTGGGTGGTGACCGGCGACGGCGACGCCCTCTCGATCGGCGGCAACCACCTGATCCACTCGCTTCGCCGCAACGTGCCGATCAAGGTCCTGCTCTTCAACAACCAGATCTATGGGTTGACGAAGGGGCAGTACTCGCCCACCAGCGAGGAGGGCAAGGTCACCAAGTCGACGCCGTTCGGCTCACAGGACCAGCCGTTCAACCCGGTGGCCCTGGCGCTCGGCGCCGAGGCTACTTTCGTCGCGCGCACCGTCGACACCGACAGGAAGCACGTAACCGAGGTCCTGCGCGCGGCCGCGGCGCACAGGGGTGCGGCCTTCGTAGAGATCTACCAGAACTGCAACGTGTTCAACGATGGCGCCTTCGACGCGGTCCGGGCCAAGGGCGAGAAGGAGCACAACCAGATCCGCCTCGAGCACGGCAAGCGCGTCCGCTTCGGCCCGGAAGGAGAGCGGGGTGTCGTACGCAGCGGGCCCGGCCACCTGGAGATCGCTGACGTCGCCGACGTGGGCGAGGACGCCCTGGTGGTCCACGACGCGAAGCGAGAGGATCCCGGTCTCGCCTTCGAATTCGCGCAGCTGAGCCAGCGCCCCACCGGGCCGACGCCGATCGGGGTGTTCCGCGACGTGGATCGCTCGGTCTACGGTGAGGACTGGCAGCGGGAGCTTGAGGACGCCCGCGCCCAGGTCGGCCCGGAGGAGCTGGAGAAGCTCCTGCACGCCGGGGACACCTGGACCGTCTCCTAGAGGCCCCTTCTAACCCCGCGCGGGCGGCGATAGGTTTGCCCGGGACTTGAAGTCGAGGGAAGGAGTGGCAATGGCCGAAGCGGGCCTGTTCATCGGTTGGGGCCAGGTCGTCCGGGCGCGCGAGCAGCGCGCGCTCGAGGTCTTCAACGACAACATGCAGTACTACGCGGGCCTCGAGCAGCAGGGCCGGGTGGAGAGCTGGGAGGTCGCGCTGCTCGAGCCGCACGGCGGCGATCTCGCCGGCTTCGTCCTCCTGAGAGGAAGCGTCGACCAGATGAACGCGCTGCGCGCCGACGAGGAGTTCCAGCGTCGAACCCAGCGAGCCGATCTCATCGTCGACGGGCTCGGGATCGTGGGCGCGGTGCTGGGCGATGGCCTCGGAGACGCAATGGCGGTCTACCAGGAGGAGGCGTCGGCGCTGGGCTAGCGTCCGCTACGCCACCAGGTCCAGCGTCAGCTCGGACACCCCCTGGCCCACAGGCCCCCCGTGGAGATCGGCGTTCAGCTTATGGAGCAGGCGGCGAGCGGGGACGTTGTCGCTCGCCATCGTGGCAGTGAAGCGGACGATGCCCAGTCCGCGGGCGCGGGTCGCCAGCTCGCGGGCCAGCATGGAGCCGATGCCCATGCCCTGCCAAGGGTCCCCGACGGTTATGGCCACGTCGGCCGCCGCGGTGTCCCCGCTGAGACGCACGAATCGGCCCACGGCGATCAGGTGCCGGGACGGCCACGCCGGCGACTCGACCGCGAGCGCCACGTGATTTCGGTGGTCGATCTCCGTGAGGTAGCGGAGCTCCGCCTGGCTGAACCGCTTCTTCGGGGCGAGGAAGCGCCGCTGGACGGTGCGATCCGAGAGGCCGGCGAGGCCTCGCGCCAAGAGATCCTTGTCGTCCGGCCGGATCCGACGGACGAGAAGCGGCGTACCGTCGGGTAGCCGTTTCATCATGAAACTATCTTCACCGTCAGCGGCGCACCCTTATGTGCGAACGGTCACAGATCGGAGGCGGCCGAGACGCGGCAACGATGTCACTTAGCCGGGCCAGGAGCCCGGTAAAACGACACCGTAGGCTCACTGGCGAGAGATCAGCGATCGTCGTGGACGCGCTCGTAGTCGAGCTCGGTCCTGAGACCCAGATCGTGCAGCCGCCGGTTGGCGTCCTCGATGCCGGATGCCCCGAGGACGGCCCGCGCGAGCCTGGCGGCCGAGCGGACCGCGATCGCCGGGTCGAAGTAGATCGTCGCGGCGCCGAGTGGACTCAGCTCCACCGAGCGGCGGCCGTCGCGGATCGAGCCGGTGCCGCGCTCGCCGCGGAAGCAGCGCAGCGCCTGGGCACTCGCCTCGGTGGGTACGGCCTCGACGGCGCGGTCCAGGCGCTCGACCACCTGCGGGGTGAGTCCGCGGACGCCGGCGAGTCCGCCGGCGGCGGCTAGCTCGGCCACCCTTTCGAGCACCTCGGCCGGGGTCAGCTCGCCGTCGCAGCCGGTCCCGAACACCCCGCCGAGCGCGGCACGCTCGTCCTGCAGCCGCGTGGCGGCGGCGAGCATGATCGCGTCGCAGAGCGGGCTGGCGAGGCCGTCC
>Ga0126312_10000366_pt1 | contig 25842 bp, 21 predicted proteins | sample Plot104A_FD_92537 | JGI IMG/M metagenome (GOLD analysis project Ga0126312, IMG submission 92537) | Serpentine soil microbial communities from UC McLaughlin Reserve, CA, USA - Plot104A | ecosystem: Environmental > Terrestrial > Soil > Grasslands | place: USA: UC McLaughlin Reserve, Lake County...
CAGATCCTCGGCCGCCAGCGCCCTCTGCACCACGAGGAAGTCCGTGCACCAGTAGCCGAAGCTCTGCACCAGACCGAGCCCGAACACGATGTAGAACCACTGCACGGCGAAAGGGTTGTCCGTCGAGCCTGTGTTCGCCCAGACGTGGAAGAACTGCGGATCGTCTATGGACTCCTTCAAGCCGGAGAAGCCCCCAACGTCTATAAGGCCGAAGACCACGAGCGGCACCAAACCCAATGTAATCAAGAAGAACTGCAAGACCTCGTTGTAGATGGATGAGGAGAGGCCGCCCAAGGTCACGTACGTGAGCACTATTGCCGCCGAGAGAAGGATGCTCGCCGTGAGCGACCAGCCGAGGATCAGCTGGAAGACGAGCGCCATCGCGAACATGTTTATGCCTGAGAGCAGGATCATGAAGATGGCGAACAGGATGGAGTTGAACCCGCGCGTCGCCTCGTTGTAGCGGAGCTTCAGGAAGCCAGGGACGGAGTGGACGCGACTGGCGTAGTAGAAGGGGATCATGAACAGGCCCACGAAGACCATCGCCGGGATCGCGCCGATCCAGTAGTAGTGGGACTGCATGATCCCGTACTCCGCCGCCCCTGCGGCCATCCCCATGATCTCCAGCGCTCCCAGATTCGCGCCAAGGAAGGCGAGGCCCGTGATCCAGCTCGGCAATGACCTCCCCGAGAGGAAGAAGTCCTCAGAGGTCTGCATCTTCGTCCTTAGCACGAACCCGATGCCGAGCACGAACACGAAGTACACCGCGATAATGAAGTAATCCAGCCACGTGTCGTTCACTCGGACCGGCGTCTGCAACAGAGCCAGGCTCGTCATGGCGCTCTCCTTCCCCTTGTCGCTCCCTGCTCAGCAGAGTACCTGTACCCTACTTTTGAGTCAATTAATCAGGTACGCTACAAACGACCTAGAGCAGCTTGCATAGGAACCAGGGCTTTTGCAGGCAACAGGTTTCGGGTTTCTTGGTGTAGATACTCGCGTTTGAGTCCCAAAGTCCTTCCGAAGCACGGCGTGAGCAGGAGCCTCCGTAAGGGCATGGAGCCACTGATGCGGGTTGCAGGTTTTATGCTGAAGCCTGGCGCCTGTAACCCGATGCCTACCTAGAACGGTATCGAGATAAACGGAGAGGAGTAGTCAGGGGCCCGGGTGAGTACTTCCTCGGCCTCCTCTAGGGGCATCCGGCGCTCTTCGGCTTCGATCATGGTCCCGATCAAGCCAACGTCCCCTACCATGGGGATGCCGGTAATATCCTCTCGCGCGAGCACGAACGAGACGGCGGCGCTCACGTACTCCTGCTCCTCGAATGGCTCGTACCACGTCGCCCGCCTCTGGCCCTCCAGGGGGTTGCCCCGAGGCCAGTTGCGCCGCGAGATGGTCTTTATGGTCATGAGCCCTGCATCCTGGTTCTCTATCTCACCGACCAGCGCCTCGAAGTCCATACGGTAGCTCTCGTCTGTGGAGAGTACGTAGTTCCAGGGCGTGAGTACCGTGTCGAACGGGTGGCGGCGCAGGGCCTCGAGGTGTGTGGCGGGGGCCGCATTGCCGTGGCCTGTGATCCCCACCGCCCCGACCAAACCCTCATCTCTGGCCTCGAGGGCGGCCTGCAAGGAACCGCCGTCGCGGGTGGCGCGGTCGAGCTCTTCGAGGTCGTTGACGGCGTGAAGCTGGAGGAGGTCGACGTAGGCTACCTGCAACCGATCCAGAGAAGACTCTATCTCACGCCTCGCGGCGTCTCTCTCTCGCTCGCCGGTCTTGGTCGAGAGGAAGATGCGGTCCCGGATCTCGGGCATCCACCGCCCGTAGTGCAGCTCGGAGTCACCGTAGTCCGCTGCGGTATCGACGTGGTCCACACCTGCGTCGAGCGCGAGCGAGATCGCACGGTCCGCCTCCTCCTCGCTCACCTCCGCCAGCGCAGCCCCACCGAAGATGAGCACCGAGTTCTCCCTGCCAAGCCGGCCCAGCCTTCGATGCTCCATGCACGCGTCCCTTCCGTAGACTTCGCTCTAATCTTACTCCACGCGCAGCGTGAGTACCTCGAAGGGGCGTACGTCGAGTAGAGCCCTGCCGTCCCGCGCCTCGACCGCTTCGAGCGGCTCTTCGAGGAGGTTGACCTTCTCTATCCTCTCCACCTCGAAGGCGAAGCGCAGGGTCGCTTGCCCGCGAGCGCCGTGGGGCTCGTAGAGGCGCAGGATCACACCCCGACCGTCCTGCGTTCTTTTGAGGCTCCCGAGCGCGAGCTCCACCCCCTCGGCCGTCACGAACCCCTGCTCGGAGGGCGCTCCCCCCTCGACGACGATGAGGGGACTGTTGAGCGCGAACGCCTCCCTCGCTACCCCTCCCTCGGTCCAGTCCCCAGGATGCGGGAACAGGCTGTAGGTGAAGCGGTGCTCGCCTTCGTCGGTAAAAGGGTCGGGGTAGAGGGGGCTCCTGAGGAGGCTGATGCCGAGCAGGTTGTCCCTGGCGCTGTGGCCGTACTTGCCGTCGTTCAGGAGGGCAACGCCGTAGCCAGGCTCGGAGAGATCGCAGAAGCGATGCGCGCAGACCTCGAAACGCGCCTCGTCCCACGAGGTGTTGCGGTGGGTCGGTCGCTTCACGACGCCGTACATAGTCTCGTAGGTAGCCTCATGGGAGCGAACGTTCATGGGGAAGAGTGCCCGCAGGAGGACTTGCCGTTCGCGCCAGTCCACGAGCGTCTCTATGTCTAATCGCCGCGAGCCTGCACGCAGACTGTAGATTTGGTCTATTGACGAGTCTTGCCAGCGATGCATGACGTTTACCGCACCGTAAAGCGGCCCAGCGTCTTCCCCTTCCACGTACAGATTAGTGACGCCGAAGATCTCCTCTCCCTCGGCCTCGTATCCCTCTCGGACATCCCAGGCATCCCAGTTGGCCGGCTTGTCCGCGTAGGCCCAAAGCTGGTTGCCGCGCCCGTCGATGACCTCGCGCCCAAGCTCCTTATCGTAGACGCGATGCAAGCTGCCGTCGGCCCCTATCTCCACGCGCAAGAGTTCGTTCTCCAGAAAGGCACCTGCTCCCGATTCCCCGGCTCCAACGCCGGCCCGAGGCTTGACGGGTACGGAGCTCTCCTGGCGCACGAGGATCGTCGTCCAACCTAGTCCCGGCACCTGTCGTGTCGGGTCGTGGACGAGGATTCCCTTGCCTCCTCCGAGCTTTTGGATCGGCAGACTGTGCCCTTCCGCGTCGGTTACGCTCGCAACATCGTCCGAATTCTCTGGCAGGAGAACCGATAATGGCTGCGACACGAGCCTGGTGTTGGCGACGAGCACGGCCGCCTTCCCGTTCCCCGCCTCTCCACCTCTCGATAGACAATGCAGCGCCTCGTCGCGCAGCTTCTCGGCGCCTCTTACTGCCTCTTCGAGCTGGCTGTGGGTGTCCTCGTAGACCTCGGAGATCGAGGTTCCCGGCAGGATGTCGTGGAACTGATTGAGCAACAGCAGCTTCCACAGCCGCTCGAGTTCCTCTGCCTGATAGTCGGCACCAGCCATAGAAGAGAGCGTCGCGAACGCCTCGGCCTCCATGAGCCGGTGCTCGGCCTCGCGGTTGAGCTTCTTTACCTTGGCCTGGGTGGTGAGGGTGCCGCGGTGCAGCTCGAGGTAGAGCTCGCCCACCCATCTGGGGAGGCCGTCCTCTGGGAGCGAGGCGAAGAACTCGTCCACACGCGCCATACGGAGGCGCGGCATCGCGGGGAAGCTCTTGAGGCGGTCGTAGTTCTCGAGCATCCTCTCGCTCGGTCCGCCCCCCCCATCGCCCCATCCGAAGGAGAAGAGGCTCTCATGGTGGTGGCGCTTGCCCCTGAAGTTGCGCCAGGTGCCGTACAGGTCGAGCGGGGTGATGTCGCCGTTGTAGTCGGTGCCAGGGTTCTCGAAGGTGTGGGCGAGGACGCGGCTACCGTCTATGCCCTCCCAAAGGAAGAGGTCGTGCGGGAAGTCGTTGGTCTCGCTCCAGTTGAGCTTGTAGGTAAAGAAGCCGGACATGCCCGCGCCGCGCAATAGCTGGGGGAGACCGGGCGAGTAGCCGAAGGTGTCGGGGAACCAGGCCACCTGCGAGCGCCGCTCGAACCTCTCCTCGAAGTAGAGCTGGCCGTAGAGGAGCTGGCGCGCAAAGGACTCGCCGGAGGGGATCTGGCAGTCCGCCTCGACCCAGGTCCCGCCGACCGGCTCCCAACGTTCCTGCGCGACGCGCTGCCTTACTCGCTCGAAGAGCTCCGGCGCGTCGCTCTCGACCCACTCGTAGAGCTGGGCCGAGGACTGGTTGAAGGTGAAGTCCTCGTAGCGGTCCATGAGGCCCAGGACGCTCGCGAAGGTCCTCCTCGCCTTGCGGCGCGTCTCCTCGAGCGGCCAGAGCCAGGCGAGGTCGAGGTGGGCGTGGCCCGTCAGGGCGAGGCGCCCTACGGGCTTGTACTCCTCTCTTATGCGCCCGAGATGGCCTGCCACGACCCCGCGCGCTTTGCGAACGGCCTCCCGCGCTTCTTCCGGGAGCGGGCCGAGGGGCTCGGGCGCAGGGGGCAGGCTCCAGGGCTCGCCAAGCATCCGGTTGATGTCTATGGCCTTCTCTGCGTAGTGGGGCGGCATGCTCTGCGCGGCGTTGCCTATCGGGTTGACGTAACCCTCGAGGTAGCGGGTAAGGGTAACGCCGGTCGCGGTCGGCCATGCGGCGGAGAGGATCGCGGCCGCGGCATCGAGCGCGTCGAGCAGGTGCGGCACTACCTCGTGGTCGTCGAGCGCCGCGCAGGCCTCGAAGACGGTGGTGAGATCCCGCTCCAGCGCCCGCACCTCGGTCTCAGGGACGGCGAGCAACGCCCGCTGCAGGCGCGGCTCGGAGAGATTCGAGCCGAAGGGTCCCTTGGAGACTACCTCGGCCTCTACCCTCACCACCTCCCCGCCGCTTGCCTCGTCCAGGACCGGGAAACTGCGGTGGAACGGGTTGAGGCCGTTAGCCGTGCGCCTCCCCCCTGCAGAGATCTCGACGAACCCCTCGCCGCCGAGCCAGAGCTCCAGCTCGACGGGGAGGCCGGCCCACTCCGGCGGGACCCTCGTGCTGGTCCAGAGCCTTACAGGGATGCCGATCTCCGGCCAGAGGTCGCCAGCTTCGAGGTCGTGATGGTCTCCGTCGCCGGCGGAGAAGCGCCAGTTCTTTATGGGGCTCTCGTGGGCGTTGCGCCAGAGCCTCAGTTCCTCGATGCGGCGGGCGTGGCTCTCCAGACGGTGTCGGTCGTTCGTCTCCATGTGCCTCCTTCTCCCTGTCAGGGACGCGCCAAGGATACTACCCGTCCCGCTCCGAGCGGAACAGCGCTTCGCCAGGGGAGTGACTTTGTGCTGTAATTCGGTGAAGAGCAAAGAGAAGGAGGGCCAGGGATGAGCGCAAAGGTCTATCGCAGCGAGCTTACGCCCGACAGTTTCCTCAGGCGCGCCGCTTACATGTTCCCCGAGAAGACTGCCGTGGTCTACGGAGAGAGGCGCTACACCTACCGCGAGTTAGAAGAGAGGGTAAACCGCCTTTCCTCGCGGCTGCGCGAGGCGGGTCTCGAGAAGGGCGACAGGGTAGCCTTTCTGTGTCCCAACATCCCGCCGATGCTAGAGGGGACCTTCGGCGTGCCCGCTGCGGGTCTGATCCTCGTCGCCATAAACACCCGACTCGGCGCGGGCGAGATCGAGTACATCGTCGAGCACTCGGGGGCGAAGATGGTCTTCGTAGATCACGAGCTCGAGGAGCTTCTGGAAGGGGTGGATGAGAGCGTCGAACGGGTGCGAATCGACGATACCGGCGATGAGGGAGACCCCTACGAGGACTACCTTGCCGGCGGGTCGCCCGAGCCGCTGGAGAGCCTCCTCGAGGACGAGGAGGAGATGATCTCCGTGAACTACACCTCAGGGACTACGGGGCGTCCCAAGGGCGTGATGTACACCCACCGCGGGGCTTACCTCAGCGCCCTAGGCAACGTTATCGAGGCGGGGATGGGCTACGAGACGATATACCTGTGGACGCTTCCTATGTTCCACTGCAACGGCTGGACCTATCCGTGGGCCGTTACCGCCATCGCAGGGACGCACGTCTGCCTGAGGAAGGTAGAGGCCGGCAGGATCTGGGAGCTCTTCGAGTCGGAGGAGATCACTCACTACTGCGCGGCGCCGACGGTCCAGATACCGCTCGCAAACCACGAGGACGCCCGCGAGCTGGACCGCCAGGTGACGGCCTGCATAGCAGGTTCTCCTCCATCTCCCACCCTGATAGGCCAGCTGCTCGACCTGAACATCCGTCCGCTTCACCTCTACGGGCTTACCGAAACCTACGGCCCGATCACCACGAGCGGCATTCACCCCGAATGGGATGAGCTCGACGCCGAGCAGCGCGCGCGGCTCATGGCCAGGCAGGGCCAAGGCTACACTACCGCAGACCTGGTGCGGGTGGTTGACGAGAACATGAACGACGTCGAGCGTGACGGCGAGACGATGGGCGAGATCGTCATGCACGGCAACATGGTAGCCAAGGGCTACCTGGACAACGAGGAGGCGACAGAGGAGGCGTTCGAGGGAGGCTGGTACCACTCTGGAGATGTCGCCGTGTGGCACCCTGACGGGTACGTCGAGATCCGGGACCGCAACAAGGACATAATCATCTCGGGGGGCGAGAACATCTCGACGATCGAGGTGGAGCAGGTGATCGTCCGGCATCCCGCCGTCATGGAGGCTGCCGTCACCTCGATGCCGGACGAAGAGTGGGGCGAGCGCCCCAAAGCCTTCGTTACCCTCAAGAAGGGAAAGGAAGCTACCGAACAGGAGATCATAGACTTCTGCAAGGAGAACGTCGCGCGCTTCAAGGCGCCTGCCGCCGTCGAGTTCACAGAGCTGCCCAAGACCTCGACGGGCAAGGTCCAGAAGTTCGTCCTGCGCGACAAGGAGTGGGAAGGGCAGGAGAAGAAGGTGCATTAGAGGTTTCAGATATCGGGTATCGAGATCGCGCTCTACGGCCTCGAAGGGACAGGGATATAGCGGTGGCCCAGCTTCACATTCTCAAGGTCTTTGTCGGCGAGAATGGCGCCGGAGGCAACCCCCTCGGTGTTTTCCTCGAAGATGGCGAGGTGCCCGAGGAAGAGCGCCAGCGGGTCGCTGCGGATTTGGGGTTTTCGGAGACGGTGTTCGTGGACGACGCGGAGCGCGGCGAGTTGCGCATCTTCACTCCGGCTACGGAGCTCCCGTTCGCCGGACACCCCCTAGTTGGCACGGCCTGGCTGCTCGCGCGGGAGGTGTCGCAGATATCGTTGCTGCGCCCGCCGGCGGGAGAGGTTCCGGTAAGGTTCGAGGGGGACCTGACCTATATCATCGGGAGGCCCGAGTGGGCGCCGGAGTTCGAGCACATCGAGCTCGGTTCCCCCGCGGAGGTGGAGGCGCTCGGTGGTCCGCCAGAGGGTAGCGACATGGCAGGGGTGTGGGCCTGGGAGGACGAGGAGGCAGGTCGGGTGCGCGTGCGGGTGTTCCCCGTGCGGGCAGGTGTAGAGGAGGATGAGGCCACGGGGTCCTACGCCGTCACGCTGGCCTCCCGTCTGGGGCGCAGGATCACCATCCGGCAGGGCGAGGGTTCGATGATACTCGCCGAGCCGCGCCCCGACGGCGGCGTGGAGATCGGTGGCCGGGTCGAGCTGGTCGAAGTACGCGAGTACGAAAGAGAGTCTTTATGATCGAAGCCGAGAGTAGTACCTACGAGCACATCCTCTTCGAGACGGATGGTCCGGTAGCCCGCCTCACCATGAACCGCCCGGAGAAGCGAAATGCCCTCTCGCTGGCGCACATGCAAGAGCTGAGGAGCTGCCTTAGATCCATCGGGGAGAGCAAGGAGGCGCAGGTCGTAGTCCTGGCAGGTAACGGGCCGGCCTTCTGCGCGGGGCACGACCTCTCCGAGATGGTAGGCCGCGACCCCGAGTTCTACAGGCACCTCTTCGACGTCTGCTGCGAGCTTATGCAGGCTATACAGGCCATTCCGCAGCCCGTCATAGCGAAGGTGCACGGCGTCGCGACCGCTGCGGGCTGCCAGCTCGTCGCCACTTGTGACCTCGTCGTCGCTTCGGAGGAGGCCCGCTTCGCTACCCCTGGTGTCAGGATAGGACTCTTCTGCTCTACCCCGATGGTGGCCCTGAGCCGCGCAGTCGGCCAGAAAAAGGCGATGGAGATGCTCCTCACCGGCGAGCTAATCTCTGCCGAGGAAGCCCTGGCTGCAGGGCTTGCCAACAGGGTCGTGCCCGCGGAAGGGCTGGAATCCGAGACGCAGGCACTGGCGGACAAGATCTCCGAGGCGAGTCCGCTAGTAGTTGGGGTTGGCAAGCAGGCATTCTACCGCCAGATCGAGATGCCCGTAGATCAGGCGTACGCCTACACGAAGGAGATCATGTCCTTCAACGCCTCCTTCGCAGATGCCCAGGAGGGCATCTGCGCCTTCCTCGAGAAGCGAAGGCCGGAGTGGAAGGGCAGATAGCGGAGGCAAAGAACCAAGCTATGACGAGCACCATCTCAAGGCCTCAGGAAAAGAAGAAACAGAAGACGAAGGGGCAGCCACCTTATAACGTGGTCTTGCTCGACGACGACGACCACAGCTACGAGTACGTGATCCACATGCTGGAGGCAATCTTCGGGCATCCGTCGCAGAAAGCTTACAGGATGGCCGTCGAGGTGGATACCACTGGGCGGGTCATCGTCGCTACTACGCACCTCGAGCACGCAGAGCTCAAGCGCGACCAGATCCAGACCTTCGGTCCAGACCCTTTTATCCCGCGCTGCAAGGGCTCGATGTCCGCGATCATCGAGCCCGCGAGCGGTTGAGCCCTTCTCCCCATCGAACCGCGCTACTCCTCAGCGGGTCCTAGCCGCAGTATCCGGTCGTCCTGTGGGGCGGGCGAGCCGCGGCCGTCGCGGTTGCTCGTGGTTACCCAGAGCGAACCGTCAGGGGCCTGCACAACGTTGCGGATCCGCCCTATCTCGCCCCGGAGGAGCTGGAATCGTCCTGTAACGTCTCCTTCCTCGTCCAGCTCGAGCCTCCAGAGCCTCTCTCCCCTCAGGGCGGCCACGAAGAGATCGCCCTCCCACTGGGGGATGGCACCGTTCTTGAGGATCTCCGCCCCGCTGGGAGACGCCTCGTAGGTGCGCCAGGTGGTGATCGGGTCCACGTACCCCTGCCCCTCGCCGCCTTCGCCCTCGACCTCGGGCCAGCCGTAGTTCTCTCCCGGCTCGACCCGGTTTACCTCGTCGTAGCTGCTCGAGCCGAACTCCGAGGCGAAGAGCTGCCCCTCCTCGTCCCACGCCAGCCCCTCGACGTTGCGGTGACCGTAGGAGTAGACGGGAGAGTTCGGGAAGGGGTTGTCCTCAGGGATACCCCCATCGGGGGTTATCCTCAGGATCTTGCCACTCAAAGAGTTCAGGTCCTGGGAGTTCGAGGACTCGCCCGCGTCTCCCGTAGCGACGTAGAGCATGCCGTCTGGGCCGAAAGAGATCCTGCCGCCATCGTGGTAGGAGTTGAAGGGGATGCCTGTGAGGATGGGCTCTGGCTCCTCGCCGAGCCTGAAGCGAACTACCCTGTTGTCCTGTTGTGTGGTGTAGTAGGCGTAGACGTAGCCATCGCGCTCGTAGTCGGGGGAGACGGCGAGGCCGAGGCTTCCGCCCTCACCGTAGCCCCTGGTTGGCAGGGTCTGCACCACCTCGATATCTCCAGAGCCATCCATCCTCAGGAGCCGGCCCGAGTCGCGCTCCGTGAAGAGGGTGTCACCGTCGGGGAGAAAGGCTATCCCCCACGGAACCTCGAGGCTCGTGGCGATCACGCCGATCTCAACTTCGACCGGACCGGCGTTGGCAGCTCCTCCCCCCCGCTCTCCAGCGGTAGTCTCCTCCACCGTCGGCTGAGAGGCCCCTCTCTCAGCCGTGCTGGCGCCGCCCGATGGCCGGTCTGCAGCCTGTCCGCAAGCCGCCAGTAAGGTGAGGAGCAGAAAGGGCAGCACCACGCGCATGTAGAGCTGGTAGGCGATGTGGTTCGGCAAGGGGCCATCCTTCTTCGAGCTGACCTCCCGATTATATTCCCCCGGTCCGGCCGGTCTCCGCAGAAGGCGGGTCAGTCGTCGGTCTCGCCTTCGAAGAGGGCGAACGCTGCCCCCTGGGGGTCGCTCACCACTGCTATGCGGCCAGCGCCGATGTCCATGGGTTCGGCCAGCACCTCACCGCCTAGCTCTCTTACCTTCGCGACGGCCTCCTTGCAAGAAGGGACGGTGAAGTAGGTGAGCCAAAAGGACGGCGCGTCGCCGCGCTGCCCGGTCACCGGCATGATGCCGCCGTTCGAGGAGCCAGCGTTCTTGATGGTCAGGTAGGCGAGCTGTCCGTTCTCCTCGTGGGCCTCGGTCTCCCAGCCGAAGAGCCTGGAGTAGAACCCGGCCGCCGGCTCCGGCTCGCGGGACTGGAGCTCGTTCCAGGTAAAGCAGCCAGGATCGTTCACCCGCTGTGCGCCGGCGTGCGCCCGCGGCTCCCAGGCCCCGAGCACGGCGCCTGTTGGATCACCTATTACCGCCATCCGGCCGGCGTCGAGGACGTCGAAGGCCTCGCCGTACACGATGCCGCCGAGCTCGCGCGCCCTCGAGGCGGTAGCGTCGGCGCTATCGACGCTTACGTAGGAGAACCAGGAGGGCGGGACGCCCTGCTCGCTTCGCGCAGCTTCCATCTCGTAGAGGGCGCAGACGTAGTCGCCGTCGAGGCGGAGCATCGTGTATGTGGCCCCCCCACCCGCCGGCATGTCCTCGCCCTCCCAGCCGAACAACTCGCCGTAGAAGGCTTTGGCCGCAGCCGCGTCCGTGGTCGCGAGATCTACCCAGGAGAAGGTCCCCTGCTCGTAACGCTCCCTCTTTCCCATGCTCTTCTCTCCTCTGTTTCCTGCACTCCGGTCCGCTAGAGAACCACGGTATTAGTGTACGGATGAGCCCCGCGCTCCCAACCAGGCAGTGGTTGGTGCGGCCCGCTGGTTTTTGCCAAACTTGAGGGATGAGAGCGAATGATAGCGGTCCGGGGTTCTCGGAGAGGCTCCAAACGCGCCTCGACGGGCTGCGCCCGGCTCTCGGGGCGGCGTTCCTCGCTGCGTACGCGTGGTCGAACTTCGCGCCCGCCTCTCCGAGCACGGCCGCCTTTCTGGTAACGGGCGCCATCCTCTACGCGCTCTCGCTCCCGTGGGTCAGCGCGTTTCACAAGGGCCTGGCGCTCGTCTCTTTCGCGACGCTCGGGGTGGCGCTCGCAATGGGGCGGTTCGACGCGGGCGCCTTCTACGAGGGGTTGCCCGCGTACTTCAACGTGGTCGCGGTGCTGCTGGTGTTGAGCGTTGCGGGGTACCCGATCCTGGCGCCGCGCTACGAGCCCCAGATCCGGGCTCTCACGGCGGCCCTTACGCGGAGGGGAGCCGGCGTGAGGACTACCTCAGGGCTGCTGGGGCACGTGCTCGGGGCTGTGCTAGATGTAGGGGCCCTGGTGATCGTCAACGCCATCCTCGGCCGCGCCGCTCCTCGCGGCCGCATCGAGGCGCTGGAATGGGCGGGACGCGGCTTCTCGTTCGTTCCGCTCTGGACCAACCTCAACGTCTTCACCGCGACGACGATAGTGCTGACCGGGGTCTCCTACCCCAGCCTCCTCGCTCTCACGCTGCCTTTCGCGCTTCTCGGCCTTGGCGGCACCTGCCTCTTCGCGCAACGCGAGAAGGGCGAGGAGGCTCCACAGGAGCCTGGCATCCCTCTCGACCGCGGGGCGGCCGCCGTAGTCCTCTATCCTGTGCTGCTCGTCGCTACCGTCGCCGGGGTCAACGTGCTCTCTCCGGAGCTCGCGCTGACCACGGTTATCGCGGTGACGGTAGCGGCGGTAGTCGCGCTCATCGCCGGACTGGCTACGGTGGTGCAGCGGCGGGCCGCGCCGCTGCGGCGCCTGGGGCGCGAGACACGGGGCTCGCTCGTAGCCTCGCATGCCGAGTTCGTCCTCTTCGGGTCCGCGGGCGTGCTCGTGCTCTCCCTGAACACCCTCGGAGCGCTCGCCCCGATCGGGGACCTGCTCTCCGCCCTGCCAGTGGCCCTGGTAGCGCCGGCGCTGATGCTCACGCTAGGTCTTGGCTTCATCGTAGGCATACACGTGATACCGATGATCCTCCTTATAGACACCGCGTTCCCGCTTGACAGCGGGCCGTACCCCGCCCTGTGGGCCGCCGCGCTCCTGCTCGGCGCCCAGTCCGCCCTGCTGTTGACTCCCTTCTCCAACGCCGTCACCATGCTCGCGCGCCTGAGCGGGTTGCACCCGCTGGAGGTCGGACCAAGGAGAAACTGGAGGTTCGGGCTCGTCGTGACGGCCGCCGCCATTCTCTACCTCGGAGCCCTGAGCCTCTGGTTCGCCTAAAAGGTAAACGGAGCTGGCTGCTACCTCGCCCTGTAAACGATGGGCTCACCTTCGACGCACACAGCCCTGTCCTCGAGCGCCAGGTGATCCAGGTGCGCCAGGGTCTCGGCGAGCGCGAAGCACCGCTGGCGAATGGTTACGGCCCCGCGGAAGACGACTCGCGAGACTGCATAAGGTGTCTTTTGGCCCTTCCCGAGCACCCCGCGCATGAGATCCAAGCGCTCCTCGTGATGCCGCAGCAGCTCGGCGATACGCCCGTCGAGGTCGTGGAAGACAGGACCGTGTCCGGGGAGGATGAGGTCAGCGCCGAGACCGCGCAGTCCTTCGAGTGACTCCATGTAGCGGGCCAGGGGGTGTGGCTCCGACTCCGGCCAGAGCCCGACGTTGGGCGTGATCTCGAGCAGGAGGTGATCCGCCGCGTAGAGGATGCCCCGCGCCTCGTCATGCAAGACGAACTGGTTGTCCGCGTGACCCGGCGTGTGGAGGACGCGGCCAGAGCCCCAACCGAGGGAGCTCCTCTCCCCGGCCCCGAGCGGGAGCACCTCTTCCGGCAGCGGCAGGCCGGTCCGGATCTCCGCGGCGGCCTGCCCCGCTAGCTCGCGGGACATGCCGTTCCTGACGAGGTACTCGATGAAAGGCTGCCTGCCTTCGAGGCTCCCCCAGATCCAGCGCGCAAAGGGAACCTCCTCCTCGAGCATGTACACCGGCGCTCCGGAGCGCTCCTGTAACCACCAGGCACCCCCGAAGTGGTCAGGGTGAAAATGGGTGACGAAGATCCGGGCCACCTCGCGGCTCAGGTCGCACCCTACCGCGGCGGCTCCCCGCTCCCATGTCTCGTAGTTGGGCGGGTAATCGAAGCCTGTATCTATCAAGGTCCAGCCGTCGTCGCCCTCGAGGAGGTACGCCGAGACGAAGCGCAGGGGGAAGGGTACAGGCAGCTTCAGCTGGTAGACGCCTTCGGCGATGCGCGCGATCTCCCCTATCGGCTGCGCTCCCAGCTTCGATGGGGCTACGCCCTCAGCCACTGACCCTCCTGATTACCGCTGACGGCCTACGGCTAACCCTGCAGGTTCTCGAAGATGCCAGCCGCCCCCATGCCGCCGCCGATGCACATCGTGACCATCCCGTACTTCGACCTGCGACGCTTCATCTCGTGGATTAGCTGGATGGTGAGCTTGGTGCCAGTGGCGCCCATGGGGTGGCCAAGGGCTACGGCACCGCCGTTGACGTTAGTCTTCTCGAGGTCGAGGCCGACCTCCCGGATCACGGCGAGCGCCTGCGCCGCGAACGCCTCGTTGAACTCGACGAGGTCTATGTCTTCGAGCGAGAGGCCGGTGAGATCCAGGACCTTCGGGATGGCTACTGTCGGGCCTATCCCCATGACCTCGGGCCGCACCCCGCCGACGGCGAACCCGACGAAGCGAACCAGCGGCGTGAGGCTGCGCCGCTCGGCCTCCTCGCGCTCCATGACGACTACAGCCGCCGCCCCATCGCTCCTCTGCGAAGAGTTCCCTGCCGTTACCGTGCCGCCCTCCTGGAAGACGGTTGGTAGTTTCGCGAGCTTCTCCATTGAGGTGTCGCGCGGTCCCTCGTCGCGCTCGAAGGTGGTCTCTGTGTGCCTGAGCTTGCCACCCTCGTCAAGCAGATCCAACTCCACCTCGAGCGGGACTATCTCCTCGTCGAAGACGCCGCTTTCGACGGCTTTCTTGGCGAGCGTGTGGCTGCGGAGGGCGAACTCGTCCTGGTCCTCGCGCGAGACCTCGAACTCCCTGGCTACCTCCTCCGCGGTGAGTCCCATCCCCATGTAGACGGCAGGGTTCGTCTCGACCAACTTCGGGTTGGGAGAGAAGTCCGGCATCTCGAGGGTGGAGGACATGTGCTCGGTTCCGCCCGCCACGATGGTGGTCGCGAATCCAGACATGATCCTCTCCGCGGCCAGCGCGATCGTCTGCAGGCCAGAGGAGCAGAAGCGGTTCACGGTCTGCGCCGGAACGGTCTCGGGCAGCCCCGCCCGTAGCGTGGAGAGCCGCGCCATGTTGTAGCCTTGCGTCCCCTCCGGCATCGCACACCCGATGATGGCGTCCTCAATCTCCTCTTTATCGAGCCCTTCTGCCCTACCTATGGCCTCGCCGATGGCGGCGGCGGTCATGTCTACAGGGTGCACCGCCCGTAACGCGCCTCTCGGGGCCCTGCCGACCGCAGTCCGCGCTCCCGAGACGATCACGGCTTGTTTCATTTATCGCTCCCTTCGGACGCTCAAAGCTAGTCAGCACGCTCAGCCCTTAAAGGGCTTCGCTTCCAGCATTTCAGCTTTTTCTCGCATTTACAAGCTGAAAGGCGCGAAGCGCCGTGCTGACAAGCGGAGGCGTTAGCCGGAGTGTGCTGACAAGATGACATGCTAATTTTTCAACGGCTTTCCGCTCTCGAGCATGTGGTCGATGCGGGCGTGGGTCTTCTCGTTCTTTGCAAGGTCGAGGAATGCCTCTTTTTCCAGCCCCAGCAGGTATTCCTCCGGCACCCACTGCGGCAGAGAGAGGTCGCCACCTGTGAGAGCGCGGGCGACGTGGGCGGCGATGACGCCGTCGTAAGAGGAGGCGTAGCGGCCCCATTGCACGGTCTTGATGGCTACCTCGAGCGCGGCCCTGGCGGTCTTGCCCGCGGCGTAGACGTTCCTTCCGCGCTCGGGCGGGATGTAGCCGTCCGCGAGGTCGAGGACCTCGCGTCTGGCGGCGGAGAGGAGATGGTCGGCGTTCATCACTACCCTGTCATCTTCTTCGAGGAAGCCCATCTCTCTTGCCTCGAGCGCGCTCGATGAGGTCTTCGCCAGCGCTATAGTCTCGAAGGCTTTTTGCAGGAATGGGAGCGGGGGCGTGTTCGGGGCGGTGCGCAGCGGCGGGGAGACTATCCTGCGCGCGAGCTCCTTCGTTCCGCCTCCGGCGGGGATCAGACCCACTCCTGCCTCGACGAGGCCAGCGTAGGTCTCTCCCGCCGCGACGACGCGGTCGGAGTGCAGACAGACCTCGAGCCCACCTCCTAGCGTCTGGCCGCGCGGGGCAGCGACAACCGGCTTGGGGGCGAAGCGGAGGCCCATAAGGAGGTGTTGGAAGGCTTCGACCCTGTCTCCCACCTCGTCCAGGTTGCCGTTCTTTGCGGAGGCCGAGATCTCTCCTATGTTAGCCCCTACGCAGAAGTTCCTGCCCTCGTTGCCGATGACGAGCCCGACCACATCGTCGCGCTCCAACAAACCCAGCGCTCTGTTACCCATCTCCACCACGGCGGCGTCGATAGAATTGCCCCTGGAGTGGAACTCGAGGCAGAGGACGCCCTCGCCGAGGTCGAGCAGGCTCGCCGAGTCGTTGCGGTCGAGCTCCTTGCCCTCCTCGCGCAGCCTCTCGAGGGAGATGACCATAGGGTCCTCGCGAACGGGCAGGTACTCCTTCTCGACGGGGCTGTAGACCAACTCCCTTGTTCCCTCCTGCTCGTAGAAGCTCTCGTAGCCGGCTTCGAGCATCTCTTTGACCCAGGGGCCGAGATCCAGGCCCATCGCCTCCATCCTATCTGCGGTCTCGCGGACGCCGAGCAGGTCCCAGGTCCTGAATGGTCCGGTCTGGTGGACGAAGCCCCACTCCATCGCGTGGTCCACGTCCTCCAAGGTGTCGGAGATCTCTGGCACCCTGCGCGAGGTGTAGGCGAGGTAAGGCAGGAGGGTGTCCCGGATAAAGCGGGCGTGACGGTCCTCATCTGCCTGCTGTATCAGGAAGCGGAGGCGCGCGCCCAGAGGTCCCTGCTCTCGCGCTTCCCGCGCTATGGGGATCTCCGGGTTCTCGGGCGGCCGGTGCTCGAATGTCTCCAGGTCGAGGACGTCGAAGACGGTCTTGCCCTCGCGTTTGGTGCGCTTGTAGAAGCCGGCCCCGCTCTTATTGCCGAGGAGGTTGCTGTCGATCATCTCTTTGAGCCTGGGGTGAGGTTCGAGCTCCTCGCGCGATTCGTCCTCTGGGGCTGAGGCAATGAGGTTCTCGGCGACGCCGACGGAGATATCGAGGCCCACCTGGTCTTTCAGGCGAAAGGTGGCGGTCCTGGGGTGCCCGATCAGCGGTCCCGTTATGGCGTCGACCTCTTCGATACCGTAGCCGTTCTCGAAGGCGTAACGCGCCGACTGCATCCCCGTGAAGCTGCCGAGTCTGTTCCCAATGAAGTTCGGCGTGTCCTTCGCGATGACGCCACCCTTGCCGAGGACCCGCTCGCCGAAGCTCCGCACGAGCTCGACGATCTCCGGGTCGGTCTCCGCTGTGGGGATGATCTCGAGTAGCTTCAGGTAGCGCGGCGGGTTGAAGAAGTGCGTTCCGAGGAAGCGCCGCCTGAACCCCTGGCTGCGCCCTTCGGCTATCTCGTACAGCGGTATGCCCGAGGTGTTGGAGGAGATGATCGCGTCTTCCCTCGCGACGCTCTCCACCCGCTGCATGAGCTCCCTCTTGGGCTCGAGCTTCTCGATGACGGCTTCGAGGACCCAGTCGGCCTCGCCGACACGCTCGAAGTCATCGGCGAAGTTGCCGAGAGCGATCCGCTCTGCCACTGCTTCGCTCATCAGGGCGGCTGGCCTTGCGTTCTTCATCCTGTCGAAGCCGGCCTCGACTACGGCGTTCTTGTCCGGCCCGTCGGGGACGATATCGAGCAGGTCTACCTCGAGGCCGGCGTTGGCGCAGTGGGCGGCGATGGCGGCGCCCATCGTCCCCGCGCCGAGCACGGCCACCCGGCGTATGCGGTGTGTCATCCTGTCTCCACCTCGTTTTGCAGGATCTACCAATAGATCTCAAGATAGCATCCCGGCACGGGTGGTGTAGAGAAGTGCTAGAGTGCGGGGCGTCGCACTGGAAGGAGGAGAGACGTTGCTAGCCGACGTTGGCCGATCCCTTGGCACAGACTACTACCTCATCGACGAGCTCCTGACGGACGAGGAGCGTGAGATCCGGGACAGGGTTCGCTCCTTCGCCGACAGAGATGTCATCCCCGTGATAAATGACTACTGGGAGAGGGCCGAGTTCCCGTTCGAGATGATCCCGAGGCTGGCCGCGCTGAACATCGCTGGCGGTACCATAGAGGGCTACGGCTGCCCGGGGATTAGCGAGGTAGCTGCTGGCCTCGTCGCGGTCGAGCTGGCGCGCGGCGATGGCAGCCTCAACACCTTCTACGGCGTTCACTCCGGCCTTGCGATGGGCACCATCGCCATGCTCGGGAGCGAAGAGCAGAAACAACGCTGGCTCCCGCTGATGGCGAGGTGCGAGAAGATCGGGGCCTTCGGACTCACCGAGCCCGACCACGGCTCCGACGCGGTGAGGCTCGAGACGAGGGCGAGACGCGAGGGCGACGAGTACGTCATAGACGGCTCGAAGCGCTGGATCGGCAACGCCTCCTTCGCGGACGTTACGGTGATCTGGGCCCGCGACGAAGAAGAGAACGTCGGCGGCTTCCTCGTGGAGAAAGGTACGTCTGGCTTCTCCGCCGAAGTAATCCCTGGCAAGGTCTCCAAGCGCGCCGTGTGGCAGGCCGACATAGAGCTCGAAGGGGTGAGGGTGCCGCTCGAGAACCGCCTGGAGCACGCCCACACCTTCAAGGACACGGCGAAGGTCCTCACCGCCACCCGCTATGCAGTCGCCTGGGAGGCTATAGGGCACGCCATAGCGTGCTACGAGGCGGCGCTCACCTACGCGAAGGAGCGCGTCCAGTTCGGCAAGCCCATAGCCAACTTCCAGCTCATCCAGAGCAAGCTCGCGAACATGCTGGCGGAGATCACCAACATGCAGCTCATGTGCCTCCGCCTCTCGCAGCTCTTGCAGCAGGGCAAGATGACGGGTGGGATGGCTTCTTTAGCAAAGATGAACAACGCAAAGAAGGCGCGTCAGGTCTGCTCAGACGCGCGCGATATCCTCGGCGGGAACGGCATCCTGCTCGAGTACCACGTCGCGCGCCACCACTCTGACATGGAGGCCGTCTACACCTACGAGGGCACAGACACCGTCCAGACCCTCATCGTGGGACGTGAGATCACCGGCCTGAATGCCTTCGGCAGCTAGTCAGCACGCTACGCCCTTCTTCAAAGGGCTTCGCTTGTCAGCACGCATCGGGCCTTTAAAAAGGCCCTCGCTTGTCAGCACCTCAGCCAGTCAGCTGAAATGCTGAGAGCGAGGCCGCAAGGCCGAAGCGGGCTGACAAGGCGCTAAAAGCGCCGGGCTGACAAGCGAAGCCCTCGTAGAGGGCGTAGCGTGCTGATAAGCTGCCCGAAGGGCAGCGTGCTGTGACAGCCGAAGGGAGCGACTATGAAAGCCATGGTGTTGCACGAGCTTGGCGGGCCCGAGAAGCTCAGCTACGAGGAGGTTCCCGAGCCGGAGCCAGGATCAGGCGAGACGGTAGTCAGGCTCCGCGCCGCCGCCCTAAACCGCCGCGACGTCTTCGTGACGCAGGGGCAGTACCCTGGTGCGAAGCCCGATGCGCTGCCGGTCATCTTGGGCTCTGACGGCTCCGGCGAGGTAGTAGCGCGCGGCGAAGGCGCTGCAGGAGCTGACGAGGGCACCGAGGTGGTAGTCAACCCGGCGCTCTACTGGGGTGAAGACCCGCGGAAGCCTGGCAAGGAGTACCGTATCCTCGGGCTCCCCGATGACGGCACCTTCGCCCAGTTCGTCAAGGTGCCCGCAGAGTGCGTCTTCCCCAAGCCTTCGCACCTCTCGCACGAGGAGGCCGCCGCGCTACCGCTCGGCGCCCTTACCGCCTACAGGGCGCTCGTCACCCGCGGCGCTGTACAGGAGGGAGAGACCGTACTCGTGCCCGGCGTCGGGAGCGGGGTTGCGACGTTCGTCGTGCAGATAGCTGCGGCTCTTGGCGCCAGGGTCTTCGTCACCTCCAGCAGCGACGAGAAGATAGAGAAGGCCAGAGCTCTAGGCGCGGAGGGGGGCGTCAACTACAACTCCGAGGACTGGTCCAGGGAGTTGAAGAGCACCGCCGGGGGAATTGACCTCGCTGTGGATCTCGCTGGCGGCGAAGCCTTCAACGCGCTGCTCTCGCTCGCCAATCCCGGCGGCCGCATAGTCGCGGTCGGCGCGACCGCGGGCCCGACGCCGAAGGTTATGACGATCCGTATCGCCCTCAAGCATCTCGACGTCCTCGGCACGGCTATGGGAACGAACGAGGAGTTCGGCGCCATGCTCGACCTCTACGCCGAGCACGGCCTGCGCCCTACCATCAACGAGACTTTCGCACTCGAAGAGGCCGCAGCGGCCATGCAGCATATGGAAGAGGGCAAGGGCATAGGGAAGATAGTGCTGGATATCCCCGCCTAACTCGGACAGACGTGAAGTAGAGAAAGGAGCCGCAGCTTCGGATACTGCGGGCCATGCGCTCGCTGGCGGAGGAACGCAGGATGCTCTCCTTCGTCGCGCCCGTACGACCCACCCTGAAGAGCAATTACACACTCACGTCCTTCGAGAGCTACGTCGGGTGGAAGCGGGGTGACGGCGCGCTGTTCGACCCCTGGCTCCGCGTCCACCACAGGCTCGATGACAAGAGCCCTCATCGTTACCGGTGAGGTCTCCGAGTGGGGAGGAATGGACGGGTATGAGCTTCCCGGGGAGCGGACCATACGTCGTCCCCGGCGCGCTACAACCCGTGCGGATAGACCTTGTACACAACGCAGGCTGCTACGAAGATCCGAACGTCTGGATGCGTCATACGGTCGCCAGAGGGAAGCCAGCGTAACCCAGCCCTGTGTGCTACGGGGCAGCGGGGACTTCAAACTCGTAGGTGTCTCCGTGGCTCAGGTAGTGGACGCGATCTTCCAGTCCCGCTTCGGCAACCGCACGTTTGAAGTCTTCGAGTGGCGACTTGAAGACGGTGTAATCGTTGTAGTGGATCGGTATCGCGGTGCGGGGCTCGATGATCCGGATCGCCTCGACGCCCTGCCCGGCATCCATGGTGACCATGATGCCAATGACCCTCGTCCCCCCCAGGTGCAGGAGAGCGAGGTCGATCTCCGGGTAGCGTCTAGGAATCGCCTTGAGTTGCTCGTGGATGAGCGTATCCCCGCTGATGTAGAGGCGCAGGCGTGTCCCGCCCTCGGCCATCCCGAACTCGAGCATGCTGCCCATCACGGGCGGGAGCAGGGAGGAGAGCGGGCCGGGCGCGTGGGTTCCTGGCATCGCCGTGAGGCCGACGTGGGCACTGCCCTTGATAATGGAGAGGGACTCCCATGTTTCCAGCGCGTGCGCCGAGGTGAATCGTTTCCTCTCGAGGTATGAGACGGCGTGGCGGGTAGAGAAGATCGGGGTCGCCTTGTTGAGCTTATGCTCCGCGACGCGGTCGAAGTGGTCCCCGTGCAGGTGTGAGAGCAGGACGAAGTCGAGAGGGGGCAGGTCCTCGATCTCCACGGCCGGGTTCGTCAGGCGTCTGGAGACCAGGCCGTATCCCAGGTGCACGTGGTCTCCCTGGTGGAGGAAGTTCGGGTCGGTCAAGATCGTGAATCCCGCGTAGCGGATCAGGACGGTCGCCGTCCCGACGAAGAAGATCGAGCCGCTCCCGAAGTCGGGGTTCTCGTTTCTCCTGGGCAGGACGAGGGTCCCCGCCTCGCTCATCGTTTGCCCTCCGACCTTATCTGCAGAGCCCGGTGACTACGAGGACTGGGGGAAGGCCCGCAGCTCGGTTGTGACCTCGTCGGCGCTGGAGAACTCGGGTGTGCTCAGGGACCTGATCCTCTCCACCAGCCCCTCGGGGGCACCGTTGCTTTCGGCGGTGGAGGCCACATCCTCCTTGCTCGCCGGATAGTCGGCGCCTTCCAGAAACTGCTGCGCATCATCGGGGTTGAAGTCCATGGTGATCTCCCACGTCGTGGACGCTCTCTGTTATATGCCCCCGATGATCCAAACCGTAACCCTACATGCCCCACAGCTCTCGGCAAGCATCGAGTACCACTCGCCGGCACCGTTCCGGGAGTTCCTGGAATTCGATCTCACACCCCAGACGCTCTGTCTCGTAGACCCATTCCCCAATTATCCACCAGAGCGCGAAGAAAGCAGCTCGCTGGATTGACCCTGCATGCCGATGTATGCAGAATGGGTTTTGTTCGAGAGAGGCCCAGAGATCAGGGGGTAAGAGCGTGAGCGAAGGGTTCATCTCCCGGGGTTTTCGTGGCCGCCGCAGGCAGGCCGAACAGGACACCCAACTCCCGCCGGGTCAGTACCTGGTCGATGGCTTCCCGGTCCTCTCGGCTGGCCCCACGCCGCGCACGCAGCTCGACGAGTGGGATCTCACCATCACGGGCGAGATCGACGAGCCCAAGAGGTGGACCTGGGAGGAGTTCAGGCAACTGCCCTCAGAGGAGATCACAAAAGACATCCACTGCGTCACCAAGTGGTCGAAGCTCGGCACGAGTTGGGAAGGGGTCTCGGTGGACACCTTGCTCGACGGTGTCGAGACCGCCGCAGAGTACGTCGTCGCCTTCTGCGACGGCGACTACACAACCAACCTGCCCCTGGAGGATGTCACGGGAGGCAAGGCGTGGGTGGTCTACGCATACGACGGGGAGCCCCTGGAGCCCGAGCACGGAGGACCGGCGCGGCTGCTCGTGCCACACCTCTACTTCTGGAAGAGCGCCAAGTGGCTCAGGGGACTGCAGCTCACCACGCACGACATACCCGGCTTCTGGGAGTCCTTGGGCTACCACAACTACGGCGATCCGTGGCGCGAGCAGCGCTACTGGGGAGACTGAGGTGGCGACGATACGGGGCAGGCTCACCTGGCGCATCTGCGAGGTCGTCGAGACCCGACCCGAGACACAACGCGCCAAGAGCCTCCTCCTGGAGGTGCCTGGCTGGGAGGGACACAAGGCGGGCCAGCACGTGGACGTTCGCCTCACGGCGGAGGACGGCTACCAGGCCCAGCGCAGCTACTCCATAGCCTCAGCGCCCGCGGACGCGCGGCTCGAGGTCGTGGTCGAGCGCCTCGATGCCGGCGAGGTATCTCCGTATCTTACCGACGAGCTCAGGGTCGGGGACAGGCTAGAGCTGCGCGGACCGATAGGCGGCTGGTTCACCTGGGAAGCGAAGGAAGGAGGACCGCTGCTCCTCGTTGCCGGGGGCTCCGGTATCGCACCACTGATGGCCATGATACGGCACCGCGCAGCCGCTGGAAGCGGCGCTTCGTGCCGACTCCTCTACTCCTCGCGCTCGCGCGAAGAGGCGATCTACGCCGATGAGCTCGACCGCCTCGCGGAGGAGGACGGAGCCCTCGAGGTGACGCACACGCTCACCCGCTCCCATCCCCCAGGCTGGACGGGTTACAGCCGTCGCATAGACAGGGAGATGCTCGAGGCGGTCGCCCCCTCGCCGGAAGCACGTCCGCTCGCCTTCGTCTGCGGTCCTACGCCTCTGGTCGAGACGGTGGCGACGGCGCTCGTGGAGCTAGGGCACGACCCCGCTCGCGTAAAGACCGAGCGCTTCGGACCGACGGGAGGTTAGAACTATGGACGAAAACAGGCTGGACGGGAACGCCGCCGGGGGTGTCCTGGGGGAGATTTTCCCTTTCGAGATGACCTCAACCCAGGCCGAATGCACCAGCTGCCACGCGGTGTGGCGGGTCGGGCAGGCCATGGTCTACACACACGAGATGGGGACGATCGTGCGGTGCGCCGCCTGCGACAACCCCCTGATCCGTATTTCCCGCGGCGCGGGCCGCTACTGGCTGGATCTCAGAGGCGTCGAATACCTGCAGATCGAGGAAGGCCCATGACCACCCTTCTCTGTGCCGCACGGATGAAGTGACGGCAGAGTTATCTCCACCGTCCTGGAGGTAGGTGACAGATTTGTCTCGTCCCTCCCACTTCGTCTTATGGTCGCCGACTACCCGGTGAACTGCTCGTCTTCGGTCGAGCCGGTGAGGGCCGTGGTCGAGGCGGTGCCCCCTGCGACGACCTGGGCGACGTCGTCGAAGTAGCCGGCGCCGACCTCGCGCTGGTGCTTGGTCGCGGTGTAGCCGTACTTCTCGGCTGCGAACTCGGCCTCCTGCAGCTCGGTGTAGGCCGCCATCCCCCGCTCTTTGTAGTCGCGGGCGAGGTCGAACATGGAGTAGTTGAGCGCGTGGAAGCCTGCGAGGGTGACGAACTGGTACCTGTAGCCCATCGCACCGAGCTGGCTCTGGAAGGTGGCGATGTCCTCGTCCCCGAGCTTGGCCTTCCAGTTGAAAGACGGCGAGCAATTGTACGCGAGCAGCTTGCCAGGGAACCTCCCGTGGATAGCCTCGGCGAACTCTCTTGCCTCCTCGATGTTGGGCTCTGAGGTCTCACACCACACCACGTCGGCGTACGGCGCGTAGGCGAGGCCGCGCGCTATGGCGTAGTCGAGCCCAGCCCTGACGCGGTAGAAGCCCTCCATCGTCCGCTCGCCGGTCAGGAAGCGGGCATCGGCAGGGTCGACATCCGACGTTATGAGCTTCGCGGCGTCCGCGTCGGTGCGCGCGACGATGACGGTGGGTACCCCCATAACGTCGGCCGCCAGACGCGCGGAGACGAGGTTCCTGATGCCCTGAGCCGTCGGCAAGAGCACCTTGCCGCCCATGTGGCCGCACTTCTTCTCAGAGGAGAGCTGGTCCTCGAAGTGGACGCCTGCGGCTCCGACCTCGATCATCGCCTTGGTGATCTCGAATACGTTTAGCGCACCCCCGAAACCAGCCTCGCAGTCGGCAACTATCGGCGCGAACCAGTAAATCCCGTTCTGCCCCTCGGCGTGGTGGATCTGGTCAGCCCGCTGCAGAGCCTGGTTGATAGCCCTTACCACCTGCGGACCGCTGTTTGCCGGATAAAGGCTCTGGTCAGGGTACATCTGCCCCGCAAGGTTCGCGTCAGCCGCGACCTGCCAGCCAGAGAGGTAGATGGACTCGAGGCCAGCCTTGACCTGCTGCACCGCCTGGTTGCCAGTCAAGGCCCCAAGAGACGCCACGTAATCCCGCGTGCGCATCAACTCCCAGAGCCTCTCGGCCCCCATGCGCGCCAGCGTGTGCTCTATCCTGACCGAGCCCCTGAGCCTGACGACGTCCTCAGCCGTGTACGGACGAACTATCCCAGCCCAGCGCTCGTCCTCCCAACCTCGCTCTATCTCGGTCACCCGACTACCATTCAACATCCCGCGCTCCTTCCGTTCCTCTCCCGGTCTCCCTTCCCGCATATACATGTGTTGCTAATATACGTGTAATTTGTACATAACTATTGTGTGTATTATCTCTGGTCTTGTCAAGAAAGGGAGATTGCGAAGAGCGGGCGGGTGTTGGGGGCCGCCCGCCGTGATGTCAGGTGGGGCTTGGATCTCCGCTCCTAGTCCAGGTACTCGTAGCCCGGAAGGGTAAGGAACTCGACGAAGTCGTCGCTTGTGGAGATACGGTCGAAGAGCTCGGCTGCCTCTTCGAACCTGTCGTTTTTGGTACGAGCGGGGTCCACGAACTCGGGGATCTTCTCGAGCTCTTCGGAGAGGACCTTGCGGAAGAGGTCTTCGGTGACCTCGGTACCGTCGTCGAGGGTGCCTTCATCGTGGTGGATCCACTGCCACACCTGGGTGCGTGAGATCTCCGCGGTAGCTGCGTCCTCCATGAGGTTGAAGACGGGGACGGCCCCGCGGCCGGCGAGCCAGGCCCCGAGGTACTGGATACCGACGCTCACGTTGTTGCGGAGGCCGGATTCGGTGATCGGGTCTTCCTTATATGGCTCGCAGAGGTCGGCTGCGGTGACGTTTACGTCCTCGCGCAGCTTGTCGAGCTGGTTTGCCTGGGGCATCTTCTCGTCGAAGATCTCCTTTGCGATGGGGACCAGGCCCGGGTGTGCTACCCAGGTTCCGTCGTTACCGTCGTTCGCCTCGCGCTCCTTGTCCTCGCGGACCTTCGCGAATGCCTGCTCGTTGGCGTCGGGGTCGTCCTTGATCGGGATCTGGGCCGCCATGCCGCCGATGGCGTAGGCGCCCCTGCGATGGCAGGTCTTGATCAGGAGCTGGGTGTAGGCCCGCATGAAGGGGACGGTCATGGTGACCATCGCCCTGTCAGGGAGGACGAAGCCCTCTCTGTTTCGGAAGGTCTTTATGTAGCTGAAGATGTAGTCCCACCGACCTGCGTTGAGGCCGGCTGAGTGGTCCCTAAGCTCGTAGAGGATCTCGTCCATCTCGAAGACCGCGGGGAACGTCTCGAGGAGCGCCGTCGCCTTGATAGTACCCTGCTCTATCCCCAGCTCGTCCTGGGCAACGTCGAAGACGTCGTTCCAGAGCCTCGCCTCGGGATGGTGCTCCATCTTGGGCAGGTAGAAGTAAGGTCCCGAGCCCTGGTCTATGAGGTTCCGGGCGTTGTGGAAGAAGTACAGCCCGAAGTCGAAGAGGGCGCCGGGGACCGGCTTGCC
>Ga0126312_10000367_pt1 | contig 25784 bp, 26 predicted proteins | sample Plot104A_FD_92537 | JGI IMG/M metagenome (GOLD analysis project Ga0126312, IMG submission 92537) | Serpentine soil microbial communities from UC McLaughlin Reserve, CA, USA - Plot104A | ecosystem: Environmental > Terrestrial > Soil > Grasslands | place: USA: UC McLaughlin Reserve, Lake County...
CACGTTCTCGCCCGCGAGCTCCATGTTCACGTCATCCTGCTCCCGGAGCGCCTGCCCGAGCTCGTAGCCGGTCGCGCCGGTGCCCCGTAGGTCGATCGCCAGTCGCAGCGGGTCATAGCCGTGGACGCCGGGCGTGCCGGCCATGCGCTCGTCGAGCACGTCCAGGCCCGGGATCGCGCGGACCGCGGCGCGAGCCTCCGCCAGCGCTGCGATGGTCTCGCCGAGGAGAGCCTGCCCGTCGACGGCCGCATGGCGCCTGGCCGCGTCGAGGGAGCCGCTCAGGAGGGCGCTGGGGCTGGTGGACTCGACCAGCGTCACGCAGCGGTCCACCACCTGCTCGTCGATTCGATCGCCGTGACCGAGGTGGACGATCGCCGACTGGGTCAGGCTGCCGATGACCTTGTGGACGCTCGAGATCACGAGGTCGGCGCCGAGCGCGAGAGCGTGCTCGGGGAGGTCGTCGTGGAAGGCGAGGTGGGCGCCCCAGGCCTCGTCGACCACGAGCGGAACGCCGCGCGCGTGCGCGACCTCGGCCAGCCCGGCCACGTCGGCGACCGCGCCGAAGTAGGTGGGCGAGACCACGGTCGCCCCGACCGCGGCCGGGGTGTCGCCCAGCGCTGCGTCCAGCGCCTCCGGCGTCAGGCAGTGGGCGATATGCAGCTCCGGATCGAGCTCCGGCGCCGCGAAGCGGGGCCGGAGGCCGGACAGCACCAGGGCGTCGACGGTGCTCGAGTGGGCGTTGCGCTGGACTACGACGTCCGAGCCCGAGTGGGCGAGTCCCAGCAGCGCGACGTGATTCCCCTGCGAGGCGCCGTTGATCAGGAACCAGCTGCGCCGGGCGCCCCACGCCTCGGCGGCAAGTGCCTGAGCGCGCTCGAACGGGGTGGGCTCCGGACCGACGTCGATGCCCGCGACGAGCGCCGGGATGTCGAGGCCGAGGGCGCGCTCGCCCACCGCCTCCGCCAGACCCGGGTCGGCTCCGGCGCCGCCCTTGTGGCCGGGGACGTGGAAGCGCCCGGGGTCGCGTTCGGCGTAGGCCCGCAGGGCGTCGAGATAGGGCGTCTCGCGCTGATTCGCCAGTGCGCAGCGAGTCTACGACCCGAGCGCGGTCGCGACGGCGCGCTCGGCGTCCTCGACGGCCACCACGCCATCGATCGCCCAGCTGCCGAGACCCAGCACCGGCTTGCCGGTCTTCAGCGCCAGGGCGATCTCGGAGAGCGTCCCATAAGCCCCGCCGACCGCGATCAGGATGTCCGCCGCCCGGACGACGAGGGCGTTGCGCGCTTCGCCGAGCCCGGTCGGAATCGCCACGTCGACGAACGGGTTCGCGCTGGCGCGATCCAGTCCGGGCAGGATCCCGACGGTGGTGCCGCCGGCCCGCTTGGCGCCGCGGCAGGCCGCCTCCATCACGCCGCCGAGCCCGCCGCACACGACGACCGCTCCGCCCCGGGCGAGACCCTCGCCCACTCGCTCCGCCGCGGCGACCTCCTCCTCGCGCGCCTCGCCCGGCCCCACGACCGCGACGTAGGTGTCCACGGGCCGGACTCTATTGCCCGGCCGCGGCGCTCAGGCGGCCGGGACGGCCTCCCGGGCGGAACGCCTGTCGGGCAGCGACCTCAGCAGGGCGCCGACCGTGGCCGGGCAGAACTGGGTGCCGCTGCCCCCCTCGAGCTCCGAGACCGCCTCCCCATGCGAGAGCGCCTCGCGGTAGGGACGGTCGGAGGTCATCGCGTGGTACGCGTCGCAGCCGAACACGATTCGGCTCGAGATCGGAATCTCCTCACCCCGAAGGCCGTCCGGGTAGCCGCCGCCGTCCCAGCGCTCGTGCTCGGCGCGAACCGCCGGTGCCAGATGGGCGAGGCTGACCGCCGACACCAGCATGCGCGCTCCAAGCGCGGGGTGGGAACGCATCACTTCCCAATCCGGGTCGCTGAGTGGTTCCGGGTTCAGGAGGATCGCGTCGGGCACGCCGATCTTGCCGATGTCGTGGAGCAGCGCCACCTGAGCCACCTCCCTCCGCTCGTGGCTCTCGAGCCCGAGCTCGCGAGCCACCTGGAGGGCGAGCTCGACCACGGCGTCGCTGTGCCGGCCCGTATAGCTGTCCCGCGCATCGAGCGCGATCAGCAGCGCTCCCACCCCAGTCGCCTCGATCTGGCGCCGCTCGCGCTCCTGGTCGATGGTGCTGTGGCGCTCCCGCTCCAGGTGCTCGCCGATCAGGCGCGCGAGCACCTCCATCATGCGGACGTCCCGCCGCCCGAGGAGGCGGTTCGGGCGCCGGCTCAGGCAGCAGAGCCTGCCGAACAGCCGGCCGTCGGAGAACTGGACCGGCACGTCCACGTAGGACCCTCCGTTCGGCTCCCCGCCGGTGATGGGCACGCTGGTGCCCTCGTCGACCCCGAAGGCGCGTCCCTCCCCATCCACCAGGCGGTAGACCTCCCGTTCGCCACGAAACTCGGCGAGATAGGCCAGCTCCATTCCCAGCAGCTCCCGCGCCGCCGCGAGCTGCAGGTGGATCGCACGGTCCCCGGCAACCGACACCCCTGTCTCAGGCATCCGGCCTCCTCATACGCTGGTTCGGGATCTCTGCGACATAACGAAAGCTCCGCGTCTTGCGAAGAAAACCCGCACCCGCGGTCCCCACTATGGAGCAGCCAATCGTCCCCATGATGTGGCAGCGCCATATGCACAGCCTGCATCCGAAAAGGCTGCCGAAAGCCTGGCGCAGTCTCAGCGGACGACGAAGTTGACGAGCTTGCCCGGCACGACCACCGTCTTGACGATCTCCTTGCCGTCGAGGCGCGCGGCGAGCTTGTCCGACTCGCGTGCGATCCGCTCCTGTTCCTCCTCGGAGGCGCCCGCGGGGGCCTCCAGCCGATCGATCAGCTTCCCGTTCAGCTGCACCACGAGCGGCACCGTCTTCGCCACGAGCAGCCCGCGATCGGGCTCCGGCCAGGGCTCCTCCCACGCCCGCTTCCCGGTCATCTGCTCGTAGACCTCCGATCCGAGGTGGGGAGCGAATGGGAAGACGAGCGACGCGGCGGTGGCGATCGCGAAGCGCAGGTGCGAGGGGTCCGCCGAATCCCGTTCCCTGTAGATCTCGTTGACCAGCTCGATGACGGCGGCGATCGCGGTGTGGGTGGCGAACCTGTCGCCGAGATCGCGGGTCACCTTGTCGATCGCCCAGTGAGCCTTGCGCAGCAGCGGCCCCGGCTCCCCCCGCGGCTCGACCGGCCCATCCGGAGCCTCCCGCGCCGCTCGCCAGAGTCGTGACAGGAAGCGGAACAGGCCGTCGATGCCCTCGTCCGACCAGTCGCCGCCCTCGGCCGGGTGACCTACGTAGAGGATGTAGCAGCGCAGCGTGTCGGCGCCGTAGCGATCGACGAGCTCGCTGGGACTGACCACGTTCCCCTTGGTCTTCGACATCTTGGCGCCGCCGCGGGTGACCATTCCCTGCGTGAACAGGCGCGCGAACGGCTCCTGAACGTCGAGCAGCTCCATGTCCGCCAGCGCCTTGACGAAGAATCTGGCGTACATCAGATGCAGGATCGCGTGCTCCACGCCGCCGATGTACTGGTCGACGGGCATCCAACGCCGCAGGACCTCGCGGTCCCAGGCCGCCTCGTCGTTGCGGGCGTCGCAGTAGCGCAGGAAGTACCAGGAGGAGTCGACGAAGGTGTCCATCGTGTCCGTCTCGCGGTGAGCCGGACCCCCGCACCTGGGGCATTCCGTGTGCACCCAGTCCTCGGCCGCGGCAAGTGGCGAGCGTCCCTTCGGCGCGTAGTCCTCCACATCGGGAAGCACGATGGGGAGCTGGTCCTCGGCCACTGGGACCATGCCGCAGTCGCGACAGTAGACGATCGGGATCGGGCAGCCCCAGTAGCGCTGACGCGACAGGAGCCAGTCGCGCAGGCGATAGTTCACCGTGGCCTTGCCGAGGCCCTGCTCCTCCAGCCAAGCCGTGATCGCCTGCTTGGCCTCCGGGGCCGGAACGCCGTCGAAGCGAGCGGAGTTGATCAGTGGCCCGTCCCCGGTGCAGGGCAGTTCGCCGCAGTCGATCACGGGCCTGATCTCCAGGTCGAACGCCTTCGCGAAGACGTAGTCGCGCTCGTCGTGCGCGGGCACGGCCATGATGGCGCCCGTGCCGTACTCCATCAGCACGTAGTCGGCCACGAACACCGGGATCTGCTCGCCGTTGACGGGATTCGTGACCGTCTTCCCGAGCGGCACGCCGGTCTTCTTCCTCCGCTCATCGCCGCGCTCCTCGGCGGACTCGTTCAGGGCCCGGTTGACGTAGTCGTGCACCTCGCGGGAGTCGCTCATGCGGAACACGTCAGGGTGCTCCGGGGCCATCACGAAGAACGTGGCACCGAAGAGCGTGTCCGGGCGCGTGGTGAAGACCGGGTAGTCGACGCCCAGCTCCTCGCAGCGGAAGACGACCTGGGCGCCCTCGGAACGGCCGATCCAGTTCTCCTGCATCGTCAGGACGTTGGGCGGCCACTCGATGTGCCGCATGTCCTCCAGCAGCCGATCGGCGTACGCGGTGATCCTGAAGAACCACTGCTCGAGCTGGCGGACCTCGACCAGGGTGCCGCAGCGCTCGCAACGCCCTTCGATCACCTGCTCGTTGGCGAGGACGGTCTGGTCCTTGGGGCACCATTTGACGGCCGCCTCCTTGCGGTATGCCAGGCCGCGCTCGAACAGGCGCAAGAAGATCCATTGCGTCCAGCGGTAGTAGCTCGGCTCGTGGGTGCCGAACTCGCGCCCCCAGTCGATCGAGATCCCCCAGTCCTGAAACTGGCGGCGGAACTCGGCGATCGAGAGTTCGGTGGACTCGCGCGGATGCTGCCCCGTCTTGATCGCGTGGTTCTCGGCGTTCAGCCCGAAGGCGTCGTAGCCCATCGGGTGCAGAACCCGGTAGCCGTTACGGCGCCGGAAGTGAGCGACCGCGTCGCCGACCGAGTAGTTCTTCAGGTGCCCTATGTGCGGCTCTCCCGAGGGGTAGGGCAGCATCTCGAGCACGTAGAACTTGGCCCTGTCATCGGGCTCGTTCGACACCTCCCAAGTGCCTTCGTCGGCCCATACACGCTGCCACTTGGGCTCGATCTGCTTGGGGTCGTAGCGGTCCATCGACGAAGCTGAGGTTACAGTCGCCGCCAGTGGATCCGCAGGCTTTCGCGCTCCACCGCTGGAGGCGCCTCGCCTACCTGCGCGAGGGCGCCGGCGGCGTCCCGCTGCTCCTCCTCCACGGCTGGCCGGAGACCAAGCGGATCTGGTGGCGAAACGTCGAGCCGCTCGCGCAGGCCGGCTTCGAGGTGATCGTCCCGGACATGCGCGGCTACGGCGACTCGGGGCTGGCCCCGGACGGCCACTACGACGTCGCGGCCCAAGCGCGCGACATGGAGGCCTTGCTTCGAGAGGAGCTGAGGCACCAGCGCTGCGTGGTCTGTGGCGGCGATATCGGCGCCGGCCACTTCCTCCAGTGGGAGCGATCCGATGTGCTCAACTCGGCCATCCGCCGGTTCTGCGGGGGCCTTCTGGGACAATCCGCGCCGGGATGACCGAGGACGGGACCCGCTCGAAGGCCGCCGACATCGCGGCGCAGCAGGTCGAGGCGATCGTCGCCGCCGCCGAGACGAGCGCCGAGCAGCTGACCAGGGACGCCGTCAGGGAGGCCGAGCAGATCCGCGCGAAGGGCCTGGAGGACGCCGAGCAGCACCTCGACGAGGCGCGCAGGCAGGCGGTCAAGCTGGGGCAGGACTCCCGCCGAACCGCCCAGAACGAGCTCGACGAGGCGAGGAAGGAGGCGGCTCAGCTACGCGAGCAGTCCCGCCGGCAGGCCGAGAGTCGCGTTGTCGCCGCGGAGGAGGCCGCCGCCCAGGTCCTCGAGGAGGCCAAGACCCTGTCCTCCGGGCTGCGTCAGCTCGGCTCCTCGCTGCAAGACCAGGGCGAGCGCATCCTGCGCAACGTCGAGGCCGCGCATAGGCGGATGCAGGCCGACCTCCGCGTCGGCCCGGCCGATCACGATCTTCCGCCCCGGGGCCCGGCGGCCACGCCGAGCCGGAGCGACAAGTCCACGAGCGCCACGCCGGAGGAGCGCGAGGCACTCGAGCGGGCGGCCGCGGAGCTGCGCGGGTCCAGCCAGTCGCGCCGCTCGGCGCGACGCGGCGGCAATCCGTTCGACGATCTCGACATCCCCTCTTGGGTCGAGCGTTAGCGCGGGACCAGGCGCGTGGCGGCAGCCTTCCAGGTGGCCGTTACCCGGTCGCCGGCGCCCAGGCCCAAGCGTTCTGCCGAAGCTCGGGCGATCTCCGCGGCCAGCGGCTGCGGGCCCGTCAGGCCGAGCCGCACGCGGTTGCCCACCGTAGTCAATGACACGATCTCGGCCGGCAGCAGGTTCTGAGCGGACCCGCTGCGCGTCGCCTCGCCCGGCTCGACGGTGATCTCCCACGGATAGACGCTCACCGCAACCGGGCCCTCGCCAGGGTCGGTGCTCGCGACGGCGCCGCCGCCGTCGAGCTCGACCACGGTTAGGCCCTCCGCGGGGCGCGCCGTCCCCGTCAACACGACAGCGCCGGTGAAGTCTGCCACGAAACCGGAGCGCGGGGCGGCGGCCAGCTCGCTCGCGGTCCCCTCCTGGACGATCCTCCCGCCGTCGATCACGCCGACCCGGTCGCCGAGCTGGGCGGCCTCGGCGTAGTCGTGGGTCACGAGGAGCGCCGGCGCCTCGACCTCGCGGAGCACGGCGCCCAGCTCTCGGGCGGCCCGGGCACGGGTCCGTGCGTCGAGGGCCGACAAAGGCTCGTCGAGGAGCAGGGCGTCCGGGCGACGGGCCAGCGCGCGGGCCAGTGCGACCCGCTGGCGCTCCCCACCCGATAGTGCCCGCGGGCGGGCGTCGGCCAGCTCTCCGAGGTCGAAGCGCTCGAGCAGCTCCTGCGCCCGTCGCCGTCGTTCGGCGCGAGCCATTCGCCGCAGCGGGTAGGCGACGTTTTGCCAGGCGCTCAGGTGCGGGAAGAGCGCGTATTCCTGGAAGACGTAGGCGCAGCGGCGCTCCTCCGGCGGCAGGTCCCGCCCCCTCCCCGTGTCGAGCCAGGTCCGCTCGCCGCACTGCACGCGGCCCCGGTCCGGTCGCAGCAGCCCCGCCGCGATGCGGAGGGCGCTCGTCTTGCCGGCTCCGGAGGGGCCCGCCAGGGCGAGGCACTCGCCGGGCTCCACAGCGAATCGAAGGTCGAGCGTCAGTCCGCCCAGCCGGGTGCGCGCCTCAAGCGCGAGCATCGGGAAGGACCTCGCTGCGTGCGACGAGCTTTACCGACAGCAGGATCCCCGCCGACACCGCGACCAGAACTGCGGACAGGGCGAGGGCCGCGTCGAAGTCGGTCCCGAAGCGGGCGTAGATCGCGAGCGGGACGGTCTGCGTGATGCCCTCGAACGAACCGGCGAACATCAGCGTTGCGCCGAACTCGCCGAGGGCGCGTCCCAGCGCCAGCGCCGCGCCGGCGGTCAGGCCGGGCATGGCGGCCGGGATCGCGATTCGGACGAAGGTGCGTGCCTCGGACGCGCCGAGCGTCCGGCTGGCCTCCAGGAGCGTGGGGTCGATCGCCTGGAAGGCGGCCTGGGCCAGGCGAACGTAGAAGGGCGAGGCGACGAAGGTCAGCGCCACTACGACGCCGGCGGTCTGGAGGACGAGCTCGATGCCGGCGTCCTCGAGCGCCCCGCCGAGGATGCCCTTCGGGCCGAGCGCCGCGAGCAGCGCGATGCCGGCCACCGCCGGCGGCAGCACCAGCGGCAGCTCGATCAGCGTGACGACCAGCGATCGGCCGCGGAAGGACCGTGTGGCCAGCAGGTAGGCGGCCGGCGTCCCGACGACCACTATCGTGGCCAGCGCGACGGCGGTGGTCCTGAGGCTGAGCCAGAGGGCCTCCCGCGAGCCCTCGTCTCCGAGGCTGTCGATCAGCCGGGCCGGGGAGGTGTCTACGAAGATCGCGACGACCGGCAGCATCAGGAACACGAGCGCCAGCGCCAGCGCCGACGCGAGGAGCGGCGGGAACCACGCCCGGGCACTCATCCCGGCGGCGGGCCGAAGCCCGCCCGGCGAAGCGCAGCTGCACAGCGTCCGGAGGCGAGGCCGCGGACGTAGCGGCCCGCCGCCTGGCCTTCGCCCGCACCCTTCACCACGCCGGCGGCATACACGACCATGGGTCGCAGCTCCCGGGGCAGATGGATCGCGCGCAACCGGCCACCGGTGGCCGTCACGTCGCTCCGGTAGACGAACCCGGCGTCCACCGCAGCCTGGCTGAGCTTCCCGATGACGCCCTTCACGTCCGGCTCGTTCGACCGTACGTTGCCGAGGATGGCCCGCGTCCGGGCCCGCGGCAGCCGGCCGAGCACCTCCCGGGTATAGGAGCCCACGGGGACCGAGGATGAGCCGATCGCCACGCGGACGCCGGGCTTTGCCAGATCGTCGACCGAGCGAACCCCGGAGTGCTCGGAAACCGCGAGCACGAGCTCGTTCGTGGCGAACCCCCTGGGGGTGCCGAGCAGCCCCTCGCGGTGCAGCTCTTCCGGTAGCTCGGTGTTGGCTGCGGCGTAGACGTCGGGCTTCACACCGCGACGCAACTGGGCGGCGAGCTCGTCGGAGCCGGCGAACGAGAGCTTGACGTCGGCGCCCCCGAAGCTTCGGCTGCAGCTGCCGAGCGCGTCGCTCAGCGAGGCGGCGGCCGACACGACAAGTCGCGGGCTGTCCCCTCCTCCGTCTCCGCCGCAGCCGGCCAGCAGCGCCGCGGCCGCGACGGCTGCCCAGGCCGCGGCTCTCACTCGCGCCGCTCCACCATCACCGAAGTCGCCTTGATCGCGGCGGTGGCGGGAACCCCCGGGGCGAGGCCGAGCTCCTCGACCGCGTCCCTGGTGACGGCGGCCGTGACCAGGTGCGGGCCCGCCTCGATCTCCACTATTGCCATCACCCCGTCGCTCTCCACCGAACGGACGACTCCCGGAAAGCGGTTGCGGGCGGAGAGCGCGTCGCCGGCCGCATGTCGCGTGGGCCTGCCGCTCAGCCGCTCCACCTCGGCGCGTGAGACCAGACGCCGGTTGGCGGAATCGCGCGTGGTCCGCAGCTTGCCGGCGCGCTCCCAGCGGCGGAGGGTGTCGGCGCTCACTCCGATCGCTCTTGCCGCCTCGCCGATCGTGAGACGCTCCTGCGCCATCGCTGCCCAAGCATTGCATAGGCAACGCTCGCGTGCGCTGGTCGCAGGCCTGGGCGCCCGCGATGGCAGCGGTGGCGAGGCACGAAGAGCGACGAGGTCGCCGCCGGCGAGTCCAGCTCCTAGCTCAGTCGCTCTGCGACAGCGGAGTTGGGTGCCGCGGCTCGTAGAGGCCGAGGTCGCCCCCGCCCGGCAGCTTCATCGCGGTCACCAGGCCGAAGCCCTCGTCGCTGATCCCCCCTTTGAACTCGACCCCCTTGCCCTTCAGCTCGTCGCCGGTCGCCTCGATGTCGTCGCACATCAGATAAAGCTCGTGCCGGCTGCCCTCGTCAGCGGGATGGGCGGCCAGCTCCGCCGGCGGCAACCCGAAGATGAGCCAGCCGCCGCCGGCGTCGACGGACCGGAAACCAAGGGTGTCGCCGAGGAAGGCACGAAGCGCCTCGGCGTCCTGGCTGAAGATGATTGCGTGGGCTCCGGTGATCACTGGTCACCTCCGGTCGGGATCACGGACGAGTATCCCGCCGTCTCGCAGACGTTCCCGGCCCTGCTCTCGAGCTTCGGCCCGGGCCCGGTATTCCCCAGCTATGCGGTGATCGGGACGATCGCGTTCGTCGTTCGTCAAGACGCTCGTCACTGAGACGAAGGGCGGCAGCCTGGAGGAGATCGAGGCGGACCTGCGGGGGCGCGGGCGCTGGCGAGCGCGGCGGTCGGCCGGAGGTCGCCGGCAGACCGCCGCAGGCGGCTGATCAGGCCGCGAGCGGCAGCGGCTCCCGAGCCGGTGAAGGCTTGACCAGCGGCTTGCCTCGGCGCGTGACGAGAACCTCCTCGCCGGCAGCGACTCGTTCCATGTAGTAGCCGAAGTGATTCCGGAACTTGTGGGCGCCGACGACGGTGGCAAGCACGGAGGGAGTGGAGCTGACGGGACTTGAACCCGTGACCTCCGGCGTGCCACGCCGGCGCTCTTCCAGCTGAGCTACAGCCCCAGCGAATTCGAAATTCGAAGCCAGGTTAATGCACGCTCGCTGTCGATTTCGGGCCGGCGCCAACCGCAGGAAGATCCCGGTCCGATCCGTTACGAGGTGCGCTGGCAGAAGGTAGCACCGGTCCAGCTCATCGCAGTACACCGCAATCGCATCCGATCTCCCCGTCGGCGTACGGGGTTCCCGACGGGAATCGGACGGAAAGTCAGCCCACGTCGCGCGCCGGCGCCTCACCCCAGAGCTGCTCCAGCCGGTAGTACTCGCGCGCCTCCGGCGTGAAGATGTGGGCGACGCAGTCGAGGTAGTCGAGCAGGATCCAGCGCGCCTCCCGTTGGCCCTCGGCGCGCCGGGGCAGGAGGCCGTCGTCGTGCTTCAGCGACTCGTACACGGCGTCGTGGATCGCCTTCGTTTGCCGCTCCGTGTTGCCGCTGCAGATCACGAAGAAGTCCGTGTAGCTGACGATCCCGCGGAGGTCGATCACGCGCACGTCGCGGGCCTTCTTGTCGGCGGCGATCGCAGCGATCCGGTCGGCCAGCGCGGCGGCGTCCAGGGTCTGGTCCTCGGCGGACGCAGGCATTAGCCGCTTCCCACCTTGGCCGGGGCGCCGTAGAGCTCGTTCGACTCGATGTAGCGGACCACGTCGTCCGGTACGAGGTAGCGGATGGGAAGTCCCTTCCGCACCCGCCGGCGGATCGACGACGAGGAGATCTGGAGCAGCGGCATCTGGAGGAACCGCAGGCGCTGGGCACCCTTCAGGCGAGAGAGCTTCACGACGATCGCGTTCTTCGTGTACCCGACCCGCTCGAAGGCGCAAACCGTCGCAAGCTCCAGCACGGCCTCGGGCTCATGCCAGGTCGGCAGCCGCTCCGCTTGGTCGCCGCCGAGGAGGAGGAAGAGCTCGTCGCCGGGCCGCTCCTCGTGGAGCAACCGGAGCGTTTCAGCGGTGTAGGAGGGCCCCTCGCGGTCGAGCTCCATCTTGGAGACCGAGAAGCGCTCATCTCCCGCCGCGGCCAGCTCGCACATCTCGAAGCGCACCTCGGCACCGGGGTCGTCCTCCAGCTCGCGGTGCGGTGGCCGGGCCGTCGGGACGAACTCCACCGTGTCGAGCTCCAGCTGGACGCTGGCCTCCTGCGCGCAGACGAGGTGGCCGAGGTGCGGCGGGTTGAAGGCGCCGCCGAGGATGCCCAGGCGGGCGCCTATTCGCGCACCTGCCCCGAGCCCTCGATCAGGTACTTGAAGGTGGTTAGCTCGCGGACGCCGATCGGGCCGCGCGCATGCAGCTTCTGGGTCGAGTTGCCGATCTCGGCGCCCATTCCGAAGACGCCGCCGTCGGTGAAGCGGGTCGAGGCGTTGACGTAGACGCAGGCCGCGTCGACGCCGGCGGTGAACGCCTGAGCAGCGTCGGTCGACCCGGTCAGAATCGCCTCGGAGTGGCCCGAGCCATAGCGGTTCACGTGCTCGATCGCCTCCTCCACGGAGTCCACGACCTTGACGGCCAGGATGAGCGCCAGGTACTCGGTGGCCCAGTCCTCATCGGTGGCCTCCCGGAGCGAGTCGCCGAGCTCGCCGGCGAGCGAGCGCGCGCGGGCGTCCACTCGCAGCTCCACCGCGGACTCGCGCAGCTCGCGCAGCGCCCTGGGGAGGAAATGCCGAGCGATGTCCGCGTGCACCAGCATTGTCTCGGCCGCGTTGCAGACGCCGGGTCGTTGCACCTTCGCGTTCACCGCGATCGCGACCGCGTCGTCGACGTCCGCGGTGGAATCGACGTAGACATGGCAGTTCCCCGCCGCCGCGTACAACACGGGCACGGTGGCGTGCTCCTTGAGCGCGACCTTGAGGCCCTCACCACCGCGGGGGATGACAAGGTCGACGAGCCCGTCCTGTGTCGCGATCTCGCGCAGCTCGTCGCGGTCGCCGCCGGCGACTATGGAGATCGAGCCCTCGGGCAGGCCCGCGCTGACCACGGCCTGCTGCGCGACCTGGGCGAGCACGGCGTTGGAGTGCGCGGCCGTCGAGGAGCCGCGCAGCACGATCGCGTTGCCGGACTTGAGACAGAGCGCGGAGCAGTCGATCGTCACGTTCGGCCGCGCCTCGTAGATGACGGCGATCACGCCGAGCGGCACCCGCACGCGGCGGACGTCGAGACCGTTGGGGAGCCGGTGCCCGTCGATCATCTCCCCCACCGGATCGGGCAGCGCGGCGATCGTGCGGACGTCGGCGGCGATCCCGGCCAGGCGCTCCTCGGTCAGCTTCAGTCTGTCGAGCAGAGCGGAGTGGAGACCGGACTCCTCGCCCGCCTCCATGTCCCTCGCGTTCGCCTCGAGGATCTCCTCGCCGCGGCGCTCGAGCGCCGCGGCCATGGCCTCGAGAGCGACATCCCTGGCCCCACTCGTCAGTGTGGCGAGGATGCGCGAGGCGGCCTTTGCCTGCTCGCAGATCTCGGCGACAGTTCGCGTCGTCGTTGCCATGCGGCAAGGGTACAAGCAGTTTCAGGCCGGGTCTGCGTTGCCGTTCGTCGAGAAGACGAGGCACGTGGCGCTGCCGTGTGCCAGCAGCTTGCCCGTCTCCTGGGCGACCACGCGTCCCTCGGTGGTCGCCACCGTCCGGCCGCCGTGGACGACGCGACCCTCGCAGCGCACCGGCCCCGTGTCTCGGGTGATGGCCCGGACGAAGCTCACCTTCAGCTCGAGCGTCGTGAAGCCGGACCCGGCGGGCAGCGTCGTCTGGACCGCACAGCCCATGGCCGAGTCCAGCATCGTGGCCGCCAGGCCTCCGTGCACGACTCCGATCGGGTTGTAGTGAGATTCGTCCGGCTTCGCCTCGAACACCGCGCGCCCGTGCCCGAGCGCCAGCGGACTGAATCCGAGGAGCTCCGCGATCGGCGGCGGCGGGAGCCGCCCGTCACGGATCGCCTCGAGCGCCTCGAGGCCGGACATCTGCGCCGCTGCCCGAGCGGTCGCCACGGGGTCCTCCCAGCTGATCGTGCGTGTTCGCCTCATGCGGTCTCCGGAACCGGGGACGGCAGGGCGGCCCTCACCCTGCCCAGCCCGATCGCCAGGGCCCCGGCCACCAGGGCGGCGACCGCCGTCACGATGTAGGCGCTCGTGAAGGCGCCTACAGGATCGGCCGGCGAGGCGGCGTCGAGCACCGCCACCAGCACCGCGATGCCGAGCACCGCCCCCACCTGGCGCAGGCAGGCGATCACGGCGCTGCCGGTCGCAAAGCGCTCGGGTGGCAGCTCCGCCACCGCGGCGCTCGACCAGGCGGCGTAGCTCAGGCCGACTCCGGAGCCGGTCAGCATTGTGCCGACCAGGAAGTCCTCGGCATAGTGCGGGCTGGCTCCCAGCCGGAGGGCGAACCAGGTCGTGCCCGCGGCGAACAGCAGCGCCCCGGGAAGCGCGACGGGCCGCTGGCCGAAGCGGTCCGAGAGCCGGCCGCCGATCGGCGCGGACAGGGCCGCCATCAGCGGACCCGGAGTGATCGCGAACCCCGCCGTGAGGATCGACCAGCCCCAGACCTGGGTGAGGAAGAGGACGTTGCCTAGGATCATCGCGTAGAAAGCGAACGAGAACGCGAACGTCCCCGCGCTCGCTACGGAGAACGAGCGCGCCCTGAAAAGCGCGGGGTCGATCACCGGCGCCGAATGGCGGAGCGAGCGCACGATCACCAGCGGGAGCAGCACCGCGCCCACCGCGATCGATCCGAGGACCCGGGCGCTGTCCCACCCCCAGTCGGTGCCCTTGACGATCCCCAGGGCGAGCAGGCCCACGCTCGCGACGAGCAGCACCGCGCCGAGCGCGTCCGGAAGGGTCCGAGCGCCGGGCTCCCTGTGCTCGCGCAGGAGGCGATTGGCCGGGACTAGCGCGGCGAGCCCGATCGGGATGTTCACGAAGAAGACCCAGCGCCAGCTGGCCTGGTCGACGAGGACACCTCCGAGGGACGGGCCCACCGCAGCCGCCACCGCGCCGGTGGCCGTCCAGATCGAGGTCGCTGTGGCGCGCTGCGAGATCGGGAACTCGGGGAGCAGCAGGGCCAGCGAGGTGGGCACGAGGATCGCACCGCCGACGGCCTGGGCCGTCCTGGCGGCCACGAGGGCCCCGGCGGAGCCCGCCAGTCCGCAAGCCGCCGACGCGGCCAGGAACACGACGACTCCGATCATGAACATGCGCTTGCGGCCGACGATGTCGGCTAGCCGCCCGGACGGGACCAGCAGCGCCGCGAAGACGACGTTGTAGGCATTCAGGATCCAGGACAGATCGGCGCGGCTGGAGCCCGCGAAGTCGCGCTGGATGTCCGGGAACGCCACGTTGACGATCGTCACATCGAGGAAGCCCATGAAGACCGCGACGGCGGCGACGATGAGGACCTTCCAGCGGCGTTCCATGGGAGCCTCCCGGCCGGTAGTTGCTTGACGCAACGCACCCTACCAAGGTAGGTTGTGTCACGCAACCTGAGCCGCTAGACTCGCGTCTGGAAGTGCTGCCCCGCACCTACGACAACCAGGAATGCTCCCTCGCCCGGACCCTCGAGGTGATCGGCGATCGCTGGACCCTGCTCGTGATTCGCGACGCCTTCCTCGGCGTTCACCGCTTCGAGGACCTCCAGAAGGACCTGGGGGTGGCGCGAAACGTCCTCACCGACCGCCTGAACCGCCTCGTGGAGGAGGGCATCCTGCGGCGGCGGCGGTATCAGGAGCGCCCCGAGCGCTACGAGTACCGCCTCACCCGCAAGGGCGTTGATCTCTGGCCGATCATCATGACCACCATGAAGTGGGGAGACCGCTACCTCTACGCCGAGGGCAAGCCGCGGCTGATCCTCCACAAGGGCTGCGGCGGTGAGATCGACGAGCGCCTGCACTGCTCTAGCTGCGGCGCCGAGCTCGGTCCGACCGACGTATACGTGGAGCCCGGGCCGGGAGCGAGCAAGGCCGAAGCGGCCTAGCAACCACAGCCCGGGGCGCTGGCCCGGCGAGCACCGGAGCCTGGGCGAGCACCGGAGCCTGGGCGAGGAGCGTAGCCGGGGCGCTGGCCCGGCGAGCACCGGAGCCACTTATTCCAGAACGAAGTAGTCCCGGTGCACGGCTTCCTCGGTAGCGCGGGGAAGCAGCTCGCGGACCTGGGTCGACTTCAGGCCCTTGATCCGGCGTAACTCCTCGGCCGAGTAGTTCACGATCCCCTTGCCGATCGCGCGGCCGTCGGAGCGGACCTCGACCGCGTCGCCGGCGCTGAACTCGCCCTCCACGTCCACAACCCCCACCGGGAGTAGGCTCGTTCCGCGCTCGCGGAGAGCCCGTTCGGCGCCCTCGTCGACGGTCAGCCGTCCGTGCGTGGGCTTCGCGTACTTGAGCCACAGCTTGAAGCTGGAGACCCGGCCCCGCTGAGGGAGGAAGTGGGTGCCCGAGCGCTCGCCGGCCAGCGCCATTCCGACCGCGTGGCGGTCGATTCCGCTCGTGATGAGCGCCGGTAGCCCCGCGGCGGTCGCCATCTCGGCCGCCACCACCTTCGAGCGCATCCCGCCCGAGCCGAGGGGCGAGCTCGACACCCCTATCTCGTACCCCTCGAGCTGCTCGAAGTCGCGAACCTCCTCCACGAGCCGGGCGTCTGGATCCGTGCTCGGGTCGGCCGTGTGGAGCCCCACAGTGTCGGTCAGCAGCACGAGGCGATCAGCGCCAAGAAGAATCGCCACCTGCGCTGCCAGGAAGTCGTTGTCGCCGAAGGAGATCTCGTCGGTGGCGGTGGTGTCGTTCTCGTTGATCACCGGGACGATCCGCCAGTCGAGCAGCTTGCGCAGCGTGTGCCGGGCGTTGAGGTAGTGGGTCCGCGCCGACATGTCGAAGAAGGTGAGCAGCACCTGGGCGCTCGGCACGCCGCGCTCCTGCAGCAGCTCGTCGTAGGCTCGGTAGAGCTTGCCCTGGCCCACGGCCGAGGCGGCCTGCAGCTCCTCCATCGCCGACGGCCGCATGGGCAGATCCATCAGCCTCATCCCCCGCGCGATTGCCCCCGAGGTCACGAGCACGAGCTCGTCGCCCTCGGCGTGGCGGCGCGCGGTTTCATCGCAGACCCCGGCGAGGACGTCGCGGCGGACCTCGCCGGCGGGATCGGCGACGATGCTGGAGCCGAGCTTGACGACTACTGTCGCCATGGCGGAAAGGGTAAGGCCGGCATTGCCGCCCTCGCCCGCCCTAGCCGCCGGAGCCGCCCGCCAGGCGCCAGTCCCCGCCCTGCTTCGTGAGTCGGAACACCCGCGGCTGGGGCTGGTTCGGCGCGGTCTCGATGGTGGCGGTGACGGCGGCCTTGTCGCCGTCGATCTGGGTGCTCCTGATCTTGAGCAAGCGGATCTTGACCGCCCGCAGCGCCTTGAACTGCTGCTTGCAGGCGCTCTTGGCCCTGTCGCCCTTCGCCCCCGTCGACTCCTCGAGGAACTCCTGCGTCACGAGGTCGTCGCAGAACCTGTCGGCGTCGCGTTCGTTGGTGGCCTTCACGAAGTCGCGGACGGTCTGGTTGGCGTCCTTCTCGTCGTCGCCTCCGCAGCCCGCGATGGCGACAAGCGCGACCAGCAGGGCTGTCGAGCGGCGGCCCACTTCTACCGGAAGGTAGCGCCGGGGTCGAGTTCGAAGATCGTGCCGGCGATCTCCACGTCGTCGCCCGGGGCAAAGCCCGCCGCCTCGAGCGCGCGGATGACCCCTAGCGCCCGCAGCCGCTCCTCGACGTAGCGCATGGCCTCCTCGTTGCCCGGGTCGTGGCGCGAGACGAGCCGTTCGACCCGCTCCCCCTCGATCCGAAAGGCACCCGGTCCGGTTCGCTCGACGCGGAAGGCGTCGCCGGCTCCGGGCCGGTAAACCCGATGGGCGGCCACCGGCTCGTGCCGGGGCTCGCCGTCGGTCTCGAGCGGTACCCGGGCCACGATGGCGTCGGTCAGCTCTCGGAGACCGGCGCCGGTCGCAGCCGAGGTGGCGATCACGTCGAGGACGCCGTCGCCGAGGCGCCGGCGCCATTCGGTCACCGCCGCCCGCGCCTCGGCTTCCGGCACAAGGTCCGCCTTTGAGAGGCAGAGGATGCGCGGGAGAAGCGCGAGCCCGCCGCCGTGGTCGCGCAGCTCCGCCTCGACCGTCGCGTGGTTGTCGATCGGGTCCGAGCCGTCCAGCGGCGCCAGGTCCAATACGTGCACGAGGAGTCGGCAGCGCTCCACGTGGGCGAGAAACTCGTGTCCGAGGCCGGCGCCTTCGCTCGCCCCCTCGATCAGGCCGGGGATGTCGGCCAGCACCAGCTGGCGATCGTCCCGGTCGAGCGTCCCGAGCACCGGCTCGACCGTGGTGAACGGGTAGCCGGCGACCCGGGGGCGGGCCCGGGTCAGCCGCGCCAAGAGCGACGACTTGCCGGCATTCGGCACGCCGACCAGGCCGGCGTCCGCCAGAAGGCGCAGCCGCAGCTCGACCCGGCCCTCTTCGCCGGGCAGCCCCTTCTCCGCGAAACGCGGCGTCTGCCGCGTAGCCGCGGCAAAGGCCTTGTTGCCTCGGCCGCCCCCGCCTCCCCGCGCCACGATCGCCCGCTGACCTGGGTCGAAGAGCTCCCAGCGCACACCGCGGTCCGCGTCCTCGGCCGTCGTACCCGGAGGCACCCTCACCTCGAGCGGAGCGGGAGTCGCGCCGTGTCGGTTCGCCCCCTCGCCGTGCCCGCCCCGCCGCGCCCTGAAGTGGCGCCCCCGCGAGAAGGCCTGGAGGTCGCGCAGCGACGGGTCGCAGACGAGCACCACGTCTCCCCCGCCCCCGCCGTCGCCGCCGTCGGGCCCGCCCTTCGGCACGTGCGCCTCACGGCGGAAGGAGACGACCCCGTCGCCACCGGCGCCGCCCTGAACGAAGATCGTGGCGCGGTCGTGGAACACCGCGCCTTCCGGCGTTACTCCTCGCCGGGCAGGATCGAGATCACGCGCCCGCGACGCCCGGCCGTGAACTCCACGACCCCCGCCCGCTTGGCGAAGATCGTGTCGTCCTTGCCCAGGCCGGCGCCGTCACCCGGCTTGAAGCGGGTTCCCCGCTGGCGCACGATGATCTCGCCACCGGTCACCGCCTGGCCGGCGAACACCTTCACGCCCAGACGCTTGGCCTGCGAGTCACGGCCGTTGCGGCTCGATCCGAGCCCCTTCTTATGAGCCATCCCCGGTCTCCTTCTTGGCGGCGGGCCGTCGCGCGGCGAGCTTGATCTCGCCGATCTCGAGGCGAGTCAGCTCGGAGCGGTGCCCGCTGCGCCGCTTGTAGCCCTTCTTCGGCTTGAACTTGAGCACCCGGACCTTGGGTCCGCGCTCGTGTCCCGTGACCACGGCCTCGACCTTGACCTTCTCGAGCTCGGAGCCCTCGAAGACCGGGTCGCCCTTGCCGTCCGGGCGGTACAGCAGCGGCTGGAGCTGGACCTTGTCCCCCTCCCCCGCGTGCATGCGATCGACGACGATCGAGTCGCCCTTCTCTACGCGGTACTGCTTGCCGCCCACTTTCACGATCGCGTACATGGCACAGAAAACGCCCCCACGGGCGCGCCCCGAGTGTAGCGGCCACCCCCGCCCAGCCGCGGTGCGCAACCGGCAGAACGTCGTCGCCTGCCTCACAGCCGACCGACCGGGCGGCCGCCGGACTTGATCACGGTCGGCGCCGGCGAGGAGCCGGTGCCGCCGGTGGTCGCCTCAGGGCTCGTCGGGGCCCTACCCGGTGGGCTCTGCCGACGTCCGGCGGCGCCTCCCGCCCCTCCTGCCGCGCCGCCGCGGGCGCTTCTGCTCGCCCTGCGGCTGCTCCGGTGGCGCGTTGACCAGTGACGCCTGGGCCGCCGACCGGCCGACCTTCTCGATCCGCACGAGGGTCTTCTCGCCGACGAGGCGCGAGGCCCCTGACACCGAGATGACATAGCCGTCGAGCTTCGCCACGGCGTCGTCCTCGTTGTACATGTGCGGCTCCTCGATGGAGACCAGCACCTCCTCGCCCTCGCGGAACGGCAGCGCTCGCTCCTCGACCTCCTGCTTCGTGCCCTCGAGGGTCACCTCGAAGTGGTCGATCGCCAGCGCCTCGGTGCCCTCGAAGTGGAAGTGCTTGCCGGTCTCCGCTTCGATCTCGGCCAGTGCGCCGGGGCGCCCGTGCCCGCCGACCAGGATCGCGGCGACCTTCGGGTGCAGGCGCACCAGGAATGCCTCCGGCTGCGGGCGCTCCGCGGCCAGCTCTCGCAGCCAGCGGTCGACCTCGAACGCGACCGTCTCCTCAGACAGCACCACGCCCTCGCCCTCACACGTCGGGCACGTCTTGGTGAGGATCTCGCGCACACCGTCGGTGACGTTCTGGCGCGTCATCTCCACCAGTCCCAGCGGCGAGATCTCGACCACGTAGGTCTTGGTGCGGTCTTCGTCCAGCGCCTTGCGGAGTGTCTTCAGCACCGCGTCGCGGTTGCGGGCGCGGGACATGTCGATGAAGTCGATGACGATGATCCCGCCGATGTCGCGCAGGCGAAGCTGCCGCACGACCTCCTCGGCGGCCTCGTGGTTGGTCCTCGTGATCGTGTCCTCGAGGCGGGCGCCCCGTCCGCGACCCGTGAACGATCCCGAGTTGATGTCGATCACGGTCATCGCCTCGGCGTAGTCGATCATCAGGTAGCCGCCCGAGGGCAGGTCAACGCGCCGCTTGAGCGTCGACTGGATCGCCTCCTCGACCCCGAAGCGCTCGAACAGCGGGTGGTCCTTGTCCTCGTAGAGCTCGAGCCGCCCGAGCAGCTCGGGCGCGGTCCGCGTGAAGAACGACTCGAGGCGGTGGTGCTGCTTCTTGTCGTCGACGATGGCCTTCTCGAAGTCCTCCGAGAAGATGTCGCGGGCGACGCGCACCGAGAGGTCGGCCTCCTGGAACACCATGGCCGGCGCCTGGGTCTTCTCGGCGCGCTGCTGGAGCACCTCGTGCAGCTTGTGGAGGTACTTGATCTCGCGCTCGAAGTCCTCGCGCCTGGCGCCCTGGGCGGCGGTGCGCACGATCGCGCCGCCGTTGCCCACGTCGATCTTGCCGACGGCCTTGCGCAGGCGGTCGCGCTCCTTCGCGTCGAGCCTCCGCGAGACGCCGACGCCCTCGCCCTGCGGGACGTAGACCAGGTAGCGACCGGCGATCGACAGCTGCATGGACAGGCGCGGGCCCTTGGTCTTGAGCGGGTCCTTGATCGCCTGGACGACCACCTCCTGGCCGGGCTTCAGCAGCTCCGAGATCTGCTTGCCCTTGCCGCCGCGGCCGGATCGGCCCCGGCGTGCGACCTCGACGCCCGGCATCACGATGTCGTCGGCGTGCAGAAAGCCGTTCTTGTCCAGGCCTATGTCGACGAATGCCGCCTCGAGCCCCGGCAGGACGTTGTCCACCTTGCCCTTGTAGACGTTGCCGACTATCGATCGCGCGCCCGGCCGCTCGATGTAGAGCTCACCGACGCGCCACTGGTGCTTCTTCTTCTCCCCCTCGCTTTCGAGGATCGCAACCCTTGTTTCGCCGCGGTCCACCGCGACGAGTACTTGCTTTCTCAAACTGAAGTCCTCTCATGATTCAGAGGCCCTTGGCCCGCGCGGTCTCTCGCGCTTGGGCGTATATCGCCTGTAGGAGTCCAAGGGCCATGAAGGTCACCAGCACGGACGAGCCGCCATAGCTGATCAGCGGCAGGGGTACACCGGTGATGGGCATGATCCCAATGGTCATGCCCACGTTTACGAAGACCTGGAACATCAGCATCGCAGTGACGCCGCCGGCGACCAGTGCGCCGAACAGGTTCTTCGACATAGTCAGGATACGCAGCGCTCTCCAGATCAGGAGCGCGAACAGGGACAGCACGAGTGCCGCCCCCACGAAGCCGTACTCCTCGCCCACCACGGAGAAGATGAAGTCCGTGTGGTGCTCGGGCAGGAAGTTGAGCTTCGTCTGAGTGGCCTGGTCGCCCCGCCCGGTCTTCCCCCCGGACCCGATCGCCGTCAGGGACTGGTTGATCTGGTAGCCCTGCTTCTTCGGGTTGTCGGTGGGATGCAAGAACGCTGTCAGGCGGTCCGTCTGGTACGGCTTGAGCACCTGGACGCCCGCCTTGGGCGCTGCCACCAGCACGAGCAGCACGGCTCCCACGGCGAGCACGCCGAGGGCCGCGAAGTGGGTCCATTTCGTCCCGGCGACGAACAGCACCGCCAGGGCGATGGCCAGGTACACCATGCCCGAGCCGAGGTCCGGCTGGGCCACGACCAGCATCGCCGGCAGCAGCGCCAGCAGCATGACCCGGCTGGTGGTCTCCGGCTCGTTCAGCCGCCGGACCCTGTCGACCACGAAGCCCGCCAGCGCCAGGATCAGGAGCACCTTCCCGAGCTCCGACGACTGGAGGTTGATGAAGCCGAAGTCGATCGAGCGCTTCGACCCGCGGGCCGAGGCGCCGATCGCGAACACCAAGAGGATGAACCCGATCATCGTCGCGTACAGCCCCGCCTTCCACTCGCGTGCCCGCGAGTAGTCGAAGCGGGAGAGCAGCATCATCAGGACGATCCCGACCACGCCGTAGGCGATCTGCCGGTAGGCGTAGTAGAGGCGGTCGCCCGGAATGTCGTCCGCTGTGGCGCCCCCGACGACGAAGGCGCCGCAGGCGATCAGGCCCACCGCCGCCAGGAGCAGCAGCGGGTCGAACCACAGCCCGCGGCGCGGATGCGGCTCGCGGAAGTCCTTGACTGTCGAGCCGAGCGTCGTGTTCATCAGTCCGAGGGACCCCCGCGCCGTGCCTTGTCTCCCTTTACCCCGAACAGTTGCGCAAGGATGCTACGCGCCATCGGGGCGGCCGTATCGGCGCCGAAGCCGCCCGCTTCGTCCGTGACCGCCACCACGTACTTGGGGCTCGGGAACGGCGCTAGTGCCACGTACCAGGATTGGTCGGGACGCCCTGCTCCCTTCTCCGCCGTTCCGGTCTTGCCGGCCACCGGTATCGGGAAGCCCGCGAAGACCTTCGCCGATGTTCCGCCGGGTTGGCTCGCCGCGCCCCGCAGGCCCTCGAGGATCGCCTGCCGGAACTCCGGCCTGATGTTGAGGTGGCGGGCCGGTGGTGCGTCGAGCTCCTGTACGGCGCGTCCCGAGGAATCCTCGATGCGTTGGCCTATACGAGGGGCCAGGACTTTGCCGCCGTTGGCGACCGTCGCGTAGGCGACGGCGAGCTGGAGCGGGTTGGCCTGGAGGTCGCCCTGGCCGACCGAGAGATTGATGTTGTCGCCCACCGACCAGGGCCTGTCGGTCTGGTGCTTCTTGAACAGCCGGTTGCGCCAGCGCGGAGTCGGGATGAGACCCGGAAGCTCGCCCGGGAGGTCGACGCCCGTGCGCCGGCCCAGGCCGAGGAGCTTCGCCCAGTGCTGGAGCTTCAGGCTGCCGTTCATGTCCCGCCCCAGCTGGTAGAAGAACACGTCGCTCGAGACCGTGAGCGCCTGGCGCAGCGCCAGGGCCCCGTGACCCCCGCCGCCGGCGTTCTTGAAGGTCACGCCTCCCACGGTCAGCGAGCCGCCGTCGAAGAGGACCGTGTCAGGAGTGAAGACGCCGGTCTGGAGCCCGGCGGTGGCCGTGATCAGCTTGAACGTGGATCCCGTGGGATACAGCCCCTGAGTGGCGCGGTTGGACAGCGGATTCCCGAGGTTCGGGTCGGAGAGGCGCTTGAAGTCGGACTCCTTGATGACCTTGGAGAAGATGTTGGGGTCGAACGAAGGCTGGGAGCCGAGCGCCACCACCTCGCCGTTGTGGACGTTCATGACCACGAACGCGCCTCGACCGGTGCCGCCCGCGAGCGCCCGCTGGCCCGCCTTCTGCGTGTCGATGTCGATCGACAGGCGCAGCTGCGAGCCCTGCCTCGGCTGCACGACTGTGAGCTCCCGCTTGAGCCGGCCGAGCGCGTCCACCTGCACCTTGCTCGCACCGTCCTTGCCGCGGAGGAAGCGGTCGTACTCCTGCTCGATGCCGGACTGGCCGACCCGATCGCCCAGGTTCACCCCCCGGTAGCGCGTGTCGTGGAGCTCCTCCTTCGTGACCTCTCCGACGGTGCCGAACAGGTGGGCGCCGATCGTCTGGTGCGGGTAGCGGCGCAGGAACACGCGCTCGACGGTCACGCCCGGGAACTGCTCCTGGCGCTCGAGGATGTAGGCCACCACCTGCCCGCTCACGTCCTGCTTCACGGTGGCCGTCGAGAACGGCAGCGCCTTGAGCTCCTTGGCGATACCGCGCTCGATCCGCCGCGGCCGCATGCCGAGCACGCGCCCCAGTCGCCGGTACAGCGCCTGGCGCTTGAGCGGGTCCCGGGGCAGCTTGTCGGGCGTGACCTTGACCGCCAGCCCGGTGCGGTTCTCGATCAGGACGCGTCCGTCTCGATCCACCACCTCACCTCGCGGCGCCTGTACCAGGATCCGGCGCTGCTGGTTGTTCCTCGCTTCCGCCAGGTACTTGTCGCCGGAGAGCACCTGGAGGTACCAGAGGCGGAAGAAGATGACCGCGAAGGCGACCAGCGCGATCCCGCCGATGACCGCGATCCGCAGCGCGAGCTTGGGCGTGAGCGTCGGGCGCCTGTCCGAGTCGAGGTACACGCGCCCCTACACCTCGAGGCCCCTGAGGCCGATGGGACCCGTCTCGCGGGGCGCTCGCCTCCGCCGGCGCCGATCGTAGGGGTCGACGGCGAGCGAGGGACGCAGCAGCTTGCGGGCGCCGACGAACACAGGCAGCGCGAGGAGGGAGTTGAGCAAGACGGTGATCAGGGCGTCCCTGAGCACGAGCGGGCTCACCGTCGCCCCGATGTCGAGCATGAACGACACGCCGGCGTAGGCGGCTGCCCAGCCGAGCGTCGCGGCTGCGCCGATCGGAACCGGCAGCAAACCGTGGGAGGGATCCCGGACCTCGCGGAAGCGCCCCACGGCGTAGCCCACCGCGGTCAGCACGAGCGAGGACGCCCCCATCGTCGCGCCCGTGGCCAGGTCGAGCAGCACACCCGCCGCGAAGCCGGTCGCGGACCCCGCGACGCTGCCTCCGTAGTAAGCCACCGCGGCGACCAAGAGCGGGGTGAGGTCCGCGTAGCCGCCCAGCACGCCGATCTGGCCGACGACCGAGAGCTGGAGAATCACCCCCAGGAGAAGCAGCAGCCCCACGCGCAGGAACGCCAGGGGGCTGATGATCACGGAGTCACCACCTGACCCGACTGCCCACTCGAGGCGCTCTGCTGCCCGGGCGGCCTGCGGGTGAGCACCTGTACGAAATCGAGCCGGCGCAGGTCGGCGAAGGGCCTGATGTGCACCCGCTGGTAGAGGTCGATCTCGTCGAGGTTCACCTTCGATACCCGGCCGACGGGAATGCCGCGCGGGAAGATCGAGCGGACGCGACCCGTGCCGAAGCCCGAGGTCACTACGGTGGTGCCCCGCGTCACCCGCCTGCCCTTCTCCACGAAGTCGAGCAGCAGGTCGTTGGGGTTGCCGACCTCGGGCCTGACGATTCCGTTGGCGCCGTCGGGCATCACCTGGGCGGCCACCGCGGACTGGGCGTCGGTGATCAATGTGACCTCGGCGGTCCCGCCGGTGACCGTCGTTACCTTCCCGATCAGACCGCCGGCGGCGATCACCGGCTGCTCGATGCGGACGCCGTCGCCCGACCCCTTGTCGATCTTGATGCTCGAGTACCAGACCGTCGGCGAGCGCGCGATCACCCGGGCGGTGACCGGCTGGGTGCCTTGTGGGAACCCTGACTCGCGCTGCAGCCCCACGAGGCCGCGGAACTGGCGCACGTCCCGCTGCGCGGTCTGGGCCCGGGCGAGCCGGCTGCGCAGGCTCTCGACCTCCTTGCGCAGCTTGTCGTTGTCGCCCTTGGCGTCGACCGTGTCGCCGAACCAGCCGAACATGTCGCGCACGGGCTTGAGGGCCCGGCTGGCACCGGTCTCCACCGGGGCCAGCGCCTCCTGGGCCCCACGCTGGAGCGCATGGAGAATCCCTCCGCCCGACTCGCCGAAATAGGCCGTCAGCAGCGCGACGGACAGGCCGACGAATACGCCCAGCACGGCCCGCCTGCGGCGGATCGTCCTCTGATCGAACACGGCTCGGGGTCCCCCGGCGCCGGCTCCTAGCGCCGGCGGTTGTTTCGGGAATTCTTGTTGCTGCGGTGGATGGCTTCGAACTCCTCGAGGCTGCGACCGGAGCCGACCGCTACACACGTCAGCGGCGACTCGGCCAGGTGGGCGGGCATCTGGGTCTCGTCCCGCAGACGTTCGTCGAGCCCCTGGAGCAGGGCGCCGCCGCCGGCCAGCATGATGCCCCGGTCCATGATGTCCGAGGCGAGCTCCGGCGGAGTCCGGTCCAGCGTCTCCTTGACGGCGTCGATGATCGCCGCGAGCGGCTCCTCGATCGCGAGCCGAACCTCTTCGCTCGTGAGGACGACCGTCTTGGGCAGCCCGGACACGAGGTCGCGGCCGCGGATCTCGGCCTGGACCTCCTCGTCGAGCGGGAATGCCGAGCCGATCTCGAGCTTGACCTCCTCGGCCGTCTGCTGCCCGATCATCAGCTTGTACTCGCGCTTGACGTAGTTGATGATCGACTCGTCGATCTCGTCGCCGCCGATGCGGATCGACTGCGA
>Ga0126312_10000368_pt1 | contig 25776 bp, 23 predicted proteins | sample Plot104A_FD_92537 | JGI IMG/M metagenome (GOLD analysis project Ga0126312, IMG submission 92537) | Serpentine soil microbial communities from UC McLaughlin Reserve, CA, USA - Plot104A | ecosystem: Environmental > Terrestrial > Soil > Grasslands | place: USA: UC McLaughlin Reserve, Lake County...
TCTCGCCACTCGCCCGACGTGACCTCGAGCCGGTCGCATCCAGCCGCGCGCGCTTCGTCCTCGACGCGTTCCAGCAGCACCAGGCCAACGCCCCGGCGGCGCTCCGGCCGCGTCACGACGATGGCGCTGAGCCGACCGAGAGGGAGGCGCTCGATCAGGTACAGAACGTGCAGCGATGCGAGGCCGACAAGCGATCCGTCGCGCTCGGCGACAAGGACCCGGACGGACGGCTCCGCCCCGAGGCGCTCGAGGCGGCTGTCGATGGTCGAGGGTTCCGACGGATATCCCAGCTCCGCCAACAGCTCTCGCACGGCGTCACGGTCTTCCGGACGGGCGTGGCGGATGGTGAGGGCCGAGGCAGATCTCGGCGTCCCCCGGCTCATCCGTAGAGCCCGTGGCCGCTTGCGAGCAGGCGGAGCGTCCGCGCGAGCACGCGGAGGTCGAGCGCGGGCGAGCGGTGGTCCACGTACCAGACATCGAGCTCGATGCGCTCCTCCCAAGGGATGCCGGCGCGGCCGTTGACCTGTGCCCATCCCGTCAGGCCCGGCTTCACCTGCAGGCGCCGCAGCTGCATGGGCGTGTACAGATCCACCTGGGCGGCGAGGGTCGGGCGCGGCCCGACGATCGCCATGTCGCCCCGCAGGACGTTGACCAGGTTGGGGATCTCGTCAAGCGAGAATCGCCGCAGGAGGCGCCCCACGCTGGTCACGCGGGGATCGCCTTCGAGCACGGGCGTGCCGACGCCGACCGGGTCGGCGCCCATCCGCATCGTCCGCAGCTTGTAGACCTCGAAGCGTGCGCCGCCCCTGCCGACGCGTTGCTGGCGATAGATCACCGGCCCGCGCGAGGTCAGCTTGATCGCGACCGCGGCAACGGTCAGGAACGGAGTGGCGAGCGCCAGGGCGAGCGCGGCAAGTCCAATGTCGACGGCCCTCGGAAGACCCCTCCTGCTTGCGGCTCCCTGCCCGATGTCGACTGGCGTGTCCTCCACGCTCGGACTCACCGGGTCCCCTCGGCCTTCTCCCACGTGGTCGGCACCCCATGCCGGAGGTACTCCCACAGGCCGGCAGCGCTGGATGCCGTCACCGCAACGTAGTAGTGGGCGATGCGGAACGGGCGCAGTGGCAGCACCGCACCGATCGCCGCCGCCGCAAGGAAAGCGGCCTGGGCCGCGAGGGTGACCACGTAGATCGTGCCCTCGCCGGCAAGAGCGACGTTGGTCCCGAGCGCGACGACGTGCAGGAATGGCGACAGGTAGCGGAGGAGGCGGTGCGAGGCGATCTCGAACGCGTACAGAGGTCCGTAGCCGCGGGGCGACAGCAACCCGTGGCGCAACATGGTGCTCCAGGCGCCGGCCATCATCCGCCGCTTGCGCTCGAACTCGCCGCCGATGGTCGCTGCCAGCCGCTCCCGGGCGACGGCATGCGGCGCGTACACGGGTCGCCAGCCGCGCTTCACGAGCTCATAGGGAAATGAGATGTCCTGCCCGCGGGTCGGGTCGAGAAACAGGTAGGCGTCGCGCCGCACGGCGTTGATCGCGCCGTTGCCCGCCGTCACGCCGCCCAGCCGCGACTCGAGCTGCCTGACGGTCATCTCATAGCGCCAGTAGAGCCCCTCTTCGCTGGCAGCCTCGGCGCCGTCGAAGCGCACCCGCCCGCAAACGTAGCCCACCTCGGGATCCCGCAGCGGAGCGAGCAGGAACCGCAGCGCGCCCGGCTCCCAGAAGCTGTTCGCGTCGGAGAACGCGAGGACATCGCCGCCTGCCCGCTCGACCGCAGCGTTCAGCGCTGCCACCTTGCCGCCCGCGGGAAGGTCGAGAACCTGGTCGGCCCCCGCGGCCCGCGCAACCTCGACGGTCCGGTCCACCGATCCGTCGGAGGCAACGATCACCTCCAGCCGATCGCGCGGGTAATCGAGCGCCAGGGCGTCGTGGACCTTGCGCTCGATCACCTCCTCCTCGTTACGAGCCGCGACGATCAGCGACACGCATGGCAGGTCGCCGTCGGGTGTGCTTCCCTGCCAGGGCTGGTCCGGGCGCGAACGCGCGAGCAGCCACAGCACGGCTGGATAGCCCAGATGCGTGTACGCGAGCAGGCCCACCGCTGCCCAGAAGACGACCGCGAGCGCGGTCATCCGCCGAGCTCCGCGTACAGCGCCATCGTTCGGCGAGCGACGAGCTCCCACGAGTATGGGCCGGCGGCGGCGGCGTCTGCCGCGGCGGCAAGCCGCTTGCGTTCGGTGGGATTCGCGATCATCTCTTGCAGGCGGGCCGCCAGGGCGTCCGAGTCCCCGGGCGGAACGAGTTGGCCGGCGCCGGTCTCGGCAACTTCCGAAAACCCGCCAACGTCGCTCATCACGATCGGTTTCGCGAACGCCAGCGCCGCGTAGAGCACTCCCGACTGCTCCGCGTCGCGATGCGGCAGGGCGACGACGTCGGCGCGCCGAAAATACGCGGGCAGCTCCAGGTCGCTCACGAAGCGCGGGATGAAGCGCACGCGTCCCGCCGCGGCCGATGCCAGCTCGCGCAACGGGGCCAGGGACATTCCCAGGGGCCGGCCCACGATCCAGAGCTCCGCTCCGACGAGCGAGCGAAACGCCTCGAGCAGCACGTCGACCCCTTTGTAGGGTCGGATCAGCCCGAAGCACAGGATCACCGGCGCGTCGACCGCCGCGAGCTCGTCGGGGAGCGGCGTCTCGTTCGGCTGGCGCGTCAGATAGTCGAAGGCGCCGTGCGGTATGACCCGCACGCGGCCAGCATCGACCCCGGCGCCGATCAGGCGCTCCCGCCCGTACTCGGACAGCGCGACCAGCGCGTCCATGCGGTCGAATATGCGACGGACCGCCCTGCCTGGTCGCCGCTCCCAGCCCTCGCGGCGGAGGACACCGTGTGGTGTCAGTACGCGTGGGTGGCCGGGCGGCAGGAACAGTCCGTCCAGTGCCGGCACCGGCAGCCATTGGTAATGACGGACGTCCACGGGCCTGCCGTCGCGCCGGAAACGAACCATGTCCGTGACGTGCTCGGCGAGCTTGAGCGCCCGGCGGGCCGGCGCGCTCGCATCGCGTCCTCCGGTGCGGCGATAGAAGGACTCACGAACTTCGTAGCCGAGCGGCGCCGGCACCGGCCCGTGGACGAAGCGGCTCGTGATCAGCTCGACCTCCGCCCCAGCCCGCGCGAGCGCCGCGCACAACGAGCGATCGTACGGAGGCGTGTACGCGGGCGGATCGACGACTTGGACGCGCATTCGCGAGGATTGTGGTCGATGAAGCTGTCCTACTGCGTGGTGAACACGAATGGGCGCGAGCTCCTGCTCGACTGCCTGCGGTCGATACGGCGTACCCATCCGGCTGGCACGGATCGCGAGATCCTCGTTCTCGACAACGCCTCCGACGACGGCTCGGCCGAAGCGGTGGAAAGGGAGTTTCCCGAGGCTCGCGTGATCCGGCGCGATCGGCGCGGCGGCCTCGCGGAGAACAACACCCTGCTCCTCCGCGAGGCTACGGGTGACCTCTGCCTGCTCTTGAACGAGGATTCAGAGCTCACCGGGGGCGCCGTCGAGGAATTGCTTGGGGCGCTGCGAGCCGATCCCGAGGCCGCGGTCGCCGGCGCGCAGCTCCTGGACCCCGCAGGCAATCCGATCCCATGTGCCTGGCGCTTCCCCGCGCTGGGAACCGCCGCCGCCCAGGCCCTGTTGCTCCACCGCCGACTGGTCACGCAGAGCCACGCTGGCGACGGCCCCGCGCGCGAGGTCGGCTGGATTCAGTCGTGCACGATGCTCGTCCGGCGCGATGTGGCGGAGAGCGTCGGCTACCTGGATCCCGACTTCTTCGTCTACTCGGAGGAGGTCGACTTCCAGAAGCGCATGCACGACGCTGGCTGGCGGATCCTTCACGTTCCCCGTGCGCGGGCGGTCCATCACGAGCAGCTCGCGACCGACCGGTCCCCAGCGGGACGCCGGCGCGTCGTCCAGTTCCATCGGGGGCGAGACCTGTACATGCAAAAGCACCACCCCAAGCCCGTCGTGCTCCTCACTCGGTTGCTGTGGTCGGTGTCGTACGTGCCGCGCGCCGTCGCCGCCATGTTCCTCCCGAACCAGGACGCGGGCACCTACTGGCTGCATGCTCGCCAGGCATTGCGCCCAAATCGCGGCGAGGGCATGCGCGAAGCCGCGGAGGCATACAACCTTGGGAGGAGCGCCGCGCAGGCCGATCAGACGCCCGGGCGGTCCTCGTCGCGGGTGGCCTCCTCGTAGACCTCGGGTCCGAGCCCCGGCCTTTCGGCGCCCTCTCCCTCGGCCGGCGCGGCTCGCAGCCCTCTGGCGCGTGCCGCGATCGCCGACGGGCGCAGCAGCTGGGCCAGCCCCGAGCGCTCGTCGGGGTGCAGGAACCCCAGCGCGAACAGGATGCCCGGGTAGACGAGCCAAAGCGCTCCCCGACTGAGCAGCCCGATCGCCCCCGAGGTGGGAAGCAGTTCCTCTCCTACTCCCACGAGGGCCGCGGCCGACAGCAGCACGAGCGCCAGGCGCCGCCACTCATACGGCACCGGAAACAGACGCTGCGTGAAGACGTACATAAGCGCCAAGACGATCACGTACGAACCGACGAGGGCAAGTCCGGCGCCGACGATCCCCTGCGACGGCACCAGGAGCAGGTTCAGGATCACATTCGCGACGACTGCGGCGATCGTCGCCGGGAAGCTGAACTCCGTGCGTCCCGTGCGCCCCAGAATGACCACCATCGCGAGATAGAGGGCGTATAGGGCAATCCCCGTCGCCAGCAGGCCGACGGCCTGGTAGGACGCGAAGAAGTCGGGCGACGCGAGGAGGCGGACGATCCACCGGGACTCGAGCCACAGCCCGATCGCTGCGAACGCCAGCACAGCGGCGAACCAGGTGAAGATCGCCGAGTAGACGCGGCGCGCCTCGTGGTCGTCTCGGATCGAGTACGCGAGCGGCGGCCAAGCCAGCTGGAACCCCCGTGCCAACACCTGCATCGCCTGCGCGAACTTCACGGCCAGCGCGTAGAGGCCGACCTCCCCCAGGCCGACCATTCGGGCCAGGATGATGCGATCGATGAAGTTGAGCGAATAGAGCGAGAGCTCGGCGGGCATCGTCGGCAGGCCGAACCGGAACATCCGTCGCAGCAGCGCACGGTCGGGGATGAACGACAGCCGACGACGCTGGCGAAGAAGCATCCACAGCGTGACCGCCGCGCCGGTCCCGTAGGTCCCGAGGAGGATGCCGTTGGCACGCTCGCTCTCAACCACGATCAAGAACACCGTGAACGGGATCGTGATCAGGACGTTCACCACGGTGATCGCGAAGTAGGCTCGCGCGCGCTCGTCTAGGCGCAGGAGCGTGAGGGCGTACTCGTACATGGTCAGCGTCCACAGGCCGAGAATCGCGAGGCGGGCGAGACCGGAGTCCTCGTGTCCCAGCAGCGCCTCCGAGATCGGCCCCGCAAAGGGAAGCGCGAGCGCCGCGAGAATCGTCGCCCCCCAGAAGAGCGATGCGAAACCCGTGGCGACGACAGCAGGCGGGCGCTCGCCCGCCATGTAGTAGAAGCGCAGGATCGCCTCGATGATCCCGAGCCGCACGACGATGCTCGCCGCGATCACCGAGGCCAGCATCACCTCCGCCGCCCCGTAATCGCTTGGCGTGAGGTAGTGGGTGTAGATCGGCAACAGGAAGACCGCGATCAGCTTCGAGAGCACGCTCGAAGCGGTGTACGCGGCCCCGGTCGTCGCGAGGCGGCGCAGGTACTCGAACATCGCTCAGTGCTCCCCGCCGAGCGCAATCGTATTTTTGGCGCGGAGCACCTGTCCTAGGCGGCGGCGGGCCGCGGATCGGGCGGCTTAGGAGCCGAGGTCCCGCCGGCAACCGGCACCCTGGCCTCCGCGACGCGCGACCGTCGCAGCGCGATCCCCACGCCCAGAATCGCCCAGGTCGCGGGATCGACGATGAAATCCGCGTAGCCCAGGCTGTGCACGAAGATGGCCACGAAACAAGCCGCAACTGCGGCCGCTCCGACTGACGTCCGAGCCGCGCCGAGCAGCACGATCAGGGCGAGCACCACCAGCGCCAGGTAGACGACGAGGCCGATCGCGCCCTGCTCTGCCCCGACCGTAAGGGGCTCGCTGTGGGAGGCGGTGGTCTTTGCGTCGTTGTCGATGTGCTCTTGGAACGCGGCGCCGAATGATCCGGAACCCCATCCCCACACTGGGCGACGGCGCGTCAGCTTGTAGCCCCCTGCCACCAGGCCGACGCGGCCACTGGAAGCCACCTCGATCTTGTCCGTCGAGCTCAGGTCAGTACGGCCGACGCCGCTGACCGCGAAGAAGATCGCCGTCGCGACCACGATCGCGGCCGCCGCGGCCCCGGCCCAGCGAATGCCCCGGCGGATCGCCAGGACGACCAGAAGTCCGGCCAGCAGGGCGACGAACCCGGTGATCGAGAAGCTGAGCGCGAGCGCCGCGAGGAGGATCGCCGCCGCGGCGCCGGCGGCGATCGCGAGGCCAGCGTTGCGCGTCCAGGCCAGATATGCGCCCAGGGCCACGATGACCAAAGCGAGCGCTCGGCCGAGGATGTTCGGGTCGTAGAAGAGTGAATTGACCCGGAAGTACAGGTGCAGCTGGTTGGAGGCGAGAAGATCGCCCTTGCTCAGGAGCAGGTCGCGGGTGGCGTATTCCCAGAACGACACCGCCGCGAACGCCAGTCCCTCGGCCGTGACAGCGATCAAGATCCAGCCCAACAGCCGATCAGTCCAGCGAACCTCGCTGAGCATCACGAACAGGAGCGCGAACGGGACGAGGAAAAAGGAGGCGTTCTCGATCGCGTTCGACACGTCGGCCGAGTAGGCGGTCTGGATCGCGTACAGGACCAGCGTCGCCGCCAGCACCCTGTAGAGCCACACGACCGGCGGCGCGTCGCGTAGCGTCGCGGGGTGGGGCTGCGGAGAGTCGTCCGCACCGCCTCTCCCGCCGCGGATGGCCGCGTAGCCGAAGCAGATCACCCCGGCAGCGATGACCAGGTACAGCGGAACCAACAGGTGCGACGTCTGCCCGCCCACGTGTACCGGAACGCGCAGGGGGAGCACGGCAAACGCGGCGATCGGAAAGCTCCACGAGAACCGCCGGAATATGGCGGCCACAACGGCCGCGCCAACGACAACCACCAGAATCGCGGCTGCCAGTTCGGCCGGCGGATGCCGGAGGGCGACGAGCCGTGGGGTATCCCAGACGTCGCCGGCGAGGAGTACCGGCGCGGCGATCAGGGCGACCGTGGCTGCCCCGTACCGCAGGCGCGAATCGCGTGCGAGGAGCGCGACAGCCGCGGCGCCGCAGGCGACGAGTATGCCGATGAACTGGAGAGCGGAGGCGGTCACGGCGCCCCCACACCGACGATCTCGATCTGCTGCGGGTACACCATGTCGCGGTCCTGGCTCGGCAGCACGACCCGAAGGCGATATCGCTGGCGTGGATTCGCCAATCGCCCGGCTGCGGTCCGCCCGTTCCAGGTGAACATGACCGGCTTGTAAGCGGTGAGCGGCCCCCGGTACAGCGTGCGAACACGCTCGCGGGCCGGCCCGACGATCTCCACCGTCGCGTCCGGGTCGCTGTCCCGGACGAAGAAGCGGATCCTCGCCTTGTCCTGGTGGCCGTTTCCATTCGGCGAGAACTTGAATTGCCGCGGGAGACTGAGGACCTCCAGCTCGAGTTTGGGCGTCCGGGCATGAACCACGACACCCGCGACTATCCCCGCCGCGACCAGCAGCAGCGCGAACAGGACCGACCCGACGCGGTTCAGGAGACCCGGTCCTTCCCGGCGATGACCACGACGTCGGCCCCCGCGGCCTCCTGCTGCGTCGGGCGATCGATCTCCTGCACGACCTTCACCCCGAGGTCACGTGCAACCTTCTTCGCAGCGCGTTTTTGACCACTCTCGTACATCACCACGGTCTGGTCGTACTCCTGGCGGCTCGTGCCGACGTCCCCGACGTCGAACCCGCTGACCTTGACAGTGTCGGCAATTTTGGCGCCGAGACTCGGAACCGAGGTCCCGTTCAGCACCGCGACGGTCACGTCCTGAGGAACCACTGCGCCTTGCTTTGTCGCGGTCTCCGGTCCCGCGCTGTCGTTCAAGAGCCTCTCGGAGCCGAAGATGCCAACGAGCCCGAGGATCACCGAGCCGAGCGCGATCAGGCCGAGCACCCGAGGCTGGCTCACGCGGGCGGCGAATCGCCGCCACCGAGGATGCGGAAGCAGCGCCTCGCGTTCGGTCGTGATCTGCTCGAGCGCGGGGCGCTCACTCGTGGTCGGCTTCGAGGGTGGAACCGACGTCGCCGGCCTGGGCGGCGCAACGACCGTCGGCTCGGCAACGCCCTCGGGCGGTGGCTCGACTCCCAGGATCTCCTCGAGCTCGGCCTCGGCCCGGTCGAGGAGCGCCTCGCTGCGGGCGAGATCCTCGGCGGGATGATTAGGCATGGCCGCCATCCACGCACGAAGGCGGATGAGATCGCGGCGCTGTGACAGGTAGAGCGCCAGCAGGAACAGAAGCCCCACCGCCGCCGCCAGCGAGACGTAGGTCGGCATGCTGTTCGCGACGTCGTAGAGAACCTTGACCAGGTTGGTGTCGGCGGTCAAGGGGCTAACCCCCTCCCCCGAAGCTGGCGTTGTCCAATCCGAGGACGAGTGCGAGCTTGGCCTTGCCGGAGCCGTCCTTGACATCGGACGTCATCGGCTGGACGGGCGTTTTCCCAAGCCGGGACTTGATGGCCTTGGCGAAAGTCTGGGCCTCGTCTCGCAACCCCCCGGCGTACTCGACCACGGTGGCGTTGACGCTCGTATTGGCGTTCTCAACCGGGCCTGGCTCGTATCCGGCCTTCTTGACGACCTTCCGCTCCACCGTCGCCGCCAGCCCCGACACCCCGGTCCCATTGAGTACCGCGACAGCGGGCAACTTCTTCCCGCCGGCGCCGTTCTTGCCTCCGCCTCCGCCTTCACCGACGAGCCCGAAACCGCTGGTGACGACCCCAGCGGCGATCACGGCGACGGCGAGCAGGACCAAGAGGTATCGCCCGTCCACCGGGAGGCGCCGGTCGACCGCGGCGTAGCGGTCGCGAACTCCTCCCCTTAAGCGATCCCAGATCGAGCGCAGCCGGCCGCCTGCCGGTTCGCCGGCCAGCCCGGGCTCCCCCTCGCCGGCCTCCGCTCCCTCCTCGCCCCGCGACGCCTCAGCCGCTGCCTGGACGGCGTCGGCAGCCTCGATCGCGCGCTCCGGCGCTCGCCCCGCCCACTCCCGCAGGCGACGGATCTCCCGTGCCTGCTGGAAGAGGAGGAAGGCGAGGATGGCGAGGCCCACGAAGGCGACGATGCCCAGAACGGGCCCGATGGACTCGATCGCGTGCATCGGTGCCGGGGCATCTTATGGCGCGGCCTGTTGGTACCTAGGGCGCGATCCCGCGGCGCGAAACGGACGATTCGTCGCCATGACGGCCGTCCTCCATTGCACCAATCACCTACAAAACAGGTTTTGGCAATTTGGGGACGCGATAGCGGTCCTGATCTGCCAAACCTTCGAGAGAGGGGAGCACCGGGGCGCTGCCGTACTTGTCCGCCCGGTTGTTGGGTCGCGGGCCCCGGGAGGGACGCTGTTCGTCTACGGTGGGCCCAGGGTCGCTGACTCGGCGAGTCGCTCGTCGACGACCTCGACCACGCGCTCGGCCAGGCCCGCCTCGTCTCCCGCGGTAACGAGCGCTTCGAGGCGCTCGATGGAACGTACGACCCAGTCCGGGTCCAGAGGACGTCTGCGGACGGCGCGAACGATCCGCTCGGCGGTCGTCGGCCGCGCCCGCTCGTCGCCGTTGAAGAGCTCCTCGCGGAGCTTCTCGCCGGGCCGCGGGCCGATGAACTCGATCGAGACGTCCACCTCCGGTTCGTATCCAGCGAGCGCGATCATGTTGCGCGCCAGGTCCAGGATGCGCACCGGCTCTCCCATCTCCAGGACGAAGACGTCGCCGGAGCCCCCGCCCAGATCGCCCGCTTGAATCACGAGCTGAACGGCCTCGTGAATGGTCATGAAGTAACGAGCCATGTCGGGGTGGGTGACCGTGACCGGCCCACCCTTCTCGATCTGGCTGCGGAAGATGGGCACGGCGCTTCCCGAGGACGCGAGGACGTTGCCGAATCGCACGCTGATGAAACGCGTCGCCGTGTGGCGTTGCCCCGCGGCTTCGATGATCCACTCGGCCATCGCCTTCGAAGCTCCCATCACGGTGCGCGGGTTGACCGCCTTGTCCGTCGACACCAGGACGAACCGCTCGGTGCCCGCGACTGCCGCTGTTTCGGCGGTTACTCGGGTCGCGATCGCGTTGTTGCGCACCGCCTCGAGCGGATTCGCCTCCATCAGCGCGACGTGCTTGTAGGCCGCAGCGTGGAAGACGATGTCGGGCTTGAAGCGCTGCATGACCTCGAGCATGCGATCACCCTCCTTGCAGTCGGCGAGCACGGCCTCAGTGCGCGTGAAGTGCCACTCCTCGAGCATCTCGCGGTCGATGCCGAAAAGGTTGTCCTCGGCATGGTCAAGCAGGATCAGCAATCGCGGCCGAACCCTCGCGATCTGCCGGCTGAGCTCGGCGCCGATCGATCCGCCGGCCCCCGTCACGAGGACGATCTTGTCCTCGAGGTAGGCGCCGACGCGGTCCAGCTCGATCACGACCGGGTCGCGGCCCAGTACGTCCTCGACCCGTACCTCGCGAAGCTGGCGGGTGAGCTGCACGCCGCCGCGCAGGAGCTCGAACACGGTCGGGAGGGTCCGAACAGGGATGTCCCGCTCGCGGCATGCGGCGACGACCTTCGCCCGCAGTACTCCCGGTGCAGACGGGATCGCGATCACGACCTCGTCCGGCGCATTGCTGTCGAGGATGTCGCCGATCTCATCGGTCGAGCCGAGTACGTCCACGCCGGCCGCGGTCATGTCGCGCTTCCTGGGGTCGTCGTCCACGAACCCGATCGCCCGCGCGCCGAGGTCGGGATTCAGCCGCAGCTCCCGCACGACCATCTGGCCACCGGATCCGGCCCCGATGATCAAAACGCCACGAGTTCGCGCACGCCGCGCCGTCCGGTCGGGGCGTTCGGCAATCGTGCGCCGGACGAGCCGCGCCCCGCCGATCAGCACGACGGTCAGCAGGAAGTCGAATACGACCACCGATCGCGGCAGGTTGTAGTCGAAGGGCTTGCCGAGCGTGAAGACCGCCACGAGGATTCCGCTCGCGACCGCGGCGGCACGGACCACGGGCCACATGTCGGGAAGCTGGAAGTAGCGCCACCACTTGCGATGCAGGCCGAGGGCCTCGAAGATGATCGCCTTCCCTACCGCGACAAAGGCGACCGAGGCCGCCAGCATCGTGAGGTAGCGGTGGGGAATGCCAATCGGCACGTCGAGGAAGCGCAGGATGAAGGCCAGACCGAATGCGGTCGCGGCCAGCACGGCGTCGGCGGCGAACTGCTGGGCGCGACGCCTATAGACGGGGTCGTTTAGGCGGGACACCGTTGCGAGTGTAATGCTGCCCTGCCATGCCGGCTGACATTTTGGACCCACTGATCCAAGCGGCGACCGACGTCATCGACGCGGCCGGGCTGGCCGGCGTCTTCCTACTCATGACCCTGGAGAGCGCCTGCATCCCGATCCCGAGCGAGGCCATCATGCTCTTCGCCGGGTTCAACGTCTCGGAGGGGAACATGACCCTGTTCGGCATCGTCGCCGCGGGGGTCGTGGGAAACCTCGCCGGCTCCCTCATCGCCTACGCCGCCGGTTATTACGGGCGCCTGGAGCTCTTGGACCGCAACCGATTCATCCACATCAACCGGCGCCATCTCGAATCGGCCGATCGCTGGTTTGAACGTCACGGGTCAGCCACCGTGTTCTTCACGCGGATGATGCCGATCGTTCGCACCTTCATCTCGCTGCCCGCCGGCGCGGCGCGCATGCCGCTCGGGCGGTTCGCCCTGTTCACCTTCGCCGGATCGATCCCCTGGGTGCTGATGCTGGCCATCATCGGGCGGGAGGTCGGCGACCGGTGGGACCAGTGGCGAGACAACCTGCATTACCTCGACTACGCGGTCATCGCCCTCGCCGTCATCGGGATCGTCTATCTCATCGTCAGGCGGCGGCGGGCGGGGACGCGAGTGGAGTCGACGACGCCCCCAGCTTGATCCCCGAGGCCGCTCGGCCGAGGGCGTTTCGCGGCCGCCTACGCAGGCGCGGTCTGACCCGCGGACGTGCATTGGTGCTGGGCGCGATCCACGGCCCGACGGAGCTCCTTCCCGTGTCGAGCTCCGCGCACCTGTCGCTGATTCCGTGGTTCGCCGGCTGGCGCCTGGACGAGGTGGATCCGGAGGCGATAAAGAGCTTCGAGGTCGCGCTTCACGCCGGTACCGTGGCCGCACTCTTGATCGGCCAGCGGCATGCGATCGCGGACGAGCTGCGGAGAGCGGACGGCCGGCGTGTCACGGCCGTCGGTCTGTCCACGGTGGCTCCCGCGATGGTCGGATACACGATGGAGCGTCAGATCGAGCGGCGCCTGGGCCGCCCGCGAACGATCGCCGCCGGTTTGCTCGCGGGCTCGGTCGTGATGCTTCTCGCCGATCGACGGCCACGGGAGCGCGGGCGGGATGACGTCACCCCGGTGGACGGCCTCGTCCTCGGCGCCGCTCAGGCGGGGGCGCTCCTTCCGGGCATCTCCCGCACCGGGGCGACCGTTGCCGCGGCCAGATGGCGACGGTTCACCCGCAGTGAGGCAAACCTGCTGTCGCGGACCGTCGCGGTGCCGGTGATCGTCGGCGCGACCGCACTGAGGGGCGCGCGGCTCCAGCGCCGGAAGTCCGACCGAGCGACGGGTAGAGCCATGGCCGTGGGGGCCGCCGCGGCCTTCGCCTCCGCGCTCTTCGCGCAGGGCCTGATCTCGCTGGTCGATCGCGACGGCTCCCCCTTGCCGTACGCCGCTTACCGCCTTGCGCTCGCCGCGGCGGTGTTGCTCAAGCTCCGCCGCCAGTAGGCCCTCCTTGGGCTGGCACCCCCCGGGGTGGTTGAATCCGCCACATGGAGTCAGCCGCGCAGCAAGGTGGAGGGAGCGCCGGGGCCTACGCCCGCGCCGGGGTGAATCAGTCCGCCGCCGATGCGGCCGTGCAGGCGCTCGTGCGGAGCCTGGAGCGTGTGGACACCGGGAAGCCCTCGCGAGTCGTCCCCCTGCCAGGTCACTACGCGAGCGTGCTGCGACTGGACGAGAAGATGGGCCTCGCGCTCTCGACCGACACCGTCGGCACGAAGATGGTCGTCGCCGAGCGCGTCGGGCGCTACGACACGATCGGGATCGACTGCGTCGCCATGAACGTCAACGACGTGATCTGCGTCGGTGCCGAGCCCATCGCGATGCTGGACTTCATCCTGACGGAGCGGGCCGACGCCGAGATCTGCGGCCAGCTGGGCATCGGCTTGGCGCGGGGCGCTGAGCTCGCGGGGATCGAGATACCGGGCGGCGAGATCGCGCAGGTCGCGGACATCGTGTCGGGTCTGGAGCTGGGCGGCTCGTGCGCCGGCCTGGTCGAGCTCGACCGGATCGTCACTGGGGCCGGGGTTCGCCCAGGGGACCCGGTGATCGGACTGCCGTCGACGGGGCTTCACTCGAACGGATACACCTTGGCTCGGGCGGCGCTGGAGGACGTGCCGCTCGACGACGACCGCCTTGGCCGGCCGCTTGGCGACGTGCTGCTCGAGCCCACCGAGATCTACGTGGCATCGGTCCTCGAGCTGCTGGCCTCTGTGGTCGACGTCCGGGGCCTCGCGCACATAACCGGGGGGGGATTCGACAACCTCGTGCGACTGGCGGCCGACGTCGGTTACGAGATCGACGACCCGCTGCCTGTGCCCCCGATCTTCGAGCTGATCCAGGATCTAGGGGGAGTGTCCGACGAGGAGATGCGCGACGTCTTCAACATGGGATGCGGGTTCTGCTGCGTTGTCGCGGCGGGTGACGACGAACGGGCGCTCGAGCTGATGCGAGCCCGCTACCCGGCTGCGAAGCGCGTCGGACGGGCAACGGATCAAGCCGGAACGGTGGCGGTCCGATGATGCGCATCGCGATTCTGATCTTCGACGGCCTCACCGCGCTCGACGCGATCGGCCCGTACGAGATCCTGTCCCGCCTGCCGGAGACGGAGCTTCGATTCGTCGGTAGGGAGGCGGGCCCCAAACGCACCGACACGGGGGCGCTGGGCATCCACGCCGACCTGGCGCTCGCGGAGTTGCCCGATCCCGAGGTGCTGGTGGTGCCCGGCGGCGAGGGCAATCGGTCGCTCATGACCGACGACGAGGTCTTGGGCTGGGTCCGGGACGTGCACGACCGATCCACCTGGACGACGTCCGTCTGCACGGGCGCGCTGATCCTTGGCGCCGCGGGCATCCTCGACGGCAAGCGGGCAACCACGCACTGGGCCTACCTGGACCGGCTGCGTGAGCTGGGCGCCGAGACGGCCAGCGAGCGGGTCGTCGAGCACGGCAAGGTCGTCACCGCCGCGGGCGTCTCCGCCGGAATCGACATGGCCCTTACTCTGGCCAGCCGCATTGCCGGGGAGAGAGTTGCCCAGTCGATCCAGCTGGGCATCGAGTACGACCCGGAACCGCCCTTCGACACCGGATCGCCGCACAAGGCGCCCCAGGAGCTGGTCGACCTGATCCGCTCGAGCGAGCGAACGGAGTAAACGGCGCACCGAGTGCGGTCCCCGGCCGGGGCCAAACTCGGATTTGGCGCTTTATACCCCCTATAGGACCAATAAAGCGCCAAAAGCCGGTGGTGCGCCCCCCATACCCAGCCTCACCGCGGTTTGCGCCGCCGAGCCGCTGTGACTCCCTTACGGAAACTCCCAGAACGTCCCGCCCAGCACGCCGACCGGCCGTAATCTCCAGTCGCGCGCCAGGCCCCACAGCTCCGCCTCGAGCACTGGGTTGGGCTTGCCGGTGAGTTCCTCGAGCTCGCGGGTGGCGCAGCGGCCGAAGCGCTCGATGGCCTCGACCGGGTCCGAGGCACCCCCGCGATCGGGCTGGGCACCGGCGGCCTGCGCGGCGGCGCGATAGTCGTCGTACGGCCGCCATCCCCAGACGCCGTGCTCGGAGCCGTCCTCGCCCCGGAACACCGCGGACGGGAAGCTTACGCGGTCGTGTCCTTCGGTTTGGGAGACCTTGCTCTGTTCGCGAGCCTCGGCGGGTGGATCGCGCACTTCGTCGAGATCCGCTGCAAACGCTTCGGTGATCGCGTTTGAGGAGAGGTCGATGCGAAATCGGTCCGTATCCAGGCCCGCCGGCCCCGCCTCGCCGATCAACGCCTCGGCGTGATCGAGCTTCTTTCGCTGCGTCATCAGCCCCTCGCGCAGGCGGCGCAGGTAACGGTACGCCTCGTCGGCGCCCTGTTCGGCGGCGGCCTTCACCGCCTGGCAGCCGGGATAGGTCGAGGCGATCGGGTTTCGGATCCAGATCCGGGCATCGACGGGCATCCCCGACTCGGCGGCGGTCTCGAGCCACAGCCCGATCAGATCCGCGAGCCAGTCCTGCCCCGAGCCGACGCCAGACTCGCTGTCGTGATATCCCGCTCGGTAGGAGCGCGCCAGCCCGCCCATCACCCAGGTGAAGCGAAGGCCGTCGCCGAATTCCCACATCAGCCGGCGAAGCTTCGGCTCGGAGCCCCAAGACCACGGGCAGGCCGGATCGGTGTAACAGCGAACATCTACGGGCATAGGCGTGCAGGAAACGCGGCGGTGAGCGGGAGCTTAGGGTGAGTGTCGAAAATACCTAGTCAATGGCGGACGAAGCGACAACCGGGCTTGCCAGGAGCCTGATCGGGACCGTGCTGTCGGGGCGCTACCGCCTCGAATCGAAGCTGGGCAGCGGCGGGATGTCCACGGTGTACCTGGCCCGCGACGGCACGCTGGAGCGGTGGGTCGCGGTCAAGGTGATGCACCGCGAGATCTCCGATCAGCCGGACCAGCTCGAGCGCTTTCGGCGCGAGGCGCGCGCCGTGGCTCAGCTTTCTCACCCCAACGTCGTGGCGGTGATCGACGCCGGTGAGGACGGCGGCCACCCGTACATCGTCTTCGAGTACGTGGACGGCGAGACCTTGAAGCAGCGGATCGACCGCGTTGGGCCCCTGCCGATCGACGAGGCCACCGCCTATGCGATCGAGATCGGCCGCGGACTCTCGGCCGCGCATACGCGGCGGCTCGTTCATCGCGACGTCAAGCCCCAGAATGTCCTGATCGACTCCGAGGGCAGGGCGAAGGTCACCGACTTCGGCATCGCCCGCTCGCTGGAATCCGACGGTCTCACCCAGACCGGACGCGTGCTGGGCACCACCGACTACGTGTCGCCCGAGCAGGCGATGGGCCGCGGCGTCGACGCCCGCACGGACATCTACTCGCTCGGGGTCCTTCTCTACGAGATGCTCACCGGAGAGGTCCCCTTCAAGGCCGAGACGGTCGTGGGCGTCGCGATGAAGCACGTGAACGAGCAGATTCCGAACGTGCAGCGCCAGCGTCCCGAGGTGTCGTCGGCGCTGGCGGCAGTGGTCGAGCGGTCAACCGCGAAGGAGCCGAAGAAGCGCTATCCGGACATGGCCGGCTGCCTCGCGGACCTGGAGGGGGCGCTGGAGGTCGAGGTCGCGCGATCCGGCGGGTCCCATGGTCAGGCGACCACCGTGCTCGGCACCGTCTCGCGCAAGCGCAAGCTCCTCACGACACGGCGCGTGTCGGCCGCCGGCGTATTCCTGGTGCTCGCCGCCACCGTGGCCGCCCTGCTGATCACCGCGCTCACCGGTAAGAAGGAGAGCCCGGCCCCAGCGCTCGCGCCGGGGACGACGCCGGTGACCATCGAAGACACCGCGTCATTCGACCCGTCGCCGGGCGACGGCGAGGAGCACGATGAGGAGCTGAACCTCGCGATCGACGGCAATCCGGGGACCGGGTGGTCGACCGAGACGTACGACGCTCCCACGACCGAGGATGCGGTTGGGAAGCCGGGCGTGGGCCTTGTGGTGACCGCGAGCGAGCTGGTGGCTGGGCGCACGCTCCGCGTCCGCTCGCAGGTCGGCGGGTGGAACATGCAGGTCTACGGATCCGAAAGCGGCCCGCCGACGTCGCTCCAGGCCTGGGGCAAGCCGATCGGGGAGATGGACGGCATGGGGACCGACCAGGAGATCCCGCTGACGGCCACGCGGGATTCGCAGTACTACCTGATCTGGATCACGAAGCTTGCCTCCGGGCCGGACGGCTACAGCGTCCAGATCAACGAAGTCGGGCTGAAGAGCTAGCCCGCCCCAGTCAGAACCGGTACCTGCGCTGCGCTTCGTGGCGCTCGACCGCGAGCTGGACCAGGCGGTCGCACAGCTCCGGGTACGGGATGCCGTCCGCCTCGAACAGCTTCGCGAAGACGCTGGTCCCGGTGAAGCCGGGGATCGTATTGAGCTCGTTGACGAGCACCTCCCCGTCGTCGTGGACGAAGAAGTCGCACCTGGCCAGGCCGCTGCCATCGATCGCCGTGAACACCCCCGCCGCGAGCTCGCGGACCCTGGCGATGCCCTCGTCGCCGATCCGCGCGGGGACGATCAGGTCCATCCCGCCCTCCGAGTACTTGGCTTCATAGTCGTACCAGTCGGCGTGCGCCACGATCTCCCCTGGAAGCGAGGTCCGCGGCTCTTCGTTACCGATCACCGAGCACTCGACCTCCTTGCCGCCACCGTTCGCCTCCACGATCACCCTGGGGTCGTGGGCGCGAGCTGCCTCGACCGCCTCGTCCAGGGCGCGCTCCGGGCTCGTCACCTTGGTGATTCCGACGCTCGAGCCGAGCCGCGCAGGCTTCACCCAGACCGGCAGGCCCATCGCGGCGACGTGCTCGCGCCAGCCATTCTCGCCGGCCTCGCAGAAGTCGACCTGGGGAATCGCGTGGAAGGCCAGAAGCCGCTTGAAGGTCAACTTGTCGATCGAGATCGCGGCCGCCAGTACCCCGGGGCCGGCGTAGGGGACGTCCAGGCACTCCAGGAGCCCCTGGACCGTCCCGTCCTCGCCGAACGGGCCGTGCAGTACCGGAAAGGCAACGTCGACCTCGAGCAGCCCGCCGCCGGCCCGCAGCGGTACCTCGATTCCGTCGTGGGTCCACCTACCGTCTCGTTCCAGCAGGACCGGAACGACATCGTGACCGGCCTCGCGCAGCCCGGCGGCAACTGACGCGCCCGACTCGAGCGAGACCTCGTGCTCGCTCGAGCGCCCCCCGTTTAGCACGGCGACCCTCACGGAGTGGTGGTAGTAGAGGACCCGGTGGTCGTGGTCGTGGTCGTGGTCGTGGTGGTCGATTCCTTGAACTTGCCGACGAAGATCGTCACCGCCTCTCCCCTCGGCAGCCGAGCCCCGGCGGTAGGCGATTGCGTGATCACCTGATCGTCGGAGTTCGGATCGTCGGTGGTCTGCTTGACCACCCGCACGTTCAACCCGGCCGCTTGGAGGTCGGCGCCGGCCTCCTGCCTCGACTCGCCGACGACGTTGGGCACGACCACCTTCCCGACGCCTCCGGACAGGATGACCGTGACCGAGCTGCCCCTCCGCACGTTGGACCCGCCGTCGGGGCTCTGGTCGATCACCTGCCCCTCCGGCTCGGTCGATTCCTGCTTTTGGAAATGAGGGCGCAGGCCGGCGTCGCGAATCTGTGCGTCGGCGGCGCCCTGGTCCAACCCGACGACCGAGGGCACCTGGACCAGATTCGGGCCGCTCGAGACCTGGATCGTCACGGTCTCCTTGCGCTCCAGCCGCGTCCCGCCCGGCGGAGCGGTCTCGATGACGATGCCCTTCTTCGCCCGGTTCGAATGCTCATGGCTCACGGTAGTCAGGAAGCCCGCTTCCTCGAGCTCCTTCTCCGCGTCGGCCAGGCTCATCCCCTTCACGTCGGGGACGGGCGCTTTCCCCAGACCGATGGAATAGGTGATCTTTATCGTCGAGCCCTCCGGCGCTCGCGAACCGGCTGTCGGGTCCTGCTCGAGCACCTTGCCGGGAAGGGCGTTGGCTCTAGGCACCGGGCTGGCGGCCACGTGGAACCCTGCGTCGGTCAGGATCTGAGTCGCCTCGGCCCTCGACTTCCCGATGACCGTGGGCACCAGCGTCTGCGTGGTCGAGCCGCCCCTGAGCAGGAAGAAGGTGACGACTCCCGCGATCGCGAGCAGCACGAGCGCCAGCAGCGCCAGGCGCCCCGGGGTGAAGAATCCCTTCGACTCGGGTGGCTCCTCGGGGGGAGGAGGAGGCGCGGTTCCCGCGGCAGCGGCGACCGCGGCGTACGACGAGGTGTCCCCGAACGCGGCGCCCGAGGGATCGGCCTCGGCCACGTCGAGGACCTGCATGAACTCCTCGGCCGAAGCGAACCGGTTCGCGGGGTCCTTGGCAAGCGCGCGCAAGACCACGCCGTCCAGGGCACGCGATACCGCTGGATTCAGCTCGCTGGGTGGGTGCGGCCGCTCCGAGACCTGCTTCAGCGCCACGCTCACCGGCGAGTCGGCGTCGAACGGGACCCTCCCTGTGAGTGCCTCATACAGGATCACCCCGACCGAGTAGATGTCCGAGGCGGCGGTGACCGGAAGCCCCTGCGCCTGCTCGGGCGAGAGGTACTGCGCTGTCCCCAGCACGGACCCGGTCTGGGTGATCTCCGACGCGCCAGCGCGGGCGATTCCGAAGTCGGTCACGCGCGCCCGCCCCTCCGCGTCGACCAGCACGTTCTGGGGTTTTAGGTCCCGGTGGACGATGCCGCGGTCGTGGGCGTACTTCACGCCGGACAGAACCTGGCGGACGATTTCGACTGCCTCGGGAACTGACAGGCCGCGCTCGATCAGGTCCTTGAGGGAGGCGCCCTCCACGTACTCCATGGCGATGTAGTGAGTTCCGTCGACGGTGCCGCGATCGAATACGCCGACGACGTTCGGGTGCTGGAGCCCGGCGGCGGCAGACGCCTCACGGCGAAAGCGCTCAACGAACTGCTCGTCCTGGGCGAACCGGGGATGCAGGAACTTCAGCGCCACCCGCCGGTTCAGCAGCGAGTCCTGCGCGCACCACACGTCGGCCATCCCGCCGGAGCCCAGCCGACCCAGCAGCCGGTAGCGGTCCGCGACGACGGTGTCCTGCGCGAGCTGCATCAGCCGCCGCTCGCAAGCAAACTGTCCATCACCTGGGTGGCGACTGGCCCGGCCACGTCGGCGCCGAAGCAGCCCTCGCATCTCTCGATCGTGGCCGCCACCGCCACCTGGGGATCCTGCGCCGGTGCGAAGGCGATGAACCAGGGTTGGTTGATCCCGTTGGCGATGTCGGTCTCCGCCGTGCCGGTCTTGCCCGCGAACGTCACGCCGCTCGACAGACTTAGGTCAGCTGCCGTCCCCTCCTGGGTCACATTGGTCATCATCTCCGTGAGTTGGCTTGCGGTCTCCGGACTGATCGCCGTGGACTGGACGTGGGGTGTCAGCTTCTCGGTAACTCTTCCGTCGGGATCGGTGACCTGCTGCACGAATGTCGGCTGCATGAGCTTGCCCCCGTTCGCCACCGTTGCCGCCACCTCCGCCATCTGCAGCGGCGTCGTGAGGTCCTGTCCCTCGGCGCCACCCTGGCCGATCGCCACCCGGCCGGCGTCGAATCCGGACGTGACCAGATCGCGGTCTGAGTTGTAGGCGCCGCTGGGCGCCATCTGCCCGTCCGGGTAGTCGAGCTTCGGGTCACTGTAGAAGCCGAACCGCTTCATGTACTCGACCATCGTCGAGGTGCCGAGCTGTTCGCCGACCTGCGCGAAATAGGTGTTCACCGAGTGGGTGAGGGCCGTGGTCATGTCGATGTCGCCGAACGGCTCGTTGCCGGCGTTGAACAGCGGAACGCCTCCGATCACCTGAGGAGACGCACCGCTGAGGACGGTGTCGGGCGTGAACTCGCCCGAATCGAGCGCCGCCGCCGCCGTCACCACCTTCATCGTCGACCCGGGCGGGTAGACACTCTGCGTCGCGCGGTTCACGAGCGGTGCGCCAGAACTCTCTCGATTCAGCTGCTTGAAGGTGTCGGTGTTCGTCACCGTGTTGGGGTCGTAGCCCGGAACCGAGGCCATCGCCTTGACGGCCCCGGTGGACGGATCGAGCGCGACTGCGGCACCTCCCGATCCGCTCGCGCCCGGCGTCGAGGCGATCGCGTTCTGGAGAGCGCTGGTCGCCACCCGCTGCGCCTGCGAGTCGATAGTGAGGGTGAGGTTGTCGCCCTCCTGCGGGACGCCGCGAATCTCGTCGAGGATGGACGCGAACTCGTTGCGTTCGCCGGCGAGGACCGCGTTCTCGGAATCCTCGATACCGGTCCGGCCCACCTGGACGAAGTTGTAGCCGACGGGGTTGCCGTAGAGCGACCCCTGCGGGTAATGGCGCACATAGATCGGCGGGTTGCCGCCGCCCTCCGGCGAGCTCTCGGCGATCGTGACGCCGTCGGCGGTCTTGATGAAGCCGCGCTTGACCGTCTGCTCGAGGATCAGCGGGCGGCGGTTGGCGGTCTCGGCCTTGAGCGTGTCGGAGTCGAACACGGCCCAATTCGAAGTGAAGCCGACCAGGGCCGCGAGGAGCACCAGGATCAGCGCGTATAGGCGGACGATCGGCGCATTCACGCCCGCAGCCCCTCGAACTCGCGCTCGGCTTCGCGCGCCGGGGCGGGTGGGCGGCGTGCGTCGTTGGAGATCATCAAGAGCAGGCCGAGCAGGATCATGTTCGCGATCACCGAGCTGCCGCCGAAGCTCACGAACGGGAGCGTCACGCCGGTCAGCGGGATGAACTTGACGACGCCCCCGATGATCACCACGGCCTGCAGGGCGAAAACCGCTGTGAGCCCGGTCGCCAGGAGCTTCGAGAATCCGTCGCGGGCCATGATCGCCGTCTTGAAGCCACGCGCCGCGACCAGCGCGTACACGACGATCAACCCCGCGCCCCCGAACAGCCCAAGCTCCGAGACGATCAGCGCATAGATCTCATCGGTGTGCGGCGCCGGCAGGATGCTGCCGCAGTCGGGGAACGGCTGCTCGCAGTGCGGGGCGAACGGCCCGGGTAACTTCAGCAGAGAGCTCCCCAGCCCCTCGCCGAAGAGGCCGCCGTCGGCCTGGGCGAACAGGGATTGCTGGATCTGTCCCACGCCGCAGTCCTGCCCCCGGTTGAGCTCGTGCTGGGTGAGATGGCAGGGATTTTTGTCGAACGTGTGCCGCCAGATGTCGACGCGGTCCTGGACGTGCCCGATCTGCGAGGCGATGAGGGTCGCGCCCACGAAGAAGAGGGCCAGGCCCGCGATCACGTACGACAGGCGGGCGGTCGCAACGTAGAGCAGCGCTAGGAACGCCCCGAAGAACATCAGCGAGCTCCCGAGGTCGCGGATGTAGATGAGCATCACCATCGTCGCGCCCCACACCACGAGCAACGGGCCGAAGTGCTTGATCGGCGGGATCGTCACGCCCGCAACACGTCTCGCGGCGACCGTCAGGAGCTCGCGCTTCTCCGACAGGTAGCTGGCGAGGAAGATGACGATGCAGATCTTTGCCACCTCGGCGGGCTGGAATGACAGCGGCCCGAGGTCGATGCCGAGGTAGGCGCCGTTCACCTGCGACCCAATCCCCGGGAGCCGCGGCGCCAAGAGCAGCAGGATCCCCGCGGTCGCGATCACGTACCGGTATCGCTGGAGGGCGCGATAGTTGCGCACGAACAGGATCGTCAGCGCCAGCAGGACAGCCCCGGCCACGAAGATCGACGCCTGCTTCAAGGCCAGGTCGTCGTTGATCCGGAAGAGCATCACGAGCCCAATCGCCGCGAGTAGCGCACAGAGCGGGAACAGGTATGGGTCCGCATAGGGCAGGCGGACCCGGATGAATACGTGGACGCCGACGCAGACCGCGAGGAAGTAGCCGCCATAGATGAGGCTCAGGTCGCCGATCTGATTCGACTCGACGATGAAGACGGCGGTGAACCCGGCGGTGATGAGCAGAGCAACGGGGATCAGTGCGAGCAGCTCGCGGTTTCGCGCGCTCATCCGCCGCCGCCCTTGTTTCCTGAGCCGCCGCCTGCGGTGCCCGCCTCACGGCCACTCCGGCCGCCGGCGCCGCCTCCAGCAACGTTTGAGGGCTGATTGCCGCTTGGCTCTTCCCGATTGCCGCCTGCTCGCTGCCGCTGCCTGGCCTTGGATGCCTGCCGCTGGGCGCGTCGCCGCTCCGCCGCGGCCTGGAGGTCCACGAGCAGGTCAGCCGCGTCGTCGTGGAAGCGGAGCGTGTGGTCGGTGGCGCTGTCGCGGCGGCTGGATGGGATCGAGTTCAGCTGAACCGGGCTCGCGTAGACCTCCGAATACAGGTTGATGCCGAGCGGAAGGTCGTAGGGAAGGCCCCGGTAGAGCGCCAAGCGGCCGGTCGAGTCGCTGCCGAGGAAGTAGACCTGGCGCACTCCCCATACCGCCAGAGCGGCGAGGCCCGCCGTCACGAGGACCGCTGCCAGCACCTTCGCCACCCGACGTGGCCATCGCCGGGGCTGCGCCGCGGCGGCCGCCCCACCAACCGCGGCTGGCTCGCTCGCTCGCTCCCGCTCGCCGGCGGCTTCGACTTCGGCTGCTGTCAGGCCCGCCTCCTCCGCCGCCGGGCCCACCAGGGTCAGGCGGTCCTCTGGCTCGGCAGGAACCTCCGCCTCGTCGACTCGAAATGCGACGACCGTGATGTTGTCGCGGCCACCGGCCTCGTTTGCGTCCGCCACGAGGCGAGCCACGGCCGCGTCGAGCATGCCGGCTTCGGACAGCGTGGCCGCGATCTGCTCCTCCTTGACCATCGTCGTCAGCCCGTCCGAGCACAGGAGGTACACGTCGCCGGGACGCGCTCGGTACGTCATCGTGTCCACCTGGACGTCGCGCTCGGGTCCCAGCGCCCTGGTGATGATCGAGCGCTGCGGATGGTCCTCGGCCTGTTCGTCGGTGAGCCTGCCCTGTCGGCGAAGCTCTTCGACGAGGGAGTGATCCGACGTCAGGAGCTTCAGCTTCCCGTCCCGCCAGAGATAGGCCCGGCTGTCCCCGACGTGGGCGAACCCGACCTCGTCGCCCTCCACCAGCGCCGCGGTGAACGTCGTGCCCATGCCCGAACGCGACGTGTCGGCCTGCGCCAGGCGGTGGATGCGGGCGTTGGCCGTCTTCGCGATCGCCCTGAGGTAGGCCTCGGGCGACTCATCGCCGCGCTGTACCGCGTCGAACGACTCCGCCGCCAGGCTCGACGCGACCTCGCCGGCCTGCGCCCCACCCATGCCGTCGGCAACCGCGAAGACCGGCGAGGAGGCGAAGTAGGAATCCTCGTTCGCATCCCGTTGCCGGCCGGTGTCGGTTCGGAATGCTTGTTCGACGACCTTCAGCATTGGCGGTCTTAGGCGTTCAGCCGCCGGGGACGTCGAGCTCGAATCGGAATTCGGTGTCCCCGATCTTGACCTCGTCGAGGTCGTTCAGCTGCGCCTCCCCGTTCAGCCGCCCGCCGTTCAGGAACGTCCCGTTCGTCGAGTTCATGTCCTCAACGTAGTAGTTGGCCCCCCTGGAGTACACGCGGGCATGCACCCCGGAGGCAAAGCGATCCTCGATGCGAACGTCGGCATCGGACGACCGCCCGATCGAGATCCCCCCGAAGAGGTCGAAGCGCTCGCCCGGGTCGAGGCCACCCCCCTTCGTGGCCACGAGCCAGGCGTCCGTCGCCGCGGCGCGGCCGCCGGGACCGATGGGATGGATCCCGGTCGCCTCCGGCGCCGGCGCGGTCGTGCGGCGAAGCTCTCGGAACGCACTTCGAGCTACCCAGAACAAGAAGAGGTACAGAACGGCGAGGAAGCCGAACTTGAGCGCGACCGCGATCGGTTCGGTGTCCATCGACGCGTGGCTAGCTACTGCTCGATGTCGAAGACGAACCTCGTCGTACCGAGCGTCACTTCGTCGCCCGGCGAGAGCCGGCTCGAGTCCACGCGCCGGTCATTCACCTTGATGCCGTTCGTCGACCCGAGATCGATGATCTGCCAGTCCCCGGTCGAGCCGCGGCGAAGCTCGGCGTGCTGCCGGGAGACGTTCGGATCGGAGAACACGCAGTCCGCCTCTCGCGAGCGACCGAGGACCGCCACCGGGCCGTCGAGCACGTAGCGGCGATCGTCCAGGGTCACGATCGCCTTGGTCTCGATCAGGCGGCCCTCCGGGCGGCGCCGCTCGCGTCGCGTCTGCTTCGGCGGCACCGAGTAGACCATCGTGTGCCCGTGCTCTCCCTGCGAGGGCTCCTCGCCCTGACGCGCCGGCGGTTTCACCAGGCGGGTCTGGATCCCGAACTCGCCGAGACGCAGGCGGTCGTCCGTCTCGAGATTCACCTCCGGCCGCGTCAGCAACGCGTAGTCATGACGACGAGCGTGCTCGAGGAGGTATCCGGACAGCTCCTGCTCGAGGGATCGCTCATAGCCCTCCAGGCGCCGGTGGTCCTCGGCCGACAGCCAGATCGTGTACTGGTTCGGCACGTAGGTGCGTGCGACCGAGGCCGTGCGATGGGCATCCATCTCCTTCGCGAGCTTGCGCGCGAGCTCGACCGGCTGGACCTGCGACGAGAAGGCACGGCTGAACACGCCCTCGACGAGGTTCTCGATCCGCTGCTCCAGGTTTCTCAGAACGCTGATGCCAAGCTCCCTTCCGGGTTCCGGAACTGGGCACGTACAAGCTCA
>Ga0126312_10000369_pt1 | contig 25767 bp, 23 predicted proteins | sample Plot104A_FD_92537 | JGI IMG/M metagenome (GOLD analysis project Ga0126312, IMG submission 92537) | Serpentine soil microbial communities from UC McLaughlin Reserve, CA, USA - Plot104A | ecosystem: Environmental > Terrestrial > Soil > Grasslands | place: USA: UC McLaughlin Reserve, Lake County...
GCTCGCGTCGTGACGCCAAGAAGATCATCGGCAAGCCGTGTGCGGGAAAACCGCACGCACGGATTGAAAGGGGAATCTGGAAACGGGCCCACATAGGGCACCGCGCCAGTGACTACCAATGGCGACCGGCGCCGACCTGGTCCGACTGGGCGACCGTCGCTGGACGGTCCTCGCCGCGATGTGCCTGGCCACCGCCGTAACGGAGTTCGACGAGACGGTGATGGCGGTGGCCGTGCCGAGCATCGACTCTTCCTTCGACGCGCCGCTCGCCGCCGTCCAGTGGTCGGTCACGGCCTACGTGCTCGCCTTTGCGGCGTTCCTGATTCCGGCGGGCCGGCTGGCCGACTCGCTCGGCGCGCGGCGCGTGTTCCTGACCGGGGCTTGCGTATTCGCCGCCGCGTCGGCGGCGTGCGCCCTCGCGCCCGAGGTCGGGTGGCTGATCGGCGCACGCGCGGTTCAGGGCCTCGGCGCAGCGGCCATCACGCCTGCTTCGTTCGCCATCGTGGTACAGGCCTTTCGCCCCGGCGAACGTGGACGCGCGCTCGGCCTGTGGGCGGCGGTGGTGGCGGTGGGCGCGGCGGTTGGCCCCTTGGGCGGCGGGCTGCTGATCGACCTGTTCGGTTGGCAGGCGATCTTCGTGATGGGCATCCCGATCGCGGTCGCCGCGGTCGTGATCGTCGCCGCGGTGGTGCCGGACGTCAGACGCAGCGGCGCCGTTCCTCCGAGGGTGCCGAGCGTGCTGCTGCTGGGGTCAGGATTGACGCTTCTTCTTCTCGGCCTCGGTGGGGGAGAGGCCGAGCGCTTCCTGCATGGCGGCCTCCTGGTCCTCCTGGTCGGGCTCGCCCTGCTGCTGGCGCTCGCGTTCTTCGACGCCCGCGATCGGCGCCCGCTTCTCGATCTGGGGCTGCTGCGTGTTCGGAGCTACCTCGGGGTCAACGCGGTGATGCTCGTGGCGGCCACGGCGTGGCTGGCGATGCTGCTCCTGCAGGGCATCTACCTCCAGAGCGTTCGAGGGCTCACGCCGCTCGAGGCCGGGCTGGCGCTGATGCCGCTCACCGGCGCGGCCGTGATCTCGGCGCCGCTGGCGGGCCACTACGCCGGGCGCGTCGGGGCGCGGGCCTTGATCGTGGCCGGGATGGGATTCCTCACCGGTTCGCTCGCCCTTCTCGCCCTGGTCGACGAGAGCACCGCGTACTGGCCGCAGCTGGCGATCGCGTACTCCCTCAACGGGATCGGCTGGGGAATGCTGCAAACGCCGATCGAAACCGACGCCATTCGCAGCGTGGGCGAGCCGCGAGCCGGCTTCGTGGCCGGCTTCCTCGGCATGACGTATCAGCTTGGCGCAGCTTTCGGGATCGCCGCGGCGACGATCAGCGTGCAGACGGTCGGCTCGTCGCGGCTCGACGCCCTCCTCGCTCGGGAGGACGTGACCACGACCGCCCTTCAGCGGGCCGGGCTGACTCAGTCCCAGGTCGAGGGCAAGCTCGGCACGCGCGACGTCCTCGCCGAGCTGCCCGGACTTCGCCCGTCCCAGGCGCTGACCGTCGCGGACGCTCTGCGCGAGAGCTTCGTCCACGCGCTGACCACGACCATGGCCATCAGCGCCGCCGCCGTCGCCGCGGGTGGAGTGCTCGCGCTCGCGCTGATCGGGCATGCTCCCATTCGTCCCTCGCGACCCGAGGTGCTCCAGGATGCCTGACGCACGCCCAACCCCCGCCACCGAGTTTGCGATCCGCCTGTCGTCGATCGATGCGCTGTTCTTCGACTTCGACGCCCGGCCCGTGGCCGAGCGCGTGCTGAATGACGACGTGCATGACCATCTCCTCGACGAGTGGGAGGGACTTCGAGACAACCGGCCTGACACGCTCGTCGTCTATGCGCCGGAGTCCGAGCGCCGGCACACTGACGAGCAGGCGGTCTGCGCCGCGATCAGCGGCGACCTGCGGGCCTCCCGCGAGCCGTTGCGTCGCGCCGGTCCGCTGTCGCGGCGCGAGCGGATGGCGCTCTGGATCGGGATCGCGTTCTTCCTCGCCAGCATCGCCGCGTCGACCGGCCTCGAACGGCTCACTAACGACGTCATCGTCGATGGAGTTGGCCAGGGCCTCGTCCTCGTCGGCTGGGTGGCGCTGTGGCGGCCGGCCGAGCACTTCGTGAACCAGGTCGTCCCCCACTACTTCAACCGGAAGCGCTACGCCGAGTTCGCCGACATCGACGTGCGCATCGACTGGGTGTAGCTCCTGGCGCGCTGACGCCCGCGTAGCCTTGGGTGTCTCAGCGCGGAGCCACAAGGGTATGAGGAGCTAGATGCAGATCTTCGGGAGCGATATCCGCTTCGGGGTCCACTCGGGGCCTCAGAACACGAGCTTCGACGACTACCGGGACGTCTGGGTCCGGTGCGAGGAGCTCGGGTACGACTGGGTCTCGGACTTCGACCACTTCCTTCCGATCCGAAGCGATCCGTCCGGCCCTCAGTTCGAGGGGCCGACCCTTCTCGCCGCCATGGCCGCGCACACGAGCCGGGTCCGCTGCGGGATGCTGGTGCTCGGCGTGACGTACCGCCACCCGGCGGTCGTCGCGAACATCGCCGCGACCATCGATCACGTCTCGGGCGGCCGCCTGGAGTTCGGGATGGGCGCCGCCTGGTTCGAGCTCGAGCACGATCAGTACGGCATCCCCTTCCCGCGCATCGGGGTGCGAATGGACATGCTCGACGAGGCCTGCCGGATCATCCGCAGCCTCTGGACGCAGGAGACGACGACGTTCGAGGGCAGGCACTTCCGGCTCAAAGACGCCCGCATGGAGCCGAAGCCGCTGCAGGAGCGCCTCCCGCTCGTGATCGGCGGCGCGGGCGAGCGCCGGACGCTGCGGATCGTCGCCGAGCACGGCGACATCTGGAACATGTTCTACGGCGACGAGGACGAGTACCGGCACAAGCTGGAGGTGCTCGCGGGGCACTGCTCCGACGTCGATCGCGACCCCGCCGACGTCCGCAAATCGCTGACCTTCCGCGCCATCCTCGACGACGACGAGCGGGCGGCGCAGGAGCGGGCGCGCGCGATCTTCGGCGGCCCGCCGCCCGAGCGGCTGAGGCAGATGACGATCGTGGGTACTCCCGAGCAGTGCGTCGAGCGGCTGCGCAGCTACGCGGACCTCGGCGTCGGCGACTTCCTGCTCGGCTCGATGGCCCCGTTCGACTGGCAGACGATCGAGCTCGTGGCGGGTTCGGTGGCGCCCGCGCTTAAGGCCGCGGTCGCGGCCTAATCTACGCGCCCGGGCGCTCTTGAAGCCTCAACGTCATCCTGTTGCGCCGATCCGGCAGCAGTCCTGCCGGTCGCAGGAGCATGATGATCACCATCAGGAAGCCATAGATGCCGGACGAGATCTCCGACAGGTCGAAGTCGAGTCCCACACTGCCGGGGACGCCGTAGAGGACCCTGGGGAGCAGATAGTGGTTGATCGCCGACAGGGTGATCGCTCCGACGACGACCCCCCAGATCGAGCCCAGCCCGCCGAGCACGACCATGGCGAGGATGAAGATCGAGAACGAGAACGTGAACTGGTTGGGGTTGACGGCGCCCAAGTACGAGGCGAGGAAGGCGCCGGACACGCCGCCCAGCGCGGCTCCCACGCCGTACGCCAGCAGCTTCGTGCGCACGATCGGAACCCCCGCGCTCGCGGCCGCGACCTCGTCGTCGCGCATCGCGATCCACGCCCTGCCAAGCCGCGAGTCGCGCAGCCGGAAGTTGACGAGCAGCATCAGCGCGACGAGCGTGAGGCCGAACCAGTACCAGGGACGCAAGTCGAGCGCACCGAAGCGCTCGACGAACGGCAGGTCGATCTTGTCGATCGCGGAGATGCCCCCGGCACCCCCGGTGAGCGATCCACCGAGGAACTCGATTTCCCGTCCGTTGGCCACGATCTGTCCGATGATCTCGCCGAACGCGAGCGTGACGATGCCGACGTAGTCGCCCCGCAGGCGCAACGTCGGCACCCCGATCAGCACGCCGGCGGTCGTCGTCGCGATGACGGCGAGCACGAGGATGATCAGGATGTTGAAGTGGATGCCGGGCATGCTGGCGGCCGGCTCGCCGACGAAGAGCGCGATGCCGTTGCCCCCCGCGGCGTTGGCCCAGAACGCGGATCCGAAGTGCGCGGCGACGTGCGCGCCGATCGCGAAAAACGCCACGTACCCGAGGTCGAGCAGCCCGGCGAAGCCCACGACGACGTTCAGGCCCAGCGCCATGGTCACGTAGGCCGTCGCCAGGATCATGTTCTCCAACGCGGTGCTGCCATCGCCGAGGAAGAGCGGCAGGATGGCGGCGAAGCCGAGGACTGCGGCGGCGAACCCGGGCCGCGATCTTCGAGGCGCCGCGCGGACGCGCGCCCGCATCGCGGAGCGCGACCGGGCGGCTGCGCTCGTCATGTGAGCGCGGATGGCTTCCGGCTCGGCTTCGCTCATCGCGCAGAGCTACGGCGGCGGCGGTAGTACGCGCGGTTCTTCGTCCGATTGCCGCAGATCGACATGGCGCACCAGGCCGCCGATCGGTTCTTCGAGCGGTCGAAGAAGGCGTACCCGCACTGGCGACAGCCCTTCAGACGTGACCAATGACCGGTGAGCTGCGCCTCGTGGAGGATGCCGAGGAGCGTCGCCACGGCACCATCGACGCCGCGACGCGTGGATTCGAGGACGGTTCGCCCCTTGTCGTCGATGGCGACGCTGAGCTCAGTCGTGCCAGAGACCCTGCGAATGATGTCTCTCGCCGCTGCTTCCGGTTGCCCTCCCTGGTTCGCGATCGCGAGCGCCCGGATCGCTTCTCGGAGCTCGCGGAGGCGGGCCGCGTCGGCGCCCGAGATTCGGTCGCCCGGCGCCACGAGCCCCTTCTGTCGGAGCCACGCCTGGGCCCGTTCCGGGGTTCCGATGCGATCCCAGTCGGGCGGGAAGTCGTGGTTGTAGGAGTTGATGAAGCGTTGAAGCAGCTCGAGCCGCCCGGGTGCCTTGGGTCGCCCTCCGGGCTCGACCTGCTCGCCCACCCGTCGCTTGTCGCGCTCGTCCATCACCCGGCTTGACCTTTGGATCAGACCAGCATAACGCTAATGCTGGTCAGACGGCGCAAGCGAGCAAAAGAGGAGGACTCGCTCCGGTGTCGCTAATGGCGTTGCCCGGCGATGCCGATCTGTCTCCGGTGACCCAACCTAGGATCGCGGGCGCCGACTGGCTGGTCGGCGACTCCGAGATCGTCGAGCTGATCCGGTCTAAGGACTGGTCGCAGACGCCGCTCGGGCCAATCGAGTCGTGGCCGGAGAGCCTGCAGACGACCGTTTCCCTTTGCCTGGCGTCGTCCTTCCCGATCAATGTGGTCTGGGGTCCGGCGTGCGTCCAGATCTGGAACGAGGGCTACTCGGGCGTCTGCGGCGACAAGCATCCCGTCGACTTCGGCAGCGACTACCGGGAATGTTGGGCCTCTGCTTGGCCGGCGATCGGCGACGCGTTCGAGACTGCTCGCGCGGGCGAGACGGCTTATCTCGAGAATCAACCGATGTTCCTCGACCGGAACGGCTATCTGGAAGAGACCTGGTTCACGTTCTCGCTTAGTCCGATTCGCGATGAGAAGGGTGAGATCGCCGGGCTCTTCCACCCCGTTACCGAGACGACCCCGCGGATGCTCTCCGAGCGGCGCACGCGTGCCTTGCGCGATCTCGCGAGCTCGGCCGGCCAGGCCCGAAGCGGGGAGCAGGCCACCACGCTGGCCTTCGAGGTTCTCTCCGAATCCCCGCTCGACCTTCCCTTTCTCCTGCTCTATGTCGCTGACGAGGATGGCCGGCAGGCGCGCCTCACGTGCAACACCGGGCTCGAGCCCGGCCATGCCGCCAGCCCACCGATCGTCGAGGTATCGGATGTCAGCTCGCCGATGGCGCGCGTGATGCGGACCGGTGTCGCGGAGCAGGTGAGCGATTTAGGTGCCCGTTACGGTGCCGTCCACGCCGGCCCGCACGAGGAGCCGCTCGAGCACGCTCTGCTGCTCCCGATCGCGTCGCCCGGCGGTGATCAGCCGGCCGGTGTGCTCGTGGCGGGCGTCAGCACCCGCCTGGCGCTCGACGAGGCATATCGCGGTTTCTTCGACCTGGTGGCCACCGGCGTCGCGAGCACGCTGGCCAACGCGGCTGCCTACGAGCAGCAGCGGAAGCGGGCCGAGGCGCTCGCCGAGATCGACCGCGCGAAGACGGCGTTCTTCTCGAACGTGTCGCACGAGCTGCGGACGCCGTTGACGTTGATCCTGGGCCCGCTCGAAGACGAGCTCGCCGACGCCCTGGACGACGCGCCGCGCCGCGAGAGACTCGAAACCGCTCATCGCAACACCTTGCGACTGCTGCGTCTGGTGAACTCGCTGCTCGACTTCTCACGAATCGAGGCAGTCGTGCTCAATCTCCTCTCGAACGCCTTCAAGCACACGTTCGAGGGCACGATCACGGTTGCCCTCCGATGGTCCGGTGACGGCGCCGAGCTGTCGGTGAGCGACACCGGCGTCGGCATCCCCTTGGACGAGCTACCGCGGCTGTTCGAGCGCTTCCACCGGGTGAAGGACGCTCGCTCCCGCACGTTCGAGGGGACGGGCATCGGGTTGGCGCTGGTGCGAGAGCTCATCCGGCTACATGGCGGGGAGGTCCGGATCGAGAGCGAGGAGGGCGTGGGGAGCACCTTCACCGCGACCGTCCGCGCGGGCCGGGCCCACCTGCCCCAAGATCTGGTTCAAGACGCTGAGGGCACCCCGGCCGCCACCGGCGCGGCCGCCGCGCACGTCATCGAGGCGCTGCAGTGGCTGGCCGCGGACGAGCCGCCGGTCCTGGCGCTGACGGAGGACACCGCTCCCGGCAGCGTGTCCAACGGGACAGGGCCGCGAGCGCGTCTGCTGCTCGCCGACGACAACGAGGACATGCGCAGGCACCTGCGCCGGCTACTCGAGCCTCACTTCGACGTGACTGCCGTGGCGGACGGCGCTGCCGCGCTCGAGGCCGCGCTGGCTGCACCGCCCGACGTGGTGCTCACCGACGTCATGACGCCGAGACTCGACGGCTTCGGCTTACTCGCCAAGCTGCGCGAAGACGAGCGGACGCGGACGATCCCGGTGGTCATGCTTTCGGCGCGGGCGGGCGAGGAGGCGGCGGTGGAAGGTATCGGCGCCGGCGTCGACGACTACCTCGTCAAGCCATTCACCGCCCGCGAGCTGCTCGCACGGGTCTCCGGGTGCCTCGGGCTCGCCAGACTTCGTCAGGAATCGGCGCGAGAGCTCGAGGCCGCCGCGCGCGCCAAGGGGGAGTTCCTAGCGAACATGAGCCATGAGATCCGCACGCCGATGAACGCGATCCTCGGCATGACCTCGCTGATGCTCGAGTCGCGGCTGAGTGAGGAGCTGGACGAGCAGGCGCGGGTCATCAAGTCGAGTGGAGAGCACCTCTTGGAGCTCATCGACAACGTGCTCGACTTCTCGAAGATCGAGGCCCACGCGCTGCGTACCAATGACGCTCCGTTCAGCGTGCGGCACTGCGTGGAGGGCGCGATCGACATCGTCACCGTGCCCGCCGCCGAGAAGGGTCTCGAGCTCGACTATCGGATCGATGCCGGCGTACCCGACCAGGTCGTCGGCGACGTCGGCCGGCTGCGTCAGGTGCTCGTCAACCTGCTCGGCAACGCCGTCAAGTTCACCGAAGCCGGGAACGTCACGCTCACGGTCTCGGCGGCAGACGGCCGCGACGAGCTGCGCTTCCGCGTGAAAGTCACGGGGCCGGGGATTGCCGAGCCCGAGCAAGGCGGCCTCTTCGACGCCTTCGTGCAGGTCGACGGAACCAAAACCCGAGCGCACCAGGGCGCCGGGCTTGGGCTGGCCATCTCCGCGCGCCTCGCCCAGCTGATGGGAGGCGGCATCACCGTCGAGAGCAAACCGGGGGAGGGATCCACATTCGACCTCACCGTCCAGGTTGCGAGCGTGGACGGATCCGCTCCAGCGCCGTCGGCACCGAAAGCCTCCGTCAACGGCGGCGCGCCCCGGGGCGTGCTCGTGGTCGACGACAACGACATGAACCAGCGCGTCTCGGTGCGGCTGCTCGACAAGCTCGGCCACACCGCCCACGTCGCGGCCGGCGGTCTCGAGGCCATCGAAGCGCTCGAGAGTCGGCGCTATGAGCTCGTCTTCATGGACGTGCAGATGCCGCAGCTGGACGGCCTCGAGACGCCGCGCCGGATCCGCGAGCTGTGGCCACCGCCGGAAGGGCCCCGGATCGTGGGGCTGAGCGGCGAGGCCGACGAGCAGACACGCCGAGAGTGCTTGGCAGCCGGCATGGACGACTACCTGACCAAGCCGGCCACCCTCGGCGACTACGCCGACGTCCTCGCGCGGGCCGCGGCGCTCGCGTGACTGCGGCTGATCAGTCGGCCTTCACGGCGACCAGCGAGATGCTCTCCACCTGGTAGGTGCTGCAGGCGTCGAGGGCCCGCTCCGAGACGAAGCGGTAGTCGTTCTTCCGGACCTCCTTCACCCGAAGGCCCTGCGACTCGATCGCCTCGAGGTAGTTGCTCCTCGGGATCGCCCCTGCGATGCAGGCCGCCCACAGCTCGACGTTCCGCCGAGTCCGTTCCTTGAGCGCCCGGCCGCTGACGATGTCCGCAATCGCCAGCCTTCCACCGGGCCGCAGGACCCGCGCGGCCTCGGCGAAGACGAGGCCTTTGAACGGCGAGAGGTTGATCACCCCGTTCGAGAGGACCGCGTCGAAGCTCGCGTCGTCGAAGGGGAGCTTCTCGATGTGAGACTCGACCAGCTCGACCTGCGAGAGCCCCCCTCGGTCCCGAAGCCGCGCGGCCTTCGCGAGTTGCTCGTCGGTCATGTCCACCCCGACGACACGGCCCGACTCGCCCACCAGCGCCGCCGCGCAGAAGACGTCCGTACCCGACCCCGAGCCGAGGTCGAGCACGGCATCGCCGGGCTGGAGGTCGGCGAGGTCCAGGTGATGCCCGACCCCCGCGAAGGAGGCAAGCGCCTCGGCGGGGATCGCGTCCAGGAGCTCACCGGGATATCCCAGGTGCTCGGCGAGGCCCCTACCCAGCTCGAAGTGGAGGTCCGCCTCCTCCTCGCGGGCCACATGGCGGTACATGTCTTTGACCTCCGCCTCCAATCGCTCGCCGTCCACGAGCGAGCTCGCGTCGAGCTGGGGCAGGGCCTCCGCCTCGGTCATCTCGTCCGCCGCCGTGGGGCCGGTCTTGAAACTCATCGGGACCTCCTAGAAAGTTCTGCTTGCGAGTCCGCGCGTCCGTCGCGGCGTACTCCATGACCATATCGGGACGCGATGCCATCTGTGCGGCGTTCGCTGTGAGAGGATCGGCCCGGGTTGGAGCTCGCCGTCCACTTGCCGCTGGTTGAGTTCGGAGACGAGGGGCAGTCGCTCGATCGTCTGACACGCACGGTCGACGCCGCGCGCGAGCACGGCTTTGCCGCGGTATCGGCCAACGATCACTTCTTGTGGGCGCGCCCATGGCTGGACGGTCCAACCGCGCTGGCCGCCATCGTCGACCGATCTGGCGCCATGGAGCTGGCGACCACGGTGTCCCTCGTGGCGCTTCGCGGCCCGGTGCCGCTGGCCAAGACGCTCGCGGCGCTTGATCTGCTGTCCGACGGCCGCGTGATCGCCGGAGTCGGCCCCGGAGCGTCGGAGCGTGACTACAAGGCGGTGGGCGTGCCGTACGAGGAGCGCTGGAAGCGCTTCGACGAGGCGACCGCCGTTCTGCGGGCGCTCCTGCGAGGAGAGCCACCAGCCGAGTCAGGCCCCCACTACGCCCTGCCGGGCTCGAAGCTGGCGCCGGCGCCAAGCCGGGACGGGGGAGTCCCGCTCTGGATCGGAAGCTGGGGCTCGAAGGCAGGCATTCGACGCGTCGCGCGACTCGGCGACGGATGGTTCGCGTCCGCTTACAACACGACACCCGAGGTCTTCGGCGCCGCCAAGGAGTCGCTGTCCGAGGAGCTTCGCGCTCGCGGCCGGGAGCCCGATCGCTTCCCCCACGCGCTCGCGACTATGTGGACCTGGATCACCGACGACGCCCGCGACGCGGACCGCGTCCTTCGAGACGTCCTCGCGCCGGCGGTGGGGCGCGACGCGGATGCCCTGCGCGGCCGGCTCTGCATCGGACCGGCCGAGAAGTGCGCGGAGCTGCTCTCGAGCTACGCCCGCGCCGGATGCGAACGCGTGCACCTGTGGCCGCTCGGCGACGAGGCGCGGCAGGTCGAGCTCGCCGCGACGGCCGTGCTGCCGGCCGTCACGGCGTAGGCGCCGCCGCGGCGCGTCAGGACCTCGATTCGAGCAACTCCTCGAAGGTCGGCCCGGCGAGCGTCGCGTCGGGGCCGGGAGGAGAGGCGAAATGGACAGCTGTCAGCAGCGTCCGCGTCAGGCGCTCGCGGCCAGGGCGGCCAGTCCCACCAGCTCGTAGGCGATGTTCGCCCCGGCCGTCGCGGTGATCCCGCTCGAGTCGTAGGGCGGCGAGACCTCGACCACGTCGGCGCCGACGATCCGGGGCGCCAGCTCGGACAGTCCGCGCAGCAGGGCCAGCAGCTCGCGGCTGCTCAGCCCGCCGGCCTCCGGAGTGCCGGTCCCGGGCGCGAAGGCGGGATCCAGGACGTCGACGTCGACGGTCACGTAAACCGATGAGCCAAGGTGTGCGTGGATCAAGCCGAGCGCCCCCCCGGGGCCCGCCGCGTCGAGCTCGCGCGCGAGCAGCGTGTTGAAACCGAGCTCCCGGTTCTCGTTCAGGTCCTCCGCCGCGTAGAGCGAGCCCCGCAGGCCGATCTGCACGGACTCCCGCGGATCGATCAGGTCCTCCTCGACCGCGCGCCGGAAGATCGTCCCGTGCGTGTACCTCGAGCCGAAGTACGAGTCCCAGGTATCGGTGTGCGCGTCGAACTGGAGCAGCGATAGCGGACCGTGCACGGCGGCGGCAGCGCGGAGGAGCGGAAGGCTGACCGAGTGGTCGCCGCCCAAGCCGACCACCAGTCCGGCGTCCTCGGTGACACTGCGGGCCGCCGTCTCGATCGCCCGATGCGCCGCCTCGACCTCGATCGGGCTCGCCGGAGCATCGCCCGCGTCGGCGACCTGCACCGCGGCGAACGGCGCCACATCGAGCGCCTCGTTGTACGGGCGCAGGAGGAGCGACGCCTCCCGGATCGCCGCCGGCCCGAAGCGGGCGCCGGCGCGGAACGTCGTGGCGCCGTCGAACGGAGCGCCCAGCACCGCCACGTCCGCCCGCCCGACCTCGGCGAGCGTGGGCAGCCGGGCGAAGGTCCGGACGCCGGCGAAGCGAGGGACGGCGAGCGCGTCGACCTGTCCGACCGGGTCCGAGCCGCTGCGCTCGGGGCGCGCCATGGCGGCAGCTTATGCGCTCCCCGTCGAACATACCGGGGTGATTCGGCGCCGCCGAGCTCGACCGTGCTCGAGGCGTGGGGCAGCGAATCGCGGACCGGCGGTGTGAGAGGATCGCCTGCCATGATCGGGCCGGGCAACGGCGTCGCATTCGTCACCGGGGCAGCCAGCGGCATCGGCGCAGCGATCGCGGACCGCCTCGCCTCACGTGGCTGGCGCGTCGCCGGGCTCGATCTGAACTCCTGCGATACAGAGCTCGCGCTCCAGGCCGACGTCGCCGACCGCGCGGCCGTCGCCGCGGCGATCGAGCGGGCTACGAGCGAGCTGGGTCCGATCTCGCTGCTCGTGACCGCCGCCGGCTACTACGAGATGCTCCCGATCGGCGAGATCGACGACGAGCGCTGGCGGCGCATGCTCGCGGTCCACCTCGGCGGGGTTGCCAACGCCTGCTGGGCGGTGCTGCCGCGCATGCTCGCGGCGGGCTCGGGCACCGTCGTCACGATCTCCTCGGAGCTCGCCCTGGCCGGGGGCGACGGCGACGCCCACTACGTCGCGGCCAAGGGGGCGATCGTCGGCTTCACGCGCTCGCTCGGCTGGGAGCTGGCGCCCACGGGCGTCCGCGTGAACAGCGTCGCGCCCGGACCGGCCGACACGCCGCTGCTCGTCCCCGACTCGCCCTGGCGCGCGCCGAGCTACCTCGAGACGCTGCCGCTCGGCCGGCTGGTCACGCCGGACGAGGTGGCCGACACCGTGCTGTTCCTCGTCGAGGAGGGGACGTACTTCGCCGGCCAGACGATCTCACCCAACGCCGGAGCCGTGATCTGATGGCAGCGGGAGACGAGCGCACGCTGGAGGGAAGGATCGCCCTGGTCAGCGGCGCCGGCCAGGGGCTGGGTCGCCAGATCGCCCTGCGGCTGGCGGCGGAGGGCGCGCGAGTCGCGGTCAACGACCGCAGGGTCACGCCACGAGTCGAGGAGGTCGTCGAGGCGACGGGCGGAATCGCGGCGATCGCCGACGTGTCGGACCCGGAGGCGGTCGCGAAGATGGTCGAGCAGGTGGAGGCCGACCTCGGCCCGCTCGACATCCTCGTCGCCAACCACGCGTACATGAGCATGGCGCCGTTCGTCGAGCACGACGCCGACGACTGGTGGCGGAACGTGGAAGTGAACCTGTCGGGAACCTTCTTCCTCATCCGCGCCGCGCTCCCGGGGATGCGCCGCAGCGGCGGCGGGCGCATCGTGATCATCGCGTCGGAGTTCGGGGTCGTCGGCTGGGCGAACGCTACCGCCTACGCCTGCTCGAAGGCCGGCCTGATCTCCCTGACGAAGACGCTCGGGCGGGAGCTCGGCCCAGAGAGCATCAGCGTCAACGCGATCGCCCCGGGGATCATGGACACGCCTCAGCTCGACGTAGACGCCGCGGACGCCGGCGTCTCGCCGGAGGAGATCCGCCGCCGCTACGCCGCCGAGAGCCCGATCGGGCGCATCGGCGACCCAAGGGAGATGGCCGCCCTGGCAGCTTTTCTCGCCAGCGAGCGCGCGAGCGCGTTCGTCGGCCAGGTGCTTCAGCCCAACGGCGGCACGACGCGCGCGCTGGCCTAGAGATCGGGGTACACGTCCGGGTCGGCCTCGACCGGGACCGGCTCGCGCTCGGGCAGCTCCGGATCCTCAAGCGCCCGCCGGGCGATCGTCTCGGCGGTCGTGAACTCCACGTCGCCCGCGTCGAGCGCGTACTCGATCAGCGCCCGCAGCGCCTCCACACGCGAGGGGCGGCCGGAGATGAACGGGTGGCAGGTGAGCATGAAGAGGCAGCCGTGGCGGCGCATGGCATCGAGCTCAGAGCGCCACAGCTCGACCACCTTCGCCGGCGACTCGATGATCGAGCCGATCGGCGGGCGGGGCAGGAAGGCGTATTGCTCCCAATCGTCGAGACTCCAGTGGGGCGGAAGCTCGGCGATCGTCCCCTTTGCCGTGCGGAGGCGGTAGGGCCGGTCGGAGTCCATGAGGCTCGAGTCGTAGGTGAGGCCGTGCTCTGCCACCAGCGCCGGCGTGTGCCAGCTCGCCTCCCACATTGCCGCTCGGTGGCCCGCCGGCCGGACGCCGACCCCCTCGAGGGCGGCGAGCGCGCGCTCGAAGTCCTCGCGTTCGCCCGCCTCGGAGAGGTCGACCGGGCTGCGGTGGCTGTAGGAGTGGTGCCCCACCTCGTGGCCCGCGTCGGCGACCCGCTCGACCATGCGTGGGTAGCGCTCGGCCGTCAGGCCCGGAACGAAGAACGTCGCCCTAAGGTCGTAGTCGGAGAGGAGCTCCAGCAGGCGCGGCACGCCGACCAGCGGTCCGTAGGCCTGATGGGTCATGACCATCGCATGCTCCGCGTAGCGACGGCCCATGGCCAAGATGGGCGATTCGGCGTCGACGTCGAATGACAGCACGGCCGCCGCCCTCGTGCCGGCGAGCCAGGACATCTCAGCCGCTGCCGGCCGCCTCCGCGTCGTGGCGCTCGCGCTCCTGGCGCTCCTGCTCGCGCCGGTCCCGCTCGCCCTTGGGGCGGCTCCCCAGGTGGCCCTCCTCGACGAGGGTCCCGAGCACGTCCATGATCGCGCGAGCGCCGAGCTGCGCCGTCATGTCCGAGACGTCGTAGGGCGGGGCGATCTCCACCACCTCCATGCCGCAGATCCCCTCGCGCGCGACGGTCCGCAGCGCCTTCAGCGCCTCACGGGGCAGCAGGCCTCCCGGCTCCGGCGAGCCCGTGCCAGGCACGAAGCCCGAGTCGATCGAGTCGATGTCGAAGGAGAGGAAGACCGCCTCGGCGTCCTGCCACGCGCACTCGAGCGCGATATCCACGGCCTTCTCGATCCCCAGCTCCTCGACGTCGGAGATCGTGATCACGGTCGAGCCTCGCTCGCGCGCCACCTTCATCCCCGGCCGCGACCCGTACCAGCCGCCGATCCCCATCTGCACGAGGTTGGCCGGCGGCGCGTTGGGGATGTTCGAGGCGTGGAACCACGGCGTGGTGTGCATCCGCTCGTCCATGTCCCGTTCCTGCATGTCGATGTGGCGGTCCAGGTGGATGATCCCGACCTTGCCCTCGACGTGGGGAGCGATCGCGCGGACGTCCGGATAGCCGATCGAGTGGTCGCCGCCGATCACGACCGGGAAGGCGCCCTGCTCGTGGATGAACGACACCGCCATGTCGATCTGGTCGAACGACTTCTCGATGTTCGACGGGATCACGAAGATGTCGCCGGCGTCGCAGAGGTTCAGCTCCTCGTACAGATCGACCCCCATGTCGGCGTTGTACGAGTCGTAGAGGGCCGAGATGCGCCGCACGGCCTGCGGGCCGAACCGGCAGCCGGCGCGGTAGGTGGTGCCCATGTCGAACGGCGCGCCCACGACCGCCACGTCGTACTTGCCGACGTCGCGGATGTTCTCGCAGTACGGGGCCTTGATGAAGGTGTTGATGCCGGCGAAGGCGGGCTGCTGGCCGCGCGAGAAGAGGGAGATCGTCCGGTCCTGCACCGACGGCGCCGCCTCGAGGCCGAGGTCGAGCCCCCGCTCCAGCTGCTCTCGCGTCCGCCGGTCGGTGATGTCCTTCAGCCGCTTCAGGATCTGCATCCCGCGGAGGCTCTGGCGATCGAAGCCACCGCCGTCCTTGCCGTGATGGTGGAACATGCCCATGCGAATTTCCCCCTCGCATTCGGATTCGAGCGGCCGGGACCGTAAATACCGAGCCGCGCGGGGCCGGTCAAGGATGCTCGGACGAAGGATCAAACCAGTGCAGCGCCTTCGTACGATCGTCGTCTTGCCCGACGCCGGTCTGCTCCGGAGAATGTTCCCTCCGGCGCCAGAGGCGGCGGTACCAGTCAGTCTGGAGAGAGGGAGGGAGCCGTGACGGAAGCCCAGGGAGCGGTCACGCTCGGCGACACCGACGCGCCGGCCATCGGCGGCGAGCACGAGGGGCTCAAGCGCGAGTTCTCGCTGTGGGCGATCTTCGCGCTGGCGTTCGCCTTCATCTCGCCGATCGTCGCGCTCTACGGGATCTTCACCTTCTCGGTGACGAGCGCCGGTCCGGCAGCATGGTGGGGCTTCTTCATCGTGCTCGGCGGGCAGCTGCTGGTGGCCTTCGTCTTCGCCGAGCTCGCCTCGCGCTGGCCGTACGAGGGCAGCCTCTATCAATGGTCTCGGCGGCTCATCCATGAGACCTACGGCTGGTTCACCGGCTGGGCGTACATGTGGACCCTGATGATCACGATGACGGCGGTCTCATATGGGGCCGCCGGCTTCGTGCCGATCGTCCTCGGGATCGACCCGTTCTCGAAGGGCACGCAGCTGCTCGTCGCGCTCGGCTTCGTGGCCTTCGGGACGCTCATGAACCTCGCGGGACGCACCTCGCTGAAGATCTTCATGGCGGCCAGCATCTGCGCCGAGGTCATCGGCTCGCTGGGCGTCGGCACCGTGCTCCTCTTCTTCCACCACGAGCAGAGCTTCGGCACCCTGTTCGAGAGTCACGGCGCGGGCGTCGGCCCGGGCGGCTATCTCTGGGCCGGCTTCTTCGGCGCGGTCGCCTTCATCGGCTGGGCCTACGTGGGCTTCGACACCGCCGCGTCCGTTTCCGAGGAGTGCCACGAGCCGAGACGCGACGTCCCGAAGGCGGTGATCCTCTCGCTCGTCACCGTCGCCATCGTGGTGAGCTACGCGTCGCTCGCGCTCATCCTCGCGATTCCGAACTGGGACGCCGTGGTCTCGGGGAAGGTGGCCGACCCGGTCGCGGACACGATCACCTTCCAGCTCGGCTCCGGAGTCACCAAGCCGCTGTTCGGTCTCTTCATTATCGGCTTCACGGCCAGCCTGATCGCGATCCAGACCAACTGCTCGCGCATCATGTGGGCCTTCGCCCGGGCGGACGTGCTGCCGGGCGCGAGCTGGCTCAGGAAGCTGTCCCCGGGCGCACGGCTTCCCCGCCCCACCATCTACACGACCTGCGTGATCGCCATGATCCTGCTCGTCTCGACGCAGTCCGAGGACATCTACCTGACGCTGGTCTCGATGGCGACGGGCGGCTTCTACATCTCTTTCGCCTTCCCGGTGCTCGCGGCCGCGTGGGTTCGCCTGAGGGGCGAGTGGAAGCCCTCGATGTTCAGCCTCGGTCGGTGGGGGCTGGCGGTGGCGATAGCCGCGTCGATCTGGACCGTCTTCGAGTACATCAACATCGCCTGGCCGCGGGCCGAGGGCGTGCCCTGGTACCAGGACTGGGCGGTGTTCCTGATGACCGGTATCGTGGCCGCCCTTGGCGTGCTCGCCTACATCCCGGGGCGCTCCAAGCTGGCGGCGGCAGAGGACCGGCTCGAGGCCGACCCGACGGCGATTCACTGGGCACCGGAAGCGCAACCCCAGCCCCAGCCGCCCGGTTCCGTCTGAGCCTTCGTCATAAGCGCCCGCGCCCGCGGCCTCCGGTGGACGTTCTCGCACTGAGCGCCAGCCCACGCCGGGACGGCAACTCCTTCCTGCTCGCGGAGGCGGCCGTCGAAGGGGCTCGGGAGGCCGGCCACGACGCGGAGCTCGTCCACCTGGACGATCACGTCAAGCATTTCCTGCGCGACTGCCGCCGCTGCCGCGACGCCGCCGGACGATGCACGATCGACGACGGCTTCGAGGCGCTCCTGCGCGACCGGGTGCTTCCGGCGGACGCGATCATCTTCGCGACGCCGCTCTACTGGTACGGGGTGTCCGGCCAGCTGAAGACCTTCCTGGACCGAATCTTCTGCTACATCGCGGCGTCGGAGCCGGATGCGGACACGTTCGTTCGAGGGCTGATCGGCAAGCGGCTCGCGCTCGTGCTGGCCTCCGAGGAGAGCTATCCGGGAGCGCCGCTCGGGGTCGTGCACGAGATCCAGGAGTACGCGCGCTACACGCATTCGGGGTTCGTCGGCTGCGTTCAGGGGATCGGCAACAAGCGCCGGGACGTGATGCTCGACCCCGCCGACCCGCTCGCCCGCGCCCGCGATCTGGGTCGCCGGATCGCGGAGCTGCGCAGCACCGACTACCGCCTCGACACCGAGCGGCCGGGCTCGACCTGGATCGCGCCGGAAGAGCTTTAGCCCAGCTGCGGCCGGCTCGCCGTGAGGTCGCCGCGGGCGAACTCGAGCGCGCGCAGGGCAAGCCAGAACTCGACGACGTCGGCGGTGTCCCGAAGGTCGCGGCCGGTCAGCTCCTCGATCCTGTGCATGCGGTATACGAGCGTCTGCTTGTGCACGTGGAGCAGCTCCGCCGACCGCTGCCAGGAGCGATTGTGCTCGAGGAAGACAGCCAGCGAATGCACGAGGTCGGTGGCGTGCTCCTCGTCGTAGGCGATCACCGGCCCCAGCACGCGATCGGCGGCCATCTCCGCCTCGCCGAGCGTGCGCGGCAGGAACAGCGGCGGGCCCTCGCCGTAGCGGACGAGCGGACGACCGAGGTTCCGAGCCGCGCTGTGAGCCCAGTGCGCCTCGCGCGCCGCGTCGGGAACACGGTCCGGCCGCCCGAGCGGGTCGCTCAGGCCGAGCGGGATGTCGGCGCCGAGCGCCGAGCGCAGCGCCACGAGCGACGCCTCGCCGTCCGGCACGACGACGACGCCGCGCATCGGGTTCCACAGCACCAGGTGCGGCAGCTGACGCTGGGACAGCTCGTGGTGCAGGTCACCGTCGTTCAGGCCCGCCTGGGGCCGGAAGGCGACGAGGACGACCTTCTCTGGCGCGATCCCGTGCTCGCCGAGCTGGCGCAGCGCCGAGGTCGGCTCGAGGCGGCGCTCGAGCAGCTGCGCCAAGAGCTCGTGGCCGAGCCGCCGTCCCTGCTCGCGCTCCGCGTTGACTCGCGCGACCTCGAGCGCCGCGATGTTCGCGGCGTGCTGGAGCAGCGTCAGGTCGGCGCGCTGCTCCTCGTCGTGGAGGGCGATCAGCGCCGTCGGCCGCGCGGACGGCACGTGGATCGCGAGCGCAACGCCGCCGTCGTGCTTGACGCGAAGGACGCCGGGGAAGGAGCCGTCCCGGGCCCGCAGCTCGTCGACTACCCGGCCGCGCAGCGGAGCCGGGACCATTTCGTCCGTGGCGAGCACCGGAAGGCCGGTCGCGGTGTCGAGCAGCAGCAGCCGGCACTCGAGCTGGCGGCCCAGCTCCGACAGCAGCGAGGCGCCGAGCCGAACGGTCGATACCCCGCCGCGAAGGCTGTCGTACAAGCGCACGGTGCGAACGAGCTGCTCGTGCTCCTCGTCGGCGTTGGCGTTCGCGACCGCGCGTGAGACGGCGACGAACGGCACCTCGTGTGGAATGGCGAGCACTGGGAAGGCGAGCTCGTCGGCGCGGGACAGGAAGGCGGCCGTCAGGGGCGGGGCGTGCATGTCGTCGCCGATCGCCAGCCCGCTGAGCCCAGCCGACGCGAGCTCCATGAGGAACCCGACCTGACCGTCCCCGTCGGACGGGACGTTGAGGCCGTTCGACATCAGCAGGTCGCGGGGGGCGAGCCAGTCGGTGGCGTTCGGCAGGTCCGAGGCGTGGGCCCAGGACACCAGGCGGTCTCCGCCCGCCCTCCCCGCGTGAAAGCGCATCTTCACGAAGGGCACCGCGACGAGCTCCGCGACCGTGATCGCCACGCCCCCAGCGTAAGCGATCTGCGTCAGACGATCGTACGAGGGCCCGGCGCCACTCATGCCCATCGTCGGATTGCCAAGCGGCGGCGGCAGGGCGCAGACTCCGTGCCGGAAAGGAGGCCCCCGTGAGAACTACCGAGACGGTTGAGGTCCCACCCCGGCAGGGCCGAGCCGTGATGGTGCGTGGCGGCACCGCGTTCCGCGTCGTCGACGTCGAGGGCAGCCAGGTGGCCGACCTCTTCGCCTTCAACGCGGGGGACGTGCGCGAGCATCACAGCGCGATGCACACCCGTGCCGTCGCGAGCCGCCTGTTCCCGCAGGTGGGCGAGGCGTTCATCACCAATCACCGCCGGCCAATCATGACTCTCGAACGCGACGACACGCCCGCCGTGCACGACATGCTGATCGCGCCCTGCGACCCCGAGCGCTACGAGGGGCTCGGCGTGGACGGCTGGCACCCCTCCTGCAGGGAGAACCTTGAGCTCGCCATGCGCGAGCTCGGCCACGAGCGGATCTGCATCCCGCAGTCGATCAACCTGTTCATGAACATCCCGGTGAGCGACGAGGGCGAGCTGGGCTGGGACCCCGCTCCGACGGCGGCCGGCGACTCGATCACGCTCCGGGCGGAGATGGACTGCATCGTCGTGGTCTCGGCGTGCCCCCAGGACATCGTCCCGATCAACGCCCGCAACCCGACGTCGATCGCGATCGAGCTGCTCGATTCTTGAGACCGTACGAGGGAGGAGAGGCATGGCAACCGAACAGCAGCAGCCGCAGACCACGGTCGACTCGACCATGTGGACGTCGCTTCTCCATGCGGGACTCGCCGGCTCCTTCCTGAAGCTCCCGCACGTGGCGCCGGACGCCGGCGCGCTGCGCGAGCACGGCGCCCGCGCCGCCGTCTACGGCATCCCATGGGACTCAACGTCGATCAGCCGCACCGGAGCGAACTACGGGCCGCGCGGCATCCGCGAGATCTCGGGGCAGTTCCTCACCTACAACGCGACCTGGGACTTCGACATCGTCGATGCGCTGAGCCCGGTCGACTGCGGCGACTGCGACGTCGTCCTCGCCAACGCCGAGAAGACCTTCGACCGGGCGGAGCGCGACATCGGCCAGATCCTCGAGGCCGGAGCCGTCCCCGCCACCCTCGGCGGGGACCACTCGATCACGATCCCCGCCGTGCGCGCCGTCCGCAAGCGCGTGGAGAACCCTGGCCTCGTCCTGATCGACACCCACCTCGACACCGCGCAGGACGTCGGCGGCGAGCAGCTGAACCACTGCTGTCCGATCACGCGTGCGGTGGACGCCGGATTCGATCCGCAGAAGATCGCCCTGCTCGCGATCAGCGGCTGGATGAACCCGCGCACGGAGATTCGGTATTGCCGCGAGCGGGGCATCACGGTCGTCTGGCTCGAGGACATCTGGGACGGCGGTGTCCCGGCCGCGGTCGAGAAGGCGCTCGAGGTCGCCGCAGGCGGCACCGACGGCGTGTATCTGAGTGTCGACGTCGACTCGCTGGACGCCGCCTACGCGCCGGGCACCTGCGTGCCGACTCCCGGCGGGCTGACGAGTCGCGAGCTGCTCGAGCTGGTGCGAGGCATCGCTCGCCACGGGCTGGTCGGGGTGGACGTGGTAGAGACCGCGCCGAGCCTGGAGTCGACTTCCGCGACTGCGGCGATCGCGGGGCGGGTCGTGATGGACGCGCTCGCCGCGCATGCCGGCGCGCTTGACGGATGAGGCTGGACTACGACCTCATCGTCATCGGCGGCGGGCTTTCTGGGGGTTTGCCCGCCGCCACCTACTTGCAGAAGGCCGGTCTCGAGGTCCTCGTCCTCGAGGCGAACTCGGAGCTGGCGTCGTTCTGCTGCACGCACGAAACCTGGCCGCAGACGCTCGACAGCCCGCACGTCGGGGTCAGCTTCGCCGGCAACTCGCCGGTGATCGAGGACCTCGACCTCGAGCAGTACGGATTCCGCTTCAAGGCGAGCCCTGTGATCCTGGCGACCACCTACCGCGACGGCACCAACTGCCTCATCTGCCAGGACCCCGAGCGCACGGCCGAGAGCTTCTCGAAGCACTCCAAGCACGACGGCGAGCGGATGCTCGGGATCCAGGAGCGCGTGCACGAGACCATGGTCGAGTTCAACGAGCTCTGCTCGTTCGCTCCCCACCCCGACCCGTCCAAGCTCGATCGGATCTTCGAGATCTGCGCCTACGCGATGGGCTTCAGCGTCGACGAGATGTCAGAGATGACCGGCCCCGAGCTGTGCGAGCGCACCTTCGAGTCGGACGCATGCAGACAGATCCTGATGACGCCGGTCGCCTTCTGGGAGCACGGGGCGCCGTTCGCGCGCGGGCAGGGCGCGTACGGCGTCACCTTCGCCCTCTACTACACGACCGGCATCGGGGTCGGCGGCAACGAGGTGCTCGTCGACTCCATCACCCAGTGCTTCCTCGAGCACGGCGGCAGCGTGCTCACGAACTGCATGGTCGACCACGTGGTCGTCGAGGACGACGGGCGCGCGGTGTCGTCCTGGGTGAACGCTCGCCCGATCCCGGGGCGAGGATCGACGCGCGCATCGGCGTACTCTCGAACGCCGGCGTCCCGGAGACCCTGCGCCTCGTGGGCGAGGAGACGGTGGCCGCCGCCGACGCCCGGCTCGCCGCGAAGATGCGCCATTGGAAGATGGGGCTGCGCGGGTCGCACGTCACGTCGTGGCTGCTCGACCGGCGCGTCGACTGGGGCTCGTCCGCATTCGACCCGCTGATCAACGAGGCGATCCTGGTCTACCGCGCGTTCGACTCGTGGGAGGGCACGAAGCGCTACATGGTCGACATGCTCGGCAACGACACCTGGAGGGCGTCGGGGCAGCTGATGGAGTTCACGTACTACGCGCCGGCCGATCCGACGAGCGTGTCGCCGGCGGGCCACACGGTTCTGCGCGCCGAGGAGTGCTTCCCGTATCCGCTCCACGGCCTTGGCGGACCCGAGGCATGGGACGGGGAGCTCCGCCACGAGCTGCTTCGTGCCCGCAACGAGGTGATGGCCGAGCTCGTCCCCGGGTGGAACGAGATGGTGCTCGACCAGTACGAGTGGACGCCGCTCGACAACTGGCGGCTGAACCGGGCCGCCAAGTTCGGCCAGGTGGTGGGCGGCGACTTCAGCGAGGACCAGTGGCTGCTCGACCGGATGCCCTATCGCATGCCGCTGCGCAGCCTCTACATGTCGAACGGCGTCTGGCCGGTCGGCCTGAGCTGGATGGCGGCGGGGTACAACGCGGCGCAGGTGATCGCCGAGGACGCGGGCGTCCGCCGGCAGGATTGGTGGAGCGCGCGGCCCTGCGAGTGGTACCTCGAGAACCTCGACCGCCTGCTCGCGCCGCTGGAGCTCGAGCGCGGCGACCGCCTCGCCTCCGCGGCCCGCCTGTCGAGGTGAGCGTGGCCGGGCGGGACTACGACGTCGCGGTCGTGGGCGCCGGACCGAACGGCCTCACCGCCGCCGCCTACCTGGCGCGCGCCGGCGCCGGCGTCGTCGTCCTCGAAAAGCGGTTCGAGCGCGGCGGCACCTTCGCGACCGACGACTTCTCGACGCCCTTCCAGTACAACCTGGCGCAGTTCGCGCTCCCGCTCGGCGCCGAGTTGCCCCCGTTCTCCGATCTCGGCCTGGCGCGAGAGGGGGTCAGGTTCATCGAGCCGCCGTTCGCGTTCGCCGCCTCGAGTGGGCCGGACGGGCCGGAGCTCGTCGTCGGACGGGGTGGCCGGGGGCTCGGCGAGGAGGTCGAGGAGATGTTCGCGTCGGTGTCCGCCGCCGTGACCCCGCTGCTATACCGGGCGCCGAAGGACGAGCGCACGCTGCTCGAGGAGCTGCGCGCGGGAGGCCTCGGCCCCGCGGTGACGCTCGCCGAGAGCACGCCCCGGATGCTCGCCGAGCGCGCCGACGATCCGCGTGCTGCGATCGTCCTCCGCTACGCCTGCGGTCTCGCGGGCTTCCTGGACGGCGACGTCCCGCTGGGCCTCATCGGCGGCTTCGCCGTCGCCAGGCTCTTCAGCCCGACGCTCGTTGTCGGGGGCACCAAGAACCTCGCCAACGGGCTTGTCCGGGTGGCCGCGCGCTCCGGAGCGCGTGCGTTCGTCAGCTCCGAGGTGACGCGCGTCGAGCCCGACGGTGAGGGCCTTCGCCTGAGGATCTCCGATGGCCGCGAGCTGATCGCGCGCAGCGTCGTCTCCACGCTCGACGCCCCGTCGACGTTCCTCGGCCTGGTCTCGAACGGGCTGGCACCGGAGGAGGTGAGTGAGGCGATGGGGGAGTGGGAGGTCGAGCCCACAGGCCCCTTCACCGCGCACTTCGGAATCAAAGGCGGGCCGCCGACGCCGGCGGGCGACGCCACCGACGCCCTGATGCGGATCTTCGGGTTCGCGAATCCGGAGGAAGTCGAGGCGCACTTCGAGGCCGTCGTGCGGGGCGAGCTGCCCGCCCGGATCGCCGGCCACATGACGGCGGTCACGACGCACGACCCGCTGCAGGCGTCGCCGGGCCCCTACGGGCCGCTGAACACGCTGCGCGTGCAGTCGTTCGTCCCATTCGAGCTCGCGGATGGGGGATGGGATCGGGCGCGAACCCGTTACCGCCAGGCGTGCTGGGACGCCGTCCGGTCCCATTTCGACGGGCTGGACGACGCGCGTCTCCTGTTCCAGTTCTGCGACACGCCGCTCGACATCCAGCGGCGCTTCGGGACCACGCGCTGCGGCTCGATCCGGCACGGCGCGCTCGTGTGGGCGCAGACGCTGGTCAACCGGCCCCATCCCTCGTGCTCGAGCGGGCGGACTCCGGTGTCCGGCCTGTATCTCGGCGGCGGCGGAGTGCACCCAGGCGTGCCCGGCTGCCTCGGCGGCGGCTACCGGGCCGCGACGGTCGTCGCGGAGGACCTGGGGCTCGATGCCTGGTGGTCGGACGGAGCGCGATGACGGGCGACCGCGACGTATCGCCGTGACAGGCGATCACGGCTCGGCCGCCGTCGGCGACTGCCCTCCTGCCCTGCGCGTGAGGCTCGCGCAGCTCGCGCCCCAGCCGCGCGACGTCGCAGCCAACCTGGCACGCGCTTGCGAGCTCCTGGCCGACAGCCGCGAGGTCGACCTCCTCGTGCTCCCGGAGCTATTCCTAAGCGGCTATCAGCTCGCGGACGTCGAGGCGGTCGCCATCGAGCTGGGCGGGCCGGAGGTCGGCGCGCTGCGCGAAACGGCTCGTGGCGCCGAGACCGCGTTGATGATCGGCGTCGCCGAGCGGGTGGACGACGACGCGGCGAACAGCGCGCTGTGCATCGACCGCTCGGGCGAGCTGGCGGGCGTGTATAGAAAGGCGCACCTCTTCGGGGCGGAGCAGGATGCCTACGTGCCCGGCGACGAGCTGGCCACCGTCGAGCTCAGCGGGCGGCGGGTCGGACCGATGATCTGCTTCGACATGGAGTTCCCCGAGGTCGCCCGCACCCTGACGATGCGCGGCGCGGATCTGCTGGTCACCATCTCGGCGAACCCGATCCGCTTTTTGGCCGATCACGACCTCTTCGCACGCGCGCGCGCGTTGGAGAGCGGACTGCCGCACGTCTACGTCAACCGGGTGGGCGAGGAGACCGGGATGACCTTCGCGGGCGGATCGCTTGCGGTCGATCCCGATGCGTGCATGCTCGCCGAAAGCGGCTACGCGGTCGAGCGAATCGTCGACGCCGCAATCGAGGCCCCCGGACGGCGCGATCCTCGAACGCGCTACGGCGCCTTACTGCGCGGCGAGCTGTACGCCGAGCCAAGGGCGCCGACGGGCGACCGGCGAGGCGAGGCGTAGGGAGGGGCGCAGGTGCTCGGTCTCGACGACGCAATCACGGGCCTGGGGGACACGAGCGGGATCCTCATCGCCCTCGTAGTGGCGGTGCTGCTCGGACTTCGCCACGCCACCGATCCGGATCACCTGACCGCGGTGTCGATGCTGATCCTCTCGAACGACGACGGCGGCGTGCGGCGTGCAGCCAGGCTCGGCCTCGCCTGGGGGTTGGGACACGGCGTGACCCTCTTCGCCTTCGGATTGCCGCTCGTGCTCGCAGGGACCGGCTACCTGCCCGGCGCGGTTCGGCAGGCTGCGGAGGTGTCGATCGGGGTGGTGATCGCCGCGCTCGCCGTTCGGCTGCTCGCGCGCTGGCGGGGCGGCTACTTCCACACGCATCCGCACCGGCACGGCGAGACCCGGCACGCGCACCCCCACTCTCACGAGCGCAGCACCCCGGTGGCCAATTCCTCACACCCGTCTCTACACGAACACGGACATGCCGAGCAGCTCGGCCGGACCGCGAGAGGCGCGTTCGGAGTGGGCCTCCTGCACGGCCTGGGCGGCTCAGCCGGCGCAGGGATACTGCTCGTGGGCGCGATCTCCAGCGGGTCGGAGGCGGCGGTCGCGCTTCTCCTCTTCGCCTCGGCAACCGCGCTCTCGATGGCGGCGGCGTCCATGCTGATGGGCTCCGCGCTGGCGCGGCCCGGCGTCCAACGTTGGCTCCACGCCTCGGTGCCGGCGCTCGGAGTGGCGAGCCTGGCCTTCGCGGTCTGGTACGCCCTCGGCGCGCTGGAGACGGTCCCGTACGCGTTCTAGGTGTAGTTCCTAGGCGCCTTCGTCAGTGAGGACATCCGGGCCTCGCTGGAGTCTGAGTAGCTGCCAAGCAAGCTCAGTCCAGGAGGCCCGGATGCAGGTGCACGCTAGAGCTCCGCTCA
>Ga0126312_10000370_pt1 | contig 25760 bp, 27 predicted proteins | sample Plot104A_FD_92537 | JGI IMG/M metagenome (GOLD analysis project Ga0126312, IMG submission 92537) | Serpentine soil microbial communities from UC McLaughlin Reserve, CA, USA - Plot104A | ecosystem: Environmental > Terrestrial > Soil > Grasslands | place: USA: UC McLaughlin Reserve, Lake County...
CCCGTCGGGGTGGCTGAGGCGGGCGCCGATCTCCTCACTCCCTGGCTCCTGGGCCTCGGCCTGTGTGTCGCGGTCCTCTCCTCGGCGGTCCCATACTCGCTCGAGATGGAGGCGCTGCGACGGATGCCGGCCCGCGTGTTCGGGGTGCTGATGAGCCTGGAGCCGGCGGTGGCCGCCCTGGCGGGCTTCGTGCTGCTCGGCGAGGACCTCGCGGCGCGCGAGGTGGTGGCCATCGCGCTGGTCGTCGCCGCAAGCGCGGGCGCGGCAAGCCAGGCGGAGCTGGCGCTCCGCGACGCCTGAGACCCGGCGCGTCAAGCAGGCGATGCGGCGCTCCGCGACGCCCGAGGCCTGGCGCGCCGCGACGCCGATCGCGCGCGGGCCGAGTACGGGGGCTATGCGGGCGCCGCCGGCCTCTCCTCGTCGGTCGCCTGTGGATCGCCTCCGGCGACCCCAGGGCGTACCGGCAACATGTCGAGCAGCGTGAGCGGCTGACCGCACCCGTCGCACCAGGCCACGCGCGCGATGCCGTCGGACTGGACGACGTCGTGACAGCTCGGACAGAGATACTCGGCCATGTGCGAAATTGCACTAGTTCGGCGGCACTTCCACAATAGGGTCGAGACCCCATTCCGTTTACGCTGCGCTCGGGACCCCGAGCGAACCCCCACGGAGAGGAGCAGCGGCATGAGCGGCGACGCGCCCAACCGCGGGGCCATCAAGGCGACTCTGGATCGATATCTCGCCATCCTCCAGGGCCATCCCACACCCGAGGAGATGATGTCGGCCGTCCTGACCGACGACTTCGAGGTCCCCGACCAGCGACGAGTTCACCGGCTGGGCCTACCACACCTGGCTGGTCCGGCGCTCGGACGACGGAGAGCTGCGAGTCGCCGCGCAGCTCGTGGACGGGTTCGACCGTCTCAACGACAACGCCGAGCGCCTCTTCGCCACCCCGGACGAGGGACTGGGCCGCTGAGCACGGCCGCATCCGACGCGCGCGAACGCTAGCGCAGGTAGATCGGGTTCGAGAGGATCCAGGTGCGCTCGCGCCCCTTTGCGCGGCGGCGCGCCTCGACCCGGTACACGCCCGGCTCCTCGACCTCGGAGTCGATGCGGTCGCCGTCGACGGCGGCGATCTCCACGCCGTCGCGCAGCAGCCGCAGTCGCGCAGGCAGCGGCGTTTGGGCGCGAAGGGTGCGCCTGGCCGCCGGGGCCTCGGCACCCATCGGCAGGTCGTCCGCCTCGAAGACGAACCCGCGCGCCTCGGCCACCGCGTCCACCGCTATGTAGCAGCGACCTTCGCGCAGCGCCGAGTACACCTGCTCGCGGTCGTGCTCGAGCTCGCCGGTCGGCGCGTCCTGGCATAGCACGTGCGTGCGGATGAACCTGAACGAGCGGCGGTAGGCCATCACCCGCAGCGGAACGAACGGCCCGATCCGCTTCCCGAACTGGTGCGCGTCGAGGCCGCCGATCGCGACGGTCCGGCGCTCGCGACAGAGCTCGTCCCACCCTCGCACGTTGCGCTCGGGCGGATGCGCGAGCGCGCGGGCGGGCGCGGCCATGAAGCGGAGCACCTGCATGATGCTCTCGGCCGCTTCGGCGGTGTCATTGACGAAGCTCCACAGCTCGATCCCGTGGAGCGCCTCGCAGTCGAGCCCCTCGAAGGGCATCCCGGGACCGACCCGCTTGAAGCGCGGCGACCCGGACGAGAACGGGTGCGCAGCGAACCCGAAGCCGCCGGCGTCCCGCACCGCTCGGCAGATGCCGGCCGCGTCGAGTCCGTCGTGATCGATCGCCTCGTCGATCCCGAAGGCCAGGTAGTGGTTGCGCCGCGGCGGCGAGACCTCGTCGCCGACGAGCATCAGCACGTCGCCAGGGCGGCCTTCCGCGAGCCGCCGGCGCCCCTCGTACCAACCCTCCTCACCGCTCAGCTTCGCCTCGAGCGTGTCGTGGTCGGTGAGGAGCACGACGTCAGCCCTCGCACGTCGAGCCGCCGACGCGATCTCCGGCACGGTGCCGGTGCCGTCGGAGTAGAGCGAGTGAAGGTGAACGACGCAGGCCAGGTCGGGCATGCGAGTACGCTACAAGCGCGAGAGAGGCTCCTTGCGAACCTTGCTCAACATCATCTGGCTCGTGCTGTCGGGCATCTGGCTGGCCATCGGATACGCCTTGGCCGGACTCGTCATGTTCATCCTGATCATCACGATCCCGTTCGGGGTCCAGGCGTTCAAGCTCGCTGCCTTCTCGCTCTGGCCCTTCGGGCGCACGGTGGTCAAGAAACCGGAAGCCGGCGCGGGGTCTGTGATCGGGAACATTCTCTGGCTGGTGCTGGCCGGCTGGTGGATCGCCATCGGACACCTGGTGACGGCGCTCGCGTTGGCGATCACGATCATCGGCATCCCGCTCGCCCTCGGGAACATAAAGCTGATCCCGGTCGCGCTTTGGCCGTTCGGGCGGGAGATCGTGCCGGTCGCCGAGTCGGATCTGCCTGCCCCCAATTCGGCTTGAGGCAAATTCCGTACCGCCCCGTCCGCTTAGGCGCCCTGCATCTCCCGCATGTTTCTCATCATCGTCTCCTCGACCACCCGCAGCTCTTCGGTCGGGCTGAACTGGAGGTATTCGCTGTCGCCCTCGGCTGACTGGATGTGGCCGGGCGGGACGTAGAACGCGTCTCCGGCCTCGAAGACCTCCTCGCGGTCGCCGAAGCCGAAGGTCACCTTCCCCTTGAGCACGTAGCCCCAGTGCGGGCAGGGGCAGCTGTCGCCGGGCAGCCCCTTGAGTAGCGGGGCCGAACTGATGTCTTCGCGGAAGGTCACGAAGTTGACCGTGTATCCGTCCAGCTCTTCGTGGCGATCCTCCACCGGACCGTGGTCCTCGACCTTTGCGCTCTCCCTGGATACCTTCGGCATACTCGCCTCCTTCGATCGGTGAGACAGAAGCCTGTCTGACGGGGACGGTTCCATCATGAGGCGTTCGCCCCATCTTCGCCGCCTCTCCTAACCCCGCCCATGCTTCTTGGCGCGTCCGGCTCCGGGCGCTCCACCGTCGATAGGGTTGAAGCCGTGGGGAGCCACGACAGCTTCGGTGCCCGCGACACGCTCGAGGTCGGCGGGCGGTCTTACGAGATCTTTCGCATCGGGGCGCTCCAGTCGCGGTACGACGTCGCCCGGCTGCCCTACTGCCTGAAGGTCCTACTCGAGAACCTGCTCCGGGCGGGCGAGGACGAGGGCGCCGCGGCGGTGGCGCGCTGGGCCGCCGCCGACGAGCCTTCGAGGGAGATCGCATATCGACCGGCTCGCGTCCTCATGCAGGACTTCACCGGGGTGCCGGCCATCGTCGACCTGGCGGCGATGCGCGACGCGATCGAGGAGCTGTCCGGCGACTCCACCCGCATCAATCCGCTCGTCCCGGTGGAGCTCGTCATCGACCACTCGATCCAGGTGGACGTGTTCGCGGAGCGGCTCGCCTTCCAGCGCAACGCGGAGCTCGAGTTCGAGCGCAACCGCGAGCGCTACGCGTTCCTGCGCTGGGGCCAGAGCGCGTTCGACAACTTCAAGGTGGTGCCGCCCAACACCGGGATCTGTCACCAGGTCAACCTCGAGTACCTCGCGCGCGTGGTGACCAGCCGCGAGGCCTCCACAGGGGGCGAGGCCGTGCTCCAGGCGTTCCCCGACACCCTCGTCGGCACCGACTCGCACACCACGATGATCAACGGATTGGGCGTGCTCGGCTGGGGAGTGGGCGGGATAGAGGCCGAGGCGGCGATGCTCGGCCAGCCCGTGTCGATGCTGATCCCGCAGGTCGTCGGCTTCAGGCTCACCGGCGAGCTGCCGGAGGGCTCGACCGCGACCGACCTCGTCCTGACCGTGACGCAGATGTTGCGCGATCTTGGAGTCGTGGGCAAGTTCGTCGAGTTCTTCGGCGAGGGGCTGGCGCGGCTGCCGCTCGCGGACCGGGCCACGATCGGCAACATGGCGCCAGAGTACGGCGCCACCTGCGGGATCTTCCCGGTGGACGCCGAGACGCTCCGCTACCTCGAGTTCTCGGGCCGGTCCGCCGAGCGGGTCGAGCTGGTGGAGGCTTACTTCCGCGAGCAGGGCCTGTTCCACGACGAGGACGAGGAGGAGGCGACCTACTCCGAGACGCTCGAGCTCGATCTCGGCGAGGTCGAGCCGAGCCTGGCAGGGCCGAAGCGCCCCCAGGACCGGGTGGCGCTCTCCCGAGCCGCCGAGGACTTCCGCGTCGCTCTTGGCGACCTCGTCGAGGAGGAGCCCGAGCCCGGCACCCAGGACGAGGCCGTGGCCGAGTCGTTCCCGGCGAGCGATCCGCCGGCGCCGGCGGAGCGCGTGACGGGGGTGGAGCCGCGGGCGGTGCACGGCATGCGCGAAGTGGCCGGCACTGCCACGCTGGATCGACACGCCGCTGACCGGCTCGAGCACGGCGCCGTCGTGATCGCGGCGATCACGAGCTGCACGAACACCTCGAATCCCGCGGTGATGCTCGGCGCGGGCCTCCTGGCCCAGAAGGCGGTCGCGGCCGGGCTCACGCGCAAGCCCTGGGTCAAGACGTCGCTCGCGCCAGGGTCGAAGGTGGTGACCGACTACCTGGAGCGCGCCGGGCTGATCGAGCCGCTCTCGCAGCTCGGGTTCGACCTAGTCGGCTACGGCTGCACGACGTGCATCGGCAACTCAGGCCCGCTGCCGGAGGCGATCTCGCGCGAGATCCAGGAGCGCGACCTGGTCGTTGCGAGCGTCCTGTCGGGAAACCGCAACTTCGAGGGTCGCATCCACCCCGAGGTCAAGATGAACTACCTCGCCTCGCCGCCGCTGTGCGTCGCGTACGCGCTCGTCGGGCGGATGGACGTCGATCTGGTGAGCGAGCCGCTAGAAGGCGAGGTGTACCTCCGCGACATCTGGCCGACGCAGCAAGAGGTCAGCGTCGCGATCGAGCAGGCGATCGAGTCGGACATGTTCCGCAGGAGCTACGGCGAGGTCTTCGAGGGCGACGAGAACTGGAACGCGCTGGAGGTGCCGCAGGGCAACCGCTACGACTGGGCCCCCGACTCGACCTACGTCAAGCGGCCGCCCTACTTCGCAGGGATGTCGGCGGAGGCCCCGGACGGCTTCGAGGCGGTGCGAGGCGCCCGCCCGATAGCGCTCCTCGCCGACAGCGTCACCACCGATCACATCTCGCCGGCCGGCGCCATCAAGAAGGACTCGCCGGCGGGCGCGTACCTCCTCGAGCACGGCGTGGAGCGCCGCGACTTCAACTCCTACGGCTCACGCCGCGGCAACCACGAGGTGATGATGCGCGGCACGTTCGCGAACGTCCGGTTGCGCAACCTGCTGGCGCCCGGGACCGAGGGCGGATGGACGACGAAGGACGGCGAGGTCAGGACGATCTACGACGCCGCCATGGAGTACGCCGCCGAGGGCGTGCCGCTTTGCGTGCTGGCGGGCAGGGAGTACGGGTCCGGCTCTTCGCGCGACTGGGCCGCCAAGGGGCCGCGGCTGCTCGGGGTCCGGTTCGTGCTGGCGCGGTCATTCGAGCGCATCCACCGCTCGAACCTCGTCGGCATGGGCGTCCTGCCGCTCCAGTTCCCGGACGGCGAGTCGGCCGGGTCGCTCGGGCTGACCGGCGACGAGACGTTCGACCTCGCGCCGCTCGAGGAGGGCGCGCGGACGCTGCGGGTGAGCGCCTCGAAGGGGGTCGAGCTCGACGCCCGTGTGCGCATCGACACGCCGAACGAGTGGCTGTACTACCGCCACGGCGGGATCCTCCACTTCGTGCTGCGTCAGCTGCGTGGCTGAGCCCGGGGCGCGCATCGTCCACCACGACCTCTGCTTTGGCTGCGGTCATGCCAATCTGTTCGGGCTGCAGCTGGAGGTGTCGGCTCGGGAGGGAGGAGGCGTCGCGGGGCGCTTGTTCGTGAAGCAGGACCATCAGGGCCCGCCCGGGTTCGCGCATGGCGGCGTGCTGGCGACTGCGCTGGACGAGACGATGGCCCTGCTGCTCCACGAGCAGGGAGATTTGGCGTTGACCGCCCGGCTCGACGTGGAGCTGCTGGCGCCTGCGCCGATCGGAGCGTTCGTCGAAGTGCAGGCGGCGATCGAGGAGGAGCAGGGCCGCAAGCTGCTGCTGTCGGCGGAAGCGAAGGCGGCGGACGGCGGAGAGACGCTGGCCAGGGCGCGAGGGACGTTCGTGCGCAGGGCGTGACCCGCGCCCGCCCGGTTCCGCCCCAATCCCGATCTGCTGATGCCTCCCCTGACCCGCCCGCCGCTTCCGCCCCGATCGGACGGTCTTGTCAAAGTTCCGTTTGACAACTGATAGGTCAATCAATAAGCTGGTTCTCAGCATGACTCCGAAGACCGCAACGAAGCCCGGGGCACGAGCCGGCCGAGGGGGAGGAGCAGGGCGTGAGGCCACGCATCGCGCCAGCTCCGACGAGCGGCGCGAGCAGGTCATCGAGGCCGCCGTGAAGGAGTTCGCGGCCCACGGCTTCCACGCCGCGAGCACCAACGCCATCGCCAAGCGGGCCGGCATCTCGCAGCCCTATATCTACGCGCTCTTCCCGAGCAAGCACGAGCTCTTCCTCGCAATGCATCACCGGGTGGTGCAGCGGATACGCGACGCCTTCAGGGAGGCCGTGCGCGGCGCGGACAACCCGGACGAGCGGCTCAAGCGCATGGGGCAGGCCTACATCCGCCTGCTTCAGGACCGCGACGAGATCCTCGCCCAGATGCAGGCTCACGCCGCCGCCGGCGACCCCGCGCTGAGGGAGCCCGTCCGCCGAGAGTTCATGCAGCTTATGGAAGACGTCCGACGGATCAGCGGCGCGTCGCGCGAAGAAGTCGTGGGGCTCTTCGCCAAGGGAATGCTGCTGAACGTCGCAGCGGCACTCGATCTGCCGCCGGAGTGCTACAAGCCCGAGTCGGAATAGCCCTCTCTTTTTCGCCGAGCCCTGATAGATCAATCAATCACAACAAGGAGTACCCGAATGGACGCCAAGCGCAGCATCTGGACCCTCGCGATCGTCTCGGTCGCGCTATTCATGGTCACGCTCGACAACCTGGTCGTGACGAATGCTCTCGTGAGCATCCGCAGGGACCTCGGCGCCACCATCGAGCAGCTCGAGTGGACCGTGAACGCCTACACGCTGAGCTTCGCCGTGTTCCTGTTGACGGCGTCCGCGCTCGGCGATCGGCTCGGCCGGCGCAGCGTCTTCGTCGCCGGGTTGGGCCTGTTCACGCTGTCGTCGGCCGCCGCGGCGCTCGCGCCCAGCACCGACGCGCTGATCGCCGCGCGCGCCATGCAGGGTCTCGGCGGCGCGGTCATCACCCCCCTGTCACTGACGCTCCTGAGCGACGCCTTCGCCGTCGAGAAGCGCGGACTGGCGCTCGGCATCTGGTCGGGAGTGTCCGGTCTGGGCGTGGCGCTCGGTCCGGTGGTCGGCGGCGCGGTGGTGGAGGGCTTCTCCTGGCAGTGGATCTTCTGGCTCAACGTGCCGGTCGGGATCGCTCTCGCGCCGACGGCGCTGGCGCTCCTCCGCGAAAGCCGCGGCCCCAACCGCACGCTCGACGTTCCCGGCGTGGCGCTGGCAAGCGGCGGTCTGCTCGGCGTCGTTTACGGAATCGTGCGCGCCCAGGCGCTCGGCTGGACGAGCGCCACGGTACTCGGCTCGATCAGCGCCGGCATCGCGCTGCTGACTGCGTTCGCGACCTGGGAGCGTCGCGCGAAGGCCCCGATGCTGCCCATGCGGTTCTTCCGCAACCGCGCCTTCGCCGCCACGAACGGCGTCTCGCTGGCGATGTTCTTCGGCTCCTTCGGGTCAATCTTCCTGCTGGCGCAGTTCTTCCAGGTCGCGCAGGGCTACTCACCGTTCGAGGCGGGGGTCCGGACGCTTCCCTGGACCGCGATGCCGATCTTCGTGGCGCCGATCGCCGGCATCCTCTCGGATCGGATCGGTTCGAGGCCGCTGATGGCCGCCGGACTGGCCCTGCAGGCCGCGGGGCTGGGATGGCTTGCGACAGTCAGCGATCCGGGCGTCGCCTACGGGCTGCTCGTGCCCGCCTTCGTGATGGCCGGCACGGGCATGGCCCTGGTGTTCGCCCCGGCGGCGAACGCCGTCCTCGGCGCGGTGAAGCCGAGCGAGGCGGGGCAGGCGTCCGGCGCGACCAACACCATCCGCGAGATCGGCGGAGTGCTCGGGGTGGCCGTGCTGGCGACCGTCTTCACCGGCGCCGGCGGGTACGGCTCGCCGGCGTCTTTCGTGGACGGCCTGGTCCCGGCGGTGTGGGTCGGCGCCGCGGTCCTCGCGGTGGGCGCGCTGGTCGCCCTGCTGGTGCCGGGCAAGCGCAGCGCGGCCGCCGAGTTGCGTCTGGCCGCGAGCGAGTCGCACGCGGAGCCCGCCATGAGTGACGTCGTGGCAGCCTGATCGAGGCCGTCGGTCGCGGCGGCGGGCTCGCCCCGTCGCCGCGGCCGGCCCTGGTCAGACGGTCGCGAGTACGGTCGGAACGAGCTCGGAAGCCGCGCGGGCCAGCCGGGCGTCCGAAGTGAGCAAGCGCGCTTTCAGCAACTCGGCGAGTGCCACGTAGGTGGCGTCATATGCCGTCAATCGGGCGCGGAGCTGCCAGACGCGCCACCGAAGCCGAGCGTGCTCGTGGTACACGATCCTAAGGTGGGCCAGACGCTCCAGAGCCGCCTCGGCTCTCTGCGCCTCGAGCCTTCTCCGCGCCCACCAGCGCCTCAAGACATGAAGCATCTCCGTCTCGATCAAGTGAGGCGCATGAAGCTGGCTTTCGCCCACGATCAGCTCGTCAGCTCTCGGCGAGACCGCTCGCAGGACCATGAAGTCGAGCAGCGCGGACGAGTCGATGACGATCAACGCTCGGCGCGACCCGCGCGGACCGCGTCTGCCGAGCTCTCGCCAACGTCAACCGGAGGCAGCTCGCGCAGCCGCTCCACCATCTCGGCCAGTGTCGGGCGCGCCGACAGCTCGATGAGCTCCTCACGCACGAGATCGGAAAGCGAGCGCCCGTCCTCGGCTGCACGCACCTTCAGCCGCCGGTGGACGTCGTCGGGCACGTTTCGGACTTGGATCACCTTTGGCATGCACTCTGCACCATAGCATGCAGTCTGCACCATATACGCACGGGCGCAACAATAGGCGCATGCCTGAGAACCTCACTCGCCAGATCCTGCGGGAGCACCTCGTGGATGGGGAGCTCGTCCCCGGCGAGGCGATCTCGCTGAGGATCGACCAGACCCTGTTGCAGGACGCCACCGGCACGATGGCGTTGATGCAGTTCGAGCAGCTCGACGTGCCGCGGGTGAGGGTCGAGCGCGCGGTCCAGTACGTGGATCACAACGTGATCCAGCTCGACTTCAAGAACCCCGACGACCACCGCATGCTCCAGGCGCTCTGCCGGCGCTACGGGATCGACTACTCGCGACCTGGCAACGGCATCTGCCACTACGTGCACATCGAGCGCTACGCCAAGCCGGGCCAGACCCTCGTCGGCGCCGACTCGCACACCACCACGAGCGGCGCGCTCGGGATGATCGCAATCGGCGCCGGCGGCCTCGATGTGGCGGTGGCGATGGGCGGCTACCCCTATGAGATCGCCTGCCCAGAAGTGGTAGAGGTCCACCTCGAGAACACGCTCCCGCGTCCGTGGGTCCAGGCCAAGGACGTCATCCTGGAGCTCCTCCGGCGCCTGACCGTGCGCGGCGGCAAGAACAAGGTGTTCGAGTTCACGGGGCCGGGCACCGCCGACATGTCGGTCCCCGAGCGCGGCACGATCGCGAACATGATCGCCGAGCTAGGCGCCACCTCGGCGGTCTTCCCGCCCGACGCCAATACTCGCGAGTGGCTTCGTCGCCAGCAGCGCGAGGAGGACTTCGAGGAGTTCGGTCCCGAGGAGGGGGCCGAGTACGACGATCGCGTCGAGATCGACCTCGCCGAACTGGTGCCGCTCGTGGCGAAGCCACAGAATCCTGACAACGTCGTCCCGGCCGAGGAGGTGGCCGGCACCCCGATCGAACAGGTCTGCATCGGCTCTTCGGTCAACTCGGCCTTCCTCGACCTCGCGCTCCCCGGGGCCGTGCTCGCCGACCGAGGTGGGCAGCGGGTGCACGAGCGCGTCACGGCGACCGCCACGCCGGGGTCGCGCCAGATCCTGGTGGCGATCGCGGAGTCGGGCGTATATCGCCAGCTCGTGGAGGGCGGGCTTCGGATGCTCGAGCCGGTCTGCGGGCCGTGCGTGGGGATGGGCCAGGCGCCGCCCTCGAACGCGAACTCGCTGCGCACGTTCAACCGCAACTTCCCGGGGCGCTCGGGCACGCCCGAGGACCTGGTCTACCTCTGCTCGCCGGCGGTGGCCGCAATCTCGATGCTGCACGGCGAGATCCGCGACCCGCGCGAGTACGGCGAGCCGCCCGAGCTGCTCGAGATGCCGGAGCTGCGGCCATACGTGGACGACCTGCACATCTTCGCCCCCGCGCCCCAGGACGAGGCAGGCGAGATCGAGATCCCCCGCGGCCCGAACATCAAGCCGCCGCCGGAGCACGTGCCGCTCGCGGACGAGGTGTCTGCGCGGATCGCGACCGTCCAGCCGGACAACATCTCGACCGGCGACCTCGCCCCTGACGGCGTGATCGTCATGTCCTACCGCTCGAACATCCCCGCGATCGCCGAGTTCACGTTCCAGCACCGCGACCCGGAGTTCCGCAAGCGCGTGAAGGAGTGGGGGGAGGGCTTCATCGTGGGCGGGCACAACTACGGCCAGGGCTCGTCGCGCGAGCACGCCGCGCTGGCGCCGCTCCAGCTCGGGGTGAAGGCGGTCTTCGCGAAGTCGTTCGCGCGCATCCACCGGCGCAACCTCGTCGCGCAGGGCATCCTCGCCCTGACGTTCGAGGGCGAGGCCGACTACGACCGGGCCGAGGTGGGGGAGACCTGGACGCTGCCCCAGGTTCGCCAGGAGCTCGAGGACGGCGCGGACGAGATCACGGTGCGGATCGAGGACTCGGGCGACGAGTTCACAGTCAGCCACGACTTCGCGCCGAAGGAGCGTGAGATCCTCTTGAGCGGTGGACTCCTCCACTACCTCAAGGAACAGGCGCCTGCTTGACGTCGACCGGAGCGCTGCCGAGCGCGGGTCGGCCGGTCGCCGATGACGGCGCCTCCCGTACGCCGGCCTGACGCCGTCGCGGCTCCGCCGCTCGACGTCGAGGCGGTCCGGGCGCGCTTCCCGGCGCTCGCCTCAGGCGCCGCCTTCTTCGACGGCCCGGGCGGATCGCAGATTCCGCAGGAGGTCCTAGCTGCGATGGGCGGGTACTTGCTCGGCACCAACGCGAACCTCGGCGGCGCCTTCGCCACCTCGCGGGCGTCTGACGAGGTGATCGAGCGCGGCCGCGCCGCGGCCGCCGAGTTCACCGGCGGCCACGCCGAGGGCATCGCCTTCGGCGCCAACATGACGACGCTCAACTTCCTACTGGCCCACGCGGTCGCACGAACGCTCGAGCCGGGCGACGAGATCGTGGTCACTGCCCTCGACCACGACGCAAACGTGGCGCCGTGGCTCCTCCTCGCGCGCGACCATGGGTTGGTCGTCCGCACCGCGCCGATCCGGGAGGGCGACGTCGCGCTCGACCACGACGCATTGGAGGCGCTGATAGGCGAGCGGACGAGGATCGTGGCATTCACGCTCGCCTCCAACGCGGTGGGCTCGCTGACCGATCCAGCCCGGATCGCGGCCGCGGCGCACGCCGTCGGCGCGCTCGCCTGGGCGGACGGCGTGCACCTGGCCCCCCACGGCCGGCTGCGGGCCGCGGAGTGGAGCCTCGACATCGTCCTCTGCTCCCCTTACAAGTTCTTCGGGCCGCACCTCGGCATCGCGGCAATCAGGCCGGACCTGGCGGAGTCGCTCCCGGCCGACCGCGTGCGCCCGGCGGCCGAGCGGCCCGCGGGCCACCGCTTCGAGACCGGCACGCAGTCGCACGAGGCAATTGCGGGCACGGTCGCGGCGATCGACTACCTGCGCGGCCTCGGCGACGGCAACCTCGACACCGCATTCGCCCGCATCGAGGCGCACGAACGGGGGCTGTCGCGCCGGTTCCTTGCCGGAATGCCGGACGGCATCGAGCTGTATGGGATCGCGGGGGAGGAGGGCCGAACGCCCACGTTCTGCTTCAACGTTCGCGATCGCGGGCCGCGGGAGGCGGCGGAGCGGCTCACGGAGCGCGACATCTATGTCTGGGACGGCGACTACTACGCGCTCGAGCCAATCCGGGCTCTGGGCCTCGTCGACCGCGGCGGCGCGGTGCGCGCGGGCTTCCTCCATTACACGACCGAGGACGAGGTGGACCGTCTGCTGGTCGCGCTCGGGGAGTTGTCTAGATAGGACGGCTCCGGCCGTCAGCGCGTCGCTCGCATCATCACCTCGCGGCGCAGAAGCGGGGCGACGCGGTAGCGCTCCTCGCGGCGCTCCTCCCAGAGCCCGTCGAGCACGGCGAGGACGTGCTCGAGCCCGATCGCCTCGCCCCAGGCGACCGCTCCGCGCGGGTGACTCAGACCGAGGGTTAGCCCGGTGTCTACGTCGTCCGCCGACCCGACCCCCTCGCCGATCGCGAACCACGCCTCGTTCACGAGCTGACAGACGATTCGCCCGAGCACGAGCCCGGGTGCGTCCTGTACCCACTCGGGGTGGAAGCCGAGCGCCCGGAAGAACTCCTCGGCCGCCGCCGCAGCCTCGGCCGGGGCGGAGGGCAGCCGTGTCAGCTCGACGAGCCGGACGCCGTCGAGCGGCGGGAGCAGCTGGAAGCCGACGGCGTGCGGCTCGCCCCGGGCCGACAGCGAGCGGTCGGCGCAGGCGCACAGCTGCACGGGAAGCACTGGCGCCTCCGCGAGGCTCCCGGCGGGCGCCTCCGCTGGGCCGGGCGACGCCGCGGCCACGCCGCTGGCCGGTGCCTTCGCGGCGTCGGCTTGCTCGGTCTCCGCGCTCGGCTCTCCGACGCGCCCCGCCGGCACCCCGGCGGGGCGCGTCCCCGCCGACACCCCGGCGATCCCCGCGGGGTCGACCTCCGTAGGCGCCGGCGCTATCGAGCGGGTGCGTGACGGGATTGTCGCGTCGACCATGATCGCCGGCGCTTCGGCCGCCAGCTCGCTCTCCTCGCGAACCGTGAAGCCGGCGGCTCGGGCCCGTTCCCGGAGCTGCTTCGCCAGCGCGCCTCCCCCCGCTACGAGCACCGTGCGGCCCTCGCCGCCGCCCGGCGCGATCGGATCGGGGTCGTCCGGCCGATACGGGGCTTCGCCCGCGTACTCGTAGTAACCGCGACCCGACTTTCGTCCCAGACGACCCGCCGCGACCATCCGCGCCTGGATCGGGCTCGGTCGCCAGCGGGGCTCGCCGAAGGAGAGCTCGGTGAAGGACTTGGCGACCTCGAAGCCCACGTCGATCCCGACGAGGTCCATCAGCTCGAAGGGCCCCATCCGGAAGCCCCCGCCGAGGCGGCAGATGCGGTCGATCTGCTCGTGGGTGGCGACCCGCTCCTGGAGCAGCCGAAGCCCCTCGGCCGCGAACGGGCGGCCGCACCGGTTCACGAGGAAGCCGGGACCGTCAGCGGCGACGATCACGTCCTTGCCCATCGCCTCCCCGGTCGCGCGGGCGACGGCGAGCGCGTGCTCCCCGGTCTGGTCCGCGCGGATCACCTCGAGCAGCCGCATCAGCGGCGGCGGGTTGAAGAAGTGCATGCCGACGACGTTCTCGGGCCGGGCCGTCGCCCGCGCGAGGGTCGTCACCGGGATCGACGAAGTATTGGTGGCGAGCACTGTGTCGGGCCCGCACACCTGGCACAGCCGCTCGAACAGCTCGTGCTTGAGCTCGGAGCGCTCGGGCGCCGCCTCGATCACGAGCTCGCAGGCGCCGAGGCCGTCCAGGGACTCGGTCGGCTCGAGCAGCGCCGCGGACCCGCCGCTCACCCGGCCCTTCTCGGACCACTTGGCAAGGCCCGCCTGCACCCGCTCCACGCCATGCTCGAGGGCCTCGGGCAACGGATCGTGAAGAAGCGTCCGCATCCCCGCGGCACAGCCCAGCTGAGCAATGCCGGCGCCCATCGTGCCGGCCCCGGCGACGCCGATGACGGAGGGCTTCACCGCCCCCGGAACTCCGGCCTGCGCTTCTCGATAACCGCGTTCATCCCCTCCACCCGACCACCAGCGCCATCAGACCATCGCGTTCACGCCGGTCACCGCCCGCGCGATGATCAGCTTCTGGATCTGCGACGTGCCCTCGTAGAGAGTCGTCACGCGCGCGTCACGCAGGTAGCGCTCCACGGGGTAGTCGTCGACGTAGCCGGAGCCCCCGTGGACCTGGATCGCGGTGTCGGCGCACTTCACCGCCGCCTCGGTCGCGTACAGCTTCGCGATCGAAGTCTCCGTGGTGTTCGGCCGATCGGTGTCCTTGAGCCAGCCGGCCCGCCAGACGAGCGACCTCGCGGCCTCGGTGTGGACGACCATGTCGGCGATCATCTCCTGCACGAGCTGGAACGAGGCGATCGGGCGACCGAACTGCTCGCGCTCTTTGGAGTACGAGACCGAGGCCTCCACGCAGCCCTGGCAGATCCCAACGCATCCGGCCGCCACGCTGTATCGGCCGGAGTCGAGCGCCGACATCGCGATCTTGAAGCCCTCGCCGACCTCGCCCATGAGGTCGCCCTCGACGTCGTCGAGCGACAGCTCGGCCGTGTCGGATCCGCGCAGGCCGAGCTTGCCGTGGATCTCCTGGGCCTGGAAGCCGGGCTGGTCGGTGGCGACGAGGAAAGCAGCAAGTCCCTTGTGCTTCTTCTCGGGGTCGGTCTGGGCGAAGACCAACGCCAGCTTCGAGTAGTTGCCGAGCGAGATCCACATCTTCCCGCCGCTGATCCGCCACTTCCCGTTCACCTGCTTGGCGAGCGTCTTGAGGTTGGCGGCGTCGGAGCCGGTGTCCGGCTCGGTCAGCCCGAAGCAGCCGAGCGCCTCGCCCGAGCAAAGCCGCGGCAGCCACTCCCGCTTCTGCTCCTCCGACCCCCAGCGCGCGATCGAGGAGCAGACGAGCGAGGTGACCACCGACACGACCGTGCGCATTGCGGAGTCCCCGCGGCCTATCTCCTCGACGATCAGCCCGTAGGTGCGGTAGTCGATCTCGCGACCGCCGTACTCCTCCGGGACGATCGCGCCAAGGAAGCCCATGTCGGCGATCTTCTGGACGAGCTCGGTGTCGAAGCGCTCGTTTCGGTCGTTCTCCCGGACCCGGGGCACGATCTCGCGATCGGTGAAGTCGCGGGCGGTCTCGCGGACGAGCCGCTGTTCGTCAGTCAGTTCGAAATCGATCATCTCCTCCGTGATTCTGCAAGATGGAGCCGGGCCGTGCCGAGCGGCGGCGTACACTCGGCCGGTGGACGAGTTCTCGGTATTCGTCCTGTTCGGGATCCTCGTCGTCGGGGGCATCTTCTTCGCGCTCGGCAAGTGGTATCCGGGTTCGGGGGCGGAGCAGGTCGACTGGCGACTCACTCGCTCGCCCGAAGTCGAGGCCGAGCTCGAGCTCGACGACGTCGATCAGATGCTCGAGGCGCAGAACGTCCGCCGGCGGGCGACCGGACGCAGCGAGCTGACCGAGGAAGAGGTGCGCGCGCGGGTGGCGGAGGACGAGCGGTGGCGCGAGGAGCTGCGTCGGCGCGCGAGCTCCCCGCCGTCCGAGTAGGCTCGGCCGCGACCGATGGCGCGGGTCTTGATCGTCGGCTGCGGCTGCCGCGGCCAGGCGCTCGCACGGGCGTTGGCCACGCAGAGGCACACCGTCCGCGGGACCACCCGTGATCCGGCCAAGACCGGGGCGATCGAGCGGGCGGGCGCGGAGGCGGTGGTGGCGGACCCCGACCGGCTCGGCACGCTGCTGCCGCAAGTCGCCGGGGTCAGCGCGGTCTGCTGGCTGATGGGGAGCGCCGAGGGCGGGGTCGAGCTGCACGGCTCGCGCCTGCAAGCTCTCATGGAGCGCCTGGTGGACACGCCGGTGCGGGGGCTCGTCTACGAGGCCGCCGGGAGCGTCGACGATCGGCTGCTCGCGCAGGGGGAGGCGCTCGTGCGTGACGCCTCGCGGACATGGAGGATGCCGGTGGAGGTCGTGGACGAATCGCCGTCGGACCACGAGCGCTGGCTCGAGGCCGTCATCTTCGCGGTCGCCCGCCTGCTGCCCCCGGGCTGAGCTTTCAGATGCTGGCGCCCAGAATGCCCGCGACGGTGAGCGCGAGCGACGCGAGCGCGAGCAACACGACGATCACGAGGAGGACGTTCCACGAGACAGCGGAGGCCAGTCGGCGGAAGTCGCGCTGCGCACGACCGGCCTCGACGGGCGGAGCGACCTCATAGGGGGCGGCCCCGGTCTCCTCCGGCGCGGCCGCGTCCGGCGCTGCCTCCGCCGGCGCCGCCTCCTCAGGCACTCCCTCCGGTCCAACGACCGTCAGCTCTGCCGGCTCGCCCGGCTCGCCCGGCTCGCCCGGCTCGGCCTCCTCCACAGCCGCCGCCCCGTGCTCCTCCACGAACGCCGCCACGAGCGCGTCCGTCGCCTGCACCAGCCTGCGCTCGTGCTCGACGCAGCGCGGGCAGTTGCGCAGATGGACGTCGAGGCGGGCGGCGTCGCGCTCGACGAGATCCCCATCCAGCCGGTGGGAGATCAGCAGCTCGGCGCGCTCGCACCAGCCGCTTCCAGGCAGCCGACGACGCGAGCGCCGCAGCTCCTTCCTCGCAGCCCCCAGCACCGCACCGGACTCCGGGTCTCCCGCGTGACCGACCAGCGAAACCAGCGCGAGCGCGGTTGCCTGGTCGTCCGAGAGACCGGGCAGCCAAGCGGCCACGAACTGCTTCGCCGCCTCCGAGTCGACCGGCCCGGTCGGTCGCGACGGCACTGGGCGGAGCGGCGCGTGCTCCATCGGGCGCAGCATAGGGCGGCTGAGTAGGCTCCGTCTCGGAGCACCAGAGCCCAATCAGAAGGGAGGTACCGTGGCCGATTACGCCAAGGACGTCCTCGTCGAGACGCAGTGGGTAGAGGACCACCTGAACGACGAGTCGATCAGGATCGTGGAGGTAGGCGAGAACCCTGCGCTCTACGCCGAAGCCCACATCCCGGGGGCGATCGGATTCGACTGGAAGCGGGACCTGCAGGACCAGGTCAAGCGCGACTTCATCAGCCCCGCCGAGTTCAGCGAGCTGTTCGGCGGCCGGGGCGTGTCGACCGACCACACCGTGGTGCTGTACGGAGATCGCAACAACTGGTTCGCTGCCTACACGTACTGGTACCTGCGCTATTACGGGCACGACAAGGTGCGCCTGATGAACGGTCCGCGCGAGAAGTGGATCTCCGAGGGCCGCCCGGTCACCACCGACGTGCCGAGCTACGAGGTCCAGCAGTTCACCGCGCGCGAAGGCGACGCCTCGATCCGCGCCTATCGGGAAGAGGTGAAGGCGGCTCTCGAATCGAGCACCCGGCTGGTCGACGTGCGCTCGCCCCAGGAGTACTCGGGCGAGCTGATCGCGATGGCAGGCTACGAGCAGGAGGGAGCGCAACGCGCCGGCCACATTCCAGGTGCAGCGTCGGTCCCATGGGCGCAGGCGGTGCAGGAGGACGGCACCTTCAAGCCCGCCGACCAGCTGCGCGAGCTCTACGGCTCGAAGGGTGTGCTGAACGGCGATCCGATCATCGCCTACTGCCGCATCGGGGAGCGCTCGGCGCACACCTGGTTCGTGCTGCACGAGCTGCTCGGCAACGACGACGTCAAGAATTACGACGGCTCGTGGACCGAATGGGGCAATCTCGTCAACGTCCCGATCGAGAAGGACTTCTAGCGGCCGAACCAGCGGTTCAGAGGACCGGACGCAGGCGCTCTAGGAGCGACTGCACGATGCGCGCGGTCGCCCCCCACACAAGGTGCCCGCGCACCGTATAGGTGGGGGTCTTGAAAGGCACCCCCTTGCGCACCAGTCGCCGCATCTCGTGCCCGCGGACGAGATCGGCGAGCGAGAACTCGAGCACCTGCGCCACCTCGGACTCCTGCAGCGTCCATACATGCCCGGGCTCGACCATCCCTACGAACGGATAGATCCGGTAGCCCGTCACGAACGTGCCCACCGGGGGCAGCGCGCCGACGAGCTCCACCTCCGAGGTCGGCAGCCCGATCTCCTCCTCGGCCTCGCGCAGGGCGGTCGCGCGCAGGTCCTCGTCGGGCTCGTCCTGGCGGCCGCCGGGGAACGAGATCTCGCCGGCGTGGCGACTGAGGTCCGGGCGACGCTCGGTGAAGACGGCGGTCAGCGGATCGCCGCGGAGGGGCACGAGCACCGCCGCGTCCTTGGTGCCCGGGGCGTCCATCGCGGCCGCCTCGGCGGGCGAGAGCAGCAGGTCCTCAAGCGCTGGCACCGGACATGTGCTCCGCCCAGCCCGGCCAGCTCTCGATCGGGTCGGTTGAGCGAACCACGTGCATCCCCGCGTCCGCGTAGCGCTCGAACGCCGCGTTCGCCTCGTCTGTGTAGTCGACGACCCCGGGCACGACGACCGGAGACGAGCAGTCCTCGAGCAGGTAGGTGCGCGTGGCAAGCCTGCGCTCCCGCACGTCCTCGTCCTCCAAGAGGTCGTCGATGGTCCACGCCAGGCAGTGGCTCTTGGCCTGCCCGGCCACCACGACCGCGTCGAAGGTGAGCAGCTGGTCGATGAGCTCGGTGTTCTTGGCGCCCAGCCCCTCGCCGTCCGGTCCCTCGGTCACCTCCGGCCCGAGCATCGAGTAGTGCTCGGTGAGCGTGTGGTCGCCCTTGACCTGAAACTGGGGCTGGCTGGACCTCGCCACCCCGTGGAAGAAGATCGCCTCCTCGACGGCCGATACGAGCGCGTGGCCGATTCCACCGAGCATGGCGTGGTAGGGCCAGGCGGTGAGGTCGTACTTGCCCCCCTCGGCGAGCCGACGCGTGTAGTGGACGAGGTGACGAGCCGCATAGGCGGGATCGATTCCGAGGCTCTCGACGACCGCGCCGTTCACACGCCAGCGGCCGGCCTCGACGTCGTCGGCCGAGATGAGCGAGTAGGGCCCCGGGTGGTTCCCTTCCTCGTCGACGAGCCAGATCGCGTGGAAGATCTGCATCGCGCGGTGGGTGTCGAGGCTCGGGAAGACCTGCGTGATCGCGCCGAGGTTGCGATAGATGAAATCGCAGAGACGGGCGGTGTCCTCGACCGCTCCGGTGCCCGAGCGTCCGGCGACGAAGAGCTCGAAGCCCGGGATGCAGAAGGTGTTCTGGACGTCGACGACGAGGAGGCACACTCGGGAGGTGTCCTCGGCGGCAGGGCGCAGCCCGTGCGACCGAGCCCAGGCGGGCGCCTCCCGGGCACGGTCCTCGTAGGGGACCCGCCAGACCTCGCCGGCACGGCGAGCGTCGAAGTGCGCCGGGACCGGAAGCTCGCCCACTACGTCAGCTCCACGTGCTCGTCGAACATCACCTCGCCCTCGAGCGTGCGGTGGACGGGGCACTTCGCTGCGATCTGGGTCAGCCGCTCGCGCTGGTCCTCCGGCAGCTCCTTGGGGAAGCGGATCTCCATCCAGAAGCGGGTAGGCGACCCGCGCTGCGCGGGCTCGTAGTCCACGTCCACGACGACGTCGCCGATGTTCCAGCCCTTGCGCTCGGCGTACATCTCCATCGTGATCGCGGTGCAGGAGGCGAGGCTCGCGGCGAGCAGCTCCTGCGGGCTGGGGCCCGAGTCGCCGCCGCCGTTCTCGCGGGGCTCGTCCGCCACCAGGGTGTGGTCGCGGATCTCGAGGTCGTGCTTGAGGGTGCCGTTCTCACGGCGGGCGATGGCTCTCATCGTCTCCCTTCGAAGAGCTCTGGCTCGGGCTCATCCGCGAAGCGCGCCATGGCGAAGAGCGCGTCGGAGAGCCTGTTGAGATAGATAAGCACGGTGTCGTCGGCGAGGTTGCCTTCGTGTCCCAGAGCGGTTACCCGCCGCTCGGCGCGGCGTACCGCGGCGCGAGCCACGTCCAGTCGGGCCGACAGCTCGGTGCCCCCGGGGATCACGAACTTCGGCGGCAGCTCGACGCGGTCCATGTAGCGATCGATGTCGGACTCGAGGCGCTCGACCATCGCCATGGTGATCTTCGAGACCCCTTCCTCGAGGCGGCCGGCCGCCTCGGCCGCCGTGGCCAGCTCGGCGCCGGCCACGAACAGCTCGTTCTGGATACGGAGGATGTCGTCGTACAGCTCAGTGCCGGCGTCCGCGGCCACGCGCGCCATGCCGAGCGCCGAGGCGGCCTCGTCGACCGCTCCGTACGCCTCGGGCCTGCCGGCGAACTTTGGCACCCGACCCCCGTACCAGAGCCCAGTCGTGCCGTCGTCGCCCTTGCGCGTGTAGATCTTCACGTCAACAGATTGAACACGAGGCCCGTCGGCGCCTTGGGGTAGAAGTAGGTCGACTTGGGCGGCATCGACTCGCCCGCCTCCGCGACCTCGCGCACTTGATCGACCGGCGTGGCGCGCATGAAGAACCCGGCGTCGGCGGCGCCCGACTCCACCCGCTCGATGGCGTCCTCGAGGCTCTTCGAGTAGTCGAGCCCGCGGAGGTGCGAGATGTCGTCCTCGGACATGCCGAGCGCGCCGCGCAGGATGAGGGCCTCCAGCACCGCGGTGTCGAGGCGCCTGTAAGGCTCCGGCATCCCCGGTAGGGCGCGGTCGGCGATTCGCTGGTCCTTGAGCGTTGCCCGGTAGGGCTGCCTGTGGAAGCTGTCCATGTAGCCGAAGGCGACGCCGTCGCCTCCCGCCGCCGGCTCGAGCTCCTCGCGATCGACCTGGGCGACCTCGAAGTCGCGTAGGAGGATCTCCCGGATCGCCTCCTGCTTCGCACGGTCGTCCTTCAGGCGGGTCAGCAGCCGATGCGTCGGGAACACGAGCAGGCCCGGGTCGGAGAGCGAGCAAAGCAGCATCAGGACGTACCGGTGCTCGCCCTCGTCGCCGACCTCGTCCGCGTAGACGCGCGCCGTCTCGTAGCGGTGGTGGCCGTCGGCGATGAGGAGCTCGGCGTCGGCGAGCGCAGTCTGGAGAGCGGCGATCTGGTCGGGGTCCGAGACCCGCCAGAGCGTGTTGCGTGTGCCGTCGTCGTCGGTCGCGCTCGCGAACGGCGCCTGCGCCGCAGCTTGCTCGAGCGCCTCGCCGGCGGCGCCGGTCGAGTCGGGGAAGAGGCTGAAGATCGGGGACAGGTTCGCCCGCGTGGCGCGTGTCAGCCGGAGCCGATCCTCCTTGGGCCCCGGGTGGGTGCGCTCGTGCGGTCGGATCCGCCCCGGCCCGTATTGATCCACGCGCACGCGCGCGAAGAAGCCGGTGCGGGTCCGGTCGCTCCCGTCGGGCGCCTCGTAGTCCTGGCGGAGCACCCACATCGCGGGCTCGTCCTCTCGCACGAGCACTCCGCGTTCGCGCCAATCCCGAAGCGTCTCGGCGGCCTCCGCGTAGCTCGCCGGCAGGTCGATCCGCACCGCGTTGTAGGGGCTGCGGGCCACAAGCTTCGCGCGGAGCTCGTCGTCGATCACGTCGTAGGGCGGCGAGATCACGTCGTCGAGCGATCCGACGGCTGACGGCTCGAAGCGGAGCGTGCGCAGCGGCTGAACGTCGGCCATGGGAGCCGGCACCCTAGCGCGCCGGCTCCGCGCGCCTGCCTCGCGCGCCCGCCCTCGCGCCAAACCTGCACGCGGCTTCGCGCCCGCCTCGCGCGCCCCTTTTGCATGCGGCTCCGCGTCCCGCCTCGCGCCCAACCTGCACGCGGCTTCGCGCCGGCCTCGCCCCAAACCCTGACAAATCCCAACCCCCCTTGACATCCGCTCTCCAACCTGTTTAGTCTCTCGACTAAGTCAACCGACTAAGCCAATTCACCAAAACGAAGGCCAATGCCACCAGAACCGCAGTTCGTGGGAGGGAAGAAGCCACCGAGGCCCTCCTCGACGCTGCCGAGCGCATGCTCGTCACCGTCGGGTACGCCGGCATCACCACCCGCAGCGTGGCCGCCGAGGCCGGGGTCAACCATGGGCTCGTGCACTACTACTTCGGCTCGATGGAGGAGCTGCTCCTCCAGGTGCTGGAGCGCTTCACCCGCCGGCTCGTCTACCGAGGCTTCCTCGAGTTCTTCTTCGCCCGGGCCTTCACCGAGCCGCACTCGACGAAGCAGATCGAGGACTGCGTCGAGTGGGGGCTCGAGACCGATCCTGAGACGCTTATCGCGTCGGAGCTTGCCGTCGGAGTCGACACGCGCGAGGATGGGCTTGGACTCTGCCACCAGGTTCGCTGCCCGGTACTCGTGCTGCACGGAAGAGAAGATGCCGTCGTCCCGATTCGCATCGGAGAGGAGCTGGCCGCCGCCACCGGCGGCAGGCTCCTTCGACTCCCCGGCTGCGGCCATATTCCCAACGCGCGGAAGCCGGTCCTGGTGAACAGTGCGCTTGAAGAGTTCGTAGAGCTGGCGGCGCGCGCACCGCCCGAGTACGCCGGTACGGCACCCCTACCCCCCGCCAAAGGAGAGAGCGCATGACAACCGCACAACCCAGCCCGACCACCACCGGTTCGGGCTACCAGTTCGAGGGCACGCTGCTCGAGGTCTGCTCGTGCGACACCCTGTGTCCCTGCTGGATCGGCGAGGACCCAGACCAGGGGACCTGCCAGTCGGTCATCGCCTACAACCTCGACAAGGGCACGATCCGCGGCGTGGACGTGAGCGGGTTGACGCTCGTAGCCGTCGTCCACATCCCGGGCAACATCCTCGAGGGGAACTGGCGCCAGCTCGTGTACGTGGACGACAGCGCCACTGACGAGCAGGGCCAGGCGCTTCTCGACGCGTTCGGCGGCGGACTGGGCGGCCCGCTCGCGGACCTCGCTCAGCTCGTCGGCGAGCGGGTGGCGGTCGAGCGCGCCCCGATCAGCCACGAGATCGTCGACGGTACCGGCACGCTGAAGGTCGGGGACAAGGTCGACTGTGCCATGCACCCTTACGAGGGGCCTGACGGCAGCAAGACGACGCTCAACAACTCGATCTTCTCCACGGTGCCCGGCTCGCCGGCGTACGTGTCGAAGGCGGACTACCAGCGGATCGACATCCCGGAGCACGGCTACAGGTGGTCGTACGAGGGGAAGAACGCGATCCAGTCCGACTGGAAGATCGACTTCCAGGGCGAGTGACCGCAGTCTCCGACGCATCGACGTTCGGCCTGGAGGAGCGGGCCAGCGGGCCGCCCTCCCGGGCCGAGGCTGCGACGTCCGGCCTGGAGGAGCGGCCCACCGGGCCGCCCTCCCGGGCCGAGGCTGCGACGTCCCGTCTGGAGGAGCGGGCGGCCGGGCCGCCCCCCAAGGACGGGGCCTCCTCCTCCGTTTTGGAGGGGCGGGCCGCCGGCCCGCCCTCGCGGGCCGTCGCGCGCGCGGGGCGCCGGCGCCGCCTGGCCGGGCTGCCCCGGCCGATCCTCATCGCGATCGCTGCCGCCTGGGTCACCGCCGTGGCCGCCCAAATGGCCGGGACGGCGGCGCTGCTGCACCATGATGCGCTGATCGAAGACGGGCCGCCGCTGATTGTGGCCGGACTTCTCTCCCTGCTCGCCTGGCAGGTGATGATCGTGGCGATGATGCTGCCTTCGTCCCTACCGCTGGTCAGGCTGTTCGGAGCGGCGTCGGCCCGGGCGCCGCACCGCTCGCGCGCGATGGCGGCCTTCCTCGGCGGCTACGCGCTCGTGTGGTCTGTGTTCGGCGCGGGCGCCTTCATGATGGACGCCGGTCTGCACGCGGCCGTGGATGCCAACCCCTGGCTGAACGATCACCAGTGGGCGATCGGTGGATCGGTGCTCGTACTCGCGGGGGCGTTCCAGTTCACCTCGTTGAAGGACGCCTGCCTCGACAAGTGCCGACACCCGGCGCAGTTCCTGATGCGCTACTACGAGCGCGGAGCGGCCGGCGGCTTCCGACTGGGGGCCCGCCACGGCGCCTTCTGCGTCGGCTGCTGCTGGGCGCTGATGCTGGTGATGTTCGCGGCCGGCGTGGCGAGCCTGATCTGGATGGCTCTGCTGACGGCGATCATGATCCACGAGAAGACACGCCCGGCAGGCGCCCGAGCCGTCCCCGTGACCGGAGTGGCCCTGCTGGCGATGGCGTCGATCGTGCTGGCGTACTCGGCCTACGCGGCGTCCGTGACCTGATCTGCGTCCATCTCGATATTCCATCCGGCCCGGATGGGAACATGTGTTCGGGATGGCGCACCCGGCGTACCTGCGGGAGAAGGCGCGGAGCCTTCGGGTCGAGAAGCGGCTCTAGCTAGACGAGATCGCGGAGCGCCTGGCGCTGCCGAAGACGACGATCTATTACTGGGTGCGCGACTTGCCGCTGGGTCGGGCTCGCAAGGCCACGCCGGGGAGGCGCCTCGGCAACCATCGCATGCAGCTCACCTACCGCGCTCGCCGTGAAGCTGCCTACGAGGACGGGCGCACTACCTTCCCCGAGCTCTCGCTCCAGCCAGCCTTTCGGGACTTCGTGTGCCTCTACATCGCGGAGGGCTACAAGCGCGACCGCAACACGGTCTCGATCTGCAACTCAGACCTCGCGGTAATGAAGCTCTCACGACGATGGCTGATCGCGTTCTCTCATAGGCCGCTCGTCTATGCACTTCAGTACCACGCTGACCAGGATCTACAGGACCTCAGGCAATACTGGGGCAGGGAGCTCGGCATCGACCCGGAGATCGTCCGAGTCCAGCGGAAGACGAACAGCGGCCGCCTCGGAGGGCGCAATTGGCGATCCGCACATGGGGTTCTGAACATCGCCACCTATGACACCCTCTTCCGTGCCAGGCTTCAGGGCTGGATCGATTGCCTTCAAGAGCGGTGGTTAGACTCGCCGGTAGACGGGGCGTAGCGCAGCCTGGTAGCGCGTCTCCCTTGGGCGGAGAAGGTCGTCGGTTCAAATCCGGCCGCCCCGACTCATGCCGGACTCCGTGTCTGAGGCCAAGCGCCGCGGACGGCTAAAGCCGATCCTCCTCGCCGCGGCCATGGCGTTCCTCGCGCTCAACGTCTGGACCGGCAGCCCGCTGCTCGCGGTTTGGATCGGATCGCGAGTGCAGGGTGAGGACAGCCAGCCGTCGATGGGCGCGTACGCGACGGTGATCCTCGCGCTGGTGGTGTTCAGCGTCGGCCTCTATCAGCTGCTGAAGCTCACCACTCGCGCCTATCAGGAGGCGACCGGCACCACGCCAACCGTTCGAACGCATGCGCCGTGGTTGCGCAGCATGCGCGGCGAGCGCCCGGACTACCCCGGCGCGACAGCGAAGATCTCAGGCGCCGAGCGCATCGTTGTGGTCACGGTGATACTCACCGCGATCCTGTTCGAGGTCTGGTTCTTCTTCTTCTCGGGTTCGTCGATCGGCGGAAGCTCTGGCCGCTGACGAGCACCAGTCTGGACGACGGTGCCGCCGTGGCGGTCGTCGTCTCTGACGCTACCCGGGCCTACTCTTTGACGCGAACAACCCGCCCCGGTAGCTCAGCCGGACAGAGCAGCGGCCTTCTAAGCCGCGGGTCGCAGGTTCGAATCCTGCCCGGGGCGTCTCGAGCACGGGGCGCGGGCTCAACCTCCGCGGTAGAACGGCCGATCAGGTGCAGCGTGGTGCGTCTCTTCGTCGCAACGTGCGCGCTGGTGGCGCTGCTCGGCCTCACGGCATGTGGCGGCGACGAGGAGGCGGTGGCTC
>Ga0126312_10000371_pt1 | contig 25753 bp, 25 predicted proteins | sample Plot104A_FD_92537 | JGI IMG/M metagenome (GOLD analysis project Ga0126312, IMG submission 92537) | Serpentine soil microbial communities from UC McLaughlin Reserve, CA, USA - Plot104A | ecosystem: Environmental > Terrestrial > Soil > Grasslands | place: USA: UC McLaughlin Reserve, Lake County...
GACCTACGGCGACATCTTCAACGCCGACGTCGCGATCCTGGCCGGCACCAACACGACGGCGAACCACCCGGTCGCGGCCTCGTTCTTCAAGCAGGCAAAGCGACGCGGCACCACGCTGATCGTTGTCGACCCTCGGCGCGAGCGGATCGCGGACTACGCCGACATCTACTGCCAGATCAAGCCGGGCACGGACGTCGCCTTCTACAACGGAGTGATGCACGAGATCATCCGGCTCGACCTGGTCGACCGCGAGTTCATCGCCCGACGCGTGACGAACTACGGCGAGCTCGCCAAGGTCGTGAGGCAGTACCCGCCGGAGCGCGCGGCCCAGATCTGCGGCGTCGACGCCGACACGATTCGCGAGGTGGCGAGGCTGTGGGGCGAGGCGGGGGCCGCTGTCGTGTACTGGGGGATGGGGATCTCCCAGCACACCACCGGAACCGACAACGCGCGCTGTCTCATCGCCCTGTGCTCGATCACCGGCCAGGTCGGTCGCCAGGGCACCGGGCTGCACCCTCTTCGCGGCCAGAACAACGTCCAGGGCGCCTCCGACGCCGGGCTGATCCCCATGTGCTACCCCGACTACCAGATGGTCGACAACCCGGATGCGCGTACACGCTTCGAGGCGGCGTGGGACCGCGAGCTCGATCCGGAGCTCGGGCTGACCGTCACCGAGATCGTGGCGTCGGCGCTCAAGGGCGGCGTGCGCGGGATGTACATGATGGGCGAGAACCCGTTCCTCTCGGACCCGAACGTCAACAAGGTGCGCAAGGGGCTTGCCGCGCTCGAGTTCCTCGTCGTCCAGGACATCTTCCTGACGGAGACGGCCGAGTTCGCGGACGTAGTCCTGCCGGCCACCTCATACATGGAGAAGGAGGGCACGTACACGAACACCGACCGCCGCGTGCAGATCGGGCGCAAGGTGCTCGAGGCCCCCGGCCAGGCGCGCGAGGACTGGCGGATCATCTGCGAGATCGCCAACCGCGTCGGGCTGCCGATGGACTACGCGTCGCCGCGCTCGATCTTCGAGGAGATGGTGTCGCTCACCACCAACTACAACGGCCTCACCTACGACAATCTCGGCCCGGTCGGCAAGCTCTACCCCAACCCCGATCCGGAGCACTCTGACGGTACCGTCGTCCTCTTCAGCGAGAGCTTCGGGACCGACGACGGAAAGGCGCACCTGGAGCCCGCGGAATGGCTGGCCGCAAAAGAGCTGCCGGACGATGAGTATCCGTTCATCCTCAACACCGGCCGGCTGCTCGAGCACTGGCACACGGGCTCGATGACGCGCCGCTCATACGCGCTCGATGCGATCCAGCCGAAGGCGCACGTCTTCCTGAACCCCGACGACGCGGCCGAGATGGGGATCGAGGAGGGCGACTTCGTGCGGATCACGAGCCGGCGCGGATCGATCGAGCTCGGCGCGCTTCTCTCCCATCGAGACACGCCGGGCACGTGCTTCATCCCGTTCCACTTCCGGGAGGCGGCCGCGAACGTCCTGACGATCGACGAGATCGACCCGACCGGCAAGATCCCCGAGTTCAAGTTCTGCGCCGTGAAGGTCGAGCGGGCCGGGGGGCCAGCGGGATGAGCGCGGTCCCCGGCGCCGAGGCGCGCGCCGGGAGGTTCCCCGGACCGAGCCTGATCCCGAAGCTGACCGCCATCCAGCGCGAGCGCGGCTGGCTGCCACGCGAGGAGCTCGTGAAGCTGTCCCGCGACGAGCGCCGGCCACTGTACGAGATCGAGGGGCTGATCTCGTTCTATCCCCACTTTCGAACCGAGCCGCCGCCGAAGGTCGAGCTCACGGTCTGTCAGGACCTGAGCTGCTGGCTCCACGGCGGCGAGGAACGACTGGCGGAGCTCCGCTCGCGGTACGGCGACGACGTCGAGGTCGAGTTCCACGAGGTCTCCTGCCTCGGGCGCTGCGACACCGCGCCCGCGGCGGCCGTGAACGAACGTCCGGCTCTGGCCGCTGAGGCCGCAGAGATGGTGGAGCGAGCGCGGGGGGGGCCGTTGCCCGACGCCGGGCCGCGCCGGAGCGGGCAGCGCTTCGCCAACGACCCCTACGAGCCCGACTCCCGCGACTACCGCCTACTGCGCGCCGTTCTGGCGGGCGACCTGGCGGCCGAGCGGGTCATCTCCGAGCTGAAGGAGGTAGGGCTGCGCGGCATGGGCGGCGCCGGCTTCCCAACCGGCACGAAGTGGGAGCTCGTTGCGAAGCAGGAGGCTGTCCCGAAGTACGCGATCTGCAACGCCGACGAGTCCGAGCCCGGCACGTTCAAGGACCGCCAGATCATGGCGGAGCAGCCGCATCTCGTGCTCGAGGGGCTCCTCGTGGGGATGGCGGTGACCGGCGCCCGTGAGGGCTGGGTGTTCATCCGCCACGAGTACGGACCCGAGGAGGAGCTCCTTCGCGAGGAGCTCGAGCGTGTGCGCGAATCGGGCCTCCTCGATGACGGCGAGCTCGAGCTCGACGTATTCGTCTCGCCCGGCGGCTACATCCTGGGCGAGGAGTCGGCGCTGATCGAGTGCATGGAGGGCCACCGCGGCGAGCCGCGCAACAAGCCGCCGTTCCCGGGCGTGGCCGGCCTGTGGGGCAAGCCGACCCTGATGAACTCGGTCGAGACGCTCGCCCACATCCCGGTGATCCTCGAGCGCGGCGCCGACTGGTGGCGCGCCCAGGGAGTGAACGGCGGCACCGGCCTCAAGTTCTTCGCCGTCTCCGGACACGTCGAGCGGCCGGACGTCTACTGCGTGCCGATGGGAACCACCGCTCGTGAGCTGCTCGAGCTGGCCGGAGGGACCACCGGCGGAGCGGAGCTGCTCGGCTTTCAGCCCGGCGGCGCCTCGTCCAACTTCCTCGCCCCCGAGCACCTCGACGTCCCGCTCGACTTCGGCCCACTCCAGGAGGCCGGCTCGATGCTGGGCTCGGGCGCCCTGGTCGCGATCGCGGAGGGGACGGATCTGCTGGCGGCGGCCACCAACGTGCTGCGCTTCTTCCGGAACGAGTCGTGCGGGAAGTGCGTGCCGTGCCGGGTCGGTTCGCACAAGGCGCACGAGATGCTGAGCGAGGCGCTCGCCACCGGGAACGGGCCGGCCGACCTGGACGATCGGCTCACCGAGCTCGAGGCCACGCTGCGCCTCACATCGATCTGCGGCCTGGGCCAGGTCGCCCTCGGGCCGGTTCTGAGCGTGATGGGGATGCAGCGGGGGGCGACGGAGGCGCGGCCGCACCCGCGACCCGCGCGTCCCCCGGACCGGGCGAGCGGCTCCGGCGAGCCGGGCCCCGGCGGCGCCGGCGACGGGCCTGCCTCGGGGACCGACGGCCCGGGCAGCGACGGGTCCGCGTCGAGGCCCAGCCAGTCCGACTCCTGACGATGCCCGCGCGCCGCCAGCGCGAGTTCTTCGCCGTCCGCACACTCGGCGAGGCGCTGACGGGCTTTCGTCCGAGCCGCCGAACGGAGACCGAGCGCGTGCCGCTGGAGGAAGCCTTTGGCCGGGTGGCCGCGCAGCCGCTGACGGCGCCCGAGGCGCTGCCCGGGTTCGCACGCGCCACCGTCGACGGCTACGCGGTGCGCGCGGCGGACACCTACGGCGCCTCGGAGGGCCTGCCCGGCTACCTCGAGCTGATCGGCGAAGCCCGGATGGGGCGGCCGCCTGAGGTCGAGCTGGGCCCGGGCACGGCGGTCTCGATCGCGACCGGCGCGCCCCTTCCGCCCGGGGCCGACGCCGTACTCATGGTCGAGCATACGCAGTCGGCGCTCCCGGAGCTCGTGGAGGTGCTCCGGCCGGTAGCGCCGGGAGACGGCATGGTGCGCGCGGACGAGGACGCCGCGCCGGGTGCCGAGCTGGCGCCGGCGGGCCGCCCGCTGCGGGCTCACGACCTGGGGATGCTCGCCGCCGCCGGCATCACCGAGGTACTCGTCCGCGAGCGTCCGCGGGTGACCGTCGTCTCGACGGGCGACGAGCTGGTGCCGGCCGACACTCCCGAGCTCGAGATCGGTCAGGTGCGCGACTCGACCGCCCTGGCGCTCGCCGCGCTCGTCCGCGAGGCCGGCGGCGAGCCAAGTCACGCCGGCATCGTCCCCGACGACCGCGAGGCCCTCGCCGCCACGCTTCGCAGCGCGCTTCCGGAAAGCGACGTGCTCGTCGTCTCCGCCGGCTCCTCGGTCGGCGCCCGCGACGAGACCGCGCTCGCGATCGCCTCCCTGGGAGAGCCGGGCATCTGGTGCCACGGGCTCGCGTTCCGCCCCGGCAAGCCCACGCTGCTCGCCGAGTGCGACGGCGTGCCGGTGGTCGGGCTGCCCGGGAACCCGCGCTCCGCGCTGGTCGTTTTCCGTGTAGTCGGCATGCCGATCGTGCGGCTCGTGGCCGGCTGCACCGACCCCCCGCCCGACGCCGCCACGAGCGCCCGGCTCGACCGCGACCTGCCGTCTGCCGCAGGGCGCGCCGATGTCGTCCAGGCAAGGGTGCGCCATGGCGTCGCCACGCCGCTGTTCGGATCGTCGTCGCTGCTCTCGATCCTCACCGAGGCGGACGGCTACCTCGTAGTGCCGGAGGCGGCGACGGGCCTGGCCGCGGGGAGCGAGGTGGAGGTGACGCTGTATCGGTAGCGGGGCCGCCGGATCCGTCGGGCACGCCCCGGCGGGCAGCCGCATCCGCGGCAGGAGCGCCTAGTGGCCCGCGCCACCCCGTTCATCCACGACCTCCCCGCCGCCGAGGCGCTCGCGGCCTGGGATGAGGCCTGCGCCGCCGCCGGCTGCCCGGCGCGGCTCGAGGCGGTGCGGCTGCCGCTGGACGAGGCCGTTGGGCGGGTGCTCGCCGAGCCGGTGTGGGCGGCGCGCTCCTCGCCGCCGTTCGACGCCGCCGCCATGGACGGCATCGCGGTCCGGGCCGAGGACACGATCGGGGCGAGCGAGACCGCGCCCGCGCGGCTTGAGCGGGGCGCCTACGAGCTCGTCGACACGGGCGACCCGATGCCCGCCGACTACGACGCGGTGGTGATGCGCGAGGACGTGCGCGAGGTGGGCGCCGGCGGCATCGAGCTGCGCGCCGCCGCGCCCCCTTACCAGCACGTGCGGTCGATCGGCGAGGACGTGAGCGCCGCGGAGCTGCTGCTTCCGGCGGGCCACCGCCTGCGCCCGGTGGACGTGGCCGCGGCGGGCGCCGCCGGAGCGGCCGAGGTCGTCGTACGCCGCCGGCCGGTGGTGGCGGTGATCCCGACCGGGGACGAGATCCGCCCACTCGGCTCGGAGCTGGGCCCGGGAGAGCTGCCCGACACGAACTCGCTCATGCTCGCGGCGCAGGCCGAGGAGGCCGGCTGCGAGGCGGTCCGCAGCACGGTCGTCCCCGACGACGCGGATCGGATCGCGGCCGCCGTGCGAGGAGCCGCCGCAGCCAGCGACCTGGTGATCGTCATCGCCGGCTCGAGCGCCGGCCGCGACGACTACACGGCGGCGGTGGTCGCCGAGGTCGGCGCGCTCGCCGTCCACGGGGTGGCGGTGAAGCCTGGGCATCCGGTCGTCCTCGGAGCGGCGGAGCGCAGGCCGATCTTGGGCGCGCCGGGATATCCCGTGTCCGCCGCGCTCACCTTCGACATCTTCGCCGCGCCGCTCCTGGCCCGCCTGGAGGGGGCTCCGCCGCCGGACTGGCCGCGCGCCCGCGCCCGGCTGGCCCGCAAGCTCGCGTCGTCCATGGGCGTGGACGACTGGGTGCGGGTACGGCTTGGCCGCGTGCGCGGCGAGCTCGTGGCGACGCCGCTGCCGCGGGGCGCGGGCGTCCTCACCTCGCTGGTGCGCGCCGACGGCCTGCTGGTGGTCCCGGCCGCACTCGAGGGCCACCACGCCGGAGACGACGTGGAGATTCGGCTCATGCGCGGGGTGGGTGAGATCGAGCGTACGATCGTGGCCACGGGTTCCCACGACCTGGTGCTCGATCTCGCCGCGTCGGCGCTGCGCGAGCGCGACCCGCGCCTGACGTTCGCCTCGTCCAACGTCGGCTCTCTCGGCGGCCTCATGGCCCTGCGCGACGGGCTCTGTCATCTGGCGGGCTCGCACCTGCTAGATCCCGAGACCGGCGAGTACACGCTCCCATACGTCGAGCGCCTCCTCCCCGGCCGCGATCTCGCCGTGGTCCGGCTCGTCCATCGTGAGCAGGGGCTGATGGTCGCCCCGGGCAATCCGCTCGGACTGACCGGGGTCGACGACCTCGTTCGTCCCGGCCTGCGCTACGTCAACCGCCAGCGCGGCGCCGGCACGCGCGTGCTGCTGGACCACGAGCTGGCGAGGCGCGGCATCGAGCCGAGCGCAGTGCACGGCTACGCGCGCGAGGAGCACACCCACCTGGCGGTTGCCGCCGCGGTCGCGGCAGGACGGGCCGACTGCGGTCTCGGGGTGCTGGCCGCCGCCCGAGCGTTCGAGCTGGACTTCGTGCCTGTCGCGAACGAGCCCTACGACCTGGTGCTGGCGCGCGAGAGCGCCGATGACGAGCTCCTCGCCCCGCTGTGGGAGCTGCTCGGAACGCAGGCGTTCCAGGAGTCTGTCGAGGCGCTCGGTGGGTATGAGACGGGCGAGATGGGGCGGCGGATCAGGTAGATGGCGCAACTCGACAGTGTCGCTGCGGGCATGCTGGCGCGCGTCGAGCGCGACGGCGGTCCGGACGAGGTCGCCGTCGAGCTGCCGCTCGAGATCCGCCTGAACGGCTCGCCCGTGGCGGTGACGATGCGTACCCCCGGAGACGACCTCGAGCTCGCCGCCGGCTTCCTGTACGGCGAGGCGGTCGTGGACGAAGCGCCCACGATGACCCTGCCCGACGACCTCGCCGCCAACACGGTGGACGCGCGCGCGCCAGGCGTCGCTCCGCCGCCGGGTCGGCGCTTCTACACCACATCGTCATGCGGCATCTGCGGGCGGGGGGCGCTCGAGGAGGTAGCGGTGGATTGTCCTCGCATCGAGGGCGGTCCCCGGATCGCCCGCGGCGAGCTCGCGGCGCTGCCCGACCGGCTGCGCCAGCCGGTCTTCGAGCGCACCGGCGGGTTGCACGCCACCGGGCTCTTCGGAGCCGCCGGCGGCGAGCCCCTGCTCGTGCGCGAGGACGTGGGCCGTCACAACGCGATGGACAAGGTGATCGGGCATGCGCTGCTCGAGGGGCTGCTGCCCCTGTCGAATCACCTCCTCTGCGTCAGCGGCCGGCTCGGGTTCGAGCTCGTACAGAAGGCCGCGCGAGCAGGGGCACCGATCCTCGTGGGGGTCGGCGCGCCGACCTCGCTGGCGGTGGAGCTGGCCGACGATCGGGGCGTGACGCTCGCCGGCTTCGCCCGCGGGGGCAGCGTGAACGTCTACGCGCACCCGGAGCGAGTGGCCTAGCGCGGCAACTGTCCTGTATAGAGGGCGGAGGAGACCCCTTAGGCAGGACAAACGTCCACAAAAGCCTGCTGCAACCGATCTTGCAGGCGCGACTCTCGGCCTCGAAGACTGTTATCCCCTCAACACGCTATGTGCCGACCCCTCGCGACGCTCCTCGCGGCGGCGGCCTCAGCCGCCTGCCTCTTCGCCCTACCCGGCTCCGCCTCGGCCGCGGCCGTCGACCACGACGGCATGTGGATCTGGGAGGTGAGCCGCTCGGACGGCGGCAACGTGGAGCGCATGGTCGCGCGGGCGTCCGCTCACCACGTGGGGCTCGTGATCGTCAAGGCCGCCGACGCCCGGACTCCCTGGCGCCAGTTCTCGCCGCAGCTCGTGAGCGGGCTGCACGCCGCGGGGATAAAGGTGTGCGCCTATCAGTTCGTCTACGGGCGCTACCCGCGGACCGAGGCGGCCCTGGGCGCTTGGGCGGCCCATCAGGGCGCCGACTGCCTGATGATCGACGCCGAGGGCCAGTACGAGGGCAAGTACGCCTCGGCCCAGACCTACATCAGCCGGCTGCGCACCCTGGTGGGGCCGGGCTACGAGGTCGGCCTCGCGAGCTTCCCGTACGTCCACTATCACCCCTCGTTCCCCTACTCGGTCTTCCTGGGTCCGGGCGGCGCTCAGGAGAACGTGCCGCAGATGTACTGGAAGACGATCGGGGTGAGCGCCGACAGCATGTACCAGGTCACGTACAGCTACAACAGCGTGTACGGCCGTCCCATCTACCCGCTCGGCCAGACTTACGGGAACCCGTCCTCGCCGGATGTCCTGCGCTTCCGAAAGCTCGCGAAGGTCTATGGCGCGAGAGGGGTCTCGTGGTGGGTCTGGCAGTTCTCGGGCGCCACCCAGTGGAGTGCCGTGGGACTGCCGTTCGCGCCGATCGCCCTGCTGAGGCGAGATATTCAGCCGCTGCTGAAGCGCGGCAACCGCTCGGACCTGGTGGTGTGGGCGCAGCAGCACCTGCTCGGACTCGGCCTCCTCACGCGAGTCGACGGGATCTTCGGCTCCAAGACCAAAGCCGCGGTCGCGGCCTTCCAGTCGACCCACGGCCTGCCGGCCACCGGCCAGATCGACAGCGCCACCTGGCAGCAGCTCCTGCGCGGGGGGCCGGCCCCGGTGCGCTGGAGCCCGAGCACGGGCCGCGCGGTGGCTGCCGGCCGGGGGCGGACGATGCCGGCGCCGCGGAGCGCGCAGTTACCGGCGGTCCGGAACGAGCTGGCCGGCAAGCGCGGGGGCTAGCGACTCCACTCGAAGCGGGAACGGCTCGTCCCGACCGACGATCCCGCCTAGGGCGGGGGCCGGTGGCGAGATGAGTCCTCAGCTCACCGCTTTCTTCACGAGCGCGCCGATCTTCTTCTCTTCGGCGGCGGTCAACTCCTTCAGCGCGAAGGAGGTCGGCCACATGGCGCCTTTGTCGAGGTTCGCCTTGTCGCTGAAGCCGAGTGTCGCGTACCTCGTTTTGAACTTCTGCGCGGTTTGGAAGAAGCAGACGACCTTGCCGTCCTTGGCATACGCGGGCATCCCATACCAGGTCCTCGGCGAGAGGGCCGGCGCGCTGGCTTTGATGAGCCCATGGAGCCGCTCGGCCATGGCGCGATCCGGTTCCGCCATCTCGGCGATCTTCGCGAGCACGTCGCCTTCCCCGTCCGCCTTGTCCTTCTTCCCGCGCGCGCCGCGGCGCGCATCCGCCTTCAGCTCTCGGGCGCGCTCCTTCATCGCGGCTCGTTCCTCGTCCGTGAATCCGTTGGACTTCTTGTTGATCGCGGTGCTGCGCTTGGCGGACTTCTGTGTGTCCTTCTTCGGGCTCATGGAAACCTCCTCATAATTACTTGGGTTGGAAACCTCGCCGCAGTTCGGGTGGCTGCCAGGTTCCTGCCGTGCTGAGAGCGGGGGGTCCGCACAAATCTGCGATCGCCGGGCGGCTCAACGCAGCTCTTGGATGCGGATCAGGTTGCCCGCGGGATCGCGGACGGCGCAGTCGCGAACGCCGTAGGGCTGCTCGGTAGGCTCTTGGACGACCTCGGCGCCGCTGGCCTGCACCCGCTCGAAGGTGCCGTCGAGGTCGGCGGTGGCCAGGAGGATGATCGCATAGGTGCCCTTGGCCATCATCTCGGCGATGGTGCGGCGCTCGTCGTCGGTGATGCCGGGGTCGGCCGCCGGCGGGTGCAGGACGATGGACGTGCCGGGCTGGTCGGCGGGGCCGACCGTGATCCAGCGCATCCCGCCGTGTCCGACGTCGTTGCGGACCTCGAAGCCGAGGGTGTCGCGATAGAAGGCCAGGGAGGCGTCCGGGTCGTCGTGCGGGAGGAAGCTCGCGTGAATGGTGATGTCCATGGGCGGTCACTCTAGGTGCGGCTCGGGGCCGGCGCTTCTCGATTCCTGATCGGTCTGGTCACCTGTTTCGCGACGCACGACGGCATCCCCGCCGTCGCGCGCGCCGCCTGGCGCCGGTAGACGCCGGGCGGCACACCGACCAGCTCGGTGAAGCGACTGCTGAAGGTGCCCAGCGACGAGCAGCCGACCTCGAAACAGACCTCGGTGACGCTGAGGTCGCCACGACGCAGCAGCGCCATCGCGCGCTCGATGCGCCGCGTCATCAGGTAGCTGTACGGCGACTCGCCGTAGGCGAGCCGGAACTGGCGGCTGAGGTGCCCGCCCGACATGTGCGCGCCGCGGGCGAGCGCCTCGACGTCCAGCGGCTGCGCGTATTCCCGGTCGATCCGGTCGCGGACGCGGCGCAGGCGCGCGAGGTCGCGCAGGTGCTGCGCCGCGGTGGGTCTGCTGGTCACCTGCGAGATAGTCGTGCCACGTCGCGCCGCTTCTTGATTCGGCGCTACATCCCTTGGCGCAACCGGCACCCGCAGGTTCGAATGCTGTGCGAGGTGGTCAAGCGCGCAATCGTTGCCCGACGCGGCACTAGCCGATCGACCCCGCCATTTCGAGCTGAATCAGCCGGTTCAGCTCGACCGCGTACTCCATCGGCAGCTCCTTCGTGACCGGCTCGATGAAGCCGTTCACGATCATCGCCGCCGCCTCCTCTTCGGTGAGGCCGCGGGACTGCAGGTAGAAGAGCTGCTCGTCGGAGATCTTGCCGACCACGGCCTCGTGGGCGACGGTGACGTGCGGGTTCTGGATCTGGATGTCGGGCCAGGTGTCCGAGCGGGAGCGGTCGTCCATCATCAGGCCGTCGCACTGCACGTGGGCCTTGGAGCCCTGCGAGTTGTGGCCCATCCGGACCAGCCCGCGGTAGCCCATGATCCCGCCGTCCTTGGAGATCGACTTGGCGAGGATGTTGGAGGTCGTGTTCGGAGCGAGATGGACGACCTTGGCGCCGGTGTCCTTCCAGACGTCGCCGGACGCCACGCCCACGTTCAGATGGTCGGCCCGAGCGCCCTCACCCATAAGGAACGACCCCGGATAGAGCATGACCTTCTTGGCGCCCATGGAGCCGCCGACCCACTCGACGGTCCCGTGCGCCTCGACGATCGCCCGCTTCGTGTTCAGGTTGAACACGTCCTTCGACCAGTTCTGCACGGTCGTATAGCGGGCCCTCGCGCCCTCCTTGACGAAGATCTCGACGACGGCGGAGTGCATCGAATTGACCGAGTAGGTCTGAGCGGTGCACCCCTCGATGTAGTTAACGTCGGAGCCCTCGTCCGCGATGATCAGCGTGTGCTCGAAGGTCCCCTCGCCTGAGCCCTCCATGCGGAAGTAGGCCTGCAGCGGGAGGTCGACCTTCACGTCCTTCGGCACGTAGAGGAAGGAGCCGCCCGACCAGACCGCGCCGTGGAGGGCGGAGAACTTGTTGTCCTGCGGCGGCACGCACTTCTTCATGAAGTAGTCGCGGACCAGGTCCCCGTGCTCCTGCACCGCGGTGTCCATCGCGCAGAAGACGATCCCCTTGTCGGCGTACTCCTGCTTGAGGCCCTCGTAGAAGGGCTCCTGGCGCCAGACTCCGACGACCCCCGCGAGGTGCTCGCGCTCGGCCTGCGGGATGCCTAGCTTCTCGTAGGTGTCCTTCATCTCCGCGGGGACGTCGTCCCAGCTGTTGTAGCGGCCCGCTTCGGGCGGCGAGTACAGGACGAGATCGGAGAGATCGAGGTCGGACAGGTCGACGCCCCACGTGGGGATCGGCTTGCGCTCGAAGATCTCGAAGGACTTGAGCCGCTTGTCGCGCATCCAGTCGGGCTCGCCCTTGACCTTGGAGAGCTCCTCGATCACATCGCGAGAGATGCCCTTCTTGGCCACGAGCTGACCCTGCTCGTTCTCCTTGATCGGGCTCGGCTTGGGTACTCGCGTCTTGTCGGTGGCTGCCATACGCTCCAAATTCGGTGTTCCGAGGTCGGAAATGAGATTTTAGCGGGAGGAGTACCCGGACGCGTGCTCCCGAATGCTCCAGGCTCTATTTTCCCGAGTCCATGCGCGAGTACTACGAGGGGCGAGCGCCAGAGTACGACGCCACCGCCTACGACGCGGCGGCTGGTCCGGAGGTCGAGGAGCTCACGGCGTTCGTGGCCGAGCAGGAGCCTAAGCGTGTGCTGGACGTCGCATGCGGCACCGGGTATCTCACGCGCTTCATGAGAGGCGACGTGGTGGCGCTCGACCAGAGCGCCGCCATGCTCGAGCTCGCCGGCGCCCGTCTTCCGGGCGTCGAGCTCGTGCGAGCGGACGTCCCACCGCTGCCGTTCGAGGACGACTCGTTCGACCGCGTCTTCACGAGCCACTTCTATGGCCACCTAGTCTCGACCCGCGAGCGCGCCCGCTTCGTCGAGGAGGCGCTCCGAGTGGGGCCGGAGCTGGTCGTTGTCGAGGAGACGTGGCGCTCGGGGCGCCCGCACGAGGCCTGGGAGCAGCGCGAGCTTCGCGACGCGTCGCGGCACCGGGTCTTCAAGCGCTACTTCGATCCCGACGAGCTGAGCGAGGAGCTCTCGGGCGGCCTCGTGTTGGAGACGCGGAGCTTCGTGGCGGTGCGGACTCTTAGAGCTCACCAGACCGGCACCTGACCGAGCCCCGCTTCCACGCCCTCGGGGCGAGCTCCCGCTTTCCAGACCCCACAGGTAGGACTTAGGGTACCCTAACGCGCGTGCTCAGGAAGACCGCGATCCTCATGGTGATGGCCGCACTGGGAGTCGGCGTCGCCTTCGGGGCGGCCGCCTGCGGCGAGGATCGCGAGGGCGAGGTGGAGCTCGAGGACGGGGCCGGGACCGCCACGAGCGGCACATCGACGACCCCGACGGTCGAGACGGAAACGGGCGTCGAGTCCGAGACCGAGACGGGCGCCGAGACCGACGCCGAGACCGAGACGGAGGCTGAGACCGAGACCGCACCCTAGGCGCGGTGCGGCCTGTGAGACGCGATGTCGAGAAGGAAGCTGATCGTCTCTGTCTTCGCCGGCGCGGCGCTCTTCGTCGCGGCCTTCGTCGGTGTGGTGATCGCCACATCGGGCTCTGGATCGGACAAGCTCGTGATCTACTCGGCCCGTTCGCACTACGGCGAGGAGCAGCCTTTCCGCGACTTCGCGAAGCGCACCGGACAGGACCTGCTGCTGCGGGGCGGCGACGCGTCCGAGCTCTTCGAGCGTCTCGAGACCGAGGGGGACCAGACGCCGGCAGATCTCCTCATCACGGTGGACGCCGCCAACCTGTGGCACGCGAAGGATGCCGGTCTCCAGCCGGTCCACTCGATGGTGCTCGACCGCGACATCCCGCCCGACCTCCGTGACCCGGACGACGAGTGGTTCGGTCTGACGATCAGGGCGCGGACGATCATGCGCTCGACGGAGCGCGTAGGGCCGAACGAGGTCACCACCTACGAGGGGCTCGGCGATCCGCGTTGGAAGGGTCGCCTCTGCCTGCGCTCCGGGACGAGCGAGTACAACGTCTCGTTCGTCGCGGATCGGATCGCCAAGGACGGCCGCGTGGCGACGGAGCGCATGCTGCGGCGCTGGAAGGCGAACGACCCCAAGATCTATGGCTCGGACACCGACGTGCTCGAGGCGATCGCCGACGGCGACTGCGACGTCGGTCTCACCAACCATTACTACCTCGCGCGCGAGCTCGAGGAGGACCCGCACTTCCCCGTCGCTTTGGTGTGGGCGGACCAAAAGGGCCGCGGGACGCACGTGAACCTCTCCGGCCTGGGCGTGGTGAAGGGGTCGGACCGCGCGGCCGACGCGGCGGCTCTGATCGAGTTCCTCACGACGCCGGCACAGCAGCGCGTTTTCGCCGAGAACAACCATGAGTACCCGGTCGGGAAGGGCGCGAGGCCGTCCACGATCGCGGCTCGGTTTGGTCACTTCAAGCGCGACCCGATCGACGTGGAGCGCGCCGGCGCGCACCTGGCCGACGCGCTGAAGCTCATGCAGGAGGTGGGCTGGGACTGATGGACGGTGCGCAGGGCTGACGGCTGGACCTGGCTCACCATCTGCTGCGCGCTACTGGTCGCGGCGCCGCTCGTGGGCCTCCCCCTCAGCTTCGTAGCCGCCCCAGGCGGACTGGCGGAGTTCTCGGGGTTCGTGCCGGACGCTCTCGGCGCCACCGCGATCCTGCTGGTCGGAGTCGGCTCCGGCACGTTGGTACTCGGCACCGGCCTGGCGCTGCTGGTGTCCTTCTGCGACTTCCCCGGCCGGGGCTGGGTCGAGTGGGCGCTGGTGCTCCCGCTCGCGATGCCGGGCTACGTCTTCACGCTCTTCGCCCTCGGGAGGGACGTGCCCGGCATCCGCTCGGCGCTCGGCGCCGTCTGCATCTTCACGCTCGTCCTCTACCCCTACGTGTACCTGCTCGCTCGGGCCGCCTTCCTCGCCCAGTCGCGCACGCTGCTCGAGGCCGCGCGCGGACTGGGCCTCTCACGCCGTGCGGCGATCGTGCGCGTCGGGCTCCCTCTCGCCAGGCCCGCCATCCTCGGCGGCGTGGCGCTGGCCCTGATGGAGGCGCTCGCCGACTTCGGCACGGTCAACCTGCTCGGCGTGAGGACCTTCACCGACGCGATCTACCGGGTCTGGTTCAACGCGTTCGACCGCGATGCGGCCATGCAGCTGGCCACCCTGCTGGTCTCGGTGACGCTCACCCTGCTGCTGCTCGAGCGCCTGGCTCGCGGGCGCGCGCGCTACCACCAGCACGCCGCCACTGGCGACGTCGTGCCGCCCGTTCGCCTTAGCGGTCTCTCGGCTGTCGGCGCTCTGGTGGTACCGATCGCGCTGGTCGGCGTGGTGGTCGTCGCGCCGCTCGCGCAGCTGGCGGCGTGGTCGGTCGAGTCGATCCGCGAGGGCCTGCTGTCGCCGGAATTCGCGTCGGCCGCTCGGAACAGCGTGCTGCTGGCGGCGATGAGCGCGGTGCTCGTCCCGATGGTCGCGGTGCTCCTCGCTTACGGAGTAAGGGCGGGCGGCTCGCGCTTCGCGGCGGGTGCGGCGCGGACCGCTACGATCGGCTACGGCCTGCCCGGCTCGGTCGTGGCGGTGGCGGTGATCGTGCCGCTCGGCTGGCTGGACCACCGCATGAACGCCGCCGTCGGCACCGGCCTGCTGCTCACCGGCACCGTGATCGGACTCTTCTATGCCTACCTCGTTCGCTTCCTGGCGCTTGCCTGGGGCGCCGTCGAGACGGGCCTGATGCGCATCCCGCGCCAGCTCGACGACGCCGCCCGGGGGCTCGGCGCCGACCGCCTCGACGTGCTCGCGCGCGTCCATCTTCCGCTGATGCGAACCGGGCTCGCGACCGCCGCTTTGCTCGTGTTCGTAGAGGTGATGAAGGAGCTTCCCGCCACGCTGCTGCTGCGGCCGCTCGGGGGCGACACGCTGGCGATCGCCGTCTGGCAGGCGACGAGCGAGTCGCTGTTCGAGACCGCGGCTCTGCCGGCGTTCCTGATCGTCCTGGTCGGGCTGCTCCCCGTGGCGGCGATGATCCGCTTGTCCGGCCGCCGCGGCGCGGAGCTGGAGGCCGCCCAGACTGCAGGCGCGTGGGCGGAGGAGTACGAGGTGACGGCGATATGAGCGACGTCCGCCTCCGGGGCATCTCGAAGTCGTTTGGCCCGGTCCGGGCCGTCCGCGACGTCGACCTCGAGATCGAGCGCGGCGAGCTGGTCGCCGTGCTAGGGCCCTCCGGCTGCGGCAAGACGACCCTGCTGCGGCTGATCGCCGGGTTCGAGCGGCCCCACGCCGGCTGCGTCGTGGTAGGCGACGAGGTCGTGGCCGGGCCTGGGCGGTTCGTCCCGCCCGAGAAGCGCCAGGTCGGGATGGTGTTCCAGGACTACGCCCTTTTCCCCCACCTGACAGTGGAGGCGAACGTGGCGTTCGGCCTTGCGGCGCTCACCCGGAGCGAGCGCGAGGCGCTGACGCTCCGAACGCTCGAGCTCGTCGGCCTCCAGCACAAGGCCAGGCGCCACCCGCACGAGCTCTCGGGCGGCGAGCGTCAGCGGGTGGCGCTCGCACGGGCGCTTGCGCCGGAGCCGAAGCTCGTGCTGCTCGACGAGCCGTTCTCCAACCTCGACGCGAGCCTACGCGCCGGCCTCCGGCGAGAGGTCGAGCTGATCCTGGGCGACGCCGAGGCCACGGCGCTGCTCGTCACCCACGACCAGGAGGAGGCGCTGTCACTGGCGGATCGCCTGGCGGTGATGCGGGAGGGTCACATCGTCCAGGTCGGCGTACCGGAGGAGGTCTACGAGCGGCCGGCCAGCCGCTGGGCCGCCCAGTTCGTCGGCGAGGTGAACGTCCTCGCCGGCATCGCCCACGGAACGGGCGTCGAGACCGAGCTCGGCCTGTTCGACCTGCGCGCTCCCGCGAGCGGCTCGGTCCACGTCGCGGTGCGTCCGGAGCAGCTCGAGCTGAGCGCCGACCACGACGGCAACGCCGAGGTGGTCGCCCGCGAGTTCCGCGGCCACGACGTGCTCTACCGGCTGCGCCACGAAGGTGGCCGCACCGTGCTGGTCCAGCTGCCTTCGCTGCTGCTTCACGACGTGGGCGCGCGGGTGTTCGTGAGGCCGGCCGCGTCGGCGGTGACGACGCTGGTGGACTGAGCGCCTGAACTGCACTGAGACACGGCCGTGTTACGTGCTCGAGCGCCGCCCCCGAGTCGATCGGCGTTGCTGCCTCCTGGGCAGCGGCCGACGGCACGCTCAGCGTTACAGGAGAGCGGGGTCGTCGGCGGGTACGCGGCGCACCGTCGAGCGGCGGTCGTCGACGTCCTCCCAGCGATCGCTGTAGATGATCTGCTTCAGCAGCGGGTCCGTGCGCAGGAATGCGTAGGGGAAGCCGAGCTCGACTCGGCTGGCACGGTCGAGGCGCTCGCGGGCGGTGTCGTCCAGGCGCAGGTCGAGCGACGCCAGGTTGTCGCGGAACTGGTCCTCCTTCGTGGCGGCAACAATCGGCACGACCGTACCCGGTCGCTCGCGCAGCCAGGCGAGCGCGACCTGAGCCGCGCTGACGCCGAGGCTTCGCGCAACGTCCACGACCTCACGCACGATGGCGTCCGTCCGCTCGTCGCTGTCCCGGTTCAGCGTGACGAGGCGGCCGCTCTCGGCGTCGGGGTGGGTCGCGTCGGCCAGGTACTTGCCGGTCAGCCGGCCCGCCGCGAGCGGCGACCACGCGGCCACGCCCAGGTCGAGCCCGAGCGCCATCGGCACGAGCTCGCGCTCGACCGTTCGCTCCAGCAGGCTGTACTCGATCTGGAGCCCGATGAACGGCGACCAGCCGCGCAGCTCCGCGAGGGTCGTGGCCTGGGCAACCTCCCACGCCGGCCAGTCGGAGACGCCCGCGTAGAGCACCTTGCCGGCGCGCACCTGGTCGTCCAGCGCGCGCATGACCTCTTCGACGGGAGTGAGCGTATCGCGCGCATGAACCCAGAGGAGATCGACGTAGTCGGTTCGCAGCCGCCGGAGGCTCGTATCGAGCGAACGGATCAGACTCTTGCGATGGTTGCCGGCCGAGTTGGGATCGCCGGGCTCGGTCTGGAGCGTGTACTTCGTTGCGAGCACGAAGCGATCCCGACGGCCGTCGAGCAGCTCTCCCAGGATCGTCTCGCTGGAGCCGCCGGTGTAGTTGTTGGCGGTGTCGACGAAGTTGCCGCCGGCCTCGTCGAACAGGTCGAGGATGCGGGCGCAGGTGTCGCGCGACGCTCCCCAGCCCCAGTCCTCGCCGAACGTCATCGTGCCGAGGCACAGCTCCGAGACCCGCAGGCCCGTCTTCCCGAACATCGCGTAACGCATCGCGAGCCGAGGCTACGTCAGGTGACCCGGGCGCCACCATCGGGAAATGGTCTTAGGACCAGAGGCGGAACCCACGAGCCACACCTACATCAGCCGACCGGAGCTCCGAGCCGTGTCGGGGGCGCGCGACTAACAGTCTGGCTCATCATTCCCAGCCCCGATACGCACAACCCTGGGAGGGCTGCGCAACCTGAAATCAGCCGACCTTCGCCCCAACCGGCTCGCGCTCGGCTACTCCGTTTCAGGATCACGAGCGGGATCTTCCGTCCGGTGCGCGCCCGCACTGCGCGCCGCTCCGTGCCGACCTGCGCCGTGACGCTCGCCCGATAGATGACGGCAGCCTCGCCCATCAGCCGGATGAGCACGGCGGCCTTTACGAATCCACCTTCAAGCATGTCGCGGCGGGCGAGACAGCGGAGCTCCCGCATGGCGCCACCGCCTGATTCCGCCCGGTGGGGCGGGTCGTTTGGACCACGCCCTTCCGTCCTGGTCCTCTGCGAACATTTGTTCGCGTTTCGAGAGCAGGAGGGAGGCAGGGTGGAGACTCGTATCGGGGGGCAGCTGGAGCCGGACGATTGGCCGCTGGAGCAGTTGGAGCGCGAGATCACTGGGCTGGCGGCGCATATCCACGCGGCTACCTGTCAGTGGCTCGTGCTTGTGAGCGAATTTGACAGCCGCGAGGGCTGGGCGCAGTGGGGCTGCAACTCGTGTTCGCATTGGCTCTCGTGGCGCTGCGCGCTTGCCCCGGCGGCGGCCCGCGAGCAGCTGCGGGTGGCCAGGCGGCTGCGGGAGCTGCCGGCGATCCGGGCCGCGTTCGGGCAGGGGGAGGTGAGCTATTCGCAGGTGAGGGCGCTGACCCGGGTCGCGACGCCGGAGCTCGAGCAGAGCCTGCTCGAGATCGCCCGTCATGCCACGGCGGCACAGCTGGAGGTCGTGCTCCGCGCGTACAAGGGCGTAGTCAGGCGGGAGCTCTCCCCTCACGACCGCGCCCACGGTGACCGCTACGTCGTCTGTGAGCACGACGAGGATGGCGCGCTGCTACTTAGGGCCCGGCTTCCGGCGGAGGAGGGGGCGTTGGTGGTGGCCGCGCTCGAGGCTGCGCGCGCGAGCCTGCGCTCGCGAGCGAACGACGTGCATGTAGGGAGCGCTTCGGAGCCCGAAGGCCCCCCTGGCGGCGAACCCGCTGGCACCGAGGACGGCGAAGTCTCATGTAATGGTCGAGGTGTTTCCGCGGAAGCGTCGCTGGGGCCGCAAGGCAGGCTGTCGGATGCCGAGGACGTATTCCCGGCTTTGGCCGAGGCACCCGCTCAAGCCGTGGCGGCGCCTCGGGAGGCCGTCGCTCCGTTGAGCGAGCAGGCTCCGGTCTCGAACGCCGACGCCTTGGTGCTCATGGCGGAGACGCTGCTCTCCTCGGGCGCCGCCGAGCGAACCGGCGGCGACAGCTACCGCCACCGCGCTCGCCGGGGAGGGTCCGTCTCGCCCCCGGGCCACCGCGGCTCCGGCCGGCGAAGCCGCCGTGGAACGCGGCGAAGCGGCGGTGGAAGCCGGAGAAGCCGCGGTGGAGGCCGGCGAAGCGGCGGTGGAAGCCTGCGAAGCGGCGCCGGCAGCCGGTGACGAAGGGGCGGCTGGCGCGTGTCAGCTCGAGCGGGGCTTTGCGCTCGATCCCGAGACGGCGCGGCGGCTGGCCTGCGACGCCAGCCTTGTCAGGATCCTGGAGCGCGACGGGCGGCCCTTGTCGGTGGGGCGGCGCACGCGCAGCGTGCCGCCGGCGCTGCGCCGGGCGCTCCAGAGCCGCGACCGTCGCTGCCGCTTCCCGGGCTGCTGCCAGCTGCGCTTCCTGCATGCCCACCACATCGACCACTGGGCCCACGGCGGCCCCACCGAGCTCTCGAATCTGGTTCAGCTCTGCCGCTACCACCACCGCTTGGTACACGAGGGCGGTTACACGCTCGAGCGCGCCGCGGCCGGGGGGCTTCGCTTCCGCCGACCCGACGGGCGACCGATACCGCCCGTGCCGGACAGCGAGCGCGGCGAGCCTGGGGAGATCGAGCGCCGCAACCACTCCCGCCGCATCCCGATCGGCCCAGACACCTGCGTGCCGCGCTGGTGGGGCGACCGGCTCGACCTCGCCCTCAGCATCGACTGCATCGTCTCGCGCGACCCGCGAATGTCGGACGACGGTCCCCAGATAGCGGCCTGGCCGGCACCAGACATCGAGCGCCGCACGGCGGAGGCCCACGAAGCGGACCTCCATGAGATGAAGCCGCTCTGATCGCCCGTCAGGCCGGGATGCGAAGTCTCAAGTGAGGGTCGCGGTGTTTCCGCAGAAGCGTCGCCCAGTCCCGGCAAAGTGGCGCCGGAGCGCCCGGCCGCTTGCCTCAGGCTATCCGGACGCTCGCCCAGTCCCGTCTAGTCCACCTGCCGCTTGAAGACCAGCATGTGGCCGTCCTTCTCGTTGTGGAGCGCCACGTCGAGGAAGGCGGTCGCGAGCTCCCAGCCTTGTCCGCCGAGGTCGTTCATGGTCGCTTCGAGCTCCTTGCGGTCGAGCTCGTCCTCCTTGCGGCCCAGGAAGCCGTGGGTGATGACGCTGGTCGTGTACTCCCAGATGGCGATTGTCGGAGCCTAGTGGGAGGGCCAACTATCACCCGGACGCTGGATCGGATGCCGGGCTCGGCGGCAGCCCGCGGCGTCTACGGACGAAGTAGATGGCCGTCGCCGCCAACCCGGCCGCGGCTGCCAGGCCGCCCAGCAGCCAGACCAGCGCGGACGAGCCGCCGTCAGACGTGGCCTTGGGCGCGTCCGGGAGCACGACCTCCGACACCCGGGCCTTGGGGACGGCCGCGTCGAGCCCGCGGAGCTTCGCGGCGGGGAATGGCTGGATGCCGCGAGTCATCTCCCGAACGGCCGACGCGCTTTCCTTCGCAATCGGCATCCAGGTATATCCGCCATACTCACTCTCACCGCGGACGAGGCCTGCGGCGGGAAGGAGCGCCGTGGTGAACGTGGACCGCTCCCCCTCGCCGCGAATGGTCACCACCGCCCTGTACCAGGGGGAGGCGTTCGGGGGAGGCGCCGTCGGCGGTCCGCCCCCCTCGATCAAGGCGAGCCGTTGGTCGTGGTCCTTCACCTCGCGGCAATCCGAGGGCCCGCACACCTTGGCTTTGGCCACCTCCTTCGCCGAGGCCTGGGCGGCCGGCACGAGTGGCAGCGCCATCAGAGCAAAACCTACGATCACACGCTTCATCACGGCTCCTTTCCGAGACTTTCCTCTGCTGCCTGTACAACCGCGGCGGCGCGCGGGTTCCCCGACGGACGAGTGCGGAGCGCGGCGCCCGCCGCCAAGCCGCCGCTAAGGCTCGGAGCTCGACGTGCCGAGCGTGCGGTACCCGAGGAGACCTCCGAAGAGCACGAGGCCGGACCCGACGATGACGTCGATCACCGAGAGCAGCCGCTCGCCGATCCAGCGCCGGGCGAGCGCGACGATGCCCGCGAAGCCGCAGTACCAGATCAGGGTTCCCAGAGCGACTCCGCACAGCAGGGCGCTGGCCTGATCCGTCGCGGTCCCGGCGGCCGCCGGGGCCGTCGCTGGGAAGGAGATCGTCCAGAGCACGATCGTGAGCGGGTTGAGCGCGGTCGCGGCGGCGGCGGTTGCGAAGGCCTGACCCGGCGTCGCGACCTCCACGTCCGCCTCGGCGCCGTACCGGGCTCGCAGACCTCGCCACAGGGTGCGGGCGCCGAGGCTGACCAGGATCGCGGCGCTCGCGAGTCCCAGCGCGATCCGAAGGCCACCGTTCTGAAGGAGCCGACCGGCGCCCGCCAGGCCGAGTCCGGCGTAGATCACGTCGATGAGCGCGACCGCCCCGGCCATGGAGAGCCCGACGGCGAGCGCCCGGCCTCCTCGCATGACCGCGCGGACGATCAGCAACGTCACCGGACCCACCTGGGCCGCGAGAGCGACGCCGAGGCCCACGCCGACGAACAGATAACCCATGTCCGACAGGCTATGCGGTCCCGCTCAACGATCGCCCTGTCCGTGCCGATCCCAGAACGGATGAGCGTCAACGAGCTCGCACTCGTCCAGGGCATGCGCGATACCCGGATCGCGCTCGCTCGGTGGAACCGCGAGCCGTTTCGCGCGTTACGTCCGTGGCTCTTCCTCAGCCTTGCGATCGCCGTCTCGCTCCTGCTCGCGGTCTACGCGATCGCCAAGGTCTCGACCCCGGATTCGACTCGCTACCTGATGCCCGGCTTCAACGAGCGGGCCGACGTCGGCGACTACCTCGCCGTCCTCTACCGCAACTCGCTCGTACTCGCCCTTCACGCGATGGCGTGCGTCGCCGGTTTTATTGCGGGCAGCTCGCTGCCGCTGTCGGCGTCGAGGCGCAGCGGCGTCTCGCGCTGGGTACACGAGAAGGCCGGTCCGCTCGCGATCGGCTTCGTGGTCTGTGCCACGGGCTTCTCGCTCTGCACCCAGGCCTACGTGATCGGCGGCGGCGTATCGTCAATCGCGGGCCAGCTCGGCGTCGGCCCGGGCCTCCTGCTGCTTGCGCTCACGCCGCACGCGCTGCCGGAGCTCGTCGCGCTCTTCCTGCCTCTCGCGGCGTGGATCGTGGCGAGCCGACGCGACGACTGGCAGGACCTCCTGGCCGCGACCTTCGTCACCGTGGCGATCGCGGCGCCGGTGCTGCTCGCGAGCGCGGCTATCGAGATCTGGGTTTCGCCGCGCCTCCTGTACGCGCTCGCCACCTGATCACTGGAACAGCGAGGGCGGCCCGAAGGCCGCCCCCGCTCAAGATCCCTCAGCGAAGCCGCGCTAGCAGCGCGCCGAGCTCTGCTCGTTGGACGAGACTCCGTGCTCGTCGACGAACGTGACGCGCACGATGCGCTTCTTCCCGCATCCGACGGCCGAGTAGAAGCCGACGGACCGTGACACGCCTCCGATCTTTGCCTTTGTGACCGTCCTTGCGAGGCTCGACTGCGTCCGCGCGACGGTGATCGTCAGGCCGGAGTTGTGCCGCAGGTCGTCCGGCACCGAGAACTCGAGCGAGCTGCCCGGCACACCGCCGATCTTCTTAGTCACGTACTTGGCCTGGATGGCGCGGTGCGTGGGCACGATGCAGCCGATCGGCCCGTCCTGGCTCGTGGGCTGCGTCGTGTTGTCCCCGTCGAGCCGGATCGACAGACCGCCTGGAATGTTGAACAGCGTGAGCTGCAGGTTGCAGTAGAAGAGCACGTTGTTCGGATCGCCTGCGGTCGCATCGCTGGTGACGAGGTTCTCGACGCGGCCCTGGCCGACCTTCGCCTTCTTGCACTTCGACATGATCGTGGCGAGCGGCGCGTCGGGCGAGGTCTGGCTGAACTTGCACTGGGGGAACTTGCTCTGCCACTTCGTGCTCAGCCCCTGGAACGCGATCTTGTACTTCTCGACAGGTGCGCCGCGCGGGCCGCCGGTGTCCTTGACGGTGTAGTCGAACGCGACCCCCTTCGGGACCGGCTTGCTGGGTGTGCCGACGCCGGCCGGGGTGGTCTTGGAGCTCGTCAGCTCGTAGACGTTGGTCGCGTACGCGACCCCTCCCACCGCCAACACCGCGACCACGGTCAAGGCAGCGATCGCAACTCTTCGCATGCGTTCCTTCCTCCTCACGATGAACCAGCACTGGACCAGCGGCCCCCGCGCGACTCGCGGCGCCAAGGGCGGGCGGCGCCGAACGCGGGTCGGCGGGGAGCGCAGCCTATAACACTGCGGGACGCCGATCGGTGCGCTGGCCGGCCGCTTCGGCATCCTACGCGGGCGTGCGTCCGCCCGCCGACGCAGAGATCTACGCGCCGGAGTTCCCGCCTCGCATGGAGTGGCTGAACGTCGCCTTCCTGCGCATGAACACCCTCATGGGGCGGGGGGTCGCGTTGGTCGAGTTCTGGGACTTCGCGCGAGTGAACTCGGTGCGCACCATGCCGTACCTAAAGGCGTGGCACGAGCGTTACGCGGATGCCGGTCTACGCGTCATCGGCGTGCACTCGCCCGGCTACTCGTTCGGGCGCGACCGCGACACGGTTACGCGCGCGGTGGCTCGCCTGGAGGTCCCGTTCGCCGTGCTCCTGGATGCCGACCTCGAGGTCTGGCGCCTCTACGGCAACCGGGGCTGGCCCGGCCGTTATCTGTTCGACCGGACCGGGCGGCTTCGCTTCGTGCACTACGGCGAAGGCGAGTACGTCGACACCGAGGTGGCGCTGCAGGAATGCCTGCTCGAGCTGGACCCCGAGCACGAGCTGCCCGAGCCGATCGCGCCGCTCCGCACCGAGGACGCGCCCGGCGTGTTGCTCGAGCCGCAGACCGCCGACATCGTCCTGCCCGCGGATCGCGACCGACTCGAGCTGGTGCGGGACTGGGAGAACGGCGACGACTGGATCGAGGCGGCGGACGCGGGCGCGGCCGCGAGCTTCTCCTACCGGGCCGGCGGCGCGTTCGCGGTGCTCTCGGGAGCCGACCGCGAGCCGGGCCTCTACGAGGTCGACGGCGTCGTGGAGGCGGAGTCGCCCGGCCTCCGCCTGCACGGCGTGCAGTTCACGCCGATCCCGCCGACGAGTTGATCCCGCAGGCGCAGCGCTCGTCTCCTAGTCGCCGTCCAGGAGCCCGGCCCGCCCGCGTAGCGCCGTCAGCGGCATGCGTCCGGTGGCCAAGCAGTGAGGCGCGCCGGAAGGGCGGGCGTCAGCTGGCCGCGAGAGCCTTCCGGATCTCGCGCGGCAACATGAAGCGCACGTCCTCCTGGACCACCTCGAACTCGGAGACGTCCTCGGTCCCACGCGCGCGGAAGAACTCGACGAGTCGCTGGACCAGCTCCTCGGGGGCGCTGGCGCCGGAGGTGATCCCCACCACCCGCGCACCCGCCAGCCAGTCCTCGCGCACCTGCGACTCGTTGTCGATCAGATGCGAATCGGCCCCGTGGTCGCGCGCCACCTCGACGAGCCGGTTCGAGTTGGACGAGTTGCGCGAGCCGATCACGAGCACCAGGTCGCACTCGCGCGCCATCTGCCGTACGGCGAGCTGCCGGTTGGTCGTCGCGTAGCAGATGTCGTCCGACTTCGGCCCGACGGCATTCGGAAAGCGCTCGCGCAGCCGCCGGATGATCCGGTCAGTCTCGTCGACCGACAACGTGGTCTGCGTGAGGTACGCGATGCGATCGTGATCCTCGATCTCGAGCCTGTCGACGTCGTCCTCGGTCTGGATCAGCACGATGTGCTCGGGCGCCTCGCCCATCGTGCCCTCGACCTCCTCGTGTCCCTCGTGGCCGATCAGCACGATCGTGTAGCCGTCCGCGGCGAACTTCTTCGCCTCGACGTGGACCTTGGTCACGAGTGGACAGGTCGCGTCGATCGTGCGGAGCGCACGCACCTCGGCGTTTGCGTGCACGCTCGGCGCCACCCCGTGGGCGGAGAAGACGACCGTCTCGCCCTCGGGCACCTCCGTCTCCTCCTCGACGAAGATCGCCCCGCGCTCGCGGAGCTGCTCCACGACGTGCTTGTTGTGCACGATCTCCTTGCGCACGTAGACGGGCGGCCCGTAGAGCTCGAGCGCGCGCTCGACCGTCTGAACAGCGCGATCGACTCCCGCGCAATACCCGCGGGGTGTGGCGAGCAGCAGCTTCTCAGGGGCCGGCGTCATCACGGTCGGAGGCTAGCGATCGAAGGCCGCGCGGCGGCTCGTACCGGCTAGGCTCAACAATCGTGCCGAACCAAGGGCACAAGGACCGCCTGAGCGCCGTCGATGCCTCCTTCCTGCACCAGGAGAAGGAGGCGTCGCACATGCACGTGGGGGCCCTGGTCACGTTCGAGGGCCCGCCTCCCTCGCGCGAGGACTTCTGCGCCCATCTGCGCTCGCGCCTGCCGCTGGTGCCGCGCTACCGACAGAAGCTCTCATTCCCGCGCCTCGAGATGGGTAGGCCGTTCTGGATCGACGACCCGAGCTTCAACCTCGACTACCACGTCCGTCACACGGCGCTTCCGAAGCCCGGCAGCGACGAGCAGCTGCGCCAGCTCGTCGGGCGCATCTTCTCCCAGCGGCTCGATCGCTCGAAGCCGCTCTGGGAGGTCTGGCTCGTGCAGGGCCTCGAGGACGGTCGCTTCGCGGTGATCTCGAAGACCCACCACGC
>Ga0126312_10000372_pt1 | contig 25721 bp, 28 predicted proteins | sample Plot104A_FD_92537 | JGI IMG/M metagenome (GOLD analysis project Ga0126312, IMG submission 92537) | Serpentine soil microbial communities from UC McLaughlin Reserve, CA, USA - Plot104A | ecosystem: Environmental > Terrestrial > Soil > Grasslands | place: USA: UC McLaughlin Reserve, Lake County...
ACGCTCCATCCGGTAGAGCCCGACCCGGAAGGCGTCCTGGATCAGCTCACCCACGGTGCGCAGGCGGCGGTTGCCGAAGTGCTCATACTCGTCGAGATGGTCCTTGACGGGGTCGCGCGAGTAGCTCGCGGCCTCGGCCGCGTAGTCCTTGATCGGGTTCTCCTCGTCGATCTCCTCCGGCACGCCGAGGATGCGCGGAATGCTGACGAGTTCCTTGATCAGAGCGACGATGTCGTCCTTGGTGAGGACGCGGGTGTCGAGATCGACGTCGAGGTCCAGGCGCGCGTTCAGCTTGTAGCGGCCGACCCTGGTGAGGTCGTAGCGCTTGGGGTCGAAGAAGAGCTGCTCCAGCAGAGCCTTCGCGGCGTCGACCGACGGCGGCTCTCCCGGGCGCTGCTTCTTGAACAGCTCGACCAGGGCGCCCTCCTCGGTCTTGGTGGGCTCGGTGTCGGCCTCGATCGTGTGCTTGATATAAACGGAGTCGTCGAAGAGCTTGAGGATCTCCTCGTCGGAGACGAAGCCCATGGCGCGCAGCAGCACCGTGACCGGCAGCTTGCGCTTGCGGTCGATGCGGGCGTAGACGCGGCCCTTCTTGTCGATTTCGAGCTCGAGCCAAGAGCCGCGGGCCGGCATCAGGTTGGCGATGAAGACCTGCTTCTCGCGGTCCTTCGGCTCCATGACGTAGGCGCCGGGGGAACGCACGAGCTGGGTGACGACGACGCGCTCGGTGCCGTTGATGATGAAGGTGCCGCGGTCGGTCATCCACGGGAAATCGCCCATGAAGACGGTCTGCTCGCGGATCTCACCCGTCTCGCGGTTCTGGAACGCGACCTTGACATTCAGCGGGCGCGAATAGGTGATGTCCTTCTCACGGCACTCGGCGACCGAGTGCGTCGGCTCGTCGAACTTGAACTCGTCGAAGACGATCGCGAGATTCCCCGTGTAGTCCTCGATCGGGGAGATGTCGTTGATCGTCTCCCGCAGCATCCCCTTCTTCGGGTCGGTGAGCGACTCGAAGGAACGGCGCTGGATATCGATTAGATGGGGTACCTCAACGGGGGTTTCAAGACGGGAGAATGACCGGCGTGTGACAGGGGCAGCGGGAACTCTGGCCAACTGGGCGACTCCTCAGGTGGTCGAAGAACAGGGGAAATCCGCGCGGGTGCGCGGGCAAGATTGGGCCAACGGCGCGCGACCGTCAAAGATAGCACACAGGCGTGCCCGACCACAAGGGCCGGCCACGCACGATTTACGCACCCGGCAGAACGTTCCGTTGATTGTACTCGAGTGCGACTTCGTTCTTAGGAGAGCTCGACCTCGCCGCCGGCCTCCTCGAGCTCGGACTTGAGCTTGTCGGCCTCCTCGCGGTCGACGCCCTCCTTCACGGGCTTCGGCGCGCCGTCGACGAGCGCCTTGGCCTCCTTGAGGCCGAGGCCGGTTGCCGCGCGGACGGCCTTGATCACCTGGATCTTCTTCTCGCCCGCGGCGGTCAGGACGACGTCCACGGTCGCGGACTCCTCGCCCGCGCCGTCCTCGCCGGCTGCCGCACCAGCGGCGGCGGGAGCCGCCGCGGCCACAGCGGTCGCCGAGACGCCGAACTCCTCCTCGAGGGCCTTGATCCGCTCCGAGAGGTCCAGTACCGAGATGCCCTTCAGCTCCTCGATCCAATCCTCGGTGCTCATCGCCTTGGTTGCCATGTCTTTGTTCCTCGCTCCTTAGTGGTTCACGTTTTCAATGAGGGAGTGCGGCGGGGGCGTCGCTCGTTCGCTGGTAGCTCGATGACGCCATAGCGTCACTCACGCATCAGCGAGCGGATCACTCGTCCGTCGCGGGCTCCTCCTCGGCCGGGGCCTCAGCCTCCTGAGCTGCCTCCTCCGCCGGAGCATCCTCCTCCGCCGGGGCCTCAGCCTCCGGGGCTTCCTCCTCGGCCGGCGGCTCCTCCGCCGGAGCCTCCCCGCTCACCAGGCCCTGCTCCGCCATCTGGGAGAGCTGGCGGCCGAGTCCGGCGACGAGGTTGTTCATCCCGATCACAAGTCCGGTGAGGGGGCTCGCGGTCATCCCCACGAGTTGGCCGTGGAGGACGTCGAGCGCGGGCAGGCTCGCGATGGCGGTGAAGCCCTCGGGGTCGAGCGGGGCACCGTCCATGATGCCGCCCTTGTAGGTGAGGACGTCGTGATCCCGGTTGAAGTTTGAGATCGCCTTCGCGGCGGTGACGGGGTCGCCCTTGATCAGCGTGAGCGCCGTCGGCCCGACTAGCAGCGCGTCGAGCGACTCCGTGCCCGCCTGCTCGGCGGCGCGCTTGGCGAGCCGGTTCTTGACGACGCTGAACACAGCGTCGGCCTCGGCCAGTTTCGACCGCAGCTCGGCGGCCTGCGGGACGCTGATCCCGCGGTAATCGACCGCGAAGATCGCCTCGGCTGCCTCGAGCCCCTCGGCCATCTCCTCCACAGCTTGTGCCTTCGCTTCTCTGTCCATCGCAATGAAAGCCCGCACGCAGGCGGGCTCGGAAGGCAACTTGCTCCGGCTCCACCTGCACCGGCCTTACGGGTCTCCCCCGCCGATGGTCTCGGGCAGATTGGAATTTGGACGGGCGAGGATAGCGGAGGCGGTATGCCGCGGCAGGCTCACTCCGCGGCGGCCCCGGCCTCCGCGGCCGGTGCCTCGGCCTCAGCTCCCGGCTCATCTCCATTCGTCGTCCCTGCCCCGGCGAGGATGTCGCCCTCGCGGGTTCGCGCGGGATCGACCCGGATGCCCGGGCCCATCGCCGAGGTAAGGGTGATGGAGTGGATGTAGCGGCCCTTGGCGGCGGCGGGCTTGGCGCGCATGATCTCGTCGACCACGGCGGCGTAGTTCTCCAACAGCGCGCGCTCGGTGAAGCTCGCCTTGCCGATCGTCAGGTGGACGTTCGCGTTGCGGTCGGTCCGGTACTCGATCTTCCCGGCCTTCGCCTCGCTGACCGCCTTCGCAACGTCGTCCGTGACCGTCCCCACCTTCGGGTTCGGCATCTTGCCCTGGGGCCCAAGCACGCGTCCCAGCTTGGAGACGACCGGGCCCATGAGGGCGGGCGTTGAGATCGCGACGTCGAAGTCCATCCAGCCGTCCTCGACCCGCTCGGCGAGATCCTGCGCGCCGACGTGGTCGGCGCCCGCCTCGGTGGCCGCGCGGGCGGCGTCGCCCTCCGCGAACACGGCGACCGTCAGCTCCTTGCCGAGACCGTTGGGGAGCGCGAGTGTGCCTCGCAGCTGCTCCTCGGCGTGGCGGACGTTCAGCCCGAGCTTCATGTGGACCTCGACCGTCTCGTCGAATTTGGCCGACGCGGTTTCCTTGAGCAGGACGACGGCCGCCGACGGCTCGTACCGCGCGTCGCGGTCGACCTTCTCGTAGGCGTCGGCGTAGCGCTTGCCGTGGGCCATCAGCTCTCCATTCCGATGACGTCGACCCCCATCGAACGGGCGGTCCCGGCGATGATCCGCGAGGCCGCGTCGAGGTCGTTGGCGTTCAGGTCGGGCATCTTGCGCTCGGCGATCTGGCGCACCTGAGCGGCGGTGATGGTCCCCACCTTGTCCGTATGGGGCTCGCCGGAGCCCTTCTCGATGCCGGCCAACTCCTTGATCAGGACGGCCGCCGGAGGGGTCTTGGTGATGAAGTCGAACGAGCGGTCCTCGTAGACGGTGATCTCGACGGGGATGATCGTCCCTGCGTCCTGCTGGGTCTGGGCGTTGAACGCCTTGCAGAACTCCATGATGTTGACGCCGTGCTGGCCGAGCGCAGGGCCAACCGGCGGCGCGGGGTTCGCCGCGCCGGCGGGGATCTGCAGCTTGATCAGGGTGAGGACTTTCTTCGCCATGAGAGGGTGAGGTTAGATCTTCTTCACCTGGTCGTATCCGACCTCGACCGGCGTCTCGCGGCCGAAGATCGAGACCAGCACCTTGAGCTTGGCCGCGTCCTCGTTGATCTCGGCGATCTCGCCGGAGAAGTCGGAGAGCGGGCCCGAGATGACCTTGACGGTCTCGCCGACGTCGAACTGGGCGCGGGCGCGTGGGCGCTCCGCGGTCTCGCGATGCAACAGGCGATCCACCTCGGGCTGCGAGAGCGGGATCGGCTTGTTGCGCGACCCGACGAAGCCCGTGACGCCCGGGGTGTTCTTCACCAGGTTCCAGGCGTCGTCGGTCATCTCCATGTTCACGAGCACATAGCCGGGCATGGTGCGCTTCTCGACCTGCACCCGTTGGCCGTCCTTTAGCTCGGACACCTGCTCGGTCGGGACGGTGACCTGGCGCACCCGCTGGCGCTGGCCCATGGTCTCGATCCGGTGCTCGAGGTTGTGCTTGACCTTGTTCTCGTGCCCGGAGTAGGTGTTGATGACGTACCAGCGGAACATGCGAAGTTGACTCTGCTCGTTTCGGTTGGTGGGTTGGGGCGCCGCTAGAGGATTAGCTGGACGACCTGGTTGAAGACGGCGTCGAGCGCCCCCAGGTATACGGCGGCCACGGCGATGAAGATGAGGGTGACCGCCGACGCCTGGATCAGCGTCTCGCGGTCGGGCCATTGGACGCGCTTGAGCTCCGCCACGCAGGAGGCGAGGAATCCCATGACCCGGCCACGCCGGCGCTCGGTCGGCTCCTCGCGCGGGCGGCGGCGATCGGCCGACTCCTTGGCGCGCTGGCGCTCCTCGCGCTCCGCTTGGCGACGCTCGCGACGGGTCGGCTTCGTCTCGACGGGCTCGGCGGAAGCCGGCGTTCCGACGTCGGCGCGCGACGGCGCCGGCGCCTCCGGCCGGCGCTCGCCCTCCTCGCGGAGCGCCTCGACATCGGCGCCCTGCTCGGCGAGCTCGGCCTCGAGCACGTCGGCGGACTCGGGGACCTGGGTGTCGTGCTGAGCGGTCGCCGTCGAGGGTCGACCCTGCGCCGCCTGACGCTGCTCGCGCTTGCGGCGCTCAGCCTTGCGCTGGGCTCGCGTCTTGGCCACTAGCGAGTCTCCTTGTGCGGCGTATGTCTTCCGCACCAGCGGCAGTACTTGCGTAGCTCGATGCGATCCGGCGAGTTGCGCCGGGACTTGTTCGACTGATAGTTGCGCCGCTTGCACTCCTCGCAGGCGAGGGTTACAGCGATTCGGACGTCTGAGGCCACTCTTCCCTCTAAGTACTACTGGGCGCGGGTTTCCGCCGCCCTCGAAAAAAAGACCCCGGCGCGACCGCGCGAGGTGGCCGAAGGATAGCGCCCGCTGGCGTGACTCGCGAGTGCCCGGAGTCAGTTGGAGTTGATCTCGTCCTTGATCTCGTCGATCAGCTCGCTGAGGTCCTCGGCTGAGACGTCGAGCGCCTGGTTGATGATGATCACGGCGATGAGGATGATCGCGGCGAGGATCGTCCCGACGATGCCGAAGGTGCGGCCGGCGGACGCGAGGCCGCGGAAGCGAGCGCTCTCGCCCCGGTCCACCTTGTTGCGGCCGATGGTGCCGAGCGCGAGGCCGCAGATCGCGATCGGCAGCGCGGCGTAGAAGCCCGAGCCGGAGCTGAAGATGAGCAGCAGGATCGAGAGCGGCCCGAGCACGATCGCTCCCAGGGCGGGGAGGTTGTAGTCGTTGAAGAAGTCCCGCTCCGCCGGTGCCGCGGGCTGGGGCTGGGCGATCGGCGCGCGGCGTGGAGGGGGCGGGGGTCCCTGCGCGGCCGCGGGCTCGGGAGCTGCCGGGGCGGGGATGAATGGCTTCTCTCGGGGCGGCTCCTCGGGTTCGGGGGTGTCCGGGGGCGGCCCGGGGTGGGCCTCAGTGGCCCCCGGGCCGATCATCTGGGTCTGCGCGGTCCCGGCGCTGACGCGCAGGATTGCGCCGCCGAGCTGGATCTCGTCGCCGTCCTGTAGTTGCCGCGAGCCGGTGATTCGCTCGCCGTTCACGAACGTGCCGTTGGAGGAGCCGAGGTCCTCGATCGACGCCCCGCTCGCCCCGGCGCTCACCCGCGCGTGCGCCCGCGAGACTCCGGCGTCGGCGAGGGTGAGATCGGCGTCGTCGGCCCGGCCGATGACCGTTTCCGCATCAACCGGGACCTGCGTACCCGCCTCGGCTCCCTCGAGGATCTCGAGCTGTACCGCCACGCCGGCGCGAGTCTATGCCAGCGTCGAAGAGCCCGGGACGAGACTCGAACTCGTGACCCCATCCTTACCATGGATGTGCTCTACCAACTGAGCTACCCGGGCGGGCCGCCCACTGTAGCGCCGGCGCGCCGGGTCAGCCGGCGTCGGCGACGGCGCGGCGCACTAGCTCCGCGAAGGCGTCCACGTCGGACTCGCTCGTGTCCCACGAGCACATCCAGCGGACCACGTCGGCGTCCGAGTCCCAGACGTAGAAGGGGTGCTCGCCCGGCGCGTCGGCGAGCAGCTTCTCGATCGCCGGGCGCGGAAGCCTTGCGAACACGCCGTTCGCCTCGACCGGATGGATGATCTCCAGGCCGTCGAGGCTGCCGACGGCATCGGCGAGCCGGGAGGCCATCTCGTTCGCGTGCCGGGCGCTCGTAAGCCACAGCTCGCCGCCCAGCAGGGCCCCGAACTGGGCGGCGGTGAAGCGCATCTTCGAGGCGAGCTGGCCGAGCTGCTTGCGGGTGAACTCGAAGCCGTCGCCGAGTCCCGGGCGCAGGAAGATCGCCGCCTCCCCGAAGACGAGGCCGTTCTTCGTGCCCCCGAACGAGACGGCGTCGACGCCCGCTTCCGTCGTGAGCGCCGCCAGGCCGGCGTCGAGCGAGGCGGCGGCGTTGGCGAGCCGGGCGCCGTCGACATGGAGAAGCATCCCCAGCTCGTGTGCGGCGTCGGCGATCGCCGCGGTTTCCTCCAGGGTGTAGACGGTTCCCAGCTCGCTGGCCTGGGTGATCGAGACGACGCGCGGCTGGACGCGGTGCTCGTCGCCGCGGAAGGACTCCCAGCGGCTCACGTCATCGGGGAAGAGCTTGCCGTGCTCGGTGGCGACGGTCAGAAGCTTCGTGCCGATGAGGCGTTCGGGGGCGCCGCACTCGTCGGTATGCATGTGAGCCGTCTCGGTGCAGATGACGGCCTCGTGGGGGCCGGTGAGGGCGTCGAGGCAGCTGACGTTGGCGCCGGTGCCGTTGAAGACGAAGAAGGGCTGGGCGTTGTCACCGAAGTGGCTGCGGATCGTCGCCGCGGCACGGTCGCTCCATGGGTCCGACCCGTAGCTGGGGGCGTGCCCCTCGTTTGCGGCGGCGATCGCCCGGATGACCTCCGGGTGGGCCCCCGAGTGGTTGTCGGAGGCGAAGTCGTGGGGGTGATCGCTCATTGCCTTCGACCCTCACCCGCGAACGTCCCTGGATGGTCGCCATAGCGGCCATGGAGGGACGTTCGGCTCGGGGGCATCGGCTAGGGATGGAGGGCGAGGCGCTTGCCGTTCATCTTCGCTGCGGCGTCGGAGCACAGGAAGGCGATCGCCTCGGCGACGTCCTCGGCGGAGGTGAACGTGCGGTATGTCTCGTTCGGATTCGCCTCGCTCATCTGGGGGGTGAGGATCGCGTTGACGACGACGACGTTGGCCGTGGCGGCGGATTCGGCCTTGGCGAAGGAGTCGGCGAGCGCCAGGGTCCAGGTCTCGGCGGCAGCCTTGGTGGCCGCGTAGGAGGCGTTGGTCCCGTCCGGGGCCTGGGCCTGGGAGGAGGAGACGAGGACGAAGCGGCCGTGCTCGGAGGCGGCGAGCGCGTCGTAGAAGGCGCGCGTGGCGTGCTGGACGGTGTGGACGAGGAGGTCGTGGAGCCACTCGTAATCGGAAAGCGGCGTGGTGGTGATGGGGTCGCCGCCCTTCCATCCGCCTACGAGGTGAAGTAGCCCGTCGACTCCGTCGAAGCGGTCGGTCAATGAGGAGCACCAGCCCGCCGCGGCGTCGGGGTCGAGGAGGTCGACCATGCGGGCGTCGATGCGCTCGTCGGGGAGGGCGAGGTCGGCGGCGAGCGAGTCGAGCCGATCGGAGGCGACGTCGGTGAGCGCGAGGTTGGCGCCGTCGCCCGCGAGGCGTCGCGCCACGACCGGGCCGAGGCCTCCGCCGGCGCCGGCGATTGCAATGGTGCGGCCCTCCAGCGTCATCTCGGACTCCACGCTATCCGCCCGCGCGCCGCGGCGCGATCAAGCCGATGAGAGCGATCGCACCGGCTCCGCCGAGACAGCCGAAGAAGATGTCCAGAGCGGAGTCGCGCCTGTCCGGGATCAACGAGGTGTCGAGTACGCGGTCGCCGGCGAGCTCGCCGAGCTCCCACGTGAAGGTGAGGCAAACGATTCCCGCCATCGCCACGAACGCCCACAGCGGCCAGGCGAGGCGCCGGCGCAGCGTGACCGCGAATGCCCACCCCGCGAGCGCGCCGCCCGCGCCGTGCGCGAGGGCTGACGTCTTGCGAGCGCCGCCGGGAGGGTGGACCCACACGAGCCAGAGGACGAAGGCGAGCCCGAGGGCGACGCCCAGCAGGGTCATTCCGGAGACGCCCGCGATGCGCCCGCCGACGATGCCGGCGAGACAGAGGCCGCACATCACGACGGCGGCGCCGTTTCGAGCGTCGACGAACCAAAGCGTCGTGGCCATGAGCGCCACGAGCGCCGCGGCAAACCCGAGCGAGTCGAGGCCCTGACGACGTATCTCCATCTCGAGAAGGGTAGGTCCGTGGAGACGGGCCAGGGTGCGCCAAGCTCGTGCCAACTTCGTGGCGAATGTGTGACTTCTGTCGGATTACGGCTCTTCGCGGCCCGTTTGGGGCTCTTGACGCCGCATCGACGCCTACGGTCGAAGCATGCACCGCGAGCGCAGAATCAACCGCCGCCAACAGGGTGATCTGGGCGAGGCCTCGGCGATCGAGTGGCTAACGCGGCAGGGCGCGACGGTCTTCATCCCCTTCGGCCACAGCCCGGATGTGGACCTCCTTGCAGACGTCGAAGGACGGTTGCTGCGGATTCAGGTCAAGACGAGCACGTTTCGGGAGACCACTCAGCGCGGGGAGGATCGATGGGGCGTGCTCATCTGCACCAACGGGGGAAACCGGAGCTGGACGGGCGTCACTAAGTACTTCGACGCCTCTCGGATCGACGCGCTCTTCGTACTAACTGGTGACGGGCGGCGTTGGTTCATGCCATCCCGAGAAGTCGAAGGCCGGCGCTCACTGCGAGTCGGTGGATTGAAGTATTCCGAGTTTGAGGTTGACGCCGGCGAGCCCATCCTCGAGTTGGTCTACAGGGGCAGTCCCGCCCTAGACTCCGAGTCCGACTCGGGGGAGCGCCGAAGTCGGAGAGTCGGGCTCGGCTGTAAACCGAGTGCCCTAGCGCTGAGTGGGTTCGACTCCCACCTCCCCCATTGGACCCAACCCGAGCGGCCACCCGCGGTCGAGCCGGGCCGGCCCGCGCAGGTACCAGTCGTCGAGCGCGGTACTGCCCCTCACGGCCAGACGCGCGTATCGGGCAACCGTCAGATCGTGATCCCGAAGCGCGCCTTTGAAGCCGCGGGCCTCGAGCGCGGCGATCGGCTCAAGGCGTTTCCGGTTGGCACCGGAGGGGTCCGCTTCGTCCGGGTCGCGCGAGAGGGCCGCTAACCCCGCCCCCGGAGCCGCTGCGCCTCGGGCAGCTGCTTCAGCTTCCGCAGCGTGTTGTTCTCGATCTGGCGGATGCGCTCGCGGGTGACCCCGAACGCGCGCCCCACCTCCTCGAGTGTCAGCGGCTTATGCCCCCGCAACCCGTACCGCAGCTCGATCACCTGCCGCTCCCGCTGCGGCAGCGCGTCGAGCGCCTTCTGGATGTCCTCCCGCTGAAGACTCTCCGTCGCCGCCTCGAACGGCTCCTCCACCGCATCATCGGCGACGAAATCGCCGAGCTCCGACTCGTCCTCATCCCCAATTGGCTTCTCCAGTGACACCGGCATCTGCGCGACCCGCAGGATGTCGCGCACCTCGCGCACGTCCACCTTCAGCTCGGCGGCGATCTCCGCCGGCTCCGGCTCGCGCCCCAGCCGCTGCACCAACTGCCGCTCGACGTGAGTCACCCGATTCAGCTTCTCCACCATGTGGACAGGAATCCGAATCGTGCGCGCCTTATCGGCGATCGCCCGCGTCGCCGCCTGGCGAATCCACCACGTCGCATAGGTCGAGAACTTGTACCCCCGCCGGTAGTCGAACTTCTCCACCGCCCGGATCAGCCCCAGCGACCCCTCCTGGATCAGATCGAGGAAGCTCAGCCCCCGCCCGAGATACCCCTTGGCGATCGAAACCACGAGCCGCAGGTTCGCCTCCACCATGTGCCGCTTCGCCTGCATATCCCCACGCTCGATCCGCTTCGCCAGCTCCACCTCCTGGTCGGCAGTGAGCAAATCGACCCTGCCGATCGACCGCAGATAGAGCCGCAGCGAATCAAGGCTGGGCTCCACCGTGAGATCGAGCTCCGCCTTCTTGCCCTCCCCGGGCTGACCCTTCGCCTCCTTGTAGGCGGTCACCCCGTCCTCGCCGATCACATCCACCCCGTGGTCGATGAGATACGCGTGAAGCCCGCGCACCTGCTCCTTGCTGACCTCGACCTCCTCGAGCGTCTTCGCAACGTGCTCGAAGGTCAGGTACCCCTGCTCGCGACCCTCCGACACGAGCGTCTGCAGCTCCTCGGAGTCCTGCACCTTGCGCTCCGCGTCCTCCAACTCCGCCTGGGCATCGGCGGACTGCCCCCCGTCCTCACCAAGCAGAACCTCTCCCTTGTCAGCCACGTGCCCCGCCGTCCTCCTCCTCCGGCCGTTGAGCGGCGCGAAGTATACGAACGCAACGGCAGGCCGAGGGGGAACTGGTCACAGAGTCGAGCCTCCCAACAACACGCCCTCTGTACCCTCAGCCGAAGTGAATAAGCCCGTGACCACAACGTCTCCCGGGCCCGGCGCCGACGTCCAGGCATCCCTGCCCGCCACCGAGGTGAGCCTCACCCGCGTCGGCGTCCGCGGCATCGAAAAGGTCATTCGCGTCGACGGCGGCCGGGGCGCCCTCGCCACCCCCACCATCGCCCCGCCCGACGCCACCTCCGGCAGCTACTTCTTCGCCGAGCTCGAATGCTTCGTCGACCTCAACCCCCGCCAAGCCGGCGTCCACATGTCGCGCTTCGAGGAGGTCGTAAACGAGGCCATCGATCATGTCGTCCTCGGCGAGACGCTCCGCGCCGAGGAGCTCGCCGCCCACATAGCCCAGCGCGTCCGCGAGCGCCAGGCGGGCCGCCGCGCCGAGGTGACGATCGCCGCGCGCTACCCCGAGACCGTCCCGACCCCCGCCTCGAACCTCCCCACCCAGGAGATCTACACGCTGTTCGGCACCGCCGTCTCCTCCGAGCGCGGCACTCGCACCCTCACCGGCGTCGAGGCCCACGGCATGACCGCCTGCCCCTGCGCCCAGGGCCTCCTCACCGATCGCGCACGAGAGCGACTCATCGACGACGGCTTCACCGACGACGAGATCGACCGCGTCTTCAACGCCGTTCCCGTCGCCACCCACAACCAGCGGGGCATCGGCTCCCTCCACATCGGCCGCCCTGAGGGCTCCGACGTGGACGTCGACGCCCGCGATCTGCTCCACATCGTCGAGGAGTCGATGAGCTCGGAGATCTACGAGCTCATGAAGCGCTCCGACGAGGCCGCCGTAGTCGAGAAGGCCCACCTCCAGCCCCGGTTCGTCGAGGACTGCGTCCGCGAGATGATCCGCCGCGTCGCCGAGCGATACCCCCAGCTTCGCGACGGCGCCTTCGTCCTCGCCCACCAGGAGAACCTCGAGACGATCCACCGCCACTCGGTCTGTGCCGAGCGCTCCGGCGGCCTCGCGGAGATCATCCACGAGCTGGAAACGGGCGAGCACTCCCGCCGCCACATAACGAAGCGGGAGTGGCTCGAGGAGCCCTGCGCGGACTGACTAACCGGGCTCGGTCTTCGCGGCCGTGACTCCCGCCTCCGCGAACCGCTTCCGCAGCCCGAAGAAGTAGTCGGCCCCGCTAATCACCGTCGCCGCCACCGCCAGGTAAACCAAGATGTCGACCGCGACCGGCGTCGGATTCCAGATGATCAGCGCGACGATCGCCGCCACCTGAAGCGCCGTCTTCACCTTCCCGAGCCAGCTCGCGGCGATGACGACACCCCGCTCCGCCGCCAGCGACCGCAGCCCGGTGACCGCCAGCTCGCGGGCGATGATCACCATCGCCACCCAGGCCGCAAGCCGATCGAGCGAGACCAGCGCGACCAGCGCCGCCACCACGAGCAGCTTGTCCGCAAGCGGGTCCATCAGCTTGCCGAACGTCGTCACCTCCTGACGGCGCCGCGCGATGTACCCGTCCAGGCCATCGGTGACGGCGGCGAGCGCGAACACCGCGGCCGCGAGCGCATCCCCATTCGGCGTCTCATCGAGCAGGGCGACGACGATCACGGGGACCGCGACGATTCGCAGCACCGTGAGCACGTTCGGGATGTTGAGCGGAAACATCGGCCCCTCGCGATCAGTATGAACGTCACCGCGGCACCGAGCCCGAGTTACACCACCTTCGCCGACAGCTATGCCTCGGCCAGTTCCCGCGCCCGCAGGAACACCGCGTCCGTCATCTCCTCCGTCAACCGCCCCGTGAACGTGTTCTGCTGCGAGGGATGGAAGCACCCGAGCAGGGCGATCTCCCCCACCCGCGCCTCCACCCCGTGACCGAACCGCGGCCTCGGTCGCGGCACCGGAGCCCCCCGCCCCCTCAGAGCGAGCAGCGCGCCGTCCCACCCGTACGACCCGAGCGCCACGATCACCCTCGCGCGCCGAAGCAGCCCCAGCTCCGCGACCAGATATGGCAGACAGTTGTCCCGCTCGACGGTCGTCGGGCGATTCGCTGGCGGCGCGCACCGGTTGACCGCCGTCACGTATACATCCCGCAGGCGTAGCCCATCGTCGAGCGCAGTGGACTCGGGCTGGTTCGCGAGGCCGCAGCGGTGAAGCGACGCGAAGAGCCAATCCCCCGAGCGATCCCCCGTGAAGATCCGGCCCGTGCGATTGCCGCCGTGGGCCGCCGGCGCCAACCCGACGATCAGGATCCGCGCCCGCGCATCCCCGAACCCCGGCACCGGCCTCGCCCAGTACTCCTGGCCGCGATACCGGCGCGGCGGATCGGCGGCCGCCGCCTCCCGCCACTCCACCAGCCGCGGGCAACGCCGGCAGCGCGTTACCTGGAGCGCGAGCTCCTCGAGTTCGTCCGGCGCCACAGCCCATACGATCGCCGAATGGAGGCGAAGAGTGCATCCGAGTCGGTCTCGGTCCTCGTCCGCTGGATGGGCGTCGTCGACGCCAACTCCGCGGGCTTCGTCCACGGCGGCATCGTGATGAAGCTGTGCGACGAGGCCGCAGGCGTCGCCGCCGTCCGCCACTGCGGCGGCCGCGTGGTCACAGCCGCCATGGACCGCATGACGTTCCTGGAGCCCGTGAACGTCGGCGAGCTCCTCACCTGCTCGGCGACGGTGAACGCCGCGTGGACGACCTCGATGGAGGTCGGCGTGCGAGTCGAAGCGGAGAACCCGCGAACCGGCTCCAAGCGTCATACCTCCACCGCGTACCTCACCATGGTCGCCGTCGACGAGAGCGGCGAACCGATTCCCGTCCCTCCGCTGGTCACCTCAAACGAGGCCGAGGAGCGGCGTCAGCGTGAGGCCGAGGTACGCCGCCGCAACCGCCTCGCCGAACGCGAGGAGATCGTGCGCCACCGCTCGCAGAGCGGCTAGACCCCTGCATACCCGCTCCCGACGCCCCACCCCATCTGGCTCTACGCTGATCTCGATGAGCGCGGAGCCAGGCCAAAGGAGCCATGTTTCTGTGGCGAAGCGCGATCCAGTTCCTCTGAGCAGCACCCATGCCCTGCGCAAGCTCGCGATCGTCCCGGCCTACAACGAGGGGGAGATGATCCAGCGAGTCGTGCGCGAGCTTCGGCGGGAGGCGCCCGACTTCGACGTCGTCGTCATCAACGACGGCTCCACCGACGGCACCGGTGAGCTTGCCCGAGCCGCGGGCGCCGCGGTGATCACCCACCCCTTCAACCTGGGCATCGGCGGGGCCGTCCAGTCGGGCTACAAGTACGCGCTGCGCGAGGGCTACGACGTCGCCGTGCAGGTCGACGGCGACGGGCAGCACAAGACCGAATACCTCCCGGCGCTGCTCGAGGCACTCGGCACCGGCAGCGTCGCCGACATGGTCTACGGCAGCCGCTTCCGCGGCGACCCCGGATACAAGGTCCCTCTCGGCCGCCGCGTCGGCAACCTCATCTTCTCCATCGTCCTCACGACGATGACCCGCCAGCGGATCACCGACCCCACCTCCGGCTTCCGCATGACCAACCGCCGCGGCATCGAACTCTTCGCGCGTGACTACCCCCACGACTTCCCGGAGGTCGAGGCGATCCTCATGCTCCACGCCCACCGCCTCCGCATCCACGAGGTGCCGGTGCGAATGAACGCCCGCGGCTTCGGCCGCAGCTCGATCGACTACCCGCGCAGCGCCTACTACATGGCCAAGGTCCTCCTCGCGCTCTTCGTGGGCCTCTTCCGACGCCGTCCCACGCCGCTCGACGACCCGGCTGCCGACCCCGAGGATCTCTCCGCCGGACCCGCCGTCTCCGGCCCGGGCGAGGCGAAGGGATCATGAGCCTCGCCGGCTCGCTGCTGCCCCTGGCCGCCGAGCCCCTCGACAGCCGCGTGCGAATCGCCGCCGTGGTCGCCACCGCGATCATGGTCGGGGTCGTCCTCGAGCTGGTCCGCCGCCGCCGCCTCGCCGAGCGCTACGCCCTCCTCTGGATGCTCGTCTCGGTCGCGCTCCTCGTCCTCGCCGTCTGGACCCAGCTCCTCAACTGGATCGCCGTCGACCTCCTGCACTTCGAGGTGCCGGCCAACTTCCTGTTCGTCGCCGCCGCGGCGGTCGGCTTCGTGCTGCTCCTTCACTTCTCGGTCGCCACCTCGCGACTCGCGGATGAGACCAAGGTCCTCGCCCAGGAGGTCGCCCGCCTCGACGCCGAGCTGCGCGCGGCCCACGCCAACGGCGCGGGGCCGCCCTCCTCAGCCCCGCCCGCCGAGCACGGCGAGGACAGCCCGCCAGTAGAGGCGGAGCCCTCCCTGCAGGAGCCGCGAGGTTCCCGCGCGCCCTAGATAGGGCGAATTCAGATCCGGCGTGAGCCGCCGCGCGAACTCCCCGGCGCCAACCTTCCTTCCCCGCTGGATCGCCCGCCGCTCGCGAAGGAGTCGGGGGAGCCATCCGATCACGTCGAGCCACGCCTGGACCTTCTGACCGAACCAGCCACCCGCGGTCGAAACGGGCACCAGCGCCAGCTCCGTCACCCACAACGCCGGCATCACCAGGAGGAGCAGGGCCAGCGGGTAGGTCCGCAGAATCGTCGCCCACCGGTTCCGCTCCAGATATCGCCACTTCGCTCCCCCCTTCTCGAACTCATAGTCATGGTCCACCAGCGCGTCGCCCTCGACGCCCAGCCTCCCTCCGCGGAGACGCAGCCGAAGCGAGAGATCGACGTCTTCCTGATACATGAAGAACGGCTCACAGAACCCGCCGACGTCCAGAAACGTCTGACGCGGCAGGGCAAGGCACGCGCCCGAAACGAACGCCGGCTCGCCCGCCGTGCCGTCGGCCACCTCGATCGACTCCCCGGCGCCCCCCGCCCAGGCGATCCCGGTGAAATGAACCACCCCGCCGCGCGTATTCACGATCCTGCCCGCCTCGGCGGTGACGAACCCCTGCCACGCCGTCCAGCCACGCCCGTCCGTGTGCGGTGCCTCAATGGCGTCGCGCCAGCCCCCCTGGATGACCGCGTCCGGGTTCAAAAAGCACAGCAACCCGCCCCCCGCGGCTTCGGCACCGCGGTTGCAACCACCCGCAAAACCCAGGTTCGACCCCGCCTCGATCACGTCCGCGGCCGGCGCAAGCTCGCGAACCGCCTCCGCCGTCCCGTCCGCCGACGCGTTGTCGACGACGACCAGCTCATCTCCCCCGCGAAGCTGCTCCCCGAGGGCGTTCAGGGTCGAGCCAACCGCCTCGCGGTGGTTGTAGGTGACGATTACGACGGATAGTGAGGCCAGCCGGATGGGCCCTTAGCTCGCGGCCGTGGCGTCAAGCGCTTTCAGCACCTCGGCGGTGTCGCCGAAGGTCTCAGCGCTCACCACCTGCCCGCCGCGCAGCTTGTACAGCCAGATCGCGCGATTCTCCACCGGCGTGCCGGCCTTGGTGCGCCCCTTGATGCTCGCCGTCACCACCACATGGTCGTCGTCCGCGCCGAGCACCTTCTCGGGGGTCGCCTTGAAGTCCTTGAAGTACGACGTCAGTCCGGCGAGGAAGTCCTGGAACCCTTCGGGCCCGAGGAAAGTGCCGCCCCAGGGGAGCGTCGAGGGCGCGTTGATCTCGCCCTCCGGCGCGACGATCGACGTCGCCGCTTCCACGTCCCCCTTCGCGAAGGCGTCCCAAGCCCCCTGGATCACATCGACGTTGTCCTGCGCCATCCGCTCACCTCCGTCTCGACGCCCCGCTGAACCCTACGCGGCACGGCCGGCTGAGGCATTCCCGGGGCTGGGAGGGTTCCTATGATGGTCGCCGCGCCGGGATAGCTCAGATGGCCAGAGCACCTCATTCGTAATGAGGGGGTCGCGGGTTCGAATCCCGCTCCCGGCTCCTACTGGCGGGTTACTCCGGATATGTCGAAGTTTCTCGCCACAACCGACCCGGGCTCGGGCCTCAGCCCAACTCGGACAGGCGGTAGCCCACCCCGCGCACCGTGAGCACGAGCTCCGGTTCCTGGGGGTCGCGCTCGATCTTCTGGCGCAGGTTGGAGATGTGGACGTCGCAGGCGCGGACGTCGCCCGAGAACTCCGACTGCCACAGCTCCTCCATGATCTCGAGGCGGCTGAACACCTGGCCGGGACTCTCCGCCAGCAGGCGCAGCACCTGGAACTCCGAGCGGGTCAGGTTCACCGGCTCGCCTCGCACGCTCACCAGATGCCGGGCGAGGTCGATGCGCACCGGGCCGGCCTCGATCGTCTTACCCTCGCCGGGCGAGGCGTGGAGGTCGAGCTCGCGACGGCGCAGCTGCGCCCTCACGCGGCCCAGCAGCTCCCGGACGGAGAACGGCTTCGTCACGTAGTCGTCGGCGCCGACCTCGAGCCCGACGACCTTGTCCACCTCGGCGTCCTTCGCCGTCAGCAGGATGATCGGGACGGGGCTGCGGGCTCGCACGTCGCGGCAGATGTCGAGCCCCGAGCGCCCGGGCATCATGATGTCCAGGATCAGGAGATCGTAGGTCGGGCCGTCGTCGCCCACCTTCTCATCGGCGTCGTCGCCGTCGACCGCCAGCGTCACGTCGAACCCCTCCTGCTCCAGGGCATACCCGACGGCGTCGCGGACGGACGGCTCGTCATCGGCTACGAGGATGCGGCCGGAGCTCATCACGAATCGCCTTCGGCGGCTTCGCCGCCTGACACGCCTCTTTCGGTGCTAAAGCACCTCATCACGCAACTGGTGTCGCCGCCGGCTGGGCCTCGGAGAGCCGGATCCAGAACGTGCTGCCCTCGCCGAGGACGGAGCGGACCCCGATCTCGCCACCCATCACGTCCACCATCCGCTTGGCGATCGAGAGGCCGAGGCCGAACCCCTCCTGCTCGAGGGCACCCGAGCCGCGGTAGAAGCGCTCGAACACGCGATCGACCTCCTCTGGCTCGATCCCGGTACCCGTGTCGCTGACCTCGATCAAAATCTCCTCGTCGTCTCCGCGGCGCGCGCGAAGCGTAACGTCGCCCGGGGGCGGCGTGTTCTTGAACGCGTTCGTGAGCAGGCCAATTAGCACCTGGCGCAGCAGCACCCCATCGCCATGCGCCACCAATTCGGGCTCCGAGGCCACCGCCACATCAATCCCATCTGGAGCCGAGACCGCCTGCACCGCCTCGTCGATCACGATCGAGACGTCCAGCGCGCCCGGGCCCCCCTCGCCCACCGACTCCATCCGCGCGAGCGTGAGGAGGGACTCCGTGAGCCGGCTGACCCTGTCCGTGTCCTCCGCAAGCCGGTTGAGGAAGTGCTCGCGCGCCGTCGGGTCGTCCTTGGCGCCGCCGCGCAGGACCTCGATCGCCCCTGAGATGCCGGCGATCGGGTTGCGGAGTTCGTGCGCCGCGTTCGAGACGAATTCGCGCTCCGCGATCTCCCTGCGCAGCTCCTCGGTGCGATCCCGTACCACCGCCAGCACCGCACCCTCAGCGGGGAGCCGGCGGGCCCCCACGGCGTACACGCGGTCGCCCACGCGCAGCGCGTCGTTCTCCGCCGCCCCCCGTGCGTCGGCGCGCCGCAGCCACGGAAGGAGAGCCCCGGCGACGCGCCGATCGGAGCCGATCATGGCCTCGGCCGCCGCGTTCGCAAACCGCGCCTCGCCCTCCGGCCCGACGACCATGACAGCATCGTCCAGCGCGTCGAAGATCGCCGACAGCCGGTCGCGCTCGGAGCTCAGCGCGCTGAACGTCTCACGCAGCGCGCTGCGCATCGTCTCCAGCGAGCTACCGAGGGCGGTGATCTCGTCGCGCCCCCCGGTGCCCTCGAGGGGCTCGTCGAGGCGTCCCTCGGCGATCCGCCCCGCGCTCTCGGCCAGCCGTTTGACCCGCGTGGTGATCGCGCTGGCGATCACGAACCCGATGAGGACGGCGACGGCGACGGCGACGAGCGCCGCCGTGACCGTGTCGCCCCGGACCTCCTCGATCGCTGCCTGCAGCTCCTGCGGCCGCTCCGCGCGCGCGAGGACCGCACCGCTGGGCCGTCCACCGCGGAAAACAGGGGCCGCCACGCTCGTGACATCGCCGGGCAGCTCGTCCAGCGTCCGATCCCCTATGAGTGCGTTGTCAATCGCCTTGACTCGCCCGGGAACGTCGGAGAGCGGGACTCCCCGCGAGATCGCGGGCGAGAGGAGCTTCCCCTGAGGGTCGAACACCCAAGCTGAGTAGCCGGGATCGCTGATGTCGGCCAGCAGGGACGCGGCGGCCGAGGGGGGCCGCTGTCCGATGCGGTCCGCGAGGCCCACGGTGCGACCCAGGGTCAGCTCAATCGCGCGCTCGTTTGCCTCGTCGTCGCTCGAGCCGGTGACAAGCAGGGCGGCGAGCCCCGCCGTGATCAGCGCAACCGCGGCGAAGGCAATCGCCAAATACAGGCGAACGCCAACGGGGCGCCGTGCTCCTGGCTGCGACTCATTGGCGGCCATAGCAGGCATTTAAGCGTCTGCAAACGGGGCGCTAGTGAACTTGGCCAACTGCGAATCAGCGCTTGCCGATCAGCGATTCGACCCGGTAGGCCAGCGCCTCGAGCGCAAGCTCCTCGCTCACGTTCACCGTCAGGCGCCGACGTGTATCCATCACGAGCTCGGCCGCCCTCCGCGCGCGGCGTGAATCGAGCCCCTCGGCGTCGGTCGCAAGCTCGCCAGCCCGGTCGCTGGTCAGCACCAGCTCGGACCCGCCGTCGGCAACGGCCGCCAGATCACGGAGCCATGCGGCAACCAGGGCGAGGCCTCGGTCCAGAGCCTCGGTCCGCCCCCGCCGCCCCGCACGGCGCGCGGACTCCTCGCCCTCCTTCGCCCGCCGCCGTGCGGCGGGCCCCTCGGACTCCCCCGCCTCCGCCGCCAGAGCCTCGGCCGCAGCCCGAGCCGCGTCCGACGCGGTCTTCCCCGCAGCCTCCGAAGCGGCCAACAGCTCGAGCCACGGGCGTTCGGCGAGATCTCCGGCGCGTGCCGCCCGCGCGCAGGCCTCGGCCGCGGCGCGCAGCTCGCGCCCGCCGACCGAGCACAGCATGGCCCCCGCGCCTACGTCGCCCCCGGCCAGCCGCGCCGCCGCACGGCGCTCCTGCGGCGAGGCGTCCGGCACGCGCTCCGCGAGCAACTCGGCGGCCACCTCCGGCGCCAGCGCCTGGAACCGAACCTCGCGCAGCCGCGAGCGCACGGTCTCGAGGAGCGCCTCCGGCTCCGCGCTGAGCAGGAGCAGGTGGGCGAACGACGCCGGCTCCTCCAGCGTCTTCAGAAGCGCGTTTTGGCTCTCCTCGGCCATCGCGTCGGCCGCGGCGATCACGAACACCCGCCGCTCCCCCTCGAACGGCCGGTACGAGGCCGCGGCGATCACGTGCTCGCGCACCGCCTCGACGAGGTGCTGATTGCCCGGCGGCTCGAGCCACACGAGGTCGGGATGCGGAGAGGGGACCGCGAGGGCACGCCTGCGCGCGTCCGGGGGATCGGGCGCACCGTGGGCCAGGAGCTCGGCCGCGAAGGCGCGCGCGGCCTCCCGCTTGCCCGCTCCCGGTGGCCCGGCGAAGAGGTACGCGTGAGTTGGCGCGTCAAGGGCGGCGGCCAACGCCGCGCGCGCCCCCGGCTGATGCTGGGTCGCGGCGGCGAGCGCCCCGGGGATCTCCGTAGTCGCCTCCCTCATCGGGATCGGCATTCGCAACCCATCAGGTTGTCAACCTCGATCTCGTCGCTGGGTGACGGCCTGCATCACGGTGTCGTGCACCGCCTCCGGGGCCCCGGCGGCGTCGATGACGACGATCCGGTCCGGGTGGTTCGCCGCGATCTCGTCGTACGCGCCGGCCACCCGCCGCTGAAACTCGAGACCCTCGGACTCGAAACGGTCGTCGATCTCCGCCTGGCGGTAGAACGCGTCGGCCGGGTCGATCTTCAGCAGCACCGTGAGATCCGGAAGGCAGTCCTCGACCACGAGCTCGTTGAGCCGCCCGACCCGTTCCACTCCCAGTCCCCTCGCCACCCCTTGATAGGCGACGGTCGAGTCGCTGAAGCGATCGCAAACGACATCGCGTCCAGCGTCGATTGCCGGCCGGATGACCTCGCTGATCAACTGGGCCCGGGCGGCGCTGAACAAGAACAGCTCCGCGCTCGCATCGAGTGCCAGGGCAGGGTCCTTGAGCATCGCGCGCATCCGTTCGCCGGCCGGGGTACCCCCGGGCTCGCGAAGGAGGAGTGTGCCTTTGCCGAGAGCCTCGGCCAGCATCCCCGCCTGGGTCGTCTTCCCGGACCGATCGATGCCCTCGAGGGTGATGAACACGCGACGAGGACTCTAAGCGTGCGCGCCTAGCTCTTCGAGCGGGAGCGCGACCCGGCGCGCTTCGTGCGGGCGGTCTGCGGATCGGGCTTGCGCCGCCGCCCACCCCGGCCGTTCGACCCCGACGGGGCCGGAGCCTTCTTCTTCCCGGCGCCGGCGCCGTTCTCCTCGGCCCCGCCGTCGGCCTCCGCCTCGGCCTTCGCCTTCTCGCGCGCGTCCTTGGCGGCCTGGCGCTCGGCGCGCTTTTCGCGCATCTCGACCATCGAGGGGCAGTCGTCGTTCAGGCACAGCTTCCAGGGACGCCCGCGGAAGCCCTTCACCGTGAGGCGCGGCCGCTCCCCGCAGATCGTGCAGCGCTCCTCGAGTCGCCAGAGCTCGTAGCCGCGACCGGGAAGCGGCCCGCTGACCGGGCACGAGTCCGGATTGTGTGGCGGGTTCTTGGGGTCGGAGCCCTCGGGCGGACGGATCCAACCCTCGCAGCCGTACATCCGCTTCCCGCCCTTGAGCTCGATGATCCGCAGCCGATTCGGGCCGCCGTCATCGCGTTTGCGCCCCGCCTCCTCGCAGACCTTGCAGGGGCCGAGGAACTTGTCCTCGTCCATCCCAGCCCAGATCTGCTTTGCGAAGTCCTCGCGACGCTCCTCCAGGTCATGCGTCGTCGAGTGGAGCATCTCACGCGAAATCCGCAGGACATCGTCCTTGCTGGTCTTCCCCGCGGCGATCTGGTCCATGTCCTCCTCGAGCTCCGCCGTCATCTCGGGCGTCGCCATACGGGGGACGTACTCGTGGAACGCCTTGTACATCGCGATCCCGGTCTCCGAGGGCTCGGGCGGGTTCTTAAAGACGTAGCCGCGGTCGTAGAGCTTCTGGATGATGTCCGCGCGGGTGGCCTTCGTGCCCAGGCCGCGCTCCTCCATCATCTCGATCAGCTTCCCCTGGCTGATGCGCGACGGCGGCTGAGTCTCCTTGTCGACGATCCAGGGGTCGCCATCGAGGGCCAGCTCCTGCCCTTCCTCGAGCTTCGGGATCTCCTCGTCCGAGGAGCGGGCATAGGTATAGATCGAGGCGTAGCCCGGATCGACCACCACGGAGCCCCGGACGAAATAGCCCTCCGAGCCCGCCTCGATGTCGGCGCGCGTGGACTCGGTGATCATCGGCTCGGAGAAGGTGGCGAGGAATCGGCGGACCACCAGCTCGTAGACGCGACGCTTCGGGCCCTCGAGAGCGTTCGGGTAGATCGCCTGCGTAGGGTGAATCGGCGGGTGGTCGGTCGTCTCCTTCTTGCCCCGGGTCGCGGTGAGCCGGCCCTTCTCCAGCAGCGGCGCCGCGGCCTCGAACTCGGGGATGCGCACCAGCGACGTAACCAGCTCGCGCGTGTTCAGCGACGGGGGATAGACCGTGTTGTCGGTGCGCGGGTAGGAGATGAACCCGTCCATGTAGAGGTCCTCGGCGATCCGCATCGCGGAGGCCGGGGTGATGCCCAGGCGGCTGGAGGCGTCGGTCGTGAAGGCGGTCGTGTTGTAGGGAGCTGGTGGCTTGCGAGTGTTCCTGCGCGAGCTCACGTCCTTGACGACGCCGGGACTCTTCGTGCCGGCGAGTGCGGCGTCGGCCTCGGCGCGATCCCAGAACTTGTCGGTCGCGTGGTGGGCCTCAAAGGCGCCATCCGGGTGGGCGAAGCGCGCGAAGAGCTCCCAGAAGGGCTTGGGCACGTGTGCGCGACGCTCGAGCTCGCGCTCGACGATCAGCGCAAGCGTCGGGCTCTGCACGCGGCCGACCGAGAGAAAGTTGGAGCCGAAGCGCCGGGTTGCCAGCGACACCGCGCGGGTGAGGGTCGCGCCCCAGATCAGGTCGATGTCCTGGCGCGCGGCGCCCGCGTAGGCAAGGTCGTAGGAGAGGTCGTCGAGGTTCGCGAACGCCCGCTCGATCTCGTCCTTGGTGAGCGCCGAGTAGCGGGCGCGCTTGATCTGCGGGCGGGTGGCGAGCGCCTTGCCGTCGCCCTCCGCCGCGCCGACGACAGCGGGGTTCGCCTCCACCACCTGCTCCAGCGCCTCTAGCCCGATCAGCTCGCCCTCGCGGTCGTAGTCGGTTGCGATCACGATCTCGTCCGCGGACTTGGCGGCCTTCCGGATCGCCTTGACGACGTTCTTGTCGGTGGGCTCCTTGATCAGGTCGGCGTCGATCAGATCGTGCAGGTCCGTTTCCTGCCAGTTCGAGTAGCCGTCGGGGAACGCGGGGTTCATCACGTGCCCCTTGAGGCCGATGGTCGTGTGCTCGCCCTCGCCGTCACCCCACTCGTAAAACGGCACCTTGTACGAGGCCCCGTCCTTGGCGGAGCCCCCACTCAGGATCTCGGCGATCTTCTTCGCCGAGTTGTTCTTCTCGGTGATGATCAGGCGCATGGGCTAAAGGAGCGCGAGGGTAGCAGCAGGTTGGGACCGTCTCGGCGGCCTTCGCGGCGCCCCCGAAGGGGGCGCGAAATCACCCGCGGACGCCTGCCGGCGTCCTTACACGCCGCTTTCGGGGGCAGCGCCCCTCACCCGAATACCCGTCCTCAGCCGAACTTGACCAGGTCGACGACAAATATGAGCGTCGCGTTCGGGCCGATCGCTGGCGGCCGGCCCTGGGCGCCGTAGGCAAGGTCGGGCGGGATGATGAGCTCGCGGCGACCACCCTCCTTCATGCCCTCGACTCCCTGGTCCCAACCGGGGATCACGTCCCCCGCCCCGAGCTTGAACTCGAGGGGCTGGCCGCTGTCCCAGGAGGAATCGAACTCCTCGCCGGTCTCGTAGTCGACGCCCACGTACTGGACGGTGACGTCGTCGCCGGCCTTCGCAGTTGCGCCGTCGCCCTCCACGATGTCCTCGGTCTCGAGCCCTGAGGGCGGCGCCTCGTCGGGGATCGCGGGCGTGGGCTTCTCCGAGAGATCGGTCGAGACCGGCTCGTCGGAGGACGAGGAGGAATCGTCGCCTCCGCGCGCGATCAGGACGCCGGCAACGACGGCGGCGAGAACGATCGCGAAGGCTCCGACGATGATGAGGCGGCGATCCACGGGCGGGGCAGGGTAGTGGGTGCGAGGGTGCGGCCCGGCCGGGCGCACTCTCTAACCTGCGCGCCATGCCCGCTGCAGCCTTCGCCGGCAAGGAATGCGTGTGCCAGCTACGCAAGGGGATCTGCGACCAGTCGTGCGTTCGCGACATGCTCGACACCCCGCTCTACATCGCGTGCCTGCGGCTGTCGGGGCGCAACTGCCTGGTGGTCGGCGGCGGCGACGTGGGGCTCGAGAAGGTTGAGGGGCTTCTGGCCTGCGACGGCCAGGTCACCCTCGTCGCCCCGCAGGCGATCCCCGACCTCGAGGAGTACGCGCGCGAGGGCTCGATCACGTGGGAGCGCCGCGAGTTCCGAGAGGCCGACCTCGAGGGCAAGTTCCTGGCGATCGCCGCGACCGACGACACCGAGGTGAACATCTCCGTGTACGACGCGGCCGAGACCCGAGCGATGCTGGTGAACGTCGTCGACGTGCCACCGCTCTGCAACTTCATTCTCCCCGCGATCGTGCGCACCGGGCCGCTTGCGATCGCCATCTCCACCGCCGGCGCCTCGCCGGCGCTCGCAAAGCGCGTGAAGCGCGAGATCTCAGACCAGTTCGGCGAGCCGTACGCCCGCCTCGCGGTGATGCTCAACGACGCGCGCGGCTGGGCGAAGGGGACGCTCCCCACCTATCAGGACCGCAAGGAGTTCTTCGAGGGGATCGTCAACGGCGAGCCGGACCCGATCGAGCTGGTGCGGGCCGGTCGGGAGTCCGAGGTCCTGGACCTGATCGAGGCGGCGAAGGGCTCCCACGCCGCCGCACACGCGGGCTGAAGCTCACCCCTCGCCGGGGCGCGCGCTCAGGCGGCGGCCGCGGTGGCGGCCTTCGAGGCCTCCTCGGCGACCTTCTCGTCGCCGGCGTCGGAGCAGGTACTGCCGGTGACCCGCTGGAGCGCGGCGGCGACCACTTTCGCCTCGTCGGCGCCGATCCCGTTCCAGTGGCGCTCGACCTCCGCCCGATAGATCAGGCGCATCTCATCGACCATCCGCTCGCCGGCCGGAGTCAGCTCGGCGTGAAGGCTGCGCCGGTCCTCCGAGCAGGAAACCCGCTCTATATACCCGGCGTCCTGGAGACGATCGACGAGCTTCGTGATGCCGCCGCGGCTCAGCGTGAGCCACTCGGCGAGCTCACTCATCCTCGGGCGGCCGTCCGGGCTCTGCCTCACGGCCCATAGCACCTCGAACCAACTGAGCGGAGGAAGGTCGGCCGCCGCAAAGGTCTTCTGAACGCGATCGGTGACCGAGGCGTGCGCGGTGACCACCGCGCGCCAGGCATCGAGATGCTCGTCGGGAAGTGCCATCGACCGAGATGATATCCGATGAAACAGTTTCTCTAGAAAATAGTTTCTGCTAAGGTGATTTCCGAGTCAAGTATTTCCACGGCAACGAACCCTAGGAGACACGCAACGATGAGCACAGCCACCTCTCAGAGTCCGGCAATCCCGACCGGGCATTTCAGGACCGACCCGGTCCACTCCACCGTCGGGTTCGAGGTCAAGCACATGATCTCGGCCTTCCGCGGGAACTTCGGCGATTACGACGCCCGCCTCGACAACTCAAACGGCGCG
>Ga0126312_10000373_pt1 | contig 25704 bp, 33 predicted proteins | sample Plot104A_FD_92537 | JGI IMG/M metagenome (GOLD analysis project Ga0126312, IMG submission 92537) | Serpentine soil microbial communities from UC McLaughlin Reserve, CA, USA - Plot104A | ecosystem: Environmental > Terrestrial > Soil > Grasslands | place: USA: UC McLaughlin Reserve, Lake County...
CGATATGCGGCAGAGTGGCCGCGTAGGTTCGGCGTAATACATGGCCGACCGCCACCGCGCTCAGGCCGCTCGGGGCCGCGTCGCGATGGCTGTGCCTACGAGCCGCCGAGCAGTACGCCAGAGATCGTCGAATCGGTGAAGAACATCGGTCAATTGGTCCGGTCGCGCCGGCAGCCGTGCGCCCGCGGGGGAGGAGCCGGCGCGCGATGGCTCAGCTAGTCGGGCGCAAGTCCGAGGTGCGCAGTCCAGCCGGGGCCACCCACATCCTCGAGAGCCCGGCTCAGCGCCTTCGAGGCCTCGTCGTAGGACACCTCATCGCGGAAGCTGAATCGATACGCACGTCCGTCGTAGGCGGCCGCGCGCTTTATCAGCAACTCGTCCCTGTGCAGTTTCCGAGCGACCGCCGCGACGATCCTGTCGGACTCGGCGGGGTCTACTCCGGCTCGGAAGACTCGAACGGTTTCCACGGGCCGACTCCCGTGCACCCTAGCCCGCTTCGCGGTCGAGCAGCATCGATACCGCCTGCGTTCCAGGCCGAGTAGTAGCGGCGCACGATCTCGACGTTTCCTGGGATATCGCCCGCCCAGTATCCCCGGCAAGGGCAGCGGAGCGAGCAATAAGCGGGCCCGCCAGCCTCACAACGGCGTCATTACCTGGAAGGAGCCGCGGCGGGCCCGCAGCAACCACAACACTGCTGCTGCCGAAAAGGAGCGCCAGTCACACCAAACCAGCGCGCGCTTCAGCCGCTCCACGTTCTCCTGCCGCATCGGCTACTCCCGCAAACACACGGCTTCGAGGGGACCACGGAAGGCCTGGGGAATTCGCCTAAGCGTGCGCCACAACCTCGCGTACGTCGACTTCCTCGAGTGTGACCACCTCCGCCGGAGCCATCGACGGCACCCTCTCGCTCATGGCCCGGGCGGCGTCCTCCGACTCGAAGACGACCAGGCCCAAGCCCGTGCCCTCCTTACGTGTCCAGTACCCGGCGACGAACCCGGGTGCCTGCGATACCCCAGGGACAACCTCCTCCCGCAGATGCCTTTGGGCCATCTCCTCGTCGTTGATGCTGACCCTGACGACGACTGCGTTCACGCGGTGCCTCCTTTGGCCGGTCGGTAGGCCGACCCTATCCCCCAGAGCCAGGCGAAGGCCGGGTGAGCGCGCGCCTAACTCCCACAGCCCCACAGCCTTCGAGGGCGTTGTGGCGGCCAGTGCTGGCCATGCCTAGTGCCGATAGAAGACAAAAGAAGGGCGCCCCAGGTGGACGCCCTTCTCGCCTGCCTTTCTCTTCCGCCCTCTAGTGGCTGCCCGGGCAGTTGGGGTGGTTGTTGTCCGACGAGCACTGGTTGTCATGCGGCCCGAACTTGGGCGGGTGGTGCTCAGCAGCGGACACCGGGGGTGCGAGCGCCGCAACGGCGAGCGCCGATGCCGCGAGCAGCGCGGCGATCTTCCGCGTCTTCTTGCGCATTTGAATCTCCTTCGTTGCTAGGCGAGACAAGCTGCGAACTAGCTGACTAGTCGCACTTGTGTAGCGCGCCCGGTGTGGAGTCCTTGTTCTGTCCGGTCGGACACTTGCCTGCGGGGTTGGTATCGGGGTGGCCATTGTTGTTGGGTGAAGTAATCGCCGCGGCCGCAGGCCCACTCGCCGCCAGTGCGATTGCTGACGCCAACAGCGCGATCTTGCCGGTCTTTCTCCGCATCGGAGAACCTCCCTCGGATAGGGCGGGCTATCGAATCGTGAGGTCGGTAGCCCGCATCTCCGCCAGAGCGACGAAGGGGAGCGTCCCCGTCGGCGGCCTGACGCTCTTTGAATATTCCGAACGCAGGATTGGTGGCGTCGCCACGGGGTTTGGAGCATAAATCCCGCTATTTGCGGTCTTTTAGTGCGCAGTTTGCATCGTTTTTCGGCGCGAACCTGACCGATCAGGGCGCTCGCTGCAGCGCCTCCACCACGTTCTCCTGCGACCTCGCCCCGCCCAGGATCCTGCGCTCCGAACCCTCAGGAAAAGCGGCGGGATGGCCGGATCACGAGTAGGCTGGACGCAAGGCGTAGCCCGAGGGCCTCTGTCGCACCCCTCCACCCTTTGGTAGCTCTTCCGGAGAGGCGCGAGAGAGTCGAGCCGGTCCCATTGTCCCCGCGTCATCCGTCCTTCGGCCTGGAGGTGAAGGAGTCGGGCACGACCTTCTACGTGCACCTCCTCGGCGACTTCGATCTCGCGTCGGTCTTCCAGCTCGAGCAGGCACTCGATCGTCTCCGCCAGAATCCTGTGCCGAGACGGGTCGTCATCGACCTGGGCCGTCTCACGTTCCTCGACTCCGCAGGTCTCCGGACGATCCTGAAGGCGAATGAGAGGGGACGCGCGGAAGGCTTCGAGGTTGAGGTCGTCCGCCCGCGTGGCCCCGCGAATCGCGTCTTCATCCTGACGCGCGCCGGCCACGAGCTGAACATGATCGACCCACCGGAGCTCTCCTGAGGTCGTTGGACCCCAAGGTCCCCTCCGCCGCCGTAGGCAGCACAACCAATGGCCAGTCCCGCCCATAGCCGCCGCGTCGAGAAGGTCGGCGGCTACAGGCCGCCGGATCCGCCGCTGGTCGACATGGACGGTGCCCAGCGCTGGGAGTTCCACGAGACTCTGCTCGACGCCGCCAGCTTCGAGGACCTGCCCGGGAAGTGGCAGGCAGCAATCCTCGGGGCCGACCGGATCCGGCCGAAGCTGCGACTGGTCACCGGGGAATAGACCGCGAAGCTCCGCTGGGCGCGCCAACGCCGGGATGTTTCAGCGCAAACCTCTGATGGACTGACTGATTCGCGGCTCTTTGCGACCGATTTGTGACCGGGTCCTGCCGGCATTGACCCGACGCGCACGAGCCAAAACGTCGGTTACGCAGGCCCTTCCTGATGCGCCCAGGGAGACTCGAACTCCCACGGGGCTTACGCCCCACAAGGCCCTCAACCTTGCGCGTCTACCAATTCCGCCACAGGCGCGGGGACGCCGATTATAGGCGGGGTCGGACGAGGGCTTGAAGCCGTCCGAATGCCCCGCTAGTCTGCGAACACATGTTCGGATCACGCACTTGCAACCGGCCCCGGGGGGACGTCTAAGCGATGGTCGAGCTCAATCTCACGAAGCGCCAGCAGGAGATCTTCGACTTCATCAAGCGCTACTCCGCCAGGCACGGCTACCCGCCCACGGTGCGCGACATCGGCAAGGCCATCGGCCTGACTTCCTCGTCCACCGTCCACGCCCACCTCGCCAACCTCGAGAAGGTCGGGCTGCTCCGCCGCGACCCGACCAAGCCCCGAGCCATCGAGGTGCTGGTCGACAAGGCCAAGCAGGTCGTCTCGCCGGACGGGCTGCCGCTGGTGGGCCAGGTCGCCGCGGGGCAGCCGGTCCTTGCCGACGAGAACATCGAGGACTACGTCTCGGTGCCCGACATCGCCGGCGGCGAGCAGGGTGAGTTTCTTCTCCGCGTCAAAGGCGATTCGATGAAGGACGCCGGCATCCTCGAGGGCGACCATGTGGTCGTGCATCGGCAGGAGGCCGCCCGCAATGGCGAGATCGTGGTCGCCCTCGTGGGCGAGGAGGCCACGGTCAAGCGCTTCTTCAGGGAGAGCGACCACGTGCGGCTCCAGCCCGAGAACGAGCAGATGGAGCCCATCCGCACGCGCGAGCTCGAGGTTCTCGGGCGCGTGGTCGGTGTCTGTAGGAGGGTCTCATGACGACGGTCACCGCCCCGCTTCCGTTCGCGCCTCTCCAGGCCGGCGGGCTGACGCTCGAGCAGCGGCTGGACCGCGCCTGGGCGGAGCTCGAGGCCGAGTACGCGGCCGCGTGCCCGGTCTGCGGAGAGCACATGGCGCTCACCGGCGAGGCCGGCAGGTGTGGCGGCTGCCGTAGCGAGCTTCGCTAGCGAGCCCCCGCTAGCCGGAATCCGGCCGCCGCTCCATCTGACCGGGATCGGGCCCCGGTGAAGTTGATCGGTTACGCGGTGAACGCGAGCTAGCGGAGTGGTCGGGCGCGCCACTCGGCCCTACCATTGAGGGACTGCTGGCCAGGCAGTCGCGGGAGGCCGGGGAGAAAACCGGCCCTCGAGGAAAGTCCGGACACCGTAGGGCAAGGGTGGTCGGGAGATCCGACCCGGGGAAACCCGCGGGAAAGTGCCACAGAAACACACCGCCTAAGCGGCGGGATCTCACGTGAATTCCGTCGCCGGCAAGGGTGAAATGGTGCGGTAAGAGCGCACCGGCGGCGTGGCGACACGCCGGCCAGGCAAACCCCACCCGGTGCAAGGCCAAGCAGGGGCGAAGACGCTGCCCGCCGAGCCCCAGGTAGGCCGCAGGGCCGTGAGGCCCCACCCCTCAGGGTGAGATGGATGGCTGCTCACGACAAGATCCGGCTTACAGGCCAGCTAAGGGAAGGCCCCGCATTTCGCGGGGCCTTCCTATTCCGGCTGCCGGGCCGGTCTCAGGCCTGCGCCGGCTCGGGCAGCGCGCCGATCTGCTGGAGGAGGCCCGCCACGTCCACGAGCTCCCACTCCTCGGCCAGCTTTCCGTCCTCGCAGCGGCTCAAAGTGATACCCGTGATGGCGACCTCGCGGCCGGTCGGAGCCACTCCGAAGAGGTCGCCGTCGTGGGTGCCGCGGACCGTGAAGCGCGAGGCGACGTAGTCGCCGCCCGCGAACTGGTCGTCGACCGTCACCGTCAGGTCTGGCAGGCCGCTCCGGATGGTCCCGACCATGTCGAGCAAACCGTCGACTCCCCGGTAGTCCTCGGGAACGTGGATCACGAAGTCAGGGCTCAAGATCTCCTCAAGCCCGGCCCGGTCGCCCCGACTCGCCTTCGTGTAGCACTCACGGGCGAGGGCCTCGTTGTGCGCGGTGTCGTTCATCCTGTCCTCCTTTGTTGATGCGCTCAGCGCGAAAAGCGCCCGCGTCGGAGGATCTCCGCGGCGCGCCCCCGGAACATCGGTGGGAATACCTATCCCGGTACGGGTCTTTCGGGCGGCCGGCGCACAGCGTGGGCAGCTGCCTCCGCCCGGCTGCGAAGGCCGAGCTTCGACAGAACGCTCGCCACGTGGTGCTCGGCGGTCCGCGGGCTGATCACGAGCCGCTCCGCGATCTCGGCATTCGACAGGCCATCACCGAGCAGCTCGAGGACTTGGGTCTCCCGCTTCGTCAACTCGCCGTGGCCTTTGGGCCAGGCCCGGCCGCTCGCTCCCAGCTCGCGTAGCAGGGCGTCGGCGGCGTCCGCCTGGCGCGCTGCGCCGAGCCGCTCGAACTCATCGAGCGCGGCACGCGCTTCGCTGATGGCCGCGTCGGGTGCGTCGGCCGCGAGCGTCTTGGCAAGGTGGAGCCGGACACGTCCGGCGTCGAACGGCAAATCGAGGTTCGCAAACGCTTGGAGGGCGGACTGGAGATCGGAAGGCGCTCCCGCGTCGCCGTCGACGCTGCGAACGCGGCCGGCGGCGAAGGCGGCGTAGGCCCGCGCGCGGTCGTTTCCCGAAGCGACGGCGAGCTCCTGCAGCGCGTCAAGTGGCTGTCTCGCCGGCGCGGTGTTCCCGGCCGCGAGTCGTACCTCCACGAGCAGGTCTAGCAGCGGCGCGCACGCCGGATCCGCGCGATCCTCGCCCTGGAGACAGAGGTCGACAAGGCCCTCCGCAAGACCGACGTCCCCCCGCTCCAGCGCGATGGCGCCGAGGGAGCGGCGCGCCAGGGGGGTGCCATTCGTTGCCCTCCAGGAGCCGTTCCGCCTCCTCGTACCGCCCCTGCCGAACGCGCAGCTCGGCCAGTCGGAGGAGCGGGTAGGTCCGCATCGCGCGATAGCCGCGATCCGACATCCTGAGCGCGGCGAGTAGCTCCTGCTCCGCCTCGGGCCAACGCCCGATCTCCGCAAGGATGCCGCCGTAATGCATGCGGCATGTTGCCGACACGAGGACGTAGCCGCTCCTCTCGACGAAGCGGTCCACCACGGACATCCACTGCTCGGCGCGGCGAACGTCGCCGATCCGCTCGCATGCGCTGAGCAGCCGGCAGTAGATGTCGCCGACGGTCACGACCCCGCGCACCTCGCCGCTCGAGATGGCGGCCATGGCTTCGTCGATCATGGTCATACCCTCGGCCGCGCGGGCGGAGTAGACGTAGGACTCGCCGAGCAGCGCGAGCGCGCCGAATTCCAGGTCGGCGTCGCGGAAGCGCCGAGCGTTCTCCAACGCCACCCGGGCCAGCCGCTCCCGCTCGGCCGGCTCACGGGTGAGCGGAGCGCGATCGAAGGCCAGCCAGCCGTGCTGCGGTGACTCCTCGGCCCCCTCGAGCAGGCTTTCCGCGCGCGCGAACCAGCCGCTCGCCGCCGCCTCGTTGCCGTGCACGGCGGCGTGGAGGAAGGCGAGCCAACGCGCCTGGTCCGACGCGTCGAGGGACCTCCCGCCCGTGCGGAAGGCGGTGAACGCGCGTTCCCTGGCCTCGATCGCCGCGTCGTACTCGTTCAGCCACTGCAGCGCCTCGCCAAGGCCGGCGAGTGCCTCCGGGCCCGCCCCAAGCTCGACCGCGCGCTCGAAGCACGCGCGCGCCTCGGCCCAGTCCGCGTCGTCGAGCGCCTGCCTTGCGCGTTCGAGGACCTCTCGCAAGGCCTCCTCGCTCATGTGCCCATGATCCCACGGGAACGGCGAGCGGCCAGGGAAGCTCTCGCGCGGTTGTAGCTTTCGTGGGATGACGGTCACCGTCGACCCCCACGTAGCGCTGACCTGGATCGAGAGGATTGCGCCGGGCACGGGCATCGAGCGCGCGCGCGACGAAGTGGCCGTCGAGGAGCCTCTCGAGATCAGGGCGGATGGCGAGGCGGTGGCGGTCACCATGCGCACGCCCGGCGAGGACGAGGAGTTGGCTGTGGGCTTCCTGGCCGGAGAGGGGCTGATCGGCGGGCGCGAGGACGTCGTCTCCGCGGGCCCGACGGCCGACCTGGAGGCGAACGTGGTCGAAGTCCGGACTCGGGCCGGGCTCCGCCGCGACCCCTCCGACGAGCGCCGCTTCTATATGACCTCCTCCTGCGGGGTCTGTGGCAAGGCCGCGCTCGAGTTCGTCCACCGCGAGTCGCCGCCCGCGGCCGCGAGCGCGCCGGTCAAGCCGGAGCTCGTGTTGCGGCTGCCGCACGAGGCGCGCGACGGTCAAACCGGCTTCGAGCGCACGGGAGGGCTTCACGCCACGGCCGTGTTCGACCCGGCCGGCGAGATGCTCGTCCTCCGGGAGGACGTGGGTCGGCACAACGCGATGGACAAGGCGCTTGGGGTACTGCTCCTCGAGGGCCGCTGGCCGCTGACCGGGCTCTTGGCCTGCCTGAGCGGACGCGCCGGCTTCGAGCTGGTCCAGAAGGCGAGCGTCGCGGGCCTCGCCGGGGTGGTCGCCGTCGGGGCGCCATCGAGCCTCGCGGTGGAGCTGGCGGAGGAGCGTGGCACGCTTCTGTGCGGGTTCGTCCGCGGAGACTCGTTCAACGTCTACGCGGGCGCCCACCGCCTTTCGTAGATGTACCCAATTCAGGTTTCGCCGTCCGACGGACGGGCGAATAGGAAGGTCATTGCCCAGCGGGAGAGGGATGGCCTCCGCCACACGTCAGAAACAGGCTCGCGACGCTTACTGCCCACATTGCCACCTGCTCATCGAGCGGAGCGTGGATCAGACTTGGCCGCCGGAGCCGATGCGCTGCCCGCACTGCCGTCTGCTTGTCGGCGTGGGCCGTTCGCGGCCCACCGCGGCCGCCGAGCCGGGCGCCCGCGGCAGCGCCGCCGGCGTGTTCGCGCACGAAGCCAAGCGCTCGGGCGGCGAGCAGGACGCGTCGAGCGGTGAGATCTGCGAGGCGATCCGCCGCGTGGCCGACCGCCTCGGTGCGCGACCCGAGCGGCTGTTGATGGTCGATTACCAGCAGTGCGCCTCGGACGACAGCACGCTCCCGGCTCTCAGCGAGGTCTTTGCGGCCTACGGCAGCTGGAAACGGGCTCGCAGAGCCGCCGCCGCCGACGCCTGAGTCGCTCACCCGCGTGGAATAGAGTGCCGGGCCGAATGGCCGTCGTCGTGATCCTGCTGCCGTTCGTCCTGCTCGGCATCGCCGTCATCTTCGTAGCGTTCACCGGCGGGCCGGGTGCGGCGAGGGAGGCCTACCTGTCCGGCGGCGGCGGGCTCTTCCGGATCGCCATCCCGCTGCTCTACATCGGGCTCGGCATCGCCGTGCCCGCGGCCGTGATCGCCTCGCGCGGCGAGCACGAGGGCGGCGTCGGTCACCTCGAGAAGAGCGGCCTCAGCGCCAACGAGGAGCACGGCAAACAGCTCTTTCGTCACACCTGCGCGAGCTGCCACAATCTCGACGCGGTCAACGCCCGCGGGGTGACCGGCCCGGACCTCGACGAGATCGGCAAGGTGACGAAGTCGCGCGTGCTCAGCGCCATCAAGGTCGGCGGCACGGGTGACAAGCGGATGCCGTCGGGGCTCCTTCAGGGCAGCGACGCGGAGGACGTGGCCACGTACGCCTCCAAGGTGGCCGGCCAGTAGATCGAACCCGCTCTGTGCGGGACTTTTCCGTCCGGCGGCCCGGCTTCCCTGGTAGCATGCCGCCGTCCATCCAGCCGAAGCCCCTCAAGCGAGGGGCGTGGGGGAACCGAAAGGCCGGACGGCCAGGGGCGAGTCCTCAGGGTCATTCCTGGGGTAGCGCGACTCTTTCGGCGCGAGCCCGTCAGCTAACCCCGCAGGCCAGAAGAAAGAGGACCCATGCCAGCTTCCGGTGCCCGCGCGCTGCGGGAGGATGATCAGCCCATAGCAACGCGGACCGGGCGCTTCGACCGCCCGCCCGCCGAGCCCGTACCGCTGCACCCGCGCGGTCGCTTCGAGCGTCCCGAGCCCGGCCAGCGGCGCACTGTCACGATCACCGGGCATCCGGTCCCGCCCAGGCGGCGGCGTTCGCCCACCCAGCAGCAGCTCGTCGCCCGTCCCGACCGGGTGGCGCTGTGGGCCTTCCTCCTCGGGCTCTTCCTCGTGCTCGTGGCCGCCGCCACGGCCAACGCAGCAGTCATCTAGCCCCTGCCGATTCACCCGCGGGTCGGCCGGGGACGGCCGAGTCGGCGCGCTGCCCAAATCGGCATCCAAAGCCGCTGTTCGTGCGTATTCCTGAAGGAGCGAGGGTCGCTCAGCATCCCTATACTCACGAACCGTAAGCGACTTCTAGAGAGTGAAGCCCGATGAAGACGAAGGAGAGCAGGTTCCAGGTCCACGACGAACTGACGGCTCCCGAGCGCAGCCTCCCGGTGCTCAAGGGGGCGCTTGCGGGGGGCGGCCAGCTCTCGAACTTCATCGGCGTCCTCGCCGGCTCGCCTGCCACGCTCCGCGCCTACGCTCGCTTCCGCTCGGAGCTGCGCCACGGTGCCCTTGGCTGGACGACGCAGCAGCGGATCGCGCTGGCGGTGGCGGAGGAGCAGGGCAGCGACTACGCCCTGTCGACGCTCCAGCGGACCGCACGTGAGGCCGGGCTTGGCCTCGACGAGATCGCGCTGGCGCGCGAGTTCGACTCCCATGACGAGCGCGAGGCCACGCTTCTGCGGTTCGTGAAGGCCCTGCTCGAGAGCGAGGGCCCACCGCCCCTCCATGTGCACGAGGAGGCCCGCGAGGCCGGCTGGACGGACGAGCAGATCCTCGAGACCGTCGCGCACGTCGCGCTCTCGAGCTTCGGCAACCTGGTCACCAGGGCCGGAGACGTGCCCCTCGACGGCTCCGGCGAGGAATCCCGGCTCGCGCAGGCGGCCTAGCGTCCGAAGGGACTACGATGGTGGGCATGGTCGCCGGCTCGGCAACCGAGACCAGGCCACGGAAGGCTTCGAGCGGCGACCGCGAACCCTGCTGCTCCCTCTATCACCGGGCGGTCGAGCTGGTAGGCAAGCGCTGGACCGGTGCCATCCTGCTCGTCCTGATGGAGGGGCCGCTTCGCTTCTCCGAGATCCGCCAGCTCGTGCCTGACCTCTCCGACCGCCTCCTCTCCGAGCGGCTCAAGGAGCTCGAGGGGGAGGGCATGGTTCGGCGTACCGTGATCGACGACATGCCGGTCCGCGTCGAGTACGAGCTGACGGACAAGGGCCGGGCCCTCGAGCCGGCGGTGCGCGCGCTCAAGAGCTGGGCCAACCACTGGCTCTAGCGGCTAGCCTTCCCGCCTTCCGCCGCCCCTAGGAGGACCGCTGCGCGATCGCGCCGATCGCGCGAGCAACGGACCACGACCACGAAGGAGCCCTCCCGCATGCCCGACCAGCCCAAGACCGCTGCCGACGTCCAGGCGATCGTCGAAGAGAACGACATCCGCTTCGTCCGGCTGTGGTTCACGGACATCCTCGGCCAGCTGAAGAGCTTCTCGATCAACGCGGCCGAGCTGGAGGACGCGTTCGAGGGCGGGATGGGCTTCGACGGCTCGTCGATCACCGGCTTCAACGCCATCGAGGAGTCGGACATGATCGCCATGCCCGACGTCTCAACCTTCAAGATCCTTCCCTGGCGACCCGAGGACCGGGGCGTGGCGCGCATGTTCTGCGACGTCGTCACCCCAAGCCGCGAGCCTTACGAGGGCGACCCGCGCCATGTCCTGCGCCGCGCCCTGGGCCGGGCCAAGGAGCTCGGGTTCGACAGCTTCTACGTCGGTCCGGAGCTCGAGTACTTCTACTTCCGCAGCGCCCGGCTGGAGGACGGCGGCCCTCCCGAGATCCTCGACGAGGGCGGGTACTTCGACCTGACGACGCTCGACGCGGGCTCCGACGTACGGCGGGAGACCGTGCTCGCGCTCGAGGACCTCGGCATCCACGTGGAGTACACCCACCACGAGGTCGGCCCGTCCCAGCACGAGATCGACATGCGTTACAAGAACGGCCTCGAAATGGCGGACGACACCATGACCTACCGCATCACGGTCAAGGAGTACGCCATGAAGTACGGCTGGCACGCGACCTTCATGCCCAAGCCGCTGTTCGGCGAGAACGGCTCCGGCATGCACACGCATCAGTCGCTGTTCAAGGAGGGCCGCAACGCCTTCTTCGACGCGGACGACCAGTACTTCCTCTCTGAGACCGGCAAGCAGTTCATCGCCGGCCAGCTGAAGCACGCGCGCGAGATCACATCCGTCTTCGCGCAGTGGGTGAACTCGTACAAGCGGCTCGTACCCGGATACGAGGCGCCGGTCTACTGCGCGTGGTCACGCCGCAACCGCTCCGCGCTGGTGCGAGTCCCCCTCTACCACCCTGGCAAGGAGCAGGCCACACGAGCGGAGATCCGCTGCCCCGACCCGGCCTGCAACCCCTACCTCACCTTCGCGGCCCTGCTCCAGGCCGGGCTCGAGGGCATCGAGAAGGGCTACGAGCTGCCCGAGCCGATGGAGAAGAACCTGTACCACATCAGCCCCGAGGACCGGAAGCGGCTCGGCATCGAGCAGCTTCCGGAGACCCTCGGGGAGGCGATCGAGCTCACCGCGGAGTCGGAGCTCGTCCTGCGCACCTTCGGTGAGCACATCTTCAACCGCTACGTGGAGATCAAGCGCCAGGAGTGGGAGGACTACCGCGTCCAGGTCACCCAGTGGGAGCTCGATCGGTACCTGTCGATCCTCTAGTCGCGCTGCAAACCTTTCGCCTGGCGGCGTCATCGGTCGCTCGCGTGCAGAGCACGCGTCGCTCCCCGCTTCCTTGCCAGGCTCGATTTTCGCGCGCTAGAGGATCGAGATCCGGGGAGGAAACCGGCCGTGGGTCAGGCCGCATTCCCGAACGTCAGGCCGTACTTCTCGCACAGCTCGGGGACCGACTCGAAGTTGAACTCGAGCCCATAGCGGGCGCCGCACTCCGCGAGCCACTCCGGCTCGGGCGGGCCGCTTGCGCCGGCGTCGACGAGCTCGTCGAAGAAGTTCTCGAAGCCGCCGGGCGCGATGATCTCGAGGATGCGGCAGGGCTCGTCGCCGGCGTTCCAGAAGGTGTGCCACTGATCGCGCGGCTTGAAGACCAGGTCGCCCGCCTGCGCGTAGACCTCATCATCGCCGAGTAGCGCGCCCATCCGCCCCTCGAGCACGTACGAGTACTCGTCCTCGCGGCTGTGCTTGTGGAGCGGGGCGGCGAGGGCGCGCGGCGGCATCGGATGCTCGACGAGCGAGAAGCCGCCGTCGTGGGTCTCCTCGGTGTCGATCATGAAGCGGACGCCGATCGAACCGAGGGAACCGGCTTTGCCGTCCTGCGGGCCGACGATCCTGGGGGCTGAGATCTGCATGAGGAACTCCTTTCGTTGAACGGCGCGTTTATCGAATCGGCGCTACAGTAACATCGATGAACGCGGTGTCAACCCAAATGCGGAAATATGAGCTGAAGGCGCGCGCCGAGTCGCAGCAGCGGACTCGGGAGCGGATCGCCGCGGCGGCCTCCGAGCTGCACGAGGAGGTGGGCGTGGGGAAGACGACCGTGGCCGACATCGCGCGCCGCGCGGGCGTGCAGCGCCTGACCGTCTACAACCATTTCGCCGACCTGAGCGAGCTGCTGCCGGCGTGCAGCGCGCACTGGCTGTCTCAGCATCCGCCGCCAGACTTCGAGGCGGCGCTCGCGCTCGACGATCCGCGCGAGCGGGTGCAGGGCGCGCTGGTGGACCTCTACGGCTGGTATCGCGAGAACGAGACGCTGCAGCTGCACGTCCAGGGCGAGCGCGCGACCGTGCCGGAGCTGGAGGATTGGATGGCCAAGACCTCCGACGAGCTCTTAGGGCAGCTCGCCGGCGCCCTGGCCACCGGCTTCGGGCTGCGCGGGAAGCGCGCCGAGCGGCTGCGCGCGCACATCGCCGTCGCGCTCGAGTTCTGGACCTGGCGTCGCCTGGCCCGCGAGGGCCTGGACGACGAGGCGGCGGCCGCGCTCATGAGCGAGGCGGCCGCCGCGATTGCAGGCGCCTAGTGTGGCGTAGCCAGGGCGTCCTCGGCCGCTACCAGCGCCAGGCCCGCGGCCGCGAGCACCGCGGCGGCCCTCAGCGAAGCAGCTCCTCCAGGGCCTCGGGCTCGGTCACGGGGGCCTTGCAGGCGAAGTGCTCGCAAACGTAGGCCGCCGCGCGGCCGTCGACCGGCTGCCGGTCCTGGAGTAGCGGCACGCCGTCGGCCGCCCCGCCGGCCAGGACGACGTGGGGCCGGAACGAGGAGCGGACGACGCGCTCGAGCTCGCCGACGTCGTCTCCGACGAGCGCGACCTCGCGGGTGGGGGAGAGGTGGAAGTCGAGCGCCTGGAGCAGGTGGCCGAACGCCTGCGGGTGCCCCCGCGCCACCTCGTGCAGCAGCCCGAAGACCGACACCGCGCGGCTCTGGTAGTCGTGCTCGCCACTCAGCGCGGAGAGGCGCACCAGGCCGTACGCGGCGCTCGAGTTGCCGGCCGGGATCGGATGATCCTCGAGGTCCTTGCGCCGCGCGAGCAGCCGCTCGTGATCGGCAGAGGTGTCGAAGAAGCCGCCGTTCCCGTCGTCGGCGAAGCGTTCGATCATCGTGTCCGCCAGCGAACGCGCCTCGCCGAACCAGCGCGGCTCGAAGCTCGACTCGTAGAGGGTCAGGAGCGCCTCGAGCAGGTAGGCGTGGTCCTCCAGGTAGGCGTTCAGCCGGGCCCGTCCGTCCTTGTAGGTGCGCAGCAGGCGCCCGCCTTCGTCGCGAACGTCGCGCAGCAGGAACTCGGCGCAGGCGCCGGCGGCGTCGAGGTAGTCGGGACGGCCGAGCACGGCGCCCGCCTCGGCGAGCGCCGAGATCATCAGTGCGTTCCACGAGCTCAGCCGCTTGTCGTCGAGCTCCGGCCAGACGCGCTCGGCCCGGCGCTCGTAGAGCTTGCGCCGCCACTCGCCGAGCTCGGGAGGATCGTCCTCCGAGCCGCGCACGAGGATGTTGCGGCCCTCGAAATTGCCGGGCTCGCTGGCGCCGAACCAGGCGGACGCCTGTGCGCCGGCGACCTCCCGCAGCTCCTCGAGCGACCAGACGTAGAACTTGCCCTCCTCGCCCTCGGAGTCGGCGTCGAGCGCCGAATAGAAGCCGCCCTCGGGCGCGCGCATCTCCTTCAGCGCCCAGTCGAGCGTCTCCTCGCAGACGCGGCGGAACAGGACATCCCCGGTGACGAGCCAGCCGTGAAGGTAGGCACGGGCCAGAAGCGCGTTGTCGTAGAGCATCTTCTCGAAGTGCGGCACCAGCCAGCGGGTGTCGACCGAGTAGCGGGCGAAGCCGCCACCCACCTGGTCGTACATCCCGCCGGAGGCCATCTCACGCAGCGTGTGCGTGCTCATCTCGGTGTCGCCGCGCCGGAGCAGGAACTCGAGCGCCGACGCCGGCGGGAACTTGGGCGCGCCGCCGAAGCCGCCGTGGACGGGGTCGTACTGCGACCGCAGCGCCTGGACCGCCTCGTCGAGCAAGGGCGGGTCCATCGGCTCCTTGGAGGGCTCGAGCAGAGCGCCGCCCTGGAGATGCCGGACGATGCGGTCGGAGCTCGACCGGATCTCATCCCCCCGCTCCTGCCAGGCATTCGCCACGGCCTCCAGCACCATGCGCCAGCTCGGCAGCCCGCCGCGTGGCTCCGGGGGGAAGTAGGTGCCGGCGTAGAAGGGGACCTGCTCGGGACTCAGGAAGACATTGAGCGGCCAGCCGCCCTGGCCGGTCATCGCCTGGCACGCCTGCATGTAGATCGAGTCGAGGTCCGGCCGCTCCTCGCGGTCGAGCTTGATGGATACGAAGCGCTCGTTCATGAGGCGAGCCGTCTCCTCGTCCTCGAACGACTCGCGCTCCATCACGTGGCACCAGTGGCAGGCCGAGTATCCGATCGACAGGAGGATCGGCCGGTCCTCATCGCGGGCGCGCGCCAGCGCCTGCTCGCCCCATGGGTACCAGTCCACGGGGTTGTCCTTGTGCTGAAGGAGGTATGGAGAGGTCTCGTCGGCCAGCCGGTTGGGCATGGCTTGAGGCTACCCGGGCAGCGGCCCGCAAAAGCGGCGGAGCGCCTCCGCGAACTCCGGGCTGGTGCTCGGCCTCTGGACCGATGCGGGGGCGCTCAGCCACGCAGCTCGGCCCGCTTGATCTTGCCGCTGGCGGTCTTGGGCAGGTCGTCGGCGAAGTCGACTACGCGCGGGTACTTGTAGGGGGCGGTCCGCTGCTTGACGTGGTCCTGGAGCTCCCTGGCGAGGTCGGCGCCGGGCTCGTGGTCCGGGGCCAGCACCACCACGGCGCGCACCACCTGCCCGCGCTCCTCGTCGGGCGCGGCCACCGCCGCGGCTTCGGCAACGGCGGGGTGGGAGACCAGCGCGGACTCGACCTCGAACGGCCCGATCCGGTAGCCGGCCGAGATGATCACGTCGTCGGTGCGGCCCTCGAACCAGAGGTAGCCATCCTCGTCCTCGCTGGCGCGGTCGCCGGTGTGCCAGGGCCGGTCGAGCGGGCCGTCGAGGAAGAAGGTGGGGATGGTCGAGGGGTCCGCGCAGAGCTCGCCGTCCTCGATCCAGAGCCGGAAGCCGGGCAGGGGCTTGCCCATCGAGCCCGGGCGCACCGGCCGGCCGATGGGCATTCCGGTGAGCGCGCCGGTCTCGGTCTGGCCGTAGCCATCGTGGACCTCTACGCCGGCGGCCTCGTGCCAGGTCTCGACGATGCCGGCGTTGAGCGGCTCTCCCGCCGCCACCGCGTGACGCAGCTGTGGCAGCGCGCGCAGCTCCGTTCGCTTCGCGATCGCCCGGTATTCGGTGGGCGCCATGCAGAGCACGCGCACGCGCTCGCGCTCGATCACTTCCAGGCGCTCCTCGGGGTCGAAGCGGGCGTCGTGCAGCAGCGCCGCCGCCCCCATCAGCCAGGGCGCGATGAAGACGTTGCGCGCGGACTTTGACCAGCCGCTGGCCGCCGTGCACCAGCAGAGGTCGCCCTCTCGCGCGCCGTACCAATGCTCCGCCTGGACGCGCTGTCCCGTCAGGTAGCGCTGGCCGTGGCGGATCGGTTTGGGCTGGCCCGAGGTTCCCGAGGTGAACACCACGAGGACCGGGTCGTCGGGCTCGAGCTCCGCGGCGGGGGCCGGCGCGGCGTCGTAGTGCCGCTCGTCTGGCACGACGAGCAGCGGCCCCGAGAAACCGGTGGCGCGGACGACCTCGGCGTCGCGCTCGTCGGCGACGACGGCGCGAGGGTCCACAGCGTCCATGCGAACACGCAGGTCGCCGGGTCGAAGCTGCTCCGTGCAGGGCAGCGCGACGGCTCCGAGCCGGAAGCAGGCGACCATCGCCTCGACCCATTCCGGCCGATTCCCCACCACGGTCATCACCACGTCGCCGCGTCCCACCCCGTGCGCCGCGAGCGTGCCGGCCACGCGCGCCGAGCGCTTGGCCAGCTCGGCGAAGGCGATCTCCCGCCGCTCGCCGTCCGGGGCCAGGGCGACCATCGCGGTCCGGCCGGGGGCGGCCGCGTCGACGAGATCGCGGGCGAAGTTCACGGCCGCGAAGTCTGCCCGACGCACGGTCTTGTGTGAAAAAGCACTTGCACGAGGCGAGATCCGTCGGCCGCCGCCGAAAAAGTCCTCGTGATCTGCTACCTTGCCGGCACGCCGAATCCACGCGATGCGTGGAGCGGGGGACCCAGAGTGGTACCCAGCCACTGGGGCGAACCTCCTTTATGGAGGCGCGCGAGCTCTTTCAGCGCGAGCCCGACAGCTAACTCCGCAGGCGTACGAAAGAGAAATGCCGTACGTCTTGAGTAACAAGCTCTTGCACGCCGTGCTGGCGTGCGCCTGCCTTGGCGCGTTGGTCGCCGCCGGCAGCGCCAGCGCGCAGGAGGCCAGCTTCACCGGCGGGGCGGCGTTCGTTCCGCCTCCTCCGCCGCCGAAGAAGGCGAAGGTCCGCGCCGACGGCAAGGCCATCGCTCCCCGGGGCGCCCCCCGCCGCGTGCGGCGCGTGATCACCGCCGCCAACCGCCTGATCGGCAAGCCCTATCGCTACGGCGGGGGCCACAAGCCGTTCAGCCGCACGCTCGACAGCGGCTACGACTGCTCCGGCTCCGTGAGCTACGCCCTCTACGGCGGCCGCTTCCTGCGCTCGCCGCTGCCCTCGGGCGACCTGATGACGTGGGGCCGCCGCAACCCTGGGCGTTGGATCACGGTATACGCCAACGCCGGCCACACCTACGTGTACGTGGCGGGCCTCCGCTTCGACACCGGCATGCGGGACGACCCGAACCACACCGGCCCCGCCTGGAGCAAGCGGCTCCGCAGGAACGACTCGTACGTCCCGCGCCACCCCCGCGGGTACTAGTTGGCGAACTTCCCAGTCGCGGGAAAGGTCGCGCTCGTCACCGGTGCCGCCCGCGGCATCGGCTTCGAGACCGCGCGGCTCCTCCACCAGCGCGGCGCCTCGGTCGCGCTGACCGATCTCGACCGAGAGGCGACCGAGCGTGCCGCGAAGTCGATCGGCGAGCGCACGCTGGCGCTCGAGGTCGACGTCACCGACACGGACGCGCTCGAAGCGGCGGTCGCCGAGACGGTCGCGCGCTTCGGCGGCCTGGACGTCGCGGTGGCGAACGCCGGCGTGGCACCGCCCCCCGCCACCATGCGCTCCATCGACCCCGACGTGTTCGAGCGCGTGGTCGAGATCGACCTGCTCGGCGTGTGGCGGACCGCCCGCGCGTGCCTCCCGCAGGTGACCGAGCGCCGCGGCCACATCGTTGTCGTCGCCTCCGTGTACGCCTTCATGAACCCTGTCCTTGCGGCGCCGTACGCGATCAGCAAGGCCGGGGTGGAGCAGATGGGGCGCGCGCTGCGCGCGGAGCTGGCGCCGCACGGAGCAAGCGCGAGCGTTGCCTACTTCGGGTTCATCGACACGAATATGGTCCGCGACTCGTTGGCGGACCCGGTTGCGGAGTCGCTCGAGAAGCTCGTCCCGTCGTTCTTCCTGCGTCGCCTCAGCGCGGGCAAGGCCGGCGAGGCGATCGTGGCCGGGCTCGAGAAGCGCGCTCCCCGGATTGTGGCGCCGGGCTGGTGGCGGCTGCTCTCGGCCATGCGCGGGCTGCTCAACCCCGTGATGGACGCTCGGTTCGAGCGCGACCCGAACGCCCATGACGCGGTTCGTCGAGCGGAGGCGGACGATCCCGCCTCGAAGCGCGGACAGCTCGCCGAGCCGGCGCATGAGCGTCGGTAGCCCGCCTAGGCAAGTGGCCAGTCTCTGTATAAGACCGAGGCTGCGGCCTCCGGACCGCCGGAGGGCCGCTAGTTGGCCCGGTGCTCAGAGGACTCGGGACAGCCAGGGATCGAGCGACCGAATCACCCGGTAAAGGATGTAGCTTCGGGTTTCGTTTACGAGCTTGGTGATGATCTCCCCTTCGGCTGGGGAGTCGCTTGTGAACGATATGTCTTGGGTGAACTGGAAGCCCACGTTCATGTCCGCGTCTGGTTGGGGACGGAACCGAAGGACATCTGTGCCGTCTTCAAGGCGACCCGCTCGCGGCCCCGTAATGGAACTGGCGTGCAGTTGCCCGATGTGGAAATTGGGGGTCGCCGCGCTTGTGACTGTGACGGGCAGGAAGCGGTGCTTCGCGATGTTGTCCATCTGTTCAAGGACAAGCAGGCGCTTCGCGTCCGGTCGGTTGTAGGGCTGCAAGTCCTCCAAGACTGCCCTGAGGTCCGCAGGCACGCCGCTTGGTCGCCCAATCTTGGCCGCGAGCCGGTCGTCGTCCAGAACAACGGCCTTGGCCTTCTTTCGCCAGGAGTAGATCGGGAATGCAGCCGTGTCTTCGTTGGGTGGCGGATCACCACCAACGAAAACGGCGAGCCGGTATGCGATGTGATCGAGCGCCTGCCGGAGGTTGTGGATGCAGTCGGCGGCGATGGTGCCGATTGCCGGCGGTGGTTGCTCGAAGACCCGGAGGCGAAATACATGCTCTCTGGGCTTCACGTCGCACTCGAACATCACGGCACACGGCTCACGTTCGACGAACGCCTGCGTGGCCGCGTGCAACTCGCCCAGGTGTTTGAGCGCCCGGTCGAGCTTGAGCATGTAGCTCGTCCCCTTGAGGTGGCGGAATAGTGACTGGCGCACGCGGTACCCTCAGGTCGTGGCGGAACGCAAACGCGAGCCTACGCAACGTCTCCCTAAGACGGGGGAAGAGATTCCCGTTCCGAAGCGCGAAGACGTGCTGCGCGATCTTCGGAAGGGCGCTCGCGCCCGCCCCGCACCGCCACGCCCTAAGAAGTAGCCGAGCCGACTGCGCGCAGCAGCAGCGTCCGGAACTGCGCCCGGTCGTTGCGGTGGTTGTAGCGCCACGCGTACTCGTTCAGGTACGCCGGGAGCCACTTGCTCGATACCGAGTGGTACGTCCCTGCGATGCCGCGCTTCAGGTTCGAGAAGAACCCTTCGATTGTCTGTGTATGGACGGCTCCGCTCACGTAGACCCTTTCGGAGTGACGGATGCGGTGGTGCGTGAAGCCGCGACGGTGGAGGCCGACGTACGGCTGCCAGTCGTCGGTGAACACCGTGGAGCCGGGCAGCACATGCTCGACAACCTGCCCTTGAAGGGACTCACGCGACCTGCTCGGCACGACCGACGCGCGCACGCGCCCGCCGCGCTCGACCATGGCGAACACCGTGCCCTTGTTCTTCTGCTTCCAGCGGCCACCGGCTCCGCTCAGGTCAGTCTCACCGGGCAGCTTGTACTTCGCCACGTCACCCTGACGGGGCTTCCCGCCCCAAGCGGTTTCGTCGGCTTCCACGTCGCCGGACAGCGGCGTGTGGTCCTGGTCCATGAGTTCGGCGCGGATCTTGTTCAGCATCCGCCACGCCGTCTTGTAGTTGACGCCGATCTCGCGTTCGAGCGTCTTGGCCGACAGGCCACAGCGAGTGCTGGTCATGAGGTAGAAGGCGTAGAACCACAGGTGCAGGGACGTGGAGGACTTGTGAAAGATCGTCCCGGCGGTGGGGTGGACGTGGTGGCCGCAGCCGGTGCAGGTCCACGACTGGCGGCGTTGCGCCGTGCCGTATCGCTTGAAGACGACCTGCTCTCGCTTGCACTTCGGGCAGTCGGCGTGGGTGCCGTCCTCAGAGAACCGCTCGCGCCACAGCCATTCGAGGCAGGTCGCGTCGTCGGGGTACTCCCGCATGAACTCCATGAGCGAGACGCGCGAGTCCGACGAATCGCACCTGACGGGGTCGTTTCGGTCCACGGCAGCCATGGACACCAATGTATAAGCCGGGTCGGACGGAAGCGGGAGGGACTTCGAGTAGGCCCCTGCCGGGGGGCACTAGCGCCTAGCGGCCTTCTTGGCTTTGGCGGCGGATCCGTTCTTCGAATGGATCTCGCTGTTGAGCTTCGAGATGTTCTTCGTGATCTGCCGCTCAGAAATGTTCTCCCGGGCTACCTCTCGGCTCTTGTTCTCCGACATGGACCCTCTAATTCTAGCTGGGTGACAAGACTCCTGTCAGGGCTCTACCCGCGCAGGAACAGGGGATTCAGGCCGGGATCGCCTAGGCCCTGTGGGGCGGATGGGTCCGAGTCATTGTCCTGGGTCATCGGTGGAGTCCTTTCGTCTCCATCCGAGCCCAATGCGAGGATTCCCCTAACGCTTGTCAGCGGCCCCGCCTCGGGTCCGGAATCAAATCGTTATGTGATTGGCCCGCTCTGCAAAGCGGGCCTTTCGCATTCTGAGGCCGAGCGCGGACGATGCGGAGGACTACTCAGCTTCTACAGAGACTGGCCAGTTGCCAGCCCGCCTATATCCTGCCGGTCATGGCAATAGCGACGAGCCCGTACACCGAGAAGACCGACGAGCAGCAGGCCATCACCGAGATGGTGCGCCAGTTCGTCGACAACGAAGTCATTCCGATCGCCGAGGAGTACGACCACGAGGACAAGTTTCCCGAGCAGGTGGTCGAGCAGATGAAGGAGCTCGGGCTCTTCGGCGTGACCATCCCCGAGGAGTACGGCGGAATGGGGCTCGACCTCACGACCTACGCGATGATCGTCGAGGAGCTGTCCCGGGGCTGGATCTCGATCTCCGGGATCGTCAACACCCACTTCATCGGCTCCTACCTGCTCATGAAGTTCGGGGCGGACGAGCAGAAGGAGAAGTTCTTGCCACGCATGGCAACCGGCGAGGTCCGCGCCGCCTTCTCGCTCTCGGAGCCAGGGCTCGGCTCCGACGTCCAGGCGATCTCCACCCGCGCCAAGAAGGACGGCGACGACTGGGTCATCAACGGCCAGAAGATGTGGGTCACGAACGGTTTGCGGTCGGGTATCGTCTTCCTGCTCGCCAAGTCCGACCCTGACGCCGACCCTCCCCACCGCGGAATGACCTGCTTCATCACCGAGAAGGAGCCGGGCGCGGAGCAGAACCCCGGCCTGACGATCCCTCCCAAGATCAAGAAGATGGGCTATAAGGGCGTGGAGTCGACGGAGCTCGTATACGAGGACTACCGCTGCCCGTCGGAGAACGTCCTCGGCGGCGAGGACGCGGGTCTCAGCAAGGGCTTCGGACAGATGATGGACGCGCTCGAGGTTGGGCGGGTGAACGTGGCGGCCCGCGGCGTCGGGATCGCCCAGCGGGCGCTCGAGCTGGCCCTGCGCTACTCCCAGGAGCGCAAGACCTTCGGCCGAGAGATCGCGAGGCACCAGGCGATCCAGTTCAAGCTCGCCGACATGGGCACCAAGGTCGAGGCCGCGCGACTACTGACGCTGAAGGCGGCCCGCATGAAGGACGCCGGCCAGCGCTCCGACCTCGAGGCCGGCATGGCCAAGCTGTTCGCCTCCGAGGCCGGCAAGGAGGTGGTGGAGGACTCGTTCCGTATCCACGGCGGCTACGGCTACTCCAAGGAGTACGAGATCGAGCGCCTCTACCGCGACGCTCCGCTGCTCTTGATCGGAGAGGGGACGTCCGAGATCCAGCGGATGGTCATCGGCAAGAAGCTGCTCGAGCGGAACAAGATCTGAGGCCGGAGGCGGGTCAGAGCGCGGGGCAGGATGCCCCGCGGAGGTGACCGGAGCCTCGCGCGGCGCCGCTCGGCGGCGCAGCTCCTGCATCGACCCGCGGCGGCGCGCGACCCGGTAGAGATCGCCCGCGCGACCGCGGGCATCCAGGCGCAGGACCAGCCGGCCGCGCGGCTGTCGTTCCGCTCTCGCAGTCGCGACCTGACCGCTGCCGAGATCGACAGGGCCCGCAACGAGGAGCGCTCGCTGCTGCGGACGTGGGTCATGCGCATGACGATCCACCTGATCCCGGCCGAGGACGCGGGCTGGATGCTGCCGCTGTTCGAGCCGGGCATCGAGCGCTGGTCGAGGCGGCGGCTCGGGCAGCTGGGCATGTCCGAGGCGAGCCTGGACAAGGCCCACCGGGGGATTGCCGCGGCTCTCGGCGACGAGGGACCGCTCACGCGGAGCGAGCTCGCCGATCGGGTCACCGCGGTGGGCGTGGAGCTGAACACGCAGACCCGGCTGCACGTCATGCTGACGGCGGTCGTCTCCGGCATCGCCTGCCTCGGCGCCGAGGATCGGCTCGTCCGCCGGGAGGACTGGCTCGGACCCTCGCCGCGGTTTGACGACGACGCCGGAATCGCCGAGCTGGCGCGGCGCTACCTGCGCGCGTTCGGCCCGGCGAGCGACCGCGACTTCGCCTACTGGGCGGGGCTGGGCCTGGGGCAGGTTCGCGCCGGGCTCGCCGCGATCGCAGGCGAGCTGGCGGAGACCGACCACGACGGCGAGCGGCTCCTGTCGCTGAGCCGGCCGCGGCTGCCGCGTCCGGGCTGGGTCCGGCTGCTGGGGGCCTTCGACACCTACCTCCTCGGCTATCGCGATCGGGGCTTTGCCGTGTCGCCGGACCACGCCGCCGCGGTCAAGGAGGGCGGCGGAGGCTGGATCCGGCCGGTAATCGTCAGCGACGGCGTGGTCGTGGGAGGCTGGCGCTCGTCGCGAAAGGGCGGCCGGCTGGAGGTATCGCTGTCCCTGCCGGACCCCCGCCTGCGCGACGCGGTCGACGCCGAGCTCGCCGACATCGCCCGCTTCGAGGCGATGGACGTCGTCGTGGCCTAGCTCCGGCGCGAGGGTGAGGGATGCCGAGCGCTTCTGCTTGAATCGGGTCAGCTTGTCCTCCACCGAGACAAAGGCCCTGATCGCCCGGGCGGTCGAGCGCCTTCAAGGTGAGGTGCCCGCGCTGGGTCAGCTCAAGCTGGTCGTCAAGCTCGAACTTCGCGCTCGCGGCGGCGACGCTCCGATCTGGCGCGTGGAGGTCCCGGGGCCGAAGGTCGACCGCGATCCGGCCGGCGACGCACGCGTGGAGGTGTCGGTCTCGCGCTCGCATTTCAACGAGCTCGCCCGCGACGGCCGCCTGCGCGACTGGGCCGACGCCTACGACCACGGCCATGTCCGCGTGAGCGGCGACAGCTCCGTGATCAAGCTGCTCGGGAACGTCATGGGGCGGCAGCGGGCCCGGTCAGGGGCCTAGCTCCACGGCGCCTGCACTCGCCGGGGCACTCCTCGCCGGCGGCGCGTAGGGGCAGTCGGGCTAGCGCTCCAGTGCCGCGCCGTCGTCGTACAGCTTGACGACGCGAACGGCGCCCGGCGGCGCCGCCTTCACGCACAGCTCGCAGAGGACGCACTCATCGAGATTTCCCTCGACCACTTCGGTGCGGCCGTTCTTCGCGGAGAAGATGTCGACCGGGCAGACCTCCTCGAGCTTCTGGGCCAGCTCGGAATCGTCGCGCGCCTCGTCGGTCAGCTCCACGTCTATGAATAGCCCCGCCATCAGACCGCCGCTCCCAGCTTCTCCTTGACCGCGTCCGGGATCTCGTCGATCCGCTCGACCACCGGAATGCCGGCCGCCTCGAGCCGCGCGATCTTCTCGGTGGCCGTGTCCTCCTTGCCCTCGACGATCGTCCCGGCGTGGCCGAAGCTCATGCCCTTCATCTCGTCGTCGTCCATGAAGCGGCCGGCCATGAAGGCCACGATCGGCAGCCGAGAATCGTTCTCCTTCACCCACTCCGCCAGCTGCGCCTCCATTCGGCCGCCGGGCTCCGTGTAGATCACGATCGCCTCCGTCTGCTCGTCGGCCTCGAACAGCGGCATCAGCTCGGCGTAGGTCGAGCCGATGATGGCGTCGCCGCCGATCGAAACGGCGGTAGACACGCCCAGGCCGGCGGCCGTCAGCGTCGACGAGATCTCTGTGGTCATGCCCCCCGAGCGCGACATCACCCCGACCTGCCCGGGCTGGTAGGCCTGCTCGGTGTTCCGCGCCGGCCCGCCGATCCCGCCCATCTTGGCCACGCCCGGCACCACGATCCCGAGGCAGTTGGGGCCGATGATCCGGGCGTCGAGCTGGTTCGCTCGCTCGACCATCTGGGCGACGTCACGGCGCGGGATCCTTTCGGTGACCACGACGATCAACGTGACGCCGGCCTCGAGCGCCTCGAGGACGGCGTCCTTGGTGAAGGCGGGGGGCACGGTGACTACCGACCCGTCGGGCACGGCGCCCCTCGTGTCGACCACCTGCTGAACGGTGTCGTACACCGGCACGCCATGGACGTCGCGTCCCTTGCGGCCAGGCGTGACGCCGCCCACGATCTTCGAGCCGTAGTCGAGGCACTCGCGGGTCAAGTTGACGGCCTCGCGGCCGGTGATGCCCTGGACGATGAAGGTGGTGTCCTCGGTCAGGAGGATGCTCATCCCTGAACCTTCTCTACAGCTCGCCTCGCGGCCTCGTGCATCGACACGGAGCGGTCGCAGTACTCGATTCCGTACTTGTCGAGGATCTTGAAGCCCTCCTCCTCCCAGGCGCCCGGAATGCGGAAGATCGCGATGGTCTCGGCCGGGTCCTTGTCCATCTCGAGGCAGGCCTTGATCACGCCGCGCGCGACGATGTCGACCCGGGTGTTGGAGACGATCGACATCATCACCGCGATCTTGTCGACGCCGTCCTTCTTCAGGACCTCCTGCGCTAGCCCCTTGGCCTTGGCCACCGATGGGTTGCCGCCGATCTCGGCGTAGTTGGCCGGGTTGCCGCCCTGGGAACGGACCGCGTCGGTCAGGGTGAGCGAGCCGCCGCCGGCGCCGATCACCAGGCCGAGATTGCCGTGGAAGCCGGTGTCCTTGCCCTGGATCACGCCGCGGTGGTCGGCTGAGTCGATCGCCTTGACATTGGCCTCGAAGTCGGTCGGCTCGTGCGGCTCGCGCAGGTCGGTCTCCGGGATGCCCAGCTCGTCGAGCAGCGCCTTCTGCCGCGGCCGGGCCTCGTTCTCCATCTCCATGTGGGCGTCGAGCGCCACGAAGCTGCCGTCCTTGAGCTGGGCGAGCGGGTTGATCTCGGCCAGCGTCATGTCGCGCTCGAGGAAGAGGCGGGCGAGGTTCGAGAGGATCGGCGTGAGGCGGTTGAGGGCGGAGCCGGTCACCCCGACGCTCGCGATCACCTGCTTGGCCTGGAACTCGGAGAAGGGGAGGAGGTTCGAGAAGTGGCCGCGGCCGACGTGGTCCGGGTGCTGCTCGGCGACCTCCTCGATGTCGATGCCGCCCATGTCCGAGAAGAGCATCATCGGCTCCTTGCGGGTCCCGTCCCAGACGACGCCGGCGTAGAACTCCTGCTTGACCTCCGCTTTGGGGTCGACCAGCACGCCCTTCGGCATCTGTCCGCCGATCTCGAGCTGGAGCACGTTTCGGGCGTGCGCGTCGGCCTCCTCGGGCGTGTCGGCGAACTGCACGCCGCCGGCCTTCATGCGGCC
>Ga0126312_10000374_pt1 | contig 25681 bp, 27 predicted proteins | sample Plot104A_FD_92537 | JGI IMG/M metagenome (GOLD analysis project Ga0126312, IMG submission 92537) | Serpentine soil microbial communities from UC McLaughlin Reserve, CA, USA - Plot104A | ecosystem: Environmental > Terrestrial > Soil > Grasslands | place: USA: UC McLaughlin Reserve, Lake County...
CCGCTACGGCGGCTCTGGCCGGCGGCGCGTCCGCTTCAGCTCTCCGCGCCGGCGCTTCGATTCAAGCCGGCGGCGGCGGGAGGCTTTCGTGGCGCCGGTTGCGCGCCGAGGCCGAGGGACTGTGAGCGCCGAGGCGAGCCGCGAGCGCAGGCGCTCCAGGGCAAGCTCGCGGTTGCGCGCTTGGCTACGAGTGTCCTGGGCCACCGCCGTGACGCGCGGGCCGCAGCGGGCCATGACCCGTCGCTTCTGATGGTCGTCCAGCGCGGAGGAGCAGGCCACGTCGAAGACGGCCTCGATCCGCGAGGCGGTGACGTTCGCGTGCTGGCCGCCGGGGCCGCCCGACCGGCTCGCCCTCACCTCGACCTCCCGAAGCGGCACGGCCACGCCGCGCGCGACGGGCATCGGGTCCTCCACGTTCGGCGGGAGCTAGCCGGCGGACCGCCGGACGCGCCGACGCATCCGAGCGGCGCGGCCGTGTCGCTTCGAGCGGCGAGCGCGCCAGGCCTCGAGGGTCATCCCGCTCGGGACGTCGCACTCGACGACGAGGAAGCCCTTCGAGCGCACTGTGTCGGTGGTCTGGCTCATCTCGGTCCGTGTTCGACCTCCAGCTTGCATGTCCTCGCGGACGGATAGATGTGACACTCCGCCGTCGTGCGAGTCGCGGTCGTCGGGCACGTCGAGTGGATCGAGTTCGCGCGCGTGGAGCACGTCCCCGCGGCCGGCGAGATCGTGCACGCGGAGGAGGTGTGGGAGGAGCCCGGCGGCGGAGGGGCGGTGGCCGCCGTGCAGCTGGCCAAGCTGGCCGGCGACGGCTTGTTCGTCACGGCGCTCGGCGACGACGAGCTCGGCCACCGTGCCCACCGCGAGCTCACGGCGCTCGGGCTGCGAGTGGAGGCCGTGTTCCGACCCGAGCCTCAGCGAAGGGGATTCGTCTACGTCGACCGGTCGGGCGAGCGCACGATCACCGTGATCGGAGATCGGATGGGCCCGCGCGGCTCGGACGCGCTGCCGTGGGACGAGCTCGCCGACGTGGACGCGCTCTACTTCACGGCCGGCGATGCCGCGACGGTCCGGGCCGCGCGTTCCGCCCACACGCTCGTGGCCAGCGTTCGCGGGATCGGCGTGCTGCGCGAGGCCGCAGTGGAGCTCGACGCGCTGCTCGCGAGCGGGAAGGACGTCGGCGAGCGCTATTCCGCCGGCGACCTCGAGCCACCGCCTCGCGCGGTGGCGCGCACGTCGGGATCCGCGGGTGGCGCGTGGGAGTCGGCAGACGGCCACACCGGCAGCTGGGAGGCCACCTCGGTCGCCGGGCCGGTGGCCGACGCGTACGGATGCGGCGACTCCTTCGCGGCGGGCTTCACCTTCGGCCTTGCCGACGGCCGCGGCCTCCGGGGAGCGACCGAGCTGGGCGCTCGCTGCGGCGCCGCCTGCCTGGCCGGCAAGGGTCCCTACGCGGGCCAGCTGACGCGCGCCGGCCTGTAGGCCGGAGCCGCGCCGGGTGCGGCCACCCCGGCCACCCAGCCCGGGATGTCGCGCCGGGTCGGGCCTCCCGCCATGGCTACGAGCGCGCCGCGGCGCGGTGCGGGTGCGGGTGACGGGCGGCCAGCGCGCGGATAGGCTGCCCGCCGATGGCTCGCGGGATCCAGCCCCTCCACGGCCAGGCGGTACTGATCACGGGCGCCGCGCGCGGCATCGGCGCCGAGTCGGCGCGCCGCCTCGCCGCCAAGGGGGCGAAGGTCGCGCTCGTCGGGCTCGAGCCCGACGAGCTCGAGCGCACCGCCGCGGCCTGCGGCCCCGAGGCCGCCTGGTTCGAGGCCGACGTGACCGACCCGGACGCGCTCGAGGCGGCAGTCGCGGGTACGGTCGAGCGCTTCGGCGGCATCGACCACGTGGTGGCGAACGCGGGCGTGGCGTCGGCCGGCACCGTGCGGCGGATCGAGCCCGGCAGCTTCGAGCGGACGATCGAGATCAACCTGCTCGGCGTCTGGCGCACGGTTCGCGCCTGCCTCCCGCACGTGATCGAGCGGCGCGGCTACGTGCTCGTGGTGGCCTCCCTGGCCGCGGCGGTGCACGCGCCGGGCATGGCGGCCTACGCGGCCAGCAAGGCCGGTGCGGAGGCGTTCGCCGACTCGCTGCGGGTCGAGCTGGACCACCTCGGCGTGAGGGTCGGCGTCGGTTATTTCTCGTGGATCGCCACGGACATGGTCGCGGGCGCCGATGCCCACCCGGCCTACGGCTTCGCGCGGGCGAAGCTGCCGGGCCCCTTGGGGAGGACCTATCCGGTCGCGCTCGTGGGCGACGCCGTGGCCGACGGGATCGAGCGCCGCAGGCGTTGGGTCACGGTCCCGAGCTGGATCCGGGCGACGCTGGCGCTGCGCGGCGTGCTCGGGCCGCTGCTCGACGCCGGCGGCAAGCGGGAGGCCGCCGAGATGGACGAGCGCTTCGCGCGCGACGTGGCGGAGCGCGGCGCCGAGGCCTCGGAGCTCGCGGGCGCGGGCGGCCGGGCCGCCCAGCGCTAGTCGCCGCCCTCGTCCCGCTCCTCGGTCTCCCGCTCTATGTCCCTCTCCCGCTCTTGCATGACGGCGTCTTACCCGGTCCGACACGGCCGGTATCGTCCTTCCGAGGCCTCAGATGGCGAAGCGAGACCCGCGCATGATCCCGCTCGGCTACGGCAAGTTCGTGCGCGCCGACCGCGTCTACGCGCTCGTGCCGCTCGAGGGCGGCGAGCGGCGCGACGGGCGCCGCACCTACGTACACGTGGACGGGCTCGCGGAGCCGCTCGTGGCGTCCCGCTCCGAGCGAGCGATCCTGGTCGACGTGGAGACGGCGCTCGCCGAGGCGGCGGGCATCCCCCGCCGCCGGCGGGCGGCCGCGGGGCAGGAGAGCCTCCTCTAGCCCGGCAGCCAGCATGGCGCCTGCGGCGGCGGCCGGCTAGCTTCCCCGCATGGACCCGTTCGAGGAGGAGTTCGAGGTCGCCGTGGAGGGGGGCGCGCTGGTCGTCTCGCGCGCGGGCGCGGAGCCCGGTGGTGCGACGCCGCTCGTGCTCGCCCCGCATGGGATCACCTCGAGCTCGCGGGGCTGGTCCCCGGTGGCGAGGCTGCTCGGTCGCGAGGTGTGCCTGCTGGCTCCCGACCTGCGTGGGCGGGGGAAGAGCCGCGAGACCGGTCCCCCCTGGGGGATAGCCCGCCACGCCGAGGACCTCGTCGCCGTCCTCGATCGGATCGGGGTCGAGCGCGCGATCGTCGCCGGCCACTCGATGGGCGCCTACGTGGCGGGGCTGCTCGCGCTGCGCGAGCCGGGGCGCGTCGCGGCGCTCGTGCTCGTGGACGGCGGGCTGCCCACGGCGACTCCGCCGGACGGCGACCCGGACGAGGTGCTCGGGGCCGTGCTCGGCCCCGCGCTTGCCCGCCTGAGGCAGACGTTCGAGAGCGTGGACGACTACGTCGGCTTCTGGCGCGGCCATCCCGCCTTCACGATCGCGGACGTGACCGACGAGGACCTCCGCGCATACGCGGAGCGAGACCTCGTGGGCGAGCCGCCCCAGCTCCGCCCGGCGACGCGGGAGGATGCGGTGCGGGAGGACGGGCGTGACCTGTTCCTGTCCAAGGAGGCGCAAACCGCGGCATCACGGGCCGGCCGGCCGGCCACGCTCCTGCGCGCCCCGCGCGGGCTGCTGGACGACCCCGCCCACCCCTTCCTGCCCGCCGCGGAGGCGCGTGCCTTCGCCGGGGTCGCCGGCGCCCGCGTCGTCCAGGTCGACGACGTGAACCACTACACGATCACGCTCGGCGCCCGCGGCGCCGCCGTCGCTGCGGCGGCCATCCGCGAGGCGGCGACCGCCGGATAAGCTTCCGCCCCCCTCGGGAGCCCGGGACCGGTTCGAGATGCGCATCGGCGTGCCAAAGGAGACGGCTGCGGACGAGCGCCGCGTGGCGCTCGTGCCCGACGTGGTGCGCAAGCTGGCCGACGCCGACGGGCTCGAGGTGGTCGTGGAGGCCGGGGCGGGCGAGGCGGCCCTGATCCCCGATGAGCTCTACAGGGGGGCCGGGGCGAGCCTGACCGCGTCCCCCGAGGAGGTGTGGCAGGCGGAGATCGTGGTCAAGGTGGCGCCCCCCACCGAGGAGGAGCTCGGCCAGCTGGGTCCGGATTCGGTCCTGATCGGATTCCTCGAGCCCCTCACCAACGCGGGCGTCGTGCGGGGACTGGCGAGGGCCGGGGCCACCGCCTTCGCGCTCGAGGCGGTCCCTCGCGTGTCCCGCGCGCAGTCGATGGACGCCCTGTCGTCGCAGAGCAACGTGACCGGCTACCGGGCCGCCCTGATCGGCGCGCAGGAGATGGGCCGCTTCTACCCCGGGCTGATGACCGCCGCCGGATCGGTCCGCCCGGCCACCGTGCTCGTGCTCGGGGCCGGGGTCGCCGGCCTGCAGGCGATCGCCACCGCCAGGCGGCTGGGTGCCGAGGTGGTCGGCTTCGACGTTCGGCCCGAGGTCAGGGAGCAGGTCCAGAGCCTGGGCGCCAAGTGGCTGGAGCTGGTCGGGGTCACCGACGCCTCGGGCGAGGGCGGCTACGCGAAGGAGCTCGGGGAGGAAGAACAGCGCCGCCAGCGGGAGCTCCTGGCGGAGACGATGGAGGAGGTGGACGTGGACGTCGTCATCACCACGGCCCTCGTCCCCGGCCGGCCGGCTCCGCTCTTGATCACGGAAGACGCCGTGAGGCGCCTGAAGCCCGGATCGGTGATCGTCGACCTGGCCGGCGAGGCGGGCGGCAACTGCGAGCTCTCGGAGCCCGGCGAGTCGGTGGTCAAGCACGAAGTCAAGGTCATCGCCCCGCTCAACCTGGCGAGCTCGATGCCGGAGCACGCCTCCCAGCTCTACGCGCGCAACGTGCAGGCCCTGGTCGGGCTGATGGTCGAGGACGGCCGCCTCCACCTGGACTTCGATGACGAGGTGATCGCCGGCGCCTGCGTCGCGCGCGACGGTGAGATCGTCAACGAGCGCGCCCGAGCGCTGGTCGACGGCGGCGAGGAGGAAGTCGAGGGGGCCTCGGCCCGGGAGGGCCGCCGATGAGCCTGATCACCAGCATCGCGATCTTCTTCCTCGCCGCGTTCGTCGGCTTCTACGTCATATCGCGCGTGCCCAACACGCTCCACACGCCGCTGATGTCTGCCACCAACGCCATCCACGGCATCGTGCTGCTCGGAGCGGTGATCGTCATCGGCGCGGTGAGCAACGGCTTCACGCTGTTCCTGGCCGTCGTGGGAATCGTCTTCGGCACGATCAACATCGTCGGCGGCTTCCTGGTCACGGACCGGATGCTGCGGATGTTCGGGGCCCGCCGCCCACCGGAGCGACGGCCGCGCGGGGACGAGGACCGCGGCGTCGTCAGGGTGGGCGGCTAGTGATCCTTCCGACGACTTCGTGCCCGCCCTGCCGAGCGAAAGCCGAGCATGGCAAGGAGCCGCGAAGCCGTAATGGCAGCGCCACTGCGCGGGGTGCGCGCGAAGCGTGTCACCCCGCCAGCAGGGCGAGCGGGGACGCAGCCAGGCGCCGGCGTGCAGCCGGCAAACGGGGGCGAGCTCGGAGGAGCGACCACTAGTGCACCACGCCCTCCTCGTCGGCGCGATCCTCGAGGATCGCAACTGGATCGCAACCTGGTACATCGTCGCGTTCTGTCTCTTCATCTACGGGCTGGCGCTGGTCTCCCGCCCGGCTACGGCGCGTCAGGGGAACCTGGTCGCCGCCGCCGGCATGCTGATCGCGTTCCTCGCCACGCTGGGCTTCCGCGAGGTCGGCAACTGGGGTTGGATCGCACTCGGGCTGGTGGTCGGGACGTGCGTGGGCATCCCGGCCGCCCTGCGGGTGAGGATGACCGCCATGCCCCAGATGGTCGCGCTGTTCAACGGCGTGGGGGGCGGCGCGGTGGCGCTGATCGCCTGGGTCGAGTTCCGCCAGGCGGGCGGAGACCTGCCGTTCAGGGTCGAGTTCTTCTCGCTGTTCGCGGCGATCATCGGGTCGATCTCGTTCTGGGGCTCGCTGGTCGCCTTCGGGAAGCTGCAGGAGCTGATCCCCGGTAGGCCGATCAAGGTCTCGGGGCAGGCCTTCCTCAACGCCGGCGTCCTGGCCCTCGCGTTCGCGCTCGCGATCGTCCTGCTGGCGGGGAGCGAGTCGGAGCTCGTCTTCGTGCTCATGCTCGCGGCCGCGGCGATCGCGGGCAACCTCCTGGTGCTCCCGATCGGGGGTGCCGACATGCCGGTGGTCATCTCGGGGCTGAACGCCTTCACCGGCCTGTCGGCCGCCGGCACCGGGATCGCCCTCGGCAACACCGCGCTGATCGTGGCCGGCACCCTGGTGGGGGCCTCGGGATCCATCCTCACGAATCTCATGGCCAAGGCCATGAACCGCTCGATCCCCGCGATCGCGGCCGGCGGCTTCGGCGGCGGGGTGGCCGCGAAGGGCGAGGAGCGGGAGGAGCGCCCGGTCAACAGGACCGACCCTCAGGACGCCGCGCTCCAGCTGTCGATGGCGGAGAGGGTGATGGTCGTCCCCGGGTACGGCCTCGCGGTGGCGCAGGCGCAGCGGGCCGTGGCCGACCTGGCGAACGCGCTCGAGGAGCAGGGCGTCGAGGTCAACTACGCCATCCATCCCGTGGCCGGACGGATGCCCGGCCACATGAACGTGCTGCTGGCCGAGGTCGAGGTCCCCTACGAGAAGCTCAAGGAGATGGACAGCGCCAACCCCGAGTTTGAGGAGACGGACGTCTCGCTGATCATCGGCGCCAACGACGTGACGAACCCCGCCGCGCGCGACGACGAGGGCAGCCCGATCTACGGCATGCCCATCCTCGAGGTGGACAAGTCTGAGCGGGTCATCGTCATCAAGCGCAGCATGAGCCCCGGCTTTGCGGGGATCGACAACGAGCTGTTCTACGGCGAGAAGACCCAGATGCTCTTCGGCGACGCCAAGCAGTCTGTGGGCGACATCCACAAGGAGCTCGAGGCCCTGTAGCGGGGCCCGGCCCGGAGGCGGGCTTGACCGCCTGGCCCAGGGGCTACCATCAACCGTGAATGGCCGGCAAGACGGTCGAGAAGAAGGACCGCGTCGTCGTCCGCTTCGCAGGCGACTCGGGCGACGGGATGCAGCTCACGGGAAGTCGTTTCACCGATGCCACGGCGATGGTTGGGAACGACCTCGCCACCCTGCCCGACTTCCCCGCCGAGATCCGGGCCCCGGCGGGCACCCCGCACGGGGTCTCCGCCTTCCAGATCCACTTCGCGAGCCGCGACATCCTCACGCCGGGCGACCACCCGAACGTGCTCGTGGCGATGAACCCGGCGGCGCTCGTCACGAACGTCGGGACGCTCGAGAAGGGCGGCACGATCGTCCTCAACGAGGACGGCTTCACGGACCACAACCTGCGCAAGGCCGGCTACGAGGCCAACCCGCTCGAGGACGGCTCGCTCGACGACTATCAGGTCTTCCGCGTGCCCATGACCAGCATGACCGTGCGCGCCACCGAGGAGATCGAGGGCGTCTCTTCGCGGGACGCGTCGCGCTCCAAGAACCTGTTCGCGCTCGGCCTCGTCTCCTGGATGTACGGCCGGCCCACGGAGCCCACGGTTAGCTGGGTCGAGCAGAAGTTCGCCGACCAGGAGCCCGTCCAGCAGGCCAACCTCGCCGCCTTCCGGGCCGGTTACAACTTCGGCGAGACGGCGGAGCTCGTGGGCGTCCAGTACGAGGTCGCCCCCGCCCCGGCGCCGCCCGGCACCTACCGCAACATCAACGGCACGCACGCGCTGGCTCTCGGCCTGATCGCCGCCAGCGTGCAGTCGGGGCTCCAGCTCTTCTACGCCAGCTACCCGATCACCCCGGCCTCCGAGCTGCTCCACACCCTCTCGCGCCACAAGCGCTTCGGCGTGCGCACGATCCAGGCGGAGGACGAGATCGCCGCGGCGAACATGGCGCTCGGCTCCGCCTTCGCCGGCCACCTGGGGGTCACCGCCACGAGCGGCCCCGGCATGGACCTGAAGGCGGAGACGGTCGGGCTGGCGGTGGCGCTGGAGCTGCCCATGGTCGTGGTCGACGTGCAGCGCGCCGGGCCCTCCACGGGAATGCCCACCAAGACCGAGGCCGCCGACCTGTTGATGGCGCTCTACGGCCGGCACGGCGAGGCGCCGCTGCCGATCGTGGCCGCCTCCACCCCCGGCGGCTGCTTCGACGCAGCGCTCGACGCCGTGCGCATCGCGGTGCGGCACCGCACGCCCGTGATCCTGCTCTCCGACACGTTCCTCGCCAACTCCTCCGAGCCGTGGCGGATCCCCGACGTGGCGGCTCTCCCGGCGATCGACCCGAGCTTCGCCGAGGAGAACAGCGAGGGCTTCATGCCCTACGCGCGGGACGAGGCGCTCGCCCGGCCCTGGGCGGTGCCGGGCACCCCCGGCCTGCGCCACCGGATCGGCGGGCTCGAGAAGGAGGACGGCACCGGCAACATCTCCTACGCGCCCGAGAACCATGAGCACATGACGCGGCTCCGGGCGGAGCGGATCGCCCGCGTCGAGGTGCCCGACCTGCGCGTGGACGATCCCGACGGTGCCGAGCTCCTCGTGCTCGGCTGGGGCTCGACCTACGGAGCGATCGAGGGCGCCGCCCGGCGCACGCGGCGAGAGCACGGCGCGCGCGTGGCCACGGCCCATCTGACCCACCTGAACCCGCTGCCCCGGAACACCGGCGAGGTGCTGCGCGGCTTCGAGCGGGTGCTCGTGCCCGAGATGAACCTGGGCCAGCTCGTGAAGGTGCTGCGCGCCGAGTATCTCGTGGACTGCGAGAGCTACACGAAGGTGGATGGACTGCCAATCTTCACCCGCGACGTGATGGCCCAGATCCTGGAGCGACAGTGAGCGGCAACGGCGCCGACCCCACCCTCCACGGCGGCGAGCCCGCGCCGCACGGCGGCGAGTCCGTCCTCCAGCTCACGAAGAAGGACTTCTCCTCCGACCAGGAGACGCGCTGGTGCCCCGGCTGCGGCGACTACGCCGTGCTCGCCTCGGTCCAGTCGTTCATGCCGCAGCTCGGGATCCCGCCGGACCGCATCGTGTTCGTTACGGGCATCGGCTGCGCGGGACGCTTCGTCTACTACATGGACACCTACGGGATGCACGGCATCCACGGCCGCGCACCCGCTCTGGCCACGGGCGTGGCCACTGCCCGGCCCGACCTCTCGGTGTGGGTCGTGACCGGCGACGGCGACGCGCTCTCGATCGGGGGCAACCACCTGATCCACGCCCTCCGGCGCAACGTGCCCCTCAAGCTCCTGCTGTTCAACAACCAGATCTACGGCCTCACCAAGGGGCAGTACTCACCCACGAGCGAGGAGGGCAAGGTCACGAAGTCGACACCGTTCGGCTCCCAGGACCACCCCTTCAACCCGGTCTCGCTGGCGCTCGGCGCGGAGGCGAGCTTCGTGGCCCGCACGGTGGACACGGACAAGGCGCACATGGCCGAGACGCTCCGCGCCGCCGCCGCCCACCGGGGCGCGGCCTTCGTCGAGATCTACCAGAACTGCAACGTCTTCAACGACGGCGCCTTCGACGCGGTGCGGGCCAAGGGGGAGAAGGACCGAAACCAGATCCGGCTCGAGCATGGCGAGCCGATCCGCTTCGGGGCCGATGGCGAGCGCGGCGCCGTACGGGGTTCCGAGGGCCGGCTCGAGCTGGTCGACGCCGACGGCCGCGAGTTGATCGTGCACGACGCGAAGCGCTCCGACCCGGGCCTCGCCTTCGAGCTGGCCCACCTCGCGGAGCGGCCCACGGGCCCCACCCCGATCGGCGTCTTCCGCGACGTGGACCGGCCCGTGTACGGCGAGGACTGGCAGCGCGAGCTCGAGGAGCTGCGCGCCCAGGTCGGACCGGACGAGCTCGAGAAGCTGCTCTCCTCGGGCGAGACCTGGACGGTCTCCTGATCGCCCTTTCGGCGACTCCTGAACCATTGACCCCCCCATAGGGGGGTGAACTCTCCAGTGTTTGCGTGAGGGAGGAGCGGAGACGGCGAGCTCGCGCCCGGGGCGCCCGGCGAGAGCTAGGCCGCGAGTTCGGGGCGCCCCGGCGCTAGGCCGCGAGCTCGGCCGAGAGCTCGTCGAGCGGGCCCTCGTGGCGGCGCTCCAGGCGGTCCGTGAGCCTCGCCATCAGGCGGTGGGCCGGCAGGTTGTCGGCCTGCATCGTCGCCGTGAAGCGGCGGATGCCGCGGAAGCGGGCCTCGTCGGCGAGCGCCGTGGCCAGCAGCGAGCCGACCCCGCGGCGCTGCCATTCGTCGGCCACCACGATCGCCACCTCGGCCGCGTCCCGATCGTCGTGCCACCGCACCCAGCGGCCGACGGCGATCAGCCGCCGCGGGTCATCCGGCAGCACCGCCACGTAGGCCACGTGGCCGTGACCGTCCACCTCGGTCAGGTAGCGCAGCTCGGCCGCGCTCAGCCGGGTCTTTGGCGAGAGGAAGCGGCGCGCGAGCGTCTCGGTGGAGAAGCCGGCAGCCCCGCACTCGAGAAGCAGCTTGTCGTCCGGGCGTATCGGCCGGATGAGGAGGAGGCTGCCGTCCGCGAGGCGCGCGTACATCAACCTCGATGCTGATGGTTAGGCGGCCATCGAACTGTGCGCGCCGTCACACGGCGGGCGCGCGCTCGAGGTCGAGCTCGGTGCTCACGCCCAACGCGTTCAGGGCGGCGTTGGCGGCCTCGAGGTCCGGGGCGTCGCGCACCGCGCGGGCCAGCCGGGCGGCCGAGCGGAGCGCGGCGGAGACCTCGAAGTAGATCGTCATCGCCCCCAGCGGGCTCAGCTGCACGGTGCGGCGGCCGCGCCGGATCGTGGCCGTGCCGTGCTCACCGGCGAAGCAGCGCAGCGCCTGGGCGCTCGCCTCGGTGGGGATCTCCGCGATCGCGCCAGCGAGGCGCTCGACCACCGGCGCGGTGAGGCCGCGCGCGCCGGCCAGGCCGCCCGCCGCCGCCACCTCGGCCAGGCGGTCGATCACCTCCGGCGGGGTCAGCTCGCCGTCGCAGCCGATGCCGAATATCCCGCCCAGCAGGGGCACGCCGCGGGCCTCCTCGAGCAGCGAGCCGGCGGCCAGCATCACCGCGTCGCACAGGGGGCTGGCCAGGCCGGTCTCGTCGCCGTGCCCGAGCACGTCGCCGCCCACGTCCACGAGCGCCACCAGGTCCGCCCCCAGCGCCGCGACGGCGGCGCCCAGGCCGCGGGCGATCGCCGCGGGCCCACGGGTCACGTCCACGAGCACGGTCTCCTCCCCGAGATAGCCCGCCATCCGCGCCTCGGCGAAGCGCACCCCGCTCTCGCGGACGCGCGTCTCCGGGCCGACGGCGAGCACGGCCTCGCCGAGCGGGCGGGCGCGCTCGATCTCGCCCTCGGAACGAGGCCCGGGCTGCGGGTCGATCGGGCGGCGCTCCCAGGAGACCCCGCCCAGCACGGGCCGTGCCCCGTGGTAGAGCCGACAGGCCTCGGCGGTCGCTAGGGCCCCCACCACGTCGCCTCCGCCGCCGATCCCGAGCACGAGCGGACGCCGCGCGGTCGCGAGGACCCGCTCGGCGTCGATCACGCCCGCCCGGCCACGAGGGTCCCGATCGCCGGCCCGTAGGGCCGCTCGAGCACGCCGGCCTCGGTGACGACCGCGGTGACGAGCTCCGCGGGAGTCACGTCGAATGCGAGGTTCAGGGCATGGGCCCCGGGCGGAGCCGTGCTCCCGAGCAGCTCGCCGGCGTCGCGCTCCTCGATCGGAATCGCCGCGCCGTCGGGCGTGGCCGGATCGATCGTGGACACCGGCGCCGCCACCAGGAAGGGGATGTCGTGGCGGGCGGCGAGCACCGCGAGCGGGTAGGTGCCCAGCTTGTTCGCCACGTCGCCGTTCGCGGCCACCCGGTCGGCGCCCACGACCACGCGGTCGACGAGTCCGCGGGCCATGAGCGCCCCGGCGCCGGCGTCGGCCACCAAGCGGTAGGGGATGCCGAGCCGCCCGAGCTCCCAGGCCGTGAGCCTGGCGCCCTGGAGCAGCGGGCGGGTCTCGTCGACCCAGACCGAGCCCAGCCTGCCCCGCTCCCAGGCGACCCGCAGCACTCCGCCCGCGGTTCCGTAGCCGCCCGTCGCGAGGGCGCCGGCGTTGCAGTGGGTGAGGACGCGGTCGCCCGGCTCGAGCAGCTCGGCGCCGAGCGCGGCGAGCCGCCTGTCCGCGTCGAGCTGCTCATCGTGGAGGCGCGTCGCGTGGTCGAGCAGAATGCGAGCCGGGTCGGGCTCTTCCTCCTCGCCGGCGCCCGCGGCAACGGGCGCCCGCAGCGCGTCGCGGGCGCGGTTGAGCGCCCAGCGCAGGTTCGCCGCCGTGGGGCGGGTCGCCGCGAGCAGCTCGGCCGCCCGCCCGGGGTCCTCGGCGCCGAGCACCATCCCGTAGGCCGCGGCCAGGCCGATGGCGGGCGCCCCGCGCACCGCCATCGACCGGATCGCGTCAGCGACCGCCTCGGCCGTAGTGCACCGAAGCCAGGCCTGCTCGGCAGGGAGGCGCCGCTGGTCGAGGACCAGCAGGGCGCCTTCCTGCCATCTCAGCGCGGCGGTCTCCACCGCCCTGACGCTACTGGACCAGGCCGGTCTCCTTCAGGTACTCGCTCGCCACCTGCGATGGCGTCTTCTTGTCGAGGTCGACGCGGGCGTTGAGCTCGGACATGGCCGCGTCGGTCAGGCCACTCTGCGCCTGGCCCACCACGTTCCCGAGGTCTGGCCCGGCCTGCTCCGCCGTCTTGTCGCGCACCACGAAGGTGACGTTGTAGGGCGGGAACATCTGCTTATCGTCGTCGAGCAGGACCTCGTGGTTCCGCTTCACCTGGGGATCCGTGGTGAACACGATCGACACATCCGCCTGGCCCTTCTCGAGCACCTCGTGGCGGAGGTCGATCGCGACCGGCACGAACTTCTTGAACTTGAGCCCGTAGACCTTCTCGAGGCCGAGCAGGCAGTCGTTGCGCTGCCGGCACTCCGGTGTGCCGTAGAGCGTGAGCTTCTTCGACTTCCCCTTGAGGTCGGAGATCTTCTTGAGCCCCTGCTCGTCGGCCGTCTTCTGGGTGACCCCTACCTCGTTGGAGTTCGTATAGGGGGTCGGCGGGTAGGCCGTCAGGCCCTTCTTCGCATAGTCGGACTTCGCTTCGCTGTAGGCCTGCTGCGGGTCCTTCGGGATGTCGTCCGAGGACACGCCGAACAGCGAGGTCAGGGCGGTGCCCGTGTACTCCGGGGCCGCGTCGACGTCGCCCGTCTCGAGCGCCTTCTGCTGGACCTTCTCGTCGCCGAGGTTGAGCTCCTTCTTCACCTTGTAGCCGGCCGCGGCGAGCGCCTGGGCGTAGATCTCCCCGAGCACCTTCTGCTCGGTGAAGTTCTTCGAGCCGACGACGATCGTGGTCTTCCCGTTGTCGGGGTTCGACTGAATGGCCGACTGGCCGCCACCGCCCCCGCCTCCGCCGCCCTCGTCGTCGTCGCCGCCGCAGGCGGCCAGGGCGAAGGACGCGGGCAGCAGCGCGAGCGCCGCCAGCAGAGCTGGTAGCCGTTCGATCCTCATGTGGCTGCTTGCCTCCTCGTGATCAATGGAACACGTCGCCGTGACGCCTGGTCGGATTCGAGCTTCAGCCCCTCGGGGGTCACGACGCGCTGGATTGCGCCGAGGGAGAGCTCCGTGAAGACGGCCAGGGCGGCGACGACCATGGCGGCCGCGAGCCGTCCGGTCTCGCCGTACCCGGAGACGTTGATGATCGGGTCGCCGAGCGTGGTGACGCCGGCCAGCGGCGCGATCGTGGCCGTGGCCACCACGTTCACCGCGGACGTGCGGATGCCGCCGAAGATCAGGGGCAGGGCCAGGGGGAGCTCGACGCGGCGTACGATCTGCGTGCCGGTCATGCCCATGCCGCGGGCGGAGTTGACCGTGTCGCGGTCCACCTGGCGGACACCCACGTAGGCGTTGGTGAGGATCGGCGGGATGGCGAGCAGGACGAGCGCCACGGTCACGTTCGTGAAGCCCACGCCGAAGTAGGCCACGAAGAACGCGATCAAGGCCAGGCTGGGCACGGCGCGCCCGACGTTCGACGCGTTGATCGCGAGAAACCCGCCCTTCCCGATGTGGCCGAGCCACAGGCCGACCGGCACGGCCAGGAGGCAGGCGACGGCCATCGCCACCAGGCTGAGCTTGACGTGCTCCCAGGTGAGGTCGAGGAACTGGGAGCCGCCGACGTGCGTGCCCTCACGCGAGGTCTCGCCGCCGAAGATGTACTGGACCGCGTCGACGAATTGGCCGAGGAAGGCGAAGGTCGTGATCATGCCGACCTCGCCCTCATCCATGGGGTGGCGAGCCACTGGGTCAGCAGGAACAACCCGTCGAGCGCGGCGGCCAGCAGCACCGCCAGCCCTCCCGCCGTCACCACGTTCGACTTGAAGTTGATGTCCGCGAAGATCTGCTCGCCGAGGCCGCCGGCCCCGGCGAAGAAGGCGAGCGTCGCCAGCCCGACCACGGTGGTCGAGGCGATCCGCAGGCCCGCCATGATCTCCGGCAGCGCCAGCGGCAGCTCGACGCGCCACAAGAGCTGGCGGTCCGTGAGACCCATGCCGCGCCCGGCGTCCTTCGCCTCCTCGGGGACGTTGTCGAGCCCGGTCATCAGGTTGCGGAAGATGATGAGTAGCGAGTACGCCACCAGCGCGATGATCGCCGTCGTGTTCCCCCGGCCGGTGATCGGGAGCAGGAGGAAGAACACCGCAAGGCTCGGAAGCGTGTAGAGGATCCCCGTGACCTGCGTGATCGGCCCGATCAGCCAGCGCCGCCGGTGGGCCAGCAGCGCCAGGGCGAACGCGATCGCGAAGCCGATCGCCACCGAGACCACGGTGAGGTAGACGTGCTGGAAGAACGGGTCGACGTAGCGGTCCGTGAAGTTGTCGACGATCCAGCCCGGGCAGAAGCCGTTGTCGGCCACGCAGCTGGCGCCGCCGCCGGAGCGGTTGTGCAGCTGCACCTGGGCGAGCAGGTCGATCATGTCGCCGGAAAGAGGGCGTCGGCGCCGCTCGGGACGGATTCCGGGTCCGCGCGCAGCGCGTGGCCGAGCACCTCGATCGAGAGCACGCCGGTCACCTCGCCGCGGGCGTTCACCACCGGCCCGTACTGCGTCTCGTTCTGCAGCAGGTCGGAGAGCGCGTCGCGGAGGACGTCGTCGAGATCGACGATCGGCTCCGGGCCTGAGCGCAGCTCGCGCTCGACGCGCTCGCCGCGGAGGCCCTTCTCCGACAACCACCCGACCGGCCTGCCGTCGCCGTCCACGAGCAGCGGGTACTCGAGGTCGGAGTCGGAGACCTTTCCGCGCGCGTCCCGCACTGGCTCGCCGACCCGCACGAGCGGCGCCTTCCAGAGGTCCACGTCGCGCACGCGCTGGAGCGCGAGCCGCTTCAGCGCGCGATCCGCGCCCACGAAGTCCTCCACGAACCGGCCCTCGGGGAACATCAAGAGCTCGGCCGGTGTGGCGTACTGGGCGAGCTTCCCCCCCTGCCGCATGACGGCGATGCGGTCGCCCATCTTGATCGCCTCGTCGATGTCGTGGGTGACGAACACGATCGTCTTGCGGATCTCCGACTGTAGGCGCAGGAACTCGTTCTGGAGCCGCTCGCGGTTGATCGGGTCGATGGCCCCGAAGGGCTCGTCCATCAGCATCAAGGGCGGGTCGACGGCGAGCGCCCGCGCCACGCCCACCCTCTGGCGCTGACCGCCCGAGAGCTGGGCGGGATAGCGGTCGCGCGTCTCCGGGTCGAGCGATACGAGCTCGAGCAGCTCGCCGACGCGCCGGCCGATCCGCGCCTTGTCCCAGCCGAGCAGCCGCGGGACCGTGGCGATGTTGTCCGCGACCGACATGTGCGGGAAGAGGCCGATCTGCTGGATCGCGTACCCGATGTCCCGCCGGAGCTCGGCGGGCCGGCGCTCGCGGACGCTCTTCCCGTCGAGCAGGATGTCGCCCTCGGTGATCTCGGTCATCCGGTTGACCATCCGCATCGCGGTGGTCTTGCCGCATCCCGACGGGCCCACCAGCACGCAGATCTCACCCGCCGGGACCGTGAGCGAGAGGCCCTCAACGGCGGGCTCGCGCTGGCCGGGGTAGCGCTTGGTGACGCTACGGAACTCGAGCGTGGCGGCGTCGGACACGGGTGAGGGCCCCCGGGGGAGCGGCGAATGCTACCCGCGCCGCTCGGGCGGTGAGCCGTCAGGGTCCGGAGCCTGCCGCGAAGCGGCGATCTCGGCCGAGGAGAGGCGCTCCAGCTCGCGCCGCAGGTCCTCGCGCAGGCGGCGCACCTCGACCTCGCGGAGCTCCGGGTCCGCCTCTGCTGTCTCGATGATCGCGGCGGCAAGCGTCTCGTTTGCCGCCGTCAGGCCCGGCTCGTCGGGGTCCGGCGAGCCGCGCAGCTCGAGCGCGCGCCCCTTCGCCTCCTCGGCTAGCGGCGCGAGGCGCAGGCGATCGGCGGGTGCGAGCAGACGCCAGCGCCCGTAGAGGGTGCGGGCGATCCTGATGGCTAGGCCTGCGCGGGGCATGTGCCGCGCCCGATGGTCCCGGGCGCGGCGGACGGACCCAGGCTCAGAGCACCGCGTCGGCGAGCAGGTCGACCTGCTCCGTCTCAGTCGAGGCTTCTCGACCCCCTGCGCGCAGGCGTCGTCCCGCTCTCCCCTCTACGCTCGATGTCGTGGAACTCGATCGGCTGCCCGGTTGGGCGCGCGATCACCTCGAAGTCTGCCGGGTCGGGAGGCTCGGCTTCCTGGACGACCGAGATCGGCCCCGTGTGCTGCCCGTGACCTACGCCGTCTTCGATGGCGCGGTGTGGAGCGCCATCGACCAGAAGCCGAAGCGCGCGCCGGAGCCGGCCCGCGTTCGCTACCTGAAGCGGCGGCCCGAGGCGGCGCTGACCGTGGACCGCTACGACGACGACTGGGGTCGGCTCGCCTGGGTCCAGCTGCTCGGGCGGGTCTCGGTGCTCGAGGACGCGCCCGGGGCGCTCCAGGCCCTGGCGGCGCGCTACGCCCCCTACCGGGAGCGCCGCCCGCCGGGCCCGCTGCTCCGCCTCGAGGTGGAGCGCGCGCTCCACTGGCGGGCCGACCCGGAGTCCGGATAGGGCCCGATGGATTCCCCCAAAGACCCACTGCCACTCCGCGCCGGTCACTCGTCAGAACCCCCATCGGGTCGTTAGTCTGCGGCGGAGTGACCGATATGTTCGACCGGTTTGTTGGCGTCGATTGGTCTGGCGCGGCGAGGCCGAGCGGGCAGCAGATATACGTCGCGGAGGCGACGCTCCAGAGCGGGAGAGTCACGGTCGCGAGCGTGGTCAGGGCGAGGGACCGGGCGGCGGTCGAGGCCTTCCTGCGCGGCGCACCGCTGGAGCAGGCACCGGCATGGCGGGGCTGGCCGAGCCCGGGCGCGCTCGCCCGCGGCGCGCGGCGGGTGGTCGCGTTCGACTTCGCCTTCGGCTTTCCGGTCGCCTTCCGGCACCCCGACCAGGGACGCGAGTGGAGCTGGGACGACCTCGGCTCGCTGGCCAACCGACTCAGTCCCGGGGGGATCGAGGAGCGCCCGCACGAGTCGCTCCGCCGCGCGATCGCGGCCGACCCGGTGCTGGCGGGCCAGTTCCGCCTCCACGGCGGGAACGGCGTGCCGGCCACGCCCCACCGCATGACCGACCGCCGCCAGGACGGGCTCCGGCCGGAGTCCGTCTTCCACCTGATCGGGCCGAGCCAGGTCGGCATCGGCTCGATCGCGGGGATCGCCATGCTGCACCGCCTGCGGGGAAGGGACGACCTGGCGGTTTGGCCCTTCGACGGCGGGGACCGGGTGGAGACCGCTCGCCAGGTGCTGGTCGAGGTGTGGCCGCGCATGTGGCTCGAGCGCGGGCTTCGCAAGAACGAGCTCCCGGGGCGCGTCCGCCAGCTCGAGCGTTGGGCGCAGCAGGGCGTGAACTTCCGCACGCGCGCGGAGCAGGCGGCGCTCTCCTCGGGCGACGCGCTCGACGCCGCGGCTGCCGCCATCGGGGCGGCGCGCACCTGCCACATGCTCCCCTCACACGCGCCGCTGCCGCGCGATGCGCGTCAGCGCGAGGGATGGATCGTGGGGGTGCAGGTACCGTGAGCGCATGCGCGCCATGGTGCTCGACGCCCAGCGCGAGCCGCTGAGGCCGCAGGAGCTCGAGCCGCCCCGGCCGGGCCCCGGGGAGGTGCTGCTCGAGGTCTCCGCCTGCGCGGTGTGCCGCACCGACCTGCACGTCGTGGACGGCGAGCTCCCCGACCCCAAGCTGCCGCTCGTGATCGGGCACCAGATCGTGGGCCGGGTGCTCGACGGTGGCGAGCGCTTCGAACCGGGCGCGCGCGTGGGCGTGCCCTGGCTCGGCTGGACGGACGGCGACTGCCGCTACTGCCGCTCGGGGCGCGAGAACCTGTGCGACCGCGCCCTGTTCACGGGCTACACGCGCGACGGCGGCTACGCGGAGCTCGCCGTGGCCGACGAGCGCTTCTGCTTCCCGGTCCCTGCCGACTACCCGGACCTCCAGGCGGCCCCGCTGCTGTGCGCCGGGCTGATCGGCTGGCGCTCGCTGAAGCTGGCCGGCGACGCGGAGCGGCTGGGGCTGTACGGGTTCGGCGCCTCCGCCCACATCGTGGCCCAGCTGGCCGGCCACCAGGGGCGGCGGGTGTTCGCGCTCGTGCGCCCCGGCGACGCGGAGGCGGCCGCGTTCGCCCTCGAGCGCGGTGCCGAGTGGGCCGGTCCATCGGACGAATTGCCGCCGGAGGAGCTCGACGCCGCGATCGTCTTCGCCCCCGCGGGCCCGCTCGTGCCGGCGGCGCTGCGGGCCGTGGCAAAGGGCGGCGCGGTCGTCTGCGCGGGGATCCACATGAGCGACATCCCGTCGTTCCCGTACGAGCTCCTTTGGGGGGAGCGCGTTCTGCGCTCTGTGGCGAACCTCACCCGGCGCGACGGCGAGGAGCTCCTGACGCTGGCGCCGCGGGTGCCGGTCGAGACCGACGTCCAGCCCTTCCCCCTCGAGCGGGCGAACGAGGCGCTCGGGCGGTTGCGCTCGGGTCAGGTGCGGGGGGCGGCCGTGCTCGTCACGCGGCACGCGTGACGGCGGCCAGCGGGGCCCGCCGGCGCGCGTCGCGGGCCCGGAACCCCGCCAGCGCGGCCGCGATCGCGCGGTAGCAGTCGGGATTCACGCCCATGCCGACGTGGCTCGAGTCGATCTCGACGTGCTCGGCGCAGGGGTCGAGGCAGGAGCGCCAGTCCACGATACCGTCGCTCCGCGAATAGATCGAGACGAAGCCGGCGCCCCGGCGGAGCGGCTTCGCGGCCTGGTCCCAGAAGTCGGCGCAGCAGTCGCCGCGGATGCAGCCGTGCGAGAACAGCCCCGGGGCCCCCAGGGTGCCCAGGGCGCCCACGGCCAGGACCTGGAGTCGCACCAGCGGGTGGATAGCCAGCGGATCGAGCTGGGGCGAGCCGAGCGCGACCATCCCGGCCACGAGGTCCGGTCGCCGCCTGGCCAGCACCTTGGCGAAGCTGCCGCCGCGGCTCTGACCGATGATCGCCGCCCGACGCCCCTGCCGCTCGACGAGCTCCTCGAGCCGCTCCTCGAGACGCCTGGCCCAGGTCCCGGAGCAGCCCACGTTGGCGTGCATTCCCGCCTTGCGCGTGTGGTGCCCGGTGCGTCGGAGCCATTGGGTCATGAGCCCTAGCGACCCGTCACCGGCGAGGAACCCCGGGATCAGGAGCACTGGCATCCCGCCGCCGTCCTCGACGCCGCGCCCGCGCCAGACGGGGTCGCGCAGCAGCGCCGCGGCCTCGAGGCCCAGGCGGGCCTCCCGCCAGATCGGAGGACGATGCCTCAGGATGGGCGGCGTCGAGAACGGGGTATTCGCTCCTACGAGACGCACGGTTGGTGCGGGCCCGGTGCCCACTGGTGTGAAGTTACAAACGGTCTCGGCTGAATAGATTTCGCGCCCATGCGGGCCGTTACGCTCGTCGACGGACATCTGAGGCTCGACGAGCGTCCCGATCCCGCTCCCGGTAGGGGCGAGGTCTTGGTCCGCGTGCGGGCCGCGGGCCTCAACGGCGCGGACCTGCTCCAGCGCAAGGGGAGGTACCCGGCGCCCCCCGGATCGCCACCGGACATCCCCGGGCTCGAGCTGGCGGGCGAGGTCGCCGCCAGGGGAGACGGGGCGGAGCGCTTCGACGAGGGCGAGCGGGTGATGGCGGTGGTGGGCGGCGGCGGCCAGGCCGAGCTGGCCCTGGTCCACGAGCGCGCCGCCATGCCGGTGCCGGAGGCGCTCGGGTGGCCTGCCGCGGGCGGCGTCCCGGAGGTCTTCACCACCGCGCACGACGCCCTCTTCACCCAGGCGGGCCTGCGCCCCGGCGAGCGTCTGCTCGTGCACGGCGGGGCGGGCGGCGTGGGCACGGCGGCGATCCAGCTGGGTCGTGCCGCGGGGGCGCGGGTCACGGCCAGCGTGCGCCGCGAGGAGCTGCGCGCCCCGGTCGAGGAGCTGGGGGCCGCTGCCATCGACCCGGTGGGCTTCGAGGAGCACGGGCCCTTCGACGTGATCCTCGAGCTCGTGGGCGCCCCCAACCTCGGGGCCGACGTGAGGGCGCTCGCACCTGGGGGGCGCATCGCGGTGATCGGTGTGGGGGCGGGCGCGAAGGCCGAGCTGAACCTGGTCGCGCTGATGGGGAAGGGAGGACGCATCCACGGCTCGACGCTCCGCTCCCGCTCGCTCGAGCAGAAGGCGGCCGCCGCGCGGCTCGTGGAGAGGGAGGTGCTGCCGCTGTTCGACACGGGAGCCCTGCGCGTCCCGGTCGCGGCCACCTACCCGCTGGACGAGGCCGAGGCCGCCTACGCCCATTTAGAGGCCGGGGGCAAGCTCGGCAAGCTCGTCCTGATCCCCTAGGCCGCCTCGCCGGCGGGCGCTCGCGGGGGGGCTTTGGCCGATTGCGGGGATAGACGCCGGTCTCCGGCCAAGCCCCCCGCGCCCGCCGCCGGGCGCCTCGCGGCCGCGACTAGCCGAGCCGCTCCACGATCATCGCCTCGCCCTGGCCGCCGGCCACGCACATCGTCTCGAGGCCGACCGCCTTGTCGTCCGTCTCGAGGCCGTTCAGGAGCGTGGTCATGATGCGCGCGCCGGTCATGCCGAAGGGGTGACCGAGGGCGATCGCCCCGCCGTGGGGGTTGAGCTTCTCGAGCGGGATGTCGCAGTCGTCCATGATCGGGATCACCTGGGCGGCGAACGCCTCGTTCAGCTCGACCGTGTCGACGTCGCCGATCGTCATCCCGGCGCGCTCGAGCACCTTCCTGATCGCGCCGATCGGCGCCACTCCCATGATCTCGGGCTCGAGGGCCGCGGTGGCGGCGGTCACGATCCGGGCGCGCGGCTCGAGGCCGAGCTCCTTGGCCCGCTCCTCGCTCATGACGAGCACCGCGGCGGCGCCGTCGTTGAGCGGGCAGGAGTTGCCGGCGGTGACCTTGCCGTCCTCCTTGAAGGCGGGGTCGAGCGAGGCCAGCTTCTCGAGCGTCGAGTCGGGCCGCGGGCCGTCGTCCTTCGCCACCTCGGTGCCGTCGGGAAGCGTCACCGGGACGATCTCGCGGTCGAAGTAGCCCGATTCCTGCGAGGCCACGGCCAGCTCCTGTGAGCGCTGGGCGTACTTGTCCATGTCCGCCCGCGAGACCTCGTACCTCTCGGCCACGTTCTCGGCGGTCATGCCCATGGTGATGTAGGCATCGGGCTGGCCGTCCTTGCCCTTCAGCCTCTCGTTCTGGTCGGCCTCGCCGGCGGCCTCGGTGCGCTCGTTGTAGCGCGACACCCACTCCACGCCGGCCGCGATGTAGGCGTCGCCCTGCCCCGCCTCGACCGCGTTGGCGGCCTGGCGGATCGACTCGAGGCTCGAGGCGCAGTAACGCGAGATCGTCGAGCCGTTCACCGAGGTCGGAAGCTTCTCCGACAGCAGAACGATGATCCGACCGATGTTGAACGCCTGGAGCCCCTGCGGCATGCCGCAGCCGCAATAGACCTCCTCCACTGCGGCGGGATCGAGCGCCGCGTTGCGCTCGAGCAGCCGGTCGACGACGTGGGCGCCAATCTCGTCGGGGCGGAGCCCCGCGAGGGACCCCTTGAAGGCGCGGCCGATCGGGGTGCGGACCGCGTCGACGATCACTGCGTTGGGCATGTCTTCTCCTTGGCGTGGTTCAGGTGGCCCCGAACGCTACTGGGGCCCCGTTACTCGGTCGCCCCCGCCGACACTGCAACCGGATCAGCCCGGGGTGGAGCAGCTTCTACTGCTACGGTCGCCGGCGCGTGGGGGAGCGCGTCGTGATCAGTGAGCGGTTCCGCGGCCTCGAGAGGGTCGCTCTTGGCGGCTACGTCTGCGGGTTGCTAGCCGGGCTCGTGGAGGGAGGGGCCGAGGTCCGCCTGCGGCGCCCGGTGCCTATGGAGCGTCCCCTGGAAATCGAAGGCGGCGGCGACGGAGTGGTCTGGCTGCGCGACGGGGACGACGTCTTGGCGGAAGCCGCCCCGGCGGCGTTGGAGCTCGATCTGCCTGAGCCCCTTGCCGAAGGGGCCGCGGAAGCGGCGTCGAGTACTTATCCGGGGCATCGGGGACACCTGTTCCCCGGCTGCTTCTGCTGTGGCCCGGATCGCGCCAGGGGAGACGGACTGCGGATCTTCCCGGGCCGCGTCCCCGGGCGGGATGCGGTGGCCGCGCCCTGGATCCCGGACCTGGCCCATGCGAACGAGCAAGGGGTGGTGCGCCCGGAGATCGTCTGGGCCGCCTTCGACTGCCCCCAGCTCTGGTCTCTCATTTTGAGCGCGCGGCCCGACTCCGCGGATCGCGTGGTGACTGGTGGGCTCGAGGCGCGGTTGCTGGGGCCCGTGCTTGCCGCAGAGCGCTACGTCGTCGTCGCCTGGCCGGCCGGGCGCGAGGGGCGCACGGTCTTCGCGCAGGCAGCGCTCTTCTCGAGCGACGGCGAGGCCCTTGGGATCGCTCGCCAGACGGCGGTGCTCACGGGATCGAGGATCCCACTCGGCCTGGCGGCCTGGATAGACAGAGCGGGCCCCACCGTCACTTCGGCGGCATCCTGAGCGCGCCGTCCAGCCGGATCACCTCGCCGTTCAGCATCGGGTTCTCGGCGATCTCGCAGGCCAGACGGGCGTACTCGCCGGGGCGGCCGAGCCGCGCCGGGAACGGGATGCCCGCCCCGAGCGCCTCGCGCGCGTCCTCGGGCAGGGCGGCGAGCAGGGGGGTGTCGAACAGGCCGGGGGCGATCGTGCACACGCGGATGCCGAGGCGGGCCAGGTCCCGGGCCGCGGGCAGGGTCAGCGAGACCACGCCGCCCTTCGACGCCGCGTAGGCGGCCTGCCCGATCTGGCCCTCGTAGGCGGCGATCGAGGCGGTCATCACGATCGCGCCGCGCTCGCCCTCGGCGTCCGGCTCACCCTCGGCGATCGCGGCGGCCGCCAGGCGCAGCACGTTGAAGGTGCCGATCAGGTTCACGCGCACCACGGTCTCGAACGGCTGGAGGGCGGCGGGGCCGTCGCGCTTCACCGTTCGCTCGGCCCAGCCGATCCCCGCGCACGAGACCGCCAGCCCGAGCGGCGCGGCGGCCTCGACGGCCGCGCTCAACTGCACCTCCTCGCTCACGTCAGCCTTGACGAAGGCGCCTCCCAGCTCCTCCGCCAGCGCCGCGCCGCGCTCCTCGTTCAGGTCCGCCACGGTCACCCGGGCGCCGCGCGAGCACAGCTCGCGCGCCGTCGCCTCGCCGAGCCCGGACGCGCCGCCCGCGACGAGCGCGCCGCTGCCCTCGAGCCTCATCTGGGCGACGCGAAGGCGAGCCCGAACAGCCCGCCCGCGTCGGTGAAGAACTCGTCGAGCTCGAGGCCCGCGGCGTGCAGCTCGGCCGCCACCGCCTCGCGGGTGAACTTGGCGCTGATCTCGGTGCGGATCTCCTCGCCGTCGGCGAAGGTGAGCTCGAGGTCGGCGCCGTCCACGCGCACGCTCTGCGCCCCGTTCGCGCGCAGGCGCATCTCGATCCAGGCATTGGCCTCGTCGAAGAAGGCCACGTGCTCGAACGCCTCGACGTCGAAGTCGGCGTCGAGGCTCTCGTTCAGCACCCGCAGGACGTTGCGGTTGAACTCCGCGGTCACGCCCTCGCGGTCGTTGTAGGCCGCCTCGAGCACGCTGCGGTCCTTCACCAGATCGGTGCCGATCACGAGCCCGTCGCTCGGGCCCATCTGCTCGCGGAGCCCGGCCAGGAAGGGCGCGCGCTCGTCGGGGTAGAGGTTCCCGATCGTTCCGCCGAGGAATGCGAACAGCCTCCGCTCGCCGCCCGGCACGCGGCCCAGATCGCGCTCGAAGTCGCCGACCACGCCGTGGACGTGCAGCCCCGGGTAGACCTCGACCAGCTCGAGCGCCGAGGCCGCCACGACCGTCTCGTCCACGTCGAAGGGAACGTAGCGGCGCAGCGTCCCCGCGCCGGCCATCGCGTACAGGAGCGCGCGGGTCTTCGAGGCGGTGCCCGAGCCCAGCTCGACGAGGTCGTGCGCGCCCGAGCGCTCCACGATCTCGGGCGCGTTGCGGTTCAGGATCTCGCGCTCGCAGCGCGTCGGGTAGTACTCGGGCAGCGCGGTGATGCGGTCGAACAGCTCGGAGCCGCGCTCGTCGTAGAAGTACTTCGGCGGCAGCTCCTTGAGCTCGCGGGTCAGACCGTCGCGCACGTCGCCGGCGAGCGTGTCGCGCACGCCGCAGCGCTCGATGCGGATGTCGCGGGTCAGCGACTCCATGCCAGCCTGAAGCCGGAGAAGATCTGCCGGCGCTGCGGGTGGTCCCAGTTGCGGAACGTCTCGCGCGCGACGCGCGGACGGGTGGCCCAGCAGGCACCGCGCAGCACCTTGTAGCCCCGATCGAAGAAGACCTCGGAGTACTCGGGGTACGGGAACGGCCGGAATCCCGGGTAGCCGGTGAACTCGCTTGCCGTCCATTCCCAGCAGTCGCCCAGGAACGGGCCGGCAGGGCCCGGCCCGAAGTCGAGCTGGTCGAGGTGGCCCGGGCGGCCTCCCACTACCAGTGCCGCCTTCTCCCACTCCTCCTCGCTCGGCAGCCGGGCGCCGCGCCAGCGCGCGTATGCGTCCGCCTCGAACCAGGAGACGTGCATGACCGGGAGCTCGGAGTCGAGGGGCTCGACGCGGTCGAAGCGACGCTCGCGGCCGTCGCGCGTCCAGTAGCGGGGCCGCCGCCAACGCTCGCGCTCGCGGAACGCCCAGCCCTCGGAGCTCCACAGCTCGCGCCGGCGGTAGCCGCCGTCCTCGACGAACTCGAGGAACTCGCCGTTCGTCACCGGGGCGAGGGCGATGCGGAAGGCGGGCAGGTCCAGCTCCCGGCGGGGGCGCTCGTTGTCGTAGGTGAACCCGCCGCCGTCGGTGCCCAGCTCGAACCCTCCAGCCTCGATCACCACGCTGTCGCGCTCGGCGGCCGTCCCGGCGGGCTCCCTCCGCTCCGGCGCGAACACGCCGGGCGCGGCCAGCTGGAGCGTCTGGAGCATCGTCTCGTTGTGCTGCTGCTCGTGCTGGATGACCATGTCCCAGATCGGGTCGGGCTCATCGAGGCGATCGAGCAC